>VFQR01001978.1_pt1 | contig 13975 bp, 13 predicted proteins | sample 3512321 | NCBI WGS metagenome assembly VFQR01 (sample SAMN10412374, study PRJNA504923) | tailings metagenome | isolation source: Relicate 3 Philex TSF1 revegetated site | place: Philippines: Tuba, Benguet | collected 2017-08-29
GGATCACCTCCAGCGCCGAGAGCTTCGGGAACTTCGGATGCGGGTCCACCGGGATCCCCCGCCCGTTGTCGCGCACGGTCAGCCAGTTGCCCTGCTCCAGCACCACCTCGATGAAATCGGCATGGCCCGCCACCGCCTCATCCATGGCGTTGTCGAGGATCTCGGCGGCGAGATGGTGCAGCGCATTCTCGTCGGTGCCGCCGATGTACATGCCCGGCCGGCGCCGCACCGGTTCGAGGCCTTCCAGGACCTCGATATCCTTGGCGGAGTAGGTGCTGTCGGCCGTGGAGAGGGGGGCGGCGCCGGCCTTCGCGCGGCGGCCGCCGAACAGGTCGTTCATGCTGTGTTCCCGAATTCGCCCGGAGAATAGCGATCAGGGTGATTCGCGAAAAGCGTGGGGCGGCGGGCCGCGCCGCTGACGGGTTGTTGATCGCGTCGCCCGGCAGCCCGCGCCTGGCGCGGCGCTTCCTCACCCATGCGCCAGATCGTCGCCGCCCTTGCCTTCCTCCCCCTTCTCGGCGCCTGCAACGAGGCCGCCAAGGTCGTCGCCCCCGTCCAGGCCGATACCCGCCAGGAGCTGGCGATCCGCGCCGCCCAGGAGCGGTTGCAGGCCCGGCTCCGCTCGGAGGGCGAGCCCAGCCTGCGCGCCGTGGTCGCGCATCGGCAGGCGCTCGGCGACACGGTCGCGGTATGCGGGCAGGTGAACCCCACCGGCCGCCGCGAGGATCCCTTCCTCCCCTGGGTCGCCGTGCTGACCTTCGCGGGCGAGGCGGTGGCGCGATCCGAACTCCATCTTGCGGCCTCCGGCGCCGAGGCGACGCGGGTCTATTTCGAGATGATCGAGCGCTGCTGGGAAGGCGGCGGGCCCACCAATGCCCGCGCGGCGGGGCGCCCGCTGCCGCCGGCGCCGGCCGCGCCGCCCATCGCGATCCCGGACCTCACGCCGCCGCGCCCCGCCCCGGCCCTGCCGGCCCAGGCCGCGGTCGCGGCGCCCATCCCGGTCTCGGCGCCGGCGGGCGGCGTCACGATCACCCAGCGGAGCGCCGCCAATCTCCGGGCCCAGCCGTCGAGCGGCTCGGAGGTGCTGCGCACCCTGCCGCGCGGCGCGAGCCTCACCCTGTTCGGGGAGGCTCCTGGCGGCTGGCTCCAGGTGGGCGAGGCCGAGCCCTGGGGCTGGGTGCACGGCTCGCTCGTCGAGCGGTAGCGCGCCTCAATCGGCCCGCGGGTGCGCCGTCTTCCAGGTCGCCAGCAGCCCCGCGGCGTCCACCTTGGTGTAGCGCTGCGTGGTGGACAGGCTGGCATGGCCCAGCAGGTCCTGGATGGCGCGCAGATCGGCGCCGCCGCCCAGCAGGTGCGTCGCGAAGGAATGCCGGAGCGCATGCGGCGTCGCATGCTCCGGCAGGCCGGCGAGGCGCCGGAACTCGCGCAGGCTGCGCTGCGCCACGGCGGGGTCGAGCCGCGCCCCCCGCGCCCCGACGAAGAGCGGCGCGTCCGGGCGCGGATCGGGGTGCTGGGCGAGCCAGGCGGCCATCGCCTGGCGCACCGCGGGCAGCACCGGCACCACCCGCTCCTTCGATCCCTTGCCGATGACGCGCAGCGCCGCCTCCCCGCCGGGCCGCGGCGCGTCCCGCACATCGAGGGCGAGCGCCTCCGCGATGCGAAGCCCGCAGCCATAGAGCAGCGTGAACAGCGCCACGTCGCGCGCCGCCTGCATCGCGGGGTTCTGCGCCCGCGCCGGGTCGTGCACGCCGCCAATGTCGCGTGCGATCTCGCGGGCTGCCTCCGGCGTCAGCGCGCGCGGTACGGGGGCCTTGGCGCGCGGCCCGCGCAGCCCGGCGATCGCCGCCGTCCCTCCGCCATGGCGGCGCGCGAGATGCCGGAGAAAGCCGCGGATCGCGGCGAGGCGCCGGGCGCGGGTCGCGTTGGAATCGCCTGCGCGGGCGCGCTCGGCGAGGAAGCTGCGGAGATCCGTGGGCCGCAGCGTGCCAAGCGCCGCCACATCCGGCGCCTCCCCGAGATGCCGCGCGAGAAAGTCCAGGAACAGGGCGAGATCGCCGCGATACGCCTCGACCGTGTTCGGGCTGGCGCGCCGCTCCCGCGCCATCATGTCGAGCCACGCCTCCAGCGCGGCCGCGCCCTCGGTCATCGCCCGAGCGCCGCCCCCACCACGCGGCCGAGGAAGGCCAGCGTCTGGCTCGACTGGCGCAGCGGCAGCGCCGCGACCTCGCGCGCGCCGATCGCGATCAGGCAGGGCGTACCGCAGCCAAGCGGCACCTTCGCCAGCGCGTCGCGCACCACGAGCCCCGCGGCCTCGCCATGCAGAAGCTCGGCGTCGGTCACGGCGCTGCGCACCCGCGCGTCCCGGCCATTGCCGAGCAGGCGGGCCACCGTGCCCGCCGGCATCGGCCGCAGCCCGGGTGGCAGACGGCCGAGCCGCGGATCGCGCGGCTCGATCAACAGCGTCGCGCTGTCCACGCGCAGCATCGGCGGCACTTCCTGCGCGACGCAGTCGGGAATGTCCCGCGCGCGCATCAGCGCAAGCACGGCGAGCCGGACGCGGGTGATCAGCCCGGCGCCGGCGCGCCCATCCTGCACCGCTTCCTGCAACTCCGCCTCGTAGGCGCGCAGCCGCGCCCGTTCGGCGGCCACCATGGCGACCATATGGTCGGCGAGATTCTCGCCATGCACGCGGCGCGGCGGCGTCAGCGCGCGGTAGAGGGCAGGGCGCCGCGCCAGGAAATCGGGGTTCGCCGCCAGGTAGTCGGCGACCGCCTCCGCCATCGGATCGGGATCGAGCAGCGGGGCGGTGGCCGGCTTCACAGGATGGACTGCCCGGTCTTCTTCCAGTCGGCCAGGAAGGCCGCCAGCCCGCTATCGGTCAGCGGGTGCTTGAGCAACTGGCGGATCACCGCCGGCGGCAGCGTCGCGACATGCGCGCCGAGCTTGGCGGCCTGCACCAGGTGGACCGGATGGCGCACGGAGGCGACCAGCACCTCGGTCTTCAGGTCGGGGTAGTTGCGGTAGATCTGCACGATGTCCGCGATCAGCCCCATCCCGTCGGTCGAGATGTCGTCCAGCCGCCCGACGAAGGGCGAAATGAAGGCCGCCCCCGCCTTGGCCGCCAGCAGCGCCTGCGCCGGGGAGAAGCAGAGCGTGACATTGACCTTGGTGCCCTCGGCGGCGAGCGCCCGGCAGGTGCGCAGCCCCGCTTCCGTCAGCGGCACCTTGACCGCGACATTGGCGGCGATGCCGCGCAGGAACCTTCCCTCAGCGAGCATCGTCTCGAAATCGGTGGCGGTGACCTCCGCGCTCACGGGGCCCGGGGTGATGGCGCAGATCTCGGCGATCACCTCCTTCATGGGGCGGCCGGATTTGGCGATCAGGCTCGGGTTGGTGGTCACGCCGTCCACCAGGCCGGCTTCCGCGAGCGACCGGATATCGGACACCTCGGCGGTGTCCACGAAGAACTTCATCCTCTATCTGCCCTGTCTTGGCTGGGGGATCAGCATACAGGATGCGTGAAGCGCGGCGGAAGCCGGCAGCCCCGAACCGACCGGGCGGCGTGGCTGCGGGGCCACGGGTGCGCGTGATGCTGCCGCTGCCGATCGAGGGCGGGGTCTACGACTACCGCGTGCCGGAGGGGGGCGCCGCGCCGCCAGGCAGCTTCGTCGCCGTCCCGCTCGGGGGGCGGGAGAGCCTCGGCGTGGTGTGGGACGGCGCGCCCGATCCCGACCTGCCGGCGCATCGGGTCAAGCCGCTGGTCGCCGTGTTCGACGCCCCGCCGATGACCCCGACCCTCCGCCGCTTCGTCGAGTGGGTGGCCAGCTACACGCTGAGTCCGCCGGGGATGGTCCTGCGCATGGCGATGAGCGCGCCTTCCGCGCTGGAGCCGCCGACCCAGCGCGCCGGCTGGCAGAAGGCGCCGGTGCCGGAGGGAAGCCGGCTCACCGCCTCCCGCCAGCGCGTGCTGGCGGCGCTGGCGGAGGGGGAGGTGGTGTCCGGCACCGAGCTCGCCGAACGGGCCAAGGTCTCGGCCGGGGTGGTGCGCGGGATGGCCGATGCAGGGCTGCTGGTCCCCGCCCTGCTGCCGCCGACAGGCTGGCCCACCCCTGATCCTGAACACCCCGGCCCGGTTCTCGGTGCCGGGCAGGCCGAGGCGGCGATGCGGCTGCGCGAGAAGGTGGCGCTCCGCGCCTTCGGCGTCACGCTGCTCACCGGCGTCACCGGCTCCGGCAAGACCGAGGTCTATCTGGACGCCGTCGCCGAATGTATTCGCCGCGGGCGGCAGGCGCTGGTGCTGTTGCCGGAGATTGCCTTGAGTGCGCAATGGCTGGAGCGGTTTCGGGCGCGCTTCGGCGTGGACCCGGCGCTCTGGCATTCGGAGCTTTCTTCCCGCACCCGCCGCGCCACCTGGCGCGCGGTGGCCGAAGGCGCGGCGCCGGTCGTGGTAGGCGCCCGCTCCGCGCTGTTCCTGCCCTTCCCCGACCTTGGCCTGGTGGTGGTGGACGAGGAGCACGAGACCGCCTTTAAGCAGGAGGAGGGTGTGATCTACCACGCCCGCGACATGGCCGTGGTGCGCGCCCGCTTCGCGGAAGCCGCCTGCGTGCTGGTCTCGGCGACACCCTCCCTCGAGACGCTGACCAATGCCGAGACCGGCCGCTACGACCACCTTCACCTGACCGAACGCCACGGCAGCGCCGGCCTGCCGCGGGTGGAGGCCATAGACCTCCGCCGCGATCCGCCGGAACGCGGCCGCTTCCTCTCGCCCAGGCTGATCGGGGCGGTGCGCGACACGCTGGCGCGAGGCGAGCAGGCGATGCTGTTCCTCAATCGCCGGGGCTACGCGCCGCTCACGCTCTGCCGCGCCTGCGGCCACCGGATGCGCTGCCCGAACTGCACCGCCTGGCTGGTCGAGCACCGCGCGCAGCGGCGCCTGCAATGCCACCATTGCGGCCATGCCGAGCCGATCCCCCCCGAGTGTCCCGAATGCAAGGCGCAGGGCTCGCTGACCCCGGTCGGCCCAGGCGTCGAGCGGGTGACGGAGGAGGCGACGCAGCTCTTCCCCGATGCACGCCGGATCGTCATGGCCTCCGACACCATCCCCGGCCCGGCCGCGGCCGCGGCGGCGGCGGAGCAGATCGCGACGCGGCAGGTGGACCTCATCATCGGCACGCAGATCGTCGCGAAAGGCTGGCACTTCCCGCATCTGACGCTGGTGGGCGTGGTGGATGCCGATCTCGGCCTGGCCGGCGGCGACCTGCGCGCGGCGGAACGGACGTTGCAACTGCTCCATCAGGTCGGCGGCCGGGCAGGGCGGGCGGATTCGCCGGGCCTCGTGCTGCTCCAGACCTTCAGCCCCGATCATCCGGTGATGCGCGCGCTGATCTCCGGCGACCTCGACGCCTTCATGGCGGAGGAAGCCGCCGGCCGCCGCCCCGGCCATTGGCCGCCCTTCGGCCGACTCGCCGCGCTGATCGTGAGTTCCGAGGACGAACGGGAAGCCGACCGGGCCGCGCGCGACCTCGGCCTGGCCGCGCCGCGCGGGGAAGGCGTGGAGGTGCTCGGCCCCGCCCCGGCACCGCTCGCGCTGCTACGGGGCCGTCACCGGCGGCGGCTGCTGCTGAAGGCGCGGCGCGACGTGAGCGTGCAGCCGCTGCTGCGGGATTGGCTCGGCCGCGTGGCGCTGCCGAACAGCGTGCGGGTACAGGTGGATGTGGATCCGGTTGGATTTCTCTGATGGGCCCTGTCACGCGCAGGCCGCCGCTTCGCGAGCCGCTCCGCCGGGCCTGCCTGCTTATCGCGATGGTCTACGCCGCGGCCCATCTGCCCATGCTGGCCGTTGCCGTTATCTTCACCCTGCCATTGCTACCCGAGCAGACCCTTGGCGAGGCGGTGCGCTTTTCCGCGGAGTTGCTCGTCTACGGATTGTTTGGCTGGGCCGCCATCTTGTGCCCGGCCCGCCTGCTTCGCTATCCCGCGCGCCGAAGCGATATCGTCCTCAGCGCGGGCTTGGGCCTCGGCTACTGCGCCGCGCTCGGCCTGCCGCTGATGCTATCGTGCCCGACTGTTCCCGATAGCTCGGAGTTTGTTTGCCGGCTGTTTGGGTTTCAGTCGCCGCTGCGATTTGCGGCACTGATCATCTTTCTGCCTGTGGCCGTCACCAGTCAGTTTGCCATGCCAGGCGCGCCCTTCTTCGATCCGACACCGCTTGCGATCCTGTATCCCATCGCGCTGTGGGTTGGTGCGGCACTCAGCCTGCCGCAACGCCCGGCATGAGCGAGGGTATGGCAGGCTGGTTGGATTTCTCTAGCCGTTCTCAACCACCGCGCGATGTATCCTTTTCGTGACTGGACGGCGGTGGTGCGATATCATGTGATATACAAAAGCAAATCGAGACGGAGGGAACCTCCATGGCCGTTGCCCTGCACGGTCCGGCCTACAGCACCTACACCCGCACCGCCCGCCTGGTGCTGGAGGAGAAGGGCGTCCCCTACGAGCTGAACGAGGTGGATATCCTCACCGGCCAGAACCACGCGCCGGATCACCTGGAGCGTCACCCCTGGGGCAAGGTCCCGGCCTTCGAGCATGACGGCTTCCGCCTGTTCGAGACCTTCGCCATCGCCCGCTACGTGGACGAGGCCTTTCCAGGCCCCGCCCTCCAGCCCGCCGAGGCCAGGGCGCGCGCCCGGATGACGCAGATCTGCGCCATCGTGGACAGCTACGCCTACGGGATGATGATCGGGAAGCTGTTCTGGCAGGAAGCTATCGTGCCGATGCAGGGCGGCACCCCCGACGCGGGCATCGCCGCTGAAGGCCTGGACGGCGCGGAGCAGGCGCTGACCGTGCTCGAAAGCCTTGCGGGCAGCGAGTTCCTGTGCGGCGCCGGCCTCAGCCTCGCCGACCTCCACCTCGTGCCGCCGATCGATTACCTCCGCATGACGAGCGAGGGCGCCCGCGCCTTCAACGCGCGTCCGAAGCTCGCGGCGTGGTGGCAGCGCATGAACACCCGCCCGAGCGTGGCGGCGACGCGCCCGAAGCTGGGCTGAACGGCGCGTTCAGCGCCGCGCGCGGCTCAGCGCGTCCTCGACCAGCCGGCGGTCGCGCGCCTCGCTGCGGACGTTGTAGACGACGGCCAGCGCCCAGATGACGGAGAGCAGCCAACCGGCCTGGCCCGCCACGAAGGGCAGCAGGATCAGCAGCAGGCTGCAGAACCACAGCAGCCCGTTCAGGATCGCCTGGAAGGGGCGGCCCTGGAACAGGATCGCGAGCGGCGGGACGAGGAAGGCAAGCAGGTAGGACATGCGCGGGCAGATGGCCCCGCGCCGCCTGCGATTCAATCGTCGCCGGCGGCCAGCACCGTCGCGAACATCTCCGCGCCGCGCACGAGATCGGCCGCGCGGACGCATTCGCGCGGCGTATGCGCCGTGCCGACATCGCCGGGCCCGAGCACCAGGCAGGGCGCCAGCGCCTGCAGCTCGCAGGCATCCGTGCCGAAGGGCGCGGTGCGCGGCGCGTTGCCCGTCAGCGCCACGCCGAATCGCACGAAGGGATGGTCGGCGGGCAGTTCCGGCGGAAACGCCTCGTGCTGCTCGGCGAGCTCGATGCCGGCATCGCTCGCCGCCTCCCGCACCGCGCGCAGCACCGGCGCGGGGTCCACCTTGGCGCTGTAGCGGAACTTGATATGCGCGGTGGCGCGCGCCGGCGTGACGTTCATCGCGGTGCCGTGGTTGTCGAGGATCAGGTTGAAGTCGGAGAATGGCGGATCGTAGTCCGCATCCTGCAGATGCGGATCGCTGCGCAGCGCGTCATGCACCTGCCGCATCGCGGCGAGGAAGGGCAGCAGCTTCCAGTTGGCGTTGATGCCCTTGCCGGTCGAGGAATGCGCCTGCAACCCGCGCGCCGTCGCCGTGAAGGCGATGTGGCTGCGATGCCCGCGCACCGGGAAGAAGTTCGTGGGTTCGGCGACGATGATGCCCCTGAGCCCCAGCGACCTCGCCAGCGCGCTCTCCTTCGCGATCCGCTTGGCGCCGGCCTTGGTGGTCTCCTCGTCGGTGGTGATCAGCAGCGTCACCGGGGTGTCCTTCGCCGCGCGCTGCGCGGCGACGATCGCCGCGGCCACCTGCCCCTTCATGTCCACGCTGCCGAGGCCGTGAAGAAAACCCTCCGCATCAAGCCGCGGTGCCCAGGGATTCGTCTCCCACCCGGTCTCCGGCACGGTGTCCATATGGCCCGACAGCGCGTAGCCGCCTTTCGGCCCGCGATGCGCGACGAGGGCGCGCTTGGCCACGCCGGCGGAATCCTCGTAGTCCAGGCGCTCGATCTCGAAGCCCGAAAGCTCCGCCTCGATGCGCTCGGCGACGGCGATGTTGGAGACGAAGCTGCGGCTGTCCAGCGCGACAAGGTCGGCGGCGAGCCTGAGGACGGGGTCTGAGAGATCGGTCATGGCCCGGGGAGCCTTGCTTGCCGGGAGCCCGCCCGCAAGGGTAACTCGGCGCCATGCAGAGCTACCTCGACCCCCGCACCGGCCGCACCTGGCCGCTCGATGTCCCGCGCTGGAGCGGCGATGCGCGGGAGCCGCTGCTGCTCACGGAACGCCGCGGCATCGCCCGCGACGAGATCGGCACGGCCCGCAGCATCTGGCGCTACGCCGCCGCGCTGCCCTTCGCGCCCAAGGCGCCGATCAGCATGGGCGAGGGGCGGACGCCGCTGATCGAGCGCGCCATCCCCGGCGGCACGGCGCTTCTGAAATGCGAATGGTTCATGCCGACCGGCAGCTTCAAGGATCGCGGCGCCTCCGTGATGCTGTCGCTGCTGCGTGACCAGGGCGTGCGGCACGTGCTGGAGGATTCCTCCGGCAATGGCGGCGCGGCGGTCAGCGCCTACGCCGCCGCCGGCGGCATGGCGGCGACGATCTTCGTCCCCGCCAGCACCAGCCCGGCCAAGACCGTGCAATCCCGCGCCGCCGGCGCCGCGATCGAGTTGATCCCCGGCAGCCGCCAGGATTGCGCGGATGCGGCGCTCGCGAAATCCGCCGAGATCTTCTACGCCAGCCACAACTGGCATCCCTTCTTCCTCGAAGGCACCAAGACGCTCGCCTACGAGCTGTGGGAGGATCTGTCCTTCGTTGCACCCGACAATGTCATCATCCCCTGCGGCGCGGGATCGAACGTGCTCGGCTGCTGGCTGGGCTTCTCCGAGCTGCTGCGCGCCGGGCAGCTGAAGAAGTTGCCGCGTCTCTTCGCCGCCCAGCCGGCGAATTGCGGCCCGATCGCGCGGGCGGCGCTGGGCCTCCCGGTCGTCGAGGCGAAGCCCACCATCGCGGAGGGCACCGCCATCGCCGCGCCGATCCGCCTGCCCGAATGTCTCCGCGCGCTGCGCGAGAGCGGCGGCGGCGCGGTGCTGCTGGAGGAGAGCGAGATCGCCGAGGCGTCGCTCGCGCTGGCCAAGGGCGGTGTCTATGTCGAGCCCACCTGCGCGCAGGCCGCGGCCGCCTTCGGCAAGCTGCGCGCGGCCGGCAGCATCGCGGAGCGCGAGACCACCGTGGTCGTGCTGACCGGCACCGGGCTGAAGGCGACGCCGCGCTATGCCGAGATGCTGGGCGTCGCGCTGTGACCCTGCACGACCTGCCCACCCCGTGCCTGCTGCTCGACCTCGACATCCTCGATCGCAACATCGCGCGGATGCGCGACGCGGTCGCGCGGCATCCCGGGGTCGTTCTGCGGCCGCACATGAAAACGGCGAAATGCTGGCAGGTGGCGGAGCGGGCCGCGACGCGAAAAGGCCCGATCACCGTCAGCACGCTCGCCGAGGCGCGCCACTTCGCGGAGCACGGCTTTCGCGACCAGGTCTACGCCGTCGGCATCACGCCCCGAAAACTCGACGCGGTCGCGGCGATCGATGCGCGTGTCACGATCACCACGGATGACCTTGCCACCGCGCAGGCCATCGCCGCGCACCCGGCGCCGCTGCCGACGCTGATCGAGGTGGATGTCGGCGAGGGCCGCGCCGGCGTGGCGCCGGAGTCGCAGGCGCTGCCGGCGATTGCCGCCGCGCTCGGCCCGAAGCTGGCCGGCGTGATCGCGCATGCCGGCCATTCCTATGCCGGCCGCTCGATCCCGGAGATGGCGGCGATCGCGGAAGCCGAGCGCGCCGGCGTGGTCGCCGCCGCGGAGCGGCTGCGCGCGCTCGGCCACGCCATCGGCATCGTCTCGCTCGGCTCCTCGCCCACCGCGCTGCATGCCGCCCATCTGACGGGCGTCACGGAGCTGCGCGCCGGCGTCTATATGCTCGGCGACCTCTTCCAGGCGCAGATCGGCACGCACGGCCCGGACGACATCGCCGTGACGGTGCTGGCCGCGGTCATCGGCCGCTACCCGGATCGCGGCACGGTGCTGCTGGATGCCGGTGCGCTGGCGCTCTCGAAGGATCGCAGCACGCAGAACGCGCCGCGGGATTGGGGCTTCGGCCGCGTGCTGGACGCGCAGGGCCAGCCCTTCCCCGGCGAGGCTATGGTCGCCCGGGTGCATCAGGAGCATGGCGAGGTCCGCGCCGTTTCCGGCAGCCTGCCCTTGGATCGCCTGCCCGTCGGCGCGCTGGTCCGTGTGGTGCCGAACCACGCCTGCCTCACCGCCGCGGCGCATCCGCGGTACGAAGTGCTGCAGGGCGGCCGGCTCGCGGGAACCTGGGAGCGCGCCAATCACTGGTAGGCTTCGGGCGATCGCGATCCGCGCTTTGGGCGACCGCCGCCTCGTCCGGGTTGCGATGGCCTCATGCCAGCATGGGCGGCCCGCGATGCACCTGACGCGGCGCGCCTGACGCGGTAGTCTGGCCCCATGCCACTGGACGACACCGGCCGCCGCGGGCGCGGCGAGGGCGGCAAGCCGCCGGCCCGCAACGTGCTGGGCGGAAGCCTCCTGCCCTGCTCGGTCGCCCCCGTCACGGGCTTCTTCCGCGACGGCTGCTGCAACACAGGCCCGATGGACCATGGCCTGCACGTGGTCTGCGCCGAGATGACGGAGGATTTCCTCGCCTTCTCCGCCGCGCGCGGCAACGACCTCTCGACCCCGCGGCCGGAATACGGATTTCCCGGGCTCAGGCCCGGCGACCGCTGGTGCCTCTGCGCCGCGCGGTGGGAGGAGGCGCGGCTCGCAGGCAAGGCGCCCAAGGTGCTGCTGGAGGCGACGCACCAGGCGGCGCTGGCGGTGGTCTCGCTCGCCCATCTCCGCCAGCACGCGCTCGACCCGGACTGAGCGCGGCGGCCCCCGGCGCGGCTCAGCCGGCCGCCTTGGCCCGCTCGATCGCCTCCGTGACATAGGCCCGCGCCTGCGCGGCGTCGCCAAGCCCCAGGATCTTCACCCATTTGCCGGGCTCGAGGTCCTTGTAGTGCTCGAAGAAGTGGCGGATCTGCTCCAGCGTGATCGGCGGCAGGTCCTTCACGTCGCGCACATGCGCATAGCGCTGGGTCAGCTTGGGCGAGGGCACGGCGATGATCTTCTCGTCATGCCCGCCGTCATCCTCCATCAGCAGCACGCCGACGGGGCGGACATTGATGACCGCGCCGGGCGCGATGGGGCGGGTATTCGCCACCAGCACGTCCAGCGGGTCGCCATCGCCGCAGAGGGTATGCGGGACGAAGCCGTAATTCCCAGGATAGCGCATCGGGGTATAGAGGAACCGGTCCACGAACAGCGTGCCGGAGGCCTTGTCCATCTCGTATTTGATGGGCTCGCCACCGACGCCCACCTCGATGATGACGTTGAGGTCCTCCGGCGGGTTCTTGCCGATGGGGATGTGCTCGATGCGCATGCGGTGTTGTCCCTCCAGGGTGGGGCGGGGTGAAGCACAGAACGCGGACCCCGCCCAGGGGCAGGATTTTTCACGCTTTCGGGCCGCGCGGCGTTGCCAGCACCGCCGGCTTCGCGCAATTTGCCGTCGGGTCCGCGGGCCGGGCCGGCCCCTGCGCGCATGCCTGCGCCGGCGCGGCCGGCACCCCCCTCGGCCATGCGTGGCGTGACATAGGGGGGTAGGCTGCCTTGATAACCATATCGGTCCTGCTGATCATCGTGCTGGGGGCGCTGTCCATCGCCTACGGCGTGCGAACGTCCAAGGAGATCATGGCGCTCGACCCGGGCACCGCCCGGATGCAGGAGATCGCCAAGGCGATCCAGGAAGGCGCCTCGGCCTATCTGAAGCGGCAATACACCACCATCGGCATCGTGGGCGTGGTGCTGTTCTTCGCGATCCTCGCCGCCTTCGGCTTCGGCGGCCACGCCTTCGCGGTGGCCATCGGCTTCCTCATCGGCGCCGTGCTCTCGGGTGCGGCCGGCTTCATCGGCATGAACGTCTCGGTGCGCGCCAATGTCCGCACCGCCCAGGCCGCGACCCAGTCGCTCGCCGCCGGCCTCGACGTGGCCTTCAAGTCCGGCGCCATCACGGGGATGCTGGTGGCCGGCCTCGCGCTGCTCGGCGTCGCCGTCTATTTCCTCATCCTGGTGCCGTTCGGCGGCAACGAGCCGAACAGCCGGCTGGTGATTGACGCGCTGGTGGCGCTCGGCTTCGGCGCCTCGCTGATCTCGATCTTCGCCCGTCTCGGCGGCGGCATCTTCACCAAGGGTGCGGATGTCGGCGGCGACATGGTCGGCAAGGTCGAGGCCGGCATCCCCGAGGACGACCCCCGCAACCCCGCCACCATCGCGGACAATGTCGGCGACAATGTCGGCGATTGCGCCGGCATGGCGGCCGACCTGTTCGAGACCTATGCGGTGACCATGGTCGCCACCATGGTGCTGGCCGCCATCAGCTTCGGCCCCGAGGCCCGCGTGGCCGCGATGCTGTTCCCGCTGGCGATCGGCGCGGTCTGTGTGGTGACCTCGATCGCCGGCACCTATTTCGTGAAGCTGCCGGCGAACAACTCCATCATGGGCGCGATGTATCGCGGCTTCGTGGTCACCGGCGCGCTCTCCCTCGCGGTGCTGCTGCCGCTCTCCTACCTCGCCTTCGGCTTCGGCACGGTGACGGCAGGCGGCCATACCTTCGGCGCCTTCAGCCTGTTCCTCTGCGGCGCGGTCGGCCTCGCGGTGACGGCGGCGATCGTGTGGGTCACGGAATACTACACCGGCACGGATTTCCGCCCGGTGAAGGCGATCGCCGAGGCGTCCCAGACCGGCCACGGCACCAACGTGATCCGCGGCCTCGCGGTCTCGATGGAATCCACGGCGCTGCCGGCGCTGATCATCATCGCCGGGGTGCTTTCGGCCTATGGGCTCGCCGGCCTCTACGGCATCGCCATCGCGACCACGACCATGCTGGCGCTGGCCGGCATGGTGGTGGCGCTCGATGCCTTCGGCCCCGTCACCGACAATGCCGGCGGCATCGCCGAGATGGCCGGCCTGCCCAAGGAAGTGCGCGTCTCCACCGACGCGCTCGATGCCGTGGGCAACACCACCAAGGCGGTGACCAAGGGCTATGCGATCGGCTCGGCGGGCCTCGGCGCGCTGGTGCTGTTCGCGGCCTACACGCAGGACCTGAACTACTTCATCGCGAACCCGGCGACCTACCCGTATTTCGCCGGCCTCGGCACGCTCACCTTCAGCCTGTCCGATCCGTATGTCGTGGTCGGCCTGCTGTTCGGCGGCATGCTGCCCTACCTGTTCGGCGGCATGTCCATGACCGCGGTCGGCCGCGCCGCCTTCGCGGTGGTGGAGGAAGTGCGCCGGCAGTTCCGCGAGAAGCCGGGCATCATGGAAGGCACCGAGAAGCCGGATTACGGCCGCGCGGTGGACATGCTGACCAAGGCCGCGATCAAGGAGATGATCATCCCCTCGCTGCTGCCGGTGCTCAGCCCGATCGTGGTGTTCCTGGTGATCCTGGCGATCGGCGGCAAGGCGGCCGCCTTCACGGCGGTCGGCGCGATGCTGCTCGGCGTGATCGTCACCGGCATCTTCGTCGCGGTCAGCATGACCACCGGCGGCGGCGC
>VFQR01001979.1_pt1 | contig 13954 bp, 10 predicted proteins | sample 3512321 | NCBI WGS metagenome assembly VFQR01 (sample SAMN10412374, study PRJNA504923) | tailings metagenome | isolation source: Relicate 3 Philex TSF1 revegetated site | place: Philippines: Tuba, Benguet | collected 2017-08-29
AGGGTAAAGGAGTGAAGCTAAACCAATCTGGTATTAAGCGGATTTCACCTACTGGGCTAAGACCACTTTCGGGAATAACAGCATCATACATCACAGGCACTCCCTGTTGTCCTGCACAAATGCCTACGCCATAGTCAAAGTAGTGAGATAACATTTCCACACGAACAGCTTTGCCACGAATGACGTTGGCGTTGTCACACCAAAGAATACGGACAAACTTGATTCCAGCTTCTTGAAGAGATTTTTTGACTTTCTTAAACGCTTTATTTGTGGCCATTGTTGAACAGGACGCGGGGACTTGGTGAAATTATCGTGTTTTTGAGTTAATTTGACAATTTTTTCTGCTTAATTTTCTAACCCAACCTACAAAAAAATGGCGAACGCGAGTGCGTCTCGCAGAGAAGGTATTGTTTTACTGACAATTTTCTTGCTAAACCAGATAGTTTTAAGCAAATACCGCCAATTCAGTTTCCGGATCAAAAAAGTGAATTTTCTCTGAATTTAAGGACAACCAAAGTTGTTCGCCAACTTGAACAAATCGCTCTGGTGGTATTCGCACTTGTAGATAATTGCTTGTAGAATTAGGTTGAAAATTAGGTTCAGCAATCCTCACTGACAGAAAAGAATCGTTGCCGAGATTCTCTACCAAATCCACTTGCACTGGTAGATTTTTAGTCGCAGGTAGACTCAAATTTAAGTGTTCTGGACGAATGCCTAAAATTAAAGTTTTCCCATCATATTTTTGTAACGCATTTCCCCAAACTTCTGGAAGTGTGAAACGAAATTGGGAATGAGTAATCAACAGCGGCGCATGAAATTCTACGGGAATAAAATTCATCGGTGGTGAACCAATGAATTCTGCGACAAAAAGGTTGGCAGGATGATTGTAAAGTTCTAAAGGAGAAGCAACTTGTTGAATTTTACCCTCAGACATAATGGCAATGCGATCGCCCATTGTCATCGCTTCGGTTTGGTCATGAGTTACGTAAATCGTTGTTGTCCCCAGTTGACGCTGCAATTTCACAATTTGAGCGCGAGTTTCCGCCCGCAATTTGGCATCTAAGTTAGAAAGCGGCTCATCCATTAAGAATACTTGGGGGTCACGCGCGATCGCCCTTCCCAATGCAACCCGTTGTCTTTGTCCGCCAGATAGCTGTTTCGGCAAGCGTTTCAGCAATGTTTCAATTTGCAACAGTTGAGCAACACTACGCACTTGCTGATCCACCGCCCGTTCTTTGTCAGAAATATAACGCAGTCCTTTCGGTAACTTTTTCGTCACTCCCACCAAGAGATTTTCTGCCCACACCGAAAACGCTGACGCAAAAACAGAACTCACCGCGTCAGAGTCTCCTTCCCGTCCCCTGCGCCGCAGTCCAAAAGCAATGTTGTCATACACCGTCATGTGGGGATACAGGGCGTAATTTTGAAACACCATTGCGATGTCGCGTTCTTTGGGTGGTAAATCATTAATCAAGCGATCGCCTACCCAAATATTACCTCCAGTCATCACCTCTAAGCCGGCGATTAACCGCAACAAGGTGCTTTTGCCACAACCAGAAGGGCCTACCAGCACCATAAATTCCCCATCTGCGATCGTCAAGTTAATCCGCCGCAAAACATTGACGCTTCCCGCCCGTTCTTGCACCACATCAGTTTTGTCCCCTTCTTTGAGTGGGGATTTAGTTTGTGAGGCTACAGTTTCCCCTTGACGCGGGGAAAAACTTTTATAAACGTTTTCTAAAATAACTTCGGCCACAACTAATTATTTGATTGGGAATTGGGCATGGGGCATTGGGTATTGGGCATTGGACTAATGACCAATTAGCGCCCATAATACACGTTCTATCTAAATACGAAAAGTTAAAAAAACAGCTTACACCATAAAAAGCAAACTACCCTAAGTTTTAGGGCTATCAAGAGGTGTTGTTATGAGTACACATATACCTGCCAATTCTTCTCAAGACCCAAACGTTAACCCTGCTCATGACATTGTAGACGTACAAACTACGGATTGTTGCATCGTGGGTGGAGGCCCAGGCGGGGTTGTATTAGCTTTGTTGTTAGCGCGTCAAGGCATTTCTGTGATGCTATTGGAAGCACACAAAGACTTCGATCGCGATTTTCGTGGCGATACAATTCATCCATCGGTGATGGAAATTATGGAAGAATTGGGACTAAGTACAGCTTTGCTACAACTCCCCCATGCCAAAATGCGCCAAATTAGTATTCAAACTCCTCAAGATACTGTGACATTGGCTGATTTTAGTCATCTCAAAACCCACTACCCCTACATTACGATGCTTCCTCAAGTGAAATTCCTGGAGTTTATCACCCAAGAAGCCAAAAAATATCCTAGTTTCCATCTGCTAATGGGTGCCAATGTCCAGGAATTAATTACGGAAAATGGCGTGATTCAAGGTGTCCGCTACCGGGGAGGCGGTGGCTGGCATGAAGTCCGGGCAATCCTCACTGTTGGCGCGGATGGTCGTCACTCACGTTTACGCCACTTGGGTGAGTTTGAGTCCATCGAAACTTCGCCGCCAATGGATATCCTCTGGTTGCGCCTACCTCGTCAGCCAGAAGATCCAGAGGGGGGAATGGGGCGCTTTGGTCAAGGTCACATCATTGCCATGCTTGACCGTGGTCATGAGTGGCAAGTTGCCTATGTTATTCCTAAAGGCCGCTATCAAAAACTCAGGGCTGCGGGTTTGGAGGAATTAAAAAAATCTATTGTCGAAGTTGTGCCGGAATTCCAGCAACGTATCCCAAATTTACATGATTGGTCACAAGTAGCGTTTCTCTCAGTGGAGTCTAGTCGCGTTAAACGCTGGTATCATCCAGGATTGTTACTCATCGGTGATGCTGCCCATGTAATGTCTCCAGTTGGCGGAGTTGGCATTAATTACGCAATTCAAGATGCTGTGGTGGCGGCGAATGTACTCAGCAAACCACTCAAGAACCGACAAGTACAACTCAGTGACCTCGCAAAGGTACAGCGTCAACGGGAGTTGCCCACACGCATCATTCAAGCATTTCAAACTTTTGTCCAAAAGAGGGTATTTGCACCGATTCTCACTGAAAATAGCACCTTTGCACCACCCGCGTTTTTGCGCTTACCCCTCTTGCGCGACCTCCCAGGAAGGTTAATTGGCTTGGGTGTTTTTCCAGTTCACGTCAAAACTTAATTTTTGCTGAGAATTTCTGATATCTCAGGAATTAATCGTACAATTATACTACTCAAATGCAGAAATCAATGCTCATCCCAGTCAGGCGGAAGTGGCGAACAGTTTAATGCTGTTCAAAGCGATCGCTTGGCTTTTATGCTAAAAAGTAAGAATTCAGAATTCAGAATTCAGAATTGAATTTGTAACTTCTGGTAGATGAGTAAATGATAGAATACCGGACTAAATTTTCAATTTACTGGTGCTTGTAGTTGGTGAGTTATAATCCTCCACCAAGAGTGATTTTGAATTCTTCTTCAAACATATCTAGATATTAATTGGCACTATATAGAAAAAGTTACTCTTTTTGAATCACCAGTTTTTGCAGTCAGTTATTTATGGGAAAATCCCACACAAAACTCAAGAAAATACATCTTTCCCACTCCCTACTCCCTATTTTCAAGCCAGTCAATCACGCTAAAATCACACAACCCAGGCAGGAAAATATTTCTTTCCCAGTCCCCAGTCCCCAATCCCCAGTCAACCCTATTTTCAAGTCAGGAGGAATTTTAATGAACAGCTGCGTTTTAATGGCGGAAATTATTAACGAGCCGCAACTGCGCTACACAGCGGATAATCTGGGAGTCACGGAAATGTTAGTACAATTTCCTAATTCTCAGAAACCAGAAGATCCGCCAGCAACTCTAAAAGTTGTTGGTTGGGGGAATTTAGCAACAGAAATTCAGCAAAACTATCACCAAGGCGATCGCGTTATTCTGGTAGGACGTTTAACCATGAATACTGTCGAGCGTCAAGAAGGTTTTAAAGAAAAACGCGCTGAGTTAACAGTACAACAAATTCAATCTGTTGGAAGTAGTTTTAATACATCCTTCTCGTCAACCGTAAGTCCATCATTTACCGAAACTTCCCCACGACAACCATCACCATCTCGTCCGCCAGAGACAAATATTCCTACTTATGAGTCGCAACGTCCAGCACCCACCCCAACTCCAAGTCCCGTTGGCGTTACTCCCCCAGCGACAAGTTACGAACCCATACCCCAACCCACAAATTACGAACGAACCACCTACCCAGCGGTAAAACAAGAAGAACCAGATCCGGATGATATTCCGTTCTAAAGTTGGTAGTCTATGGTCTTTTGAATTTGCCAAACATACTTACAGCAGTTTTCATGTATTTGAACCACATCCGTTGTAGGGGCGCAAGTCCTTGCCTTGCGCCCCTAGAGAGTGGTCTATTTACCTGAAAATTGCTGTAATTTACTTTCTCACCACAGCTTGAGCATTCCTGGCTTGTATTGTGAGGAGGAACGGCAACTCTTACCTATAAGCAACTTGTGGCCCTGCCCAAATTTCTGTAACCTGTTTACCAAAAGTTATGGGCTGGTCATCGTCTGTTGTAGTGACAGTCTTGCCATCATTAGCAACTTTCACCAAAGGCCAGTTTTCATCGCCTAGTTCGCCTGCACGAAATAGGACATGATCGGGTTGGCTTTTACTCCAACCTAACAAGACTGCAATCTTTTCATCGTCATGTTCCTCATTAGCAGGAGCAACAGTGTTAGCATGATTCTTTTGCCGATCCCAAATCACGGCACTATCTGTAGAATCACCTGTATTAAATACGCCTTCAAATTTGCGTGCCAAAAAGCGATCGCCTTTTTCAGACCAACTAACGGGAACTAACACCCCAATTTGACCACTGCTATCAGTTTCTTCGGATGACACCGCCTTGAAAGCTTTGGTTTTTAATAGGGGATCGCTGACAGGAGTAGTTGAAGTCATCACCCACAATTTTTTAGTTTGCATGTCTTGTACAAACATAACGCTAGTGACACGGCTGTTGTACATTTGGGGTTTTACCTCTAGTTGCACCCGACTATAAACAGCATATTTTCCATCTGGAGAAATCACCGGTACGCTGCGGTAGTGACGCACTCCAGAACCACCGTTAGAACCAATAGCCTCTTGAGTAGTTGTAATCCATTTCCAAGGAATAGGATGAGGACTGCCAATGGGATCTATTTGTTCTGCTTGGGATGCCTCAACTGGTTCATTACTAGGTATTTCTGTGGTTATGGTTGGTTGTGATTCTTTGATAATTGGTGTTACTTGAGCCGCCGCCAATGATTCAGTAAAAGGTTTCTCTCTAGAGAAAGAATTTTTTTCTTCTCTCAAAGACCTGATGTTAGCAGCTTTGAGTTTTTGCACTAAATGAAGTTGACTAACAGGAACATCTGTTAATGGTGCAAGTTCAACTATTGCCAGAGGATCGGGAACATTTAAATCGCTGCTAGAAAGAGAACTATCTACTTGAGCTAAAGACTCAATTTTATCCTCTGGTAATACTTGCGGTTCCTGAATATCACTGCTTTGTGTTGGCACAGAGTCAAATTCTTCTACCGATGAGTTGACTCGATCTACTGTTAATGTCTCAGCTATCTCAGGTTCCGCAACTAAAGCTATTTCCTTTGACACAGGTTCAGACTCTTCAGTAATTGGAGTTGATTTAATTACTTCGGATTTTACTGTAGCTGAGTGACCGGATGCCCCTAATAAAGGTGCGATCAATATCACAACGACAACGTAATTGAGAAATGGTTGCGCGCGGAACCATCCTGACAGCAAAAGGGGTTTAAGCATTTGTAGACTCTCTAGAGGGGCGGTTGCTTATGTGAGGAGCAATACCTATGCAGCAATGGAGCAGGCGATAATTATATGTATAACAAGAAACTAAAAGCTTGGACTAAATAATTTCTTTATTTGCAGAACTTTACAAAAAACATGCATCATTAATCACACCTTTTCTTTTTACAATACTGAATGTTTTTTTCCGAAAATATGCGAGTATAGTGACTGTGCTGATAACTCAGTAGTCACCACATATATCTAATTTCGTCGGTGTAGATACAGTCAACCACACCAAAAACGCCTAATCTCAAGGGTTATTTAGCTTAAAATTTGTTCTCATGTACAGTGAAAACTAAGAACAGATAAGCTGTACTACTAAAAACCATGCTAGCCATTGCTAACACGCATCAGCCGAAGCAGCTTAAACACTACACTTAGTACAAACCCCGATAATGGTAAACGTGAGGCGTTACGTCGAAAGTTGGGAAAGCGGACACATAATACATAATACTCAGAAAATATTGCTGTCAGCAACCCTAAGTTAGAAATTGCAATCTAAACTGCAGAAACACTTGGGGCGTAATGCTCTTTTACAAAAGCAGCTAGTCAGCAAAACAGCAACAAACTGGGTATATGCCCTAAAAACTCCTAGTTACAGAGCCTGTTTAGCGTAACTAGAGGTAGATACGGTTGATACGAACTTTTGTTGTTAACTTAATGTAGTTAAGTTAATTGAGCAGCGTCTAGTTTCAGCAAATTACGATAATATTCTACCACCAAACAACCAAACTATAAATATCTAACTTAAAAGTTGTCAGTTATCAGGGGCGCACTTACCATTAACTAGTGATTAGTGACTCATGATTAATGACTAATGAAAATCGTATTCTTTGGTACTCCCCAGTTTGCTGTTCCAACGTTAGAAAAATTATTAAATAATTCTAAATTTCAGGTGTTGGCAGTTGTTACCCAACCAGATAAACGTCGGGAACGTGGAAATAAACTTACTCCAACACCAGTAAAAGCGATCGCTACTACTCACAATTTGCCCGTATGGCAACCAGAACGGGTGAAAAAAGACACCGAAACTTTGAACCTACTCAAACAATCAGATGCAGATGTGTTTGTTGTTGTTGCCTATGGACAGATTTTATCGTCAAAAATCTTGAATATGCCAAAGTTGGGCTGCATTAATGTGCATGGCTCGATTTTACCTAAATATCGGGGTGCGGCACCGATTCAATGGTGTTTGTATAACGGTGAAACAGAAACGGGGATCACCACCATGTTAATGGATGCAGGGATGGATACCGGGGCAATGCTACAAATAGCCACTACACCCATTGGATTACTGGATAATGCTGAAGATCTAGCTGCAAGACTGGCTGCAATTGGTGGGGATTTGTTGGTGGAAACTCTATTGAAGTTGGAGAGTAAAGAAATTCAAGCAACACCCCAAGATAATTTAGAAGCTACTTATGCACCTTTGATTCAAAAACAAGATTATGGTTTGGATTGGTCAAAAAGCGCCATCCAATTACACAATCAAATTAGAGGCTTTTATCCTAACTGCACAGCTACCTTTCGTGACAACCAGCTCAAAATCACCGCTTCTGTTCCCCTTGGGACGGTGGGCGATCGCCAGCTACCACCAGAATTTCAACAACTTTTACATAAATTGCCTGATTTGTCAAATAAATCAGACACACCTGGAGTTGTAGTGAGTATTGCCAAAGGAATTGGGGCAATTGTTCAAACTGGGGAAGGTTTGTTGCTGTTGCGAGAAGTTCAGCTAGCTGGTAAACGTCCCCAGTCCGGATGGGATTTTGTTAATGGTAGTCGGTTAAGTGTGGGGGAAGTGTTTGGTATGGGGAGTTGAGAGGGATGAGGGGGATGAGGGGGATGAACAGGCAGAGGGGGCGGGGAGCAGGGAGCAGAGGTGAGAATTCCTAACTCCTAACTCCTAATTCCTAACTCCTAACTTTTAACTTCTAACTTTTCATAAAATCGGCAAGATTCGCAAGGACCATCTGGGTTGACTGCACAGCGAATGATTTCTGAGCGAGCATTATAGCAGCAGGTGGCATCACCAATTACCCAACGTCCTTGTACTAAACTTTTTTCAGATGGTCGTTTTGCAGACTGGACATAAATGGCAATATTATGCAAACGGTAGCGTCCTGCTTTGAGTTGGTATCGATGACGGCGTTCCAGAACCGCGTAGGTTTTACCTTCAAAATCGAGATAGTTCCCTGGTTGGGGTGTCCAATCAAGTTGCACTCTACCGAGGGACTCACGCGGATGCGTGAGAATCACCTCGGTTTGTAAAGAGTCTGGCTCCATAAGCTGATGTGATTTGATTTACATTATAAGGATGTTATCGCAATAACTTTCTTTAGCTTACCGAATTTAGATTACAATTAATAATTCACGATCTAGCAGAATTCAGAATTCAGAATAAGAATAGGCTCTCTACCTAGCTACCAGACCAGGGATACACAGCTAGCTGCGCATCCTTAGAGATTACGGTAACCAAAATTCAGGCAGAATAGATTTGCCAAAATCACGTACTATTTGGTTGAGCGATCGCGCCATTTGGATATGCGCTTCGTCCGCTTCCACTGGTAAAATCTGAGATAGCTGACCTTCTCCCAAATACGACACCACCAAATTGGCCGCCTCTAAACCAGTAACGTAAGCCTTTTCTTGAGACCAGGAACCATGACGGTTAACAATCCAATCTCCACTCATAAACACATTCTCAAAACTGGTCTTTGCTGGTAACATATGACGATAGCTACCAGGAGCAAAGTGAGTAACTGCTTGAGGTAGGCGAATTACACTGCTATCAATTAGCTTGGCCTTGCCAAATCCTGACACGCAAGTTGCTAAATAACGTTGAACTATTGGTAAAATTTCCTCATCGCTCAAACTGAGAAATTGATTTGCGTGATAAAAATCAGCTTCAATTACCGTTCCTGGTTCATGGCGATATTCATCATGTAGGGCATTCAAATCAAAAAATGTCCAGCCTGTAGTTGCATCGAATCCAAAGCAGGCATTAGAAGGACGAGGAATATTAATTTTGCGATCAAACCATAAACGAGTTGCTAAAACATCAATTGCTCCTAAATTGCTCAAATTCCGAAATTCTTCACGACTTTGTAAACTCGGACTAGTTGCAACAATTTTCTTTATACCTGTGATTCCAACTGCAAAAATCACAGCATCGGCATCAAAAACTTCATCACCGCAAACCACAGTCTTGGCTCGATTATTACTATCAACAATTAAGTCTGTCACTCGCCGTTTCGATAATACTCGCGCACCAGCTTTTTCAATACGTTCCACCCAAGGACGAAATATTTTTTCTCCTACAGTTCCCCGACACCAAACCACATCAAAATCTGGTTGATGAGCCAAAATGAAATAGTAAAGCATCCCTAAAGTTGCGGCAGCCGAACATTGTTCACCGGGGGCAAACAAACCCACCAATAACATTGGTTCAAAGGCTTCGCGGTAAAGCCGTGCAGAAACATTAAAGTCTTTGAACAATTCACGAGCAGTAACAAAATCATAATGCCGCCAAGCTGCATCAGAATTATCAAAATCAACAACAGCGTGAAGTAAAGGTAAAGCGCTAAGACGGTCAATTAGTGGCAGCCGTTTAAACTGAGTGTAGAGAAAAGTTCCCAGAGGTGCCGGGAGTCGTGGTAAATCTTGAAAAATTGGTGATTCAACTTCCAACCCCGCAGGCGAATATTGGGAAGAACGAGTCCAAGTCGTAAAAGGATTAATTCCTAATTCATTGATGAGGGAAAAAATATTTCTGTAAGGATACCAAAAGCCATGAATGCCAGCTTCTACAGATTTACCTGCGGCTGTTTGCCAACCTGCTACCAGTCCACCGGGGTAAGAACCTGCTTCTAGAAGTGTCACATCATAGCCTTGTTTTGCCAAATGGTAGGTTGCTCCTAAACCTGCCCAACCAGCACCTACAACCACCACCCGTTTTTGTTGTGACCCTTCTACCATCTTAGCCTCCGATTCTTCCCGTCCAAGAAATTATGATAGCGTAGGTTCTCCGTAGGACTACAGAATCTAAAATCTAAAATCTAAAATCTAAAATTTTATTAGCGGAAGCAGTTGAGTGAAAATCTCTTGCGGTTAATGCTGAGTTGAGAGTATAACAGAAAACAGATTTAATTATTTATGGGGAATAATCCTAATGACTCAATTAGCAAATGTAAAATTCAGTTTGGATAACTATGAATTACGAGATGGTATTTATTTTCCTGCCGACTATAAACAGTTGAACAGTACTCAACATAAAAAAACTTGGGATAAAATTGGGAAAACATACTATAATTCCCAGACAATTGAAACAGTTGCGGATGAATCGCCTATCAAGCAAGATTACACTCTGCTAACTGGCACGCCTGGAGGTACTTGGAATAAATTTCCGTTGAATAAATCTGTTGATTCAATTCTGGAGATTGGTTGCGGTTATGGTCGCGCACCTTTACATCTCTCTAAAGCCAAAAATTTGAGATGTGAAAAATATTACGGTATTGATATTTCTGAAACTTTATTGCGGCGTTTAATCAAGGTTAAACAAGAGTACGATTTTTTCCCAGAAGCTGAATTTAACATAATTTGCAATTCGGCTGAAACATTGCCATTAGCAGATAATTCTATAGATTTAGTAATTTCTAATTGTGTGTTTATGCATATACCAGATGCACAGTTAAGAAACTTATTAACTGATATATCTCGCGTACTCAAACCCGGTGGAATTTTTGTTTTTAATCATTCGTTTCACAACAAGGCTTGTCCTTCTCATATTATTCATAATTTTGTGAGAAAATTGAATCCATTTGTGAGAAATCCTGTTTATCTGAAGCAATATTCATCTATTGAAATACAGGAAATGTTAGAAAGTGCTGGCATAAAAACAAAATGTCCAGAGTATATTGTTGAACCAACTCAAGAATATGCTATTTTGCCAGAAACTATTAAAGGAATTAAAGTACCGTTTGCTAAAGCCATCAATCAAAGTCTCAAGCCGTCAGGTAGTTTAAAAGAAACTTTAGCTTATGGTTTTAGCGCTTACAGCACTAAACTGGACTAATAGCGATCGCTAATATCCCCAATTCCTTAGAGACGTTGCATTGCAACGTCTCTGTCTAAAAAACCAAACCCAACAATAATTAAGCAATAAAGTCTAAACCAGTAGATACGTTTGTAGTATCTTGGACAACAGCAATTAAATCGCCATTTCTATAGATGAGGGTATCTAAGGCTGCACCACCACTGAAATTCACCTGCTTCACCGTAAATAACATCATTGCCGTTATCTCCGAAGAGGTAATCTTTGCCTGCACGGCCTAGTATGGTATCGCCGCCCTCGCCGCCATAAACATAGTCATCTCCTTCTCCAGCATCGATAATGTCGTTTCCGCCTCTGCCATAAATTCTATCGTTGCCTGCATAGCCAAAAATGGAGATGTCAGCAGATTCAGTACCATTGAGGTTGTCATTACCAGAAGTGCCGTAGATAGCCATAAATTAATGCCCTATTACAATTTTTCTTGGGACTTATATCAGTGCCATATTTTTTAGGTTGTCTAGACCAAAGGCATAGGCTCCACTCTAGACGCCATAAAAGAACATATATGTTTAGTCCTGAGATATTCTCCAATATGAATATTCTCTGTTTCGGATTTATTCGATTTCCTTAATTGTTTGTCATGTAATTTACCAACTTCTACCAACTTTTTGAAACTAAAGTTGGTAAATTAGGGATTAGTTGAGCTAATTTTTCCCTACGCAACTATGCCATTGGATTTATCGCCGCTTTGGATATCACTCAAAACTTCATTGCTTGCTACATTTATTACTTTCTTTTTGGGTATTGCTGCTGCCTACTGGATGTTGGGATATCGTGGCAAAGGGAAATCTTTGATTGAGGGTATTTTTATTGCTCCTCTAATTTTACCGCCGACAGTTGTCGGTTTCTTATTGTTGCTGTTTTTTGGCAAAAATGGCCCTGTAGGGAAATTAATGCAGACTTTTGACTTCACCATCGTCTTTACTTGGTATGGTGCAGCGATCGCCGCTACAGTAGTTTCTTTCCCGTTAATGTATAAAACTGCACTGGGAGCCTTTGAACAAATAGACGGTAATCTCCTACGAGTAGCCAGAACTCTCGGTGCAACGGAAAGGACAATCTTTTGGCGTATTAGCTTACCCCTAGCACTACCCGGTATTTTAGCAGCTACAACCCTGGCTTTTGCCCGTGCTTTGGGAGAATTCGGGGCGACATTGATGCTGGCTGGTAACATTCCCGGACAAACGCAGACAATTCCAATGGCAATTTATTTTGCTGTGGAAGCAGGAGCAATGGACGAAGCGTGGTTTTGGGCGATCGCAATTATGGTGATTTCTCTATCAGGAATTATTGGAGTTAACTTTTGGCAAGAGGTGAGGGAGAAGAGAGGAGCAGGGGGAGCAGGGGAAGCAGGGGGGGAAATTTTTTATAGGCCGGACTCTGGTTTTGACTTGCGTGGATTGTTTATTGACATTGAAAAAATACTTCCTAGCTTTCATTTAAAAGTGGCTTTCAGCTGTGATGAGCAGCCTTTGGGATTATTGGGGGGTTCAGGTGCAGGTAAGAGTATGATTTTGCGTTGCCTTGCGGGGATAGAAACGCCGACAAGAGGGCGGATAGTTTTAAATGGCAGAGTGTTGTTTGACTCGGAAAAAGGAATTAATGTACCTAGCCGCGATCGCCGTATTGGTTTTTTAGTGCAGAATTACGCCCTGTTTCCCCATATGAGTGTGGCGCAAAACATCGCTTTTGGCTTGCCCAAAGGATTATCTGCTGGAAGTATTAGAGTACAGGTAGAAGAACTACTATTAAATATGCAGTTGCAGGGATTAGGCGATCGCTATCCACACCAACTTTCAGGGGGACAACAACAACGGGTAGCTTTGGCAAGAGCATTGGCCAGTCAACCGGAAGCATTGCTTTTGGATGAACCTTTTTCAGCACTCGATACCCATCTGCGTAGTCAATTAGAGCAGCAAATGACAGCAACCCTGGCTGACTACCAAGGCGTGACTTTATTTGTCACCCATAATATGGAAGAAGCTTATCGGCTTTGCCCAAATCTGTTGGTATTGGAGCATGGTCGAGCCGTCCATCATGGTAGCAAATACGATATTTTCGAGCGCCCTACCACTGTGGGTGTTGCCCAAATTACTGGATGCAAAAACTTTTCCCGGATTATTCTTCAGTCACCACAACAGGTAGAAGCAACTGATTGGGGTTGTACTCTCCAAGTCGTGGAAGCAATGAACAGTGAATTTTCTTACATCGGCATTCGTGCCCATCAAATTCTGTTTACCAACGACTCATCATCTGAAAACACCTTCCCTTGTTGGCTAGTACGGACGAGTGAAACGCCCCATCGAATGACATTATTTCTAAAATTACATTCTGCTGCCAATAATTCTCAAGATTACCATTTGCAGGCTGAAGTCTTCAAAGAAAAATGGGTGACAATCAAAGACCAACCTTTTCCTTGGTATGTGCGTTTAGATCCTTTGCGCTTGATTTTGATGGAATGAGCGCACAGATACACGTCGCAATCTCAATTCCACAAACGTAACCAATATGGTGTACTGTCATGCTTCCAGAGTTTGATACGCTCAACCCAAACTACTATTCTAATTTAACGCGATCGCTCTATGGTAAGCTCGTGACGGTAGATAAGGGACTTCCAAAAAATAAAATAATCAATTAATCAAAATGATAATCATTATAGGAAGGGGAGTCAGTGCTGCCGTCGGCAGCACTGACTCCCCTTTGTGTGGTAACTTCAATGGCGTTGCTGAATCAGAGATAGTAATTATCATCATGCACCTGAATTCATTACGGAGTGCAAAGTTTCTTATGGATACTTGAGGGGGGAGGAAGCGGTTGCCGTCAGCAACCGCTTCCTCCCCCCTCAAAATGATTATCATTATTGTTTAGGTATGAGTTCTTGATTTTTTTGATTAATTTATTCTTTGGAAGTCCCTAACGCTCTTCCGTCACTCTCATGAGAGAATAATAGGGAGAAGTATCGTAAACTCTTT
>VFQR01001980.1_pt1 | contig 13954 bp, 12 predicted proteins | sample 3512321 | NCBI WGS metagenome assembly VFQR01 (sample SAMN10412374, study PRJNA504923) | tailings metagenome | isolation source: Relicate 3 Philex TSF1 revegetated site | place: Philippines: Tuba, Benguet | collected 2017-08-29
CCTTCATCGATGCTGGCCGAGCGCATCCAGTCCAACGACCTCGACATCGCCATCATCACCCACCGGGCCGAGAAGGGGCCGGCCCTGGTGTTCCGCCGCGAGCAGCTGCTCTGGGTGTCGTCGGCCCGCGTCGCGGTCCATTGCGACGACCCGGTGCCGCTGGCCGTGGGGCGGCCGACCTGCGACTGGCGGCGTGCCGCCACCGAGCGGCTGGAAGCGGCCGGGCGTGCCTACCGCATCCTCTATGCGAGTTGGAACTCGACGGCGGTGGGCGCCGCGGTCATGGCCGGCCTCGCCGTGTCGGTGCTGCCGGAATCGGCGCTGCGTCCCGGGATGCGCGTGCTCCAGCCCTCGGACGGATTCCCGGCCTTGCCGTCGGTCTCCGTCGCGCTCCTGCGCAACCCGCACGAGATGTCGGCGCTGGCGGAAGCGCTCGCCGACCATGTCGTCTCCAGCCTCGACAACCTGACGGAACACGTCCAGGCGGCGGAGTGAGGCGGGCCAGTCGGGACTGGGCAGTCGGCAGTCGGGCTGAAGTGCTTCGACTGCCTATTGCCAACTGCCCATTGCCTAATACGCCTGTTCCTCGAACACGCGGTCGATCTGCCCCTGCCACGGCCCGAGATATTTCTCGATCAGCACCTCGGCCGGCGTGCGCCCGTCGTCGACGATCGCCTGGATCGGGTCGAGATAGCGCGTCTCGTCGCAGCCGTGCTCGTCGAGCCTGTCGCGGCGGCGCAGGCCCGTGCGGGCGAGCGTCAGCATCTGCCGCGCCAGTTCGCCGACCGTCAGGCCGCGGATCTCGGCCTTGAAGCCGAGCCTCGGCACGTCCTCGCGCAGCTTCTGCCGCTCCTCGGCGGTCCAGTCCTTGACGATGTCGAAGGCCGCGTCCAGCGCGCCGTCGTCGTAGAGCAGCCCCACGAAAAGGGCCGGCAGCGCGACGATGCGCGACAGCGGCCCCGAATCCGCGCCCCGCATTTCGAGGTAGCGCTTCAGCCGCACCTCCGGGAAGATCGTGCCGACATGGTTCACCCAGTCGGAGAGCACGGCGCGCTCGCCCGGCATGGCGGCGTTCCTGCCCGCCAGCAGGTCGCGGAACGAGGAGCCGGCGACGTCGTGATAGGTGTCGCCGCGCTTGATGAAATACATGGGAACGTCGAGCGCATAATCCACATAGCGCTCGAAGCCCATGCCGTCCTCGAAGGCGAAGGGCAGCATGCCCGCCCGGTCGTTGTCGGTGTCCGTCCAGACCGCCGAGCGGAACGACTGGAAGCCGTTGAGCTTGCCTTCGGTGAACGGCGAATTGGCGAAGATGGCGGTCGCCACCGGCTGCCAGGCCAGCGACACCCTGAGCTTCTTGACCATGTCGGCTTCCGACGCGAAGTCGAGGTTCGCCTGCACGGTCGAGGTCCGGTACATCATGTCGAGGCCGAGATTGCCGACCTTCGGCATGTAGCGCGTCATGATCTGGTAGCGCGACTTGGGCATGGCCGGCGTCTCGGCGCGCGTCCATTTCGGGCTCATGCCGAGCCCGAGGAAGCCGATGCCCAGCGGATCGGCGATCTGCTTCACCTGCGCGAAATGGGCGTTCGCCTCGCGGCAGGTCTGGTGGATCGTCTCCAGCGGCGCGCCGGACAGCTCGAACTGCCCGCCCGGCTCCAGCGAGATCGCGCCGCCGCCGGTCACGTCGGCAAGCCCGATAATGTTGCCGTCGTCGAGGATCGGTTCCCAGCCGAGCAGCCCCTCCATGCCGGCGAGGATCGCGCGGATGCCGCGCGGACCCTCATAGGGGACGGGCGTATTGTCTTTTCGGTAGAAGCCGAACTTCTCGTGTTCGGTGCCGACGCGGAACCGCTCCTTCGGCTTCACGCCTTTCTCGATCCAGGCCACCAGTTCGTCGCGGGATTCGATCGGCGTGAGGTCGACGGTATCGCGGGCCATAGAGCGGTCCTGATGCGGCTGCTGCAACGAGGGGCGGGGAGATAAGCATGGCTCGCCCCGGCCCGGATAGAGCGGGGACATAACGATCGCTTTGCGGTTTCGGAAGGGGCATCGCCGCCTTTGTGCCACCGCGCGGACACAATGCTGCCGCTGCCGGCGCCACGGAAACAGGCGAAAGGGCAGGGCATTCAATCGCTTGACGGTATCATGGCGCGGCAAGGCGCTACCTCGGCAGGCAGGCCGCGCGTGCTATCTTGGATGCGCGATTCGACCGGAGGCCCGATCCGCCCATGCATCCGACCGCCCTCCTTTCCGCCGCCTGCGCAAGCCTTCTGGCCGCCGGCCTTCTGGCATCGCCCGGCGCGCTTGCGCAGGCGACGCAGCAGGTGACCCCCACCCAGCAGGCCCCCGACCGCGTCGCGCCCACGCCCATCGGGCCGACGCCGGTGGAGATTTCCGCCGAGACCCGCCGCGCGCAGGAGGCGGCGAGCGCTGGCCGCGCCGTCGAGGCGCTGGACGCGCTGGACGAAGCGGCTGCACTCGTTGCCGAGAAGATGCCGCTCACCATCCGCCGCGCCACCTTCGTCGCCGAGGAGCCGCAGGGCTACGGCGTGTTCAATCCGCGCGATTCCACCAGCTTCGCCGCGCGCCAGCCGCTGCTGGTCTATGCCGAACTCGCGGGGCAGGGCTGGCGGCAGTCCGGCGACATCTTCCGCACCGACCTCGTGCTGGATTTCGAGCTGCGCCGCGCCGACGGCCAGTCCCTGGTGGCCCAGCAGGCCTTCAACACCATCGCCACCGCCAGCCGTCGCAAGAACCGCGAGTTCTTTCTCTACGTGACCTATTCCTTCACCGGCATCGAGCCGGGGGAGTATGTGGTGCGGACCACCGTGCGCGACCGGGTGGGAGCCAAGCAGAGCTCCTTCGATCTGGCCTTCTCGATCAGGCAGTAGAGCCGGCGCCTGAGCCCTGGGAAGTGGCACCGCCGCGCTTCTCACCTCTCCCCGGCGGGGAGAGGTCGGCTGCATAGCGAGATGCGAACGCATCTCGCGTTCGCTCGATGCTATGGCCGGACGAGGGGGCAAACCCTCATCCGATAACCCCGCTCTCCCTCAATTCGAGGGCGATCCCGCCGCGCCTTCTACCTCTCCCCGGCGGGGAGAGGTCGGCCGAAGGCCGGGAGAGGGGGACAAGCCCTTTCCGACAACCGCTCTCCCCCTCTCCCGATCCTCGCCGTGCTCGGATCGACCTCTCCCCGCCGGGGAGAGGTGGGGAGGCTCCAATGCCCCATAGTCGACATCCTTCCCCCCGTGCGGTAGCAAGCGCGCCTGTCATTTTGCCGGATTGCTACCCATGTCGGACGCCCCGAAGAAAAAGGCCGCCGCGCTGGCCCGCCTGCCGCGCGGCTTCGTCGACCGCGACGCGGCCGAGATATCAGGCGTCGATGCCATGCTGCGGACGATCCGGCAGGTCTATGAGCTTTACGGCTTCGACGCCGTCGAGACCCCGGCGGTCGAGTTCACCGACGCGCTCGGCAAGTTCCTGCCCGACCAGGACCGGCCGAACGAGGGCGTCTTCTCCTTCCAGGACGACGACGAGCAGTGGCTGTCGCTGCGCTACGACCTGACCGCGCCGCTCGCCCGCTACGTCGCCGAGAATTTCGACGCCCTGCCCAAGCCCTATCGCAGCTACCGCGCCGGCTACGTCTTCCGCAACGAGAAGCCCGGCCCCGGCCGCTTCCGCCAGTTCATGCAGTTCGACGCCGACACGGTGGGCTCGGGGTCGCCCGCGGCCGATGCCGAAATCTGCATGATGGCCGCCGATACGATGGAGCGCCTCGGCATCGCCCGCGGCGACTATGTCGTGAAGGTCAACAACCGCAAGGTGCTCGATGGCGTGCTGGAGGCCATCGGCCTCGGCGGCGACGAGAATGCCGGGCGGCGGCTGACGGTGCTGCGCGCCATCGACAAGCTCGACAAGTTCGGCCCCGAGGGGGTGAAGCTGCTGCTCGGCCCGGGACGCAAGGACGAGAGTGGCGATTTCACCAAGGGTGCGGGGCTGGACGAGAAGGCGATTGAGAAGGTGCTTTCGCTTTTCTCCATTCGATCACGATCAATATCGGTTGCTGAAGCGAATCCAGAGTACCTGACCAATGTTGATGCCCATGGTGCGGCTTACGCGAACGCACCGCTAGACGCTGGCGTGCTTGCCATCCTCTCGAACTTGGGGCGGGAAACGGAAGTCGGAAACCAAGGCTATGAAGAGCTCCGCGAAATTTGGGATCTCGTACGAGGATCAGGCTACGGCGATGGCCGGATCATCCTCGACCCCTCCGTGGTTCGCGGCCTCGAATACTACACCGGCCCCGTTTACGAGGTGGAACTGACCTTCCCCGTCACCAATGACGAGGGTCAGGTCGTCCGCTTTGGCTCGGTTGCCGGCGGCGGCCGCTATGACGGTCTCGTCGCCCGCTTCCGCGGCGAGGAGGTGCCGGCCACCGGCTTCTCCATCGGCGTCTCGCGCCTTGCCGCAGCCCTCAAATCCCTCGGCAAGCTCGGCGCGGAAAAGCCCGTCGGCCCCGTCGTCGTCCTCGTGATGGATCGCGACCGCATCGCCGACTACCAGCAGATGGTCTCCGAACTGCGCAGTGCCGGCATCCGCGCCGAGATGTATCTCGGCTCCTCCGGCATGAAGCCGCAGATGAAATATGCCGACCGCCGCAACGCCCCGGCCGTGATCATCCAGGGCTCCAACGAGCGCGAGGCCGGCGAGGTCATGATCAAGGATCTCGTCGCCGGCGCCGAGGCCGCCAAGACCATCACCGACAATGCCGAATGGCGCGCCGCCCGGCCCGCCCAGTTCGCGGTGAAGCGCGGCGAACTTGTTGAGAAAATCAGGGAACTGCTGGCGGGGAGGTGATCGCCGGGCGCAATTGCCGAACGTGCCTGAAACCTACCAGACCAGCGTTACGCTGTCAAGGACAAAAATCCTAACAACGGACCGCCCCACGCCTGCCGCAATCGCCGCCGATTGAACCGGCCCCGACAGAAGGACCCTTCAGCCGCATGACCCGAATTCGCGACCTCGCCAACACCGTCATCGGCGCGCTGGTCATCGTCGTGGTGCTCCGGTCCTTCGCCTTCGCCACCTACCACATCCCCTCCGAGAGCATGGTGCCGACGCTGGAGGTGGGCGACCGCGTCGCAGCCCTCAAGTTCCCGCTCGGCTTCTCGCGCTATTCGCTGATGGGCGGCGAGTACCTGCCGCGCTTTCCCGGCGAGAACGGCCGCATTCCCGGCTCCATGCCGGCCCGCGGCGATGTCGTCGTCTTCCGCCATCCCCGCACCGGGGAGGACTTCATCAAGCGCGTCGCCGGCCTGCCCGGCGACCGCGTGGCGATCCGCGACGGCCGGCTCTGGCTGAACGGCGAGGAAGTGCCGCTAGAGGCGAATGGCCGCTGGAGCTATCGCGATGCCGAAGGCCGCGTCGTCTCCGTCGCGGCGTTCCGCGAGACCTTCCCCGGCGCGCAGCCGCACACCATTCTGCTGCGTGAGCGCCGCTCGGCGGGCGGCGACATGGCCGAACAGGTGGTGCCGGAGGGCCGCCTGTTCATGCTCGGCGACAACCGCGACAATTCCTCGGACAGCCGCTTCGCCGGCATGGGCTTCGTGCCGGTCGAGAACCTCATCGGCAAGGCCGGCGCGATCCTCTATTCCTTCGCCAGTTGCGAACAGGAGGCGGGCCTGCGCTGTGCGCCCCGCCGCCTCCTCGAAAAGGTCGAGTAATCCTTACGCGCCTTCGGACGTGGCAGCCTGCGGCGCGGCCTTCGGACCGCCGGTGGAGACGCCGACCAGTGCCGGACGCAGCACGCGCTCGCCGATGACGAAGCCGGCCTGCACGGTCTGGACCACGGTGCCCTTGGGCAATTCGGCGTTCGGCACCTCGAACATGGCCTGATGCAGGTTCGGATCGAACTTCTGGCCGTCCGGCTCGATCTTCTTCACGCCGTGCTTTTCCAGCGTCTTGAGCAACTCGCGCTCGGTCAGATCGATGCCCTCGAAGAACGCCTTCAGCGGGCCGTCGGCCGGCCGCGCCTCGGCCGGCAGGCTGTCGAAGGCGCGGCGCATGTTGTCGGCGACGGCTAGCATGTCGCGCGCAAACGAGGTCACGCCGTAGGTGCGGGCGTCGGCCACCTCGCGCTCGGTGCGCTTCCGGAGGTTCTCCATCTCGGCCAGCGTGCGCAGGGTGCGGTCCTTCATGTCGCGGGCTTCGGCCCGCGCCGCCTCCAGCAGCGCTTCGGCACCCGGAGCCGCTTCCTCGTGCTGCGGCACATCGGTCGCCGGATCGGCGCCGATCGGGTTTTCGTGGAGGTCGTCGGCCGGCATAGCGTCGTGCCCGTTCTTCGGGTTGGTCATGGCAACTCGCCTGTCATGAATTGGTTGGCCCGCATATCGAGCCTCGGCGCGGCAAAATCAAGGTTCCGTGATGCCGGTCAAGGCTTCACGCAGCCTCGACCAGCCGCCTGAGTGTCGGCCCGTCGATCCGTTCGCCGCGCCGATGCCGGCGGATAAGGCCGGCAATGGCGGCATTCTTCGGCGCTTTCGCGCCGTTCGCCTCCGCCAGCCTGACGATCGCGCCGCAGAGATCGTCGATCTCGGTCTGGCGGCCGGCCTGCACGTCGTCCCACATCGACGAGCGGGCTCTCTCGTCGATCGCCAGCATGCTGGCGGCTATGCGCGAGAAGGCCCAGCCCGGCAGGCGCAGGATGTGCGGGATGACCCATGGCGGCGCGGCGCCCGCCTTGCCCGGCTGGATGCCGGCCGCGCGCATCACGGCCATGGCCTCGGTCTGGAGCGCGGCGAGCACGCGCCGGTAGTCGCGGTCCAGAAGCTCCTCGCGCAAGGGCAGGTCCGAGAGAGCGTTGACGGGGTTGTTCAGGTTCAGCAGCAGCTTGCCCCACTGGATCGCCGCCATGTCGGCCGTGAGCGTCACGGGCAGGCCGGCCTTGGCGAAATCCGGCAGCACCGCGCGCATGGCGGGCAGGTCTTCGGCATGGAGGCCGCCCGACGTGGCGCGATGAGCGGTGATGCGGCCATCCCCGCCGTGGTCCAGCGTCACGTTGAACGGCACCATGCCGGCAATCGGCGCAAGACCCGGCGCAGCGGCCCCGATCCGCGCGACGTTCTCGACGCCGTTCTGCAGCGACAGGACAGGCGTGCCGGCGGGGAAAGCCGCGCCGAGTTCGGCAGAGGCCGCCACCGTCGCGCCGCCCTTGGTGCAGAGCAGGATGAACGCATCGCCGTCGATGAGGCTGGCGGCCTCCGCCGCGCTCTCGCCGACCTTCGCCCGGTCCGGGGCGACCTCCGCCCGGAACCCGTCGAGATCGCTGACGATAAGGCCGTGCTCTCTCAGGCTGTCCGCCGTCGCGCCGCGCGCCACGAAGACGACCGAAGCGCCGCTCGCGGCCAGCCGCCCGCCGACATGGCACCCGATGGCGCCCGATCCCATGACGACGAAACCTGTCGCCATGGCCCGCCTCAGGCGGAGAAGATCGGGCGCGGCAGGCCCTCGCGCAGATGCGCCGCCGCTACCGTATTGGCCATCAGGAGCGCGATGGTCATGGGGCCGACGCCGCCTGGCACGGGCGTAATGGCGCTGGCCCGTTCCGCCGCTTCCGCCGTCGCGACATCGCCGACGAGGCGGGTCTTGCCCTCGCCGCGCTCGGGCGCGGGAATGCGGTTGATGCCGACATCGATGACCACGGCCCCCTCCTTCACCCAGTCGCCCCGGATCATTTCGGGGCGGCCGACGGCGGCGATCAGGATATCGGCATGGCGACAGACGGCGGGCAGGTCCGCCGTGCGCGAATGGGCGATGGTCACCGTCGCATCGCGTTGCAGCAGCAGCTGCGCGATCGGCTTGCCGACGATGTTGGAGCGGCCGACCACGACGGCGCTCTTGCCCGCGAGCGAGCGGCCGAGCACGCTCTCGATCAGGATCAGCGAGCCGGCCGGGGTGCAGGGCACCAGCGCCTTGGCCGTCGCGCCGCTGCCGAGCAGGCCGACATTGACCGGGTGGAAGCCGTCGACATCCTTGGCCGGATCGACCGCCATCAGCACGCGCTCGGTATCGATGGCTTTCGGCAGCGGAAGCTGCACCAGAATGCCGTCGATGCCGGGATCGGCATTGAGCTTGCCGATCAGCGCGAGCAGGGCGGTTTCCGTCGTCGCCCCGGCGAGGCTGTGCTGCTCGGACCGGAAGCCGGCGGCCTCGGCCTCGCGGCTCTTGTTGCGGACATAGACCTGGCTCGCGGGGTCTTCGCCCACCAGCACGACCGCAAGGCCGGGCGGACGTCCCTTCGTCGCCGTGAAGGCGCCGGCGACTGTCTTGACCTGCGCCAGCACCGCCTGGGCGGCGGCCTTGCCGTCGATGATGCGGGCGGCCATGGGCCTCAGACCCGCATCGGCATCAGCACGTAGAGCGCGCCGGGGCCTGCGGGGTCATGGATCAGCGTCGGCGAGCCGGGATCGGCGAGCTTCAGCTCCACCGTGTCGCCGTCCACCTGGCTGGCAATGTCGAGGAGGTAGCGGGAGTTGAAGCCGATATCGAGCGCATCCGCCTCGTAGGAGACCTCGATCTCCTCCGTCGCGCTGCCCGAATCCGGATTGGTCACCGAGAGCGTCAGGCGGCCGTCCGATGCCGACAGCTTAACGGCGCGGCCGCGCTCGGACGAGACGGTCGACACGCGGTCGACGGCGGCGGTGAAATCGCCCTTCTCGACGGTGAGAATCTTGTCGTTGGCGGCGGGGATGACACGGGCATAGTCGGGGAACGTGCCGTCGATCAGCTTGGAGGTCAGCACCGTCTCGCCGAAGCGGAAGCGCACCTTGGCGGTCGAGAGCTCGACCGAGACCGCCGCCTCCGGGTCGTCGGCGAGCCGCTGCACCTCGGCCACCGTCTTGCGCGGCACGATCACGCCCGGCATGCCGGCAGAACCCTCCGGCGCCTCGAACTCGACCTGCGCGAGGCGGTGGCCGTCGGTGGCGACCGCGCGCAGCAGGCTCTGGCCGCCCTTGTCCACGACATGCAGGAAGATGCCGTTGAGATAATAGCGCGTCTCCTCGGTGGAGATCGCGAACTGGGTCTTGTCGATCAGCCGCTTGAGGTTTTTCGCCGGCACCTTGAACGAATGGCTCATCTCGCCGGCCGCGATATCCGGGAAGTCGCTTTCGGGGATCGTCTGGAGGGTGAAGCGCGAGCGGCCCGCGCGCACCGTCAGCGTGCCCTTGTCGCCGGCCATTTCGAGCTGGACCTGCGACCCGTCCTGCAGCTTGCGGACGATGTCGTGGATCATGTGGGCGGGAACGGTCGTGCCGCCGGGAGCGGCGACTTCCGCCGGCAGGCTCTCGACGATGTCGATATCGAGATCGGTGGCCTTCAGGCGCAGCGTCGAGCCTTCCGCCTTCATCAGCACGTTGGACAGGACGGGGATCGTATTGCGGCGCTCGACCACGCGATGGACGTGGCCGAGGGATTTCAGGAGCTGGGCCCGCTCGACGGTGACCTTCATCAATGCTGCTCCGATACGCTGGGCAGGGCCGCCGGCCGGCAGCCCGGAATTGGGGGCCGACAGTCAACCCCGCGGCGCAGCATGTTTCAAGGGTGGCGGGGCCGGAGGGCCGCTTTTTCCCGCGTTTTCGCGGCCTAAGCGACGGTCGGCATGCGGAAATGCGCGCTGCGCGCCCCGCTGACCCAAGCGCACGCAACCCTCTGCAACCCGCTGCAATGCCTCCGCTGCCGCCTCGCCGCTACTCACCGGCAGGTCAATGGCATGGGAGGTCCGTCATGACGGGCGAGGTTTCGATCTGCGGCAGGGTGGAGACGTTGCGCGAGAGCGCGTTCGATCCGTTTCTCAACACATCGCGCCAGCCGGTGCTCGTGGTGCTGTCCACCGACTGGTCGCCGGCCTGCCGGCTGCTCCGCCCCGTCGTTGCGCGGCTGGCGCTTGCCTTTTCGGGCGCGGTCGCCGTTGTCGCGCTGGACGGTGAGGAGGCGCTCGGCTTCCGGCAGCGCTACGGCGTCGAGGCCGTTCCGCAGCTCCTGGCCTTCGAAAAGCGCCGCCTGATCGGCCGGCTCACCATGCCGGACGATGCGCGGGCGGTGGAGCAATGGGCCGCGGCGACGTTTCGGCAGAGTGCGGCGGCAACGCCCGCCGATGCGGCTTTCGAGGCCGCCTGGTCGCGCGCGCGCCGCAGCTATGACGAGATCATCGCGCCCGCGAAGCACGCGGTTGCGCCGCATCTCGACGCGGCCGCGCGCCGGATGGAAGCCTTCGAGCGCGGTCTGGCCGAGGATCGCCGTGCCGGGGCGATCTCCGACGAGCAGGAGATGGAACGGCGCAGCGTCGAGTCCGAGCGGATATTCGCCCCGTTTCGCGTCGAAATGGATGCGCTGGAGGCGGCGGAGACGGCGGCGCTGGCCGCCTACGAGGATCTGATGCTGGAGGCGCTCGACGAATATTGCGCTCATCGCGGCAGGTGCAGGCTGCCCGAGCCCCTGACCTGACTTGAGCTGACCTGACTTGGGCTGACCTGACTTCAACCGCCCTGACGCGATGCGCCCGCTGCATGCCGGGCCGGTCGGCGCGGCCTCTGGCAGGCGACCGGGCCGCGGCCTACATTAGGGATCGGCGGATCGAGACCGCCATCATCGGGGGCGATGAAGGTTCTTGCGCTGGAAATGGTCGCGCTCGAGGAGAAGCCCATGACGAACGCTCGCAAACACACGTTTCTTGCCGCCGCGGTGGCGGCCTTCGCCCTGTCGGCGCCCGCATTCGCGCAATGGTCGGGTGGTGTCGACCATGGCGGCGGCCCGGTCCCGCAGCTGGAAGACCCGCTCAACCGTGCGACGGTGTCGATCCGCACGGTGCCGTTCGGCGAGTTCTGCCTCCGCGCGGTCGAGGCGGTCGGCTACGACCCGCGGCTGAACCAGCGGCTCTATCGCGTGGGCTTCGATTCCGGGCCGATGACGCCCCTCGGCGTCACGGCCTACGAGAACGCCTTCGCGAGCGCACGCACGCAAGGGGACGCCGCGCGCGCCCTCGCGGCCGCGCGCGCGGATTCGCGCTCGTTCCAGCGCGCGCGCGGCCAGTGCTGACCGGCCCCGCGCGGTGCCGCCTCAGTCGTTGAGGCGGCGCTTCAGCATTTCCACTTCCTCGTTGAGGCCCTGGTCCTGTCCGACCAGGCCCTCGATCTTGCGGACGGCGTGAAGAACGGTCGTGTGATCGCGGCCGCCGAACCGCCGGCCGATTTCCGGAAGCGAGCGCAGCGTCATGGTCTTGGCGAGATACATGGCGATCTGGCGCGGCCGGACGACGGTCGCGGTGCGCCGCGATGACAGGATGTCCGAGCGGCTGACATTGTAGTGCTGCGCCACGATCTTCTGGATGTCCTCGATCTTGACGCGGCGCGGCTCGGCGACCCGAACGAGGTCGCGGATCGACCGCTCGGCCATCTCCACGGTCACCGCCTGATTGGTCAGGCGATTGGTGGCGATGAGCCGGTTGAAGGCGCCGTCCAGGTCGCGGCCGTTCTGCGTGACGTTGCGCGCCACATAGGTCATCACCGCCGCCGGCACGTCGAAGCCGGGATGCTGGGCCTGCGCCTGGGCAAGCTTCTGCTTGAGAATGTCGAAGCGCAGGTTCTCGTCCAGCGCGCCGATCTCGACGGTGAGGCCGCCGGCAAGGCGCGAGCGTACCCGCTCGTCGAGGTTTTCGAGGTCGGAGGGCGGACGGTCGCCGGCCACCACCACCTGCCGGCCGGCATCGATCAGCGCGTTCAGCGTGTGGCAGAACTCGGCCTGCGTCTGCTTGCCCTGCAGGAACTGGAGGTCATCGATCACCAGCAGGTCGATGCTGCGCAGCGCCTCCTTGAAGGCGATGGCGGTCTGGTTCTTCAGCGCGGCGACGAAGCCGAAGGTGAATTTCTCCGCCGTCAGATAGAGCACGCGCCGGCCGGCCGCCTGGGCCGCGCCCGCAATGGCCTGCAGGAGGTGTGTCTTGCCGAGGCCGACGCCCGCATGGATGTAGAGCGGGTTGAACAGGACGGGGTCGGTGACCCGCGACTGCGCAACCTGCAGCGCCGCGGCGCGGGCGAGCGTGTTGGAGCGGCCCTGCACGAAGCTGTCGAAGGTCAGGCGCGGATCGAGCGGCGAGCCGCCGAGAGCCTCGTGACCGGTCGTCGCCATGGGCGGCGCGGCGGGCCTGCCGACCGGCGCGGACACGGCCTGACGGGGTTCCTCGGCGGTCTTCGGGCGCACGGCCTGCCGCACGCTGGCGGAACGCACGGTCAGTTCGATCTGCACCGGCTTGTCGGCCTCCTCGGACCAGCGCCCCGCGATCCTGTCCTTGTAGTGGTTCTCGATCCAGCTCTTCAGGAAGCGGGTCGGAACCGACAGGCGGATGGCGCTGCCGTCCGCGTGGTCGATCTCGATGCTCTTGAACCAGCTCGAAAAGACGTCCTCGCCGAGCTCGGCGCGCAGCCGGCGCCTGACGCGCTCCCAGACAGCACGGGCGCGCATCGAGTCATCCATGGCTTCTGCTCTTTCATCGGTCGTTTCGCGGACGAGTTCGGATGTGGCGAACACGACGGTCTCCATCAAAGGCTCTGGAGGAAAGGGAACTGGGTGAGACGCAAGAAAGCGGGGTCGTGCGGGCGTCGCGGTCAGGACTGCGTCCAGGCGAGCCCTTCGGCCTTCCACCCGGATGTCCGGCCGCGGTGGCCGTCTCCATCGGGGGGGCCCTCGAAGCCGCCCGCCACATTGTAGCAGCGGCTATATCCGGCCGCGGTCATGGCAATGGCGGCTGCCTTGGAGCGCACGCCGGAGCGGCAGAGGAAATAGATCGGCGCGTCCTTCGGGGTGCCGGCCGCGTCGAGCTTGCCGGCAAGTTTGGCCGCGAAATCGGTATCGACATTCATGGCGGGGAAAACCTGCCATTCGAGGCGGATCGCCTCCTTGCCGGCAGACCGGATGTCGGGAGATCCGACATAGGCCCACTCGGCCGTCGTGCGGACATCGACGAGCTGGGCGGAGGCATCGCTGCCGATCACGGTCCAGCACTCCGCGGGCGGCACGTCACCGGCATAAGTGGGTTCGATTGCAGACGACATATCGTTTCGCGCGGATGTCGTTGCACCCGTGCGCCTCATTCCAGAACCAAGTTGTCAGCTCGTTTGTTCGGCTTCCGCGTGGTCAATCGACCATCGCGGTCCCCGATCCATCTCCGGCGGCACCGTCGAATACAGACACTCTCCGTCGCTACACTTTACCTCCTGAGAGGCAAAGCTTCGCTTCACCCGTCTTTCGCGGGTTCGGCATGTCGGGCTCTTCGATGAAACCGGGGTGGCTCCCCCCGAGTGCTTAGATTGATACACAGGGCCTCCGAGCCCGGCAATCGGTTTCCATTAATAAATGGTTAAGGCGGCGCGCTTGACTCAAGATCGCTTTTGCGACTCCACCGCGCGCAATTTCAACCCACTGATGAATCGGCATATTCCGAATCACTCCCTGTGCGGGGCCAGCCAGGCTGCGGGGCTGGGGGGTAGGGCGGGATGGTAGTCCGCGACCGCCCCAGCTTCTGTTTCGGATATGCAACAAACTGTCGTCCGGCTAAGCATCTGATTCACGTCCCGTTTTCCTGCCAGATGGTGAGCCGGATGAAGACCTCCTTACGTGGCACGGAGGGTGGGTCGAAGAAATATTTGGGTTGACGCGCCCCTGTTGCGGATTCGCCACGGCTCCGTAACGGCACCCGCAGGGGTAGGCGTGCCGCTTCCGCCACAAGCAAAAAGCCCGGCCATGGGCCGGGCTTTTCGAAGCTGTGAGGCAGTCGCGCGAGCGGCGGCTCAGGCGCCGATCTTGGCGATCCGGCCGGCGAGGCGCGAGACCTTGCGCGAGGCGGTGTTCTTGTGGATCACGCCCTTCTGCGATGCGCGCATGATCTCCGGCTCGGCGG
>VFQR01001981.1_pt1 | contig 13951 bp, 10 predicted proteins | sample 3512321 | NCBI WGS metagenome assembly VFQR01 (sample SAMN10412374, study PRJNA504923) | tailings metagenome | isolation source: Relicate 3 Philex TSF1 revegetated site | place: Philippines: Tuba, Benguet | collected 2017-08-29
ACACTGCAACCTGTGGTTTTAGGCAGACGTACTCTAGGTTTATTAGTGTTATCAATACTTCCTGGCAGTGTAGCAAAAACCGTGGGGTTACAAATTGGTGATGTATTAGTTGGGGTTTCTGGACGTGCTTTTACTCAACCTGAGGACTTGGCTAAATATCTGCATCAAATTGACAACTCTATCCCATTACAATTTCTGCGGAATGGTCGGCAATTGATAGTTTACATCACCAGACAAACTGCTGTGGAGGCGACATGATTCGGGTGATAGTGGTTGCTGCTTCTCCGGTGGTGAGGGCGGGTTTATCAGCGGTGGTGAGTAGCAATCCCCAACTGACAGTGGTGGCCAGTGCATCTGATTTGGCTATGGTGTCTCAGGAAATTGAGCAATTACAACCAGATGTAATTTTGCTCGATTTCGGCAGTAACCCAGAAGCAATCTGGTCAAAATTGCAGTTAATTCCAGAACAGCAAATTATAGCGATCGCTGAAGATATGGATAGTATTGACCTAGAAACAGCATTCCGTTTGGGGATCCAAGGCATATTATCCAGTACTAGCACAGAGGCGGAAATTATTGCAGGTGTGGAAGCAGTCGCTTGTGGTTTGGTAGTGCTGCACCCTAGTATTTTAGAATTGTTACCCATACGGGAAAAAACAGCATCTCACCCCGTGCAAACATTGACTCCAAGGGAAATGGAAGTTTTAAGTATGCTGGGTTCTGGGTTAGGAAATAAAGCGATCGCCAAACGCCTGCAAATTTCCGAACATACGGTAAAATTCCATGTTTCATCAATTTTTCAAAAGCTTGGGGTTTCTACCCGTACTGAAGCGGTGACAGCCGGTGTCCGCTTAGGTTTAATTATGTTATAAATGCGGTCATATCAGGTTCGGTTAAAGACCCATAGTTAGGACTGAGCCGGAGACACGGAGACACGGGGACGCGGAGACACGGAGAGGTTTTTATTATAGTAATTAGGCGGACATGATATCATTCGCTTATATCCCCCGCATAAATGATTTACGGTGTACGCATAAGTCAAGACGTTGCACTGCAACGTCTCTACAGGGCTAGTTAGCGTTGTATAATTGTGGGATAATTTCAGAATTTGCATCAAAACATAATCCCCGCGTCTTTGCGTCTCCCCATCCCCGTGTCAGCCTAAATCATCCCATTATTGAGCAACATCGGCTAGTTTTGTCTGTAGGCTTTCGGTGTCATACCTGTGATTTGCCGGAACTGTTTACTTAAATGGCTGTGGCTGTTGAAGCCGCACACTAAAGCAATTTCGATAATCGAGCGATCGCTTTTTTTCAACAACTGCTTTGCGCGTTCGATGCGTTGCTGAAGCAAATATTGGTAAGGTGCAATTCCCATAGCCTGCTTGAACAGATGACTGAAATGAAACTGACTCATACCAAGCAATTGGGCTAAATCTGCAAGCTTGATGTCTTCATGGAGATTTGCATCGATGTATTCTAAAATCTGAATTAATTGGCGCTGAGGTAAACCACCGTTGTAAAGAGTCAGTCGGGGTTTGATGGCAGAATATTGTCTGAGCAAATGTACTGCCAAGACATTTGCTAGTGATTCAATATAAAGCCTTCCGCCTAAATTTTCTTGTTTTAGTTCAGAGAAAAGCATCATAGCGATGGACTCAATGTGGCGATCGCGAGTCCGAAATTCTGTGATTAATTCCAGCTGTTCGGTATTTGTATCAATGGTTTCTCTGGCAACATGCTGGATAAAATCAGATGCAATCCGAATTAATAAATAGTGGTCTTCTAAATCCCAACGGGCAAAAAATGGCGTTTTTGCAGGAGTTATGGAAAGGTCACCTTTGCCATACAACCCTGTATAACTTTTGCCTCCCTGAATTTGTAGCAAAGGCACAGGACGGGGTGCAAGAGATACACAAATAGCATGTTCATCTCTGTAATAACTTGTTCCTTCACCTGGGGGGTGTTGGAATTCCTCCAACCAAATATTTTCCCAACCCTGATTTTCACTAGATAAGATAGGCTGACAGGTTATTTGAGTCTGGCAGCCCGTTGGAATTTTCATGATAAAAATAATCAATCTATCTTAATAATTGTATTCACTTGAGGAAGACTCCCAGCAATTAGCCGCAAGATTTTGATAATTGCACAAAAATCAGATAGTACGGTATCAGTCATTTATCTAAGCTGGAATAATCAAACAATTTTGGATAAAGGATTTTGGATTGACTTTATGCGTGTTTGGGTATTGTTCCTAGTTTTTGGATAGGGGCTTGTTTTTAGGTTTAGGACTTACGCAACGCCGATATTGTCATTGCGACCGTAACGGAGTGTAGGGAAGCAATCCCAGCGTCAGGGGGGATTACTTCTCTACGAGACGCTGTGCGTAGCTTGCTTCTGGGTAGGACTACGCTATCGCTCGTAATGACGGAATTACGTTATTTTTGCGTAAGTCCTGAGGTTGTAAATTTTTGAATCAACAATCCAAAATTTAAAATCCAAAATCTAAAATTCCGTGATTGAGGAAAAACAACTATGGCACATCTATTGCATATTGATTCTAGTCCTCGTGGTGAGCGATCGCACTCTCGCAGACTGACACAAGAATTCGTTGCTGCTTGGAAACAGTCTCATCCAACTGATACCATTACTTATAGAGATATTGGCCGAAATCCAGTCCCCCATGTAGATGAACCCTGGATTGCTGCTGCTTTTACACCGCCAGAACAACACACCCCTCAATTAAAGGAAGCGATTCGCATCAGCGATTTGCTCGTGGATGAATTTTTAGCTGCGGATTTCTACGTCATTGGCGTTCCTATGTACAATTTCAGCATTCCCAGCACCCTCAAGGCGTATATCGATCAAATTGTGCGGATTGGAAGAACTGTTTCCTATGAACCAGAAGATACTGAGAATCCTTACAAACCTCTGGTTTTAAATAAAAAAATGTGGGTTATTACCGCACGTGGCGCTTCTGGCTTTGAACCTGGCGAACGCTACGGAACGATGAATCATCAAGACCCTTATTTAAGAACGGTTTTCGGTTTTCTAGGCATCACTGATATCAACTTTATCCATGTTGAAAATGACGAGTTAGGCGGCATAAGTTTGAGTGAATCCATCGCCAAAGCTCGTGCGAAAATTACAGAATTAGTTGCAGCATAGTTTTGTGGGGAGGTGGGGAAGGTGGGAAATAAATTTCTTTCTACTTTTCCTACACTCCTTTATTTTTGAACTTTTAATTTTGAATTGTTATCATCTCTTCTGTTCGTCTGCTTCTGTGCCGGAATTTTCAAGCAGACACCAGATTGTCTAGCTGCAATTGGCACTGTTGAAATAGATAATTGACAGCCGCAAATAATTTATCTAACTCTTGAATAGAGTATAATGTAATGTTTCTCGTAAATACTTGAGCGTTGAGGTTAGCAAATTGCCAGCGATCGCCATTAGAAACGATACCAAATATAGTGATTGTCATTTCCTCATTTAATCGCTGTGCCGCAATCATTTCTGCCAAACATTGTGCCCAGCCAGCTTCAAAATTATCTTGTTTTGCTTCGACTAAAATAAAGTATGGTTTATCAAATACAACTTTACCTAAAGGAGAGCGTCGAGCCAAAAGATATTCAGGAAATCCTGATAATTTTTCATCATAATTCAATGCCTCATGGCTCCATAAAGTAAATTTGCTACTGTATTTCTTCCAAACTTCCTTCAAAACTGGATAAATCAAATTTTCGCAAATAGCAAACTCGGAATTATCCACTACTCCTTCACGCATGACTATTGCTAAGTCTTCTCGAAAATAATCAGGAATATTGAATTCAGATTCTTTGATAAAATCAGACTCAGTATAAATAATTTGAAATTCTTTCAGAACTTCACTAATAGTTTTGTAATTACTGAAAGCCATATTGATATCTTGAATAAAATTTATATGATGCTTTTACTCATTTTCCCCACACCCCAAACCCCACAGCTTTATTCTCAGTGCCAACTTCAAATTTAAAACTTATCTCTGGGCTGTACAACAGGGCAACAAAGGCTTGTTTACAACTTCTTTAATGTCTACAGAATTTAACAAATCTTCCCAGTATTTTTGAACTTCGGGGTCGTTAGGTTGCTGGCGGCGTAAATTAGCTAAAGTTCTCAAAGAGTCTTCCCAAAATCCAGCTGTAGCAAATAAAACTGCACGTTCCAAGTCTGTGTTTGGTTGTTTTAGCTGGAGGGATAGATTTTCATCCTGCGATCGCACTATAGTACCTTCTGTATATGAGTCTTTATCACGGTTACTCACATCGCAAATCATAGAAAAAGTCCAACTATATTCTTTGCCGATTTGTAGAGATGACTTATTAGCAGGTACCGTTACACTCACAATACCGTTTTGCCCAACAGGCTTGAAAGTTTCTTTATATAATGGATCGATACTCTCATCATCTTGCAAAACAAATTCTAATGCTTCTATTTTTGTAGAAGTTTGAGGAATATAAAAATAGAATGTAGGATGTTCTGCTGTGGTTCGTTGAGCTTCTTTATCTGTTGGTGTCAAAGGAATAATAGATTCTCCAATTTGAACACAAGTCCCCCGCGTTCCTGCTGACCTGACTCTACCAGGTTTACCCGGAACAAAGGCAATACGATTTCTAGCACTGCCACGTTGAATATAACCTGTAACATTTCTAATGGCCGCAGTCGCATATTTATCTCCAGGACGCAAACGTTCTGCTTGCTGAAAATATGCTAAAGCTTTTCGATAATTTCTGCGTTTGGTTTCGTTATAACCAAGTTGCATGTATTGAGTATAAGCAGCTCTAGTTTGTGCCAGTTGGTAAACTGACTCTGTTGCTAAAACCTGAGTCATGCTCAGAGGTTCTAGGGGTAAAAATGCTAAAGCTGCAAGCACGTAACTTGCCCAAAAATTATGTTTCATATATCCATGTCTACTTGTAGTACATTCGGAGGGGTTTATATAATAAATTAGCTTAAGGTTGACACTAACAAGGCTTTACATGTGCTACTTTCTCAGCAAGTTAAAGTAGCGCATGAAACAACCGTCGCTTCACTCCAATTCCAAATTCCAAATTTAAAAATAATTAAATAATTCAGGACTTACGCAACTGGCATATTAATTTAAGTTAATCAATTGTCTATATGTCAATCATGAAATCACAAAAATTTGGGTAGTTGACTATCGGATTTATGACCCAGACAGAGATGGAAAAACAAAGATAGTACATGTGACGGAGATGTTGCAAAACCTTGTGCATCATAAAGTTATATTATTTCAAGTTGTTTTGATGGACACTTGGTATGCGACAAATAAATTGTGCCTACTCTCGCTCCAATGACCCTTGAAACCCACTCCAATAGACCTGCCTTAAAAATAGGGCATTGGGCATGAGATGATTAATTTTTATTGCTCCTTGTGAGCGCAACTCATGGAGTAATACCATTTTAGATTTTAGATTTTAGATTTTGGATTGTGAAACAGTTAGTAGTAATCGCTTTTGGCTATACATCTGTCGCAATCATTTTTCAAATTGGTATAAGAGTGCAAAAGTGCTTTTTGCACTCTTGCGGGAAAAGCAATGGATGTTAAAGGGGAAAGGGAAAGGGAAAATACCAATACTTTCCCTCTTTCCCCTTCCCCTTTTCCCGACTTCTCTTAGAAGTCTAATGTTTGGGCTATCTTTTTCCCGATTCACTACTCCCTGCTGTTGCTTTAACCGGACTCCGGTCACGATAGAACATCGTGACTGCTAGTAAAAAGCTACTTTCACAACCAGTTTTTAACTAATTGTTAATTATGCTTTTGCAAGGTTTTCAGCAACGAAGTCCCAGTTAACTAAGTTATCTAGGAAATTCTTGATAAAGGCTGGACGAGCGTTTCTATAGTCAATGTAGTACGCGTGTTCCCAAACATCCAAGGTTAAGAGTGCCTTCTGACCATAAGCTAGAGGATTCTCTGCATTTGGTGTTTTAATCACTTTTAGCGTACCACTATCATCAATTAACCAAGCCCATCCACTGCCGAACTGAGTTGCGGCTGCGTTAGAAAACTCTTCTTTGAATTTGTCGAAGCTACCAAAATCTTTATCGATCTTGGCTGCAAGGTCACCGGCGGGTGTACCACCACCTGCTGGTTTCAAGGAATTCCAAAAGAAAGTGTGGTTCCAAACTTGAGCAGCGTTGTTAAAGATTCCTGTTTTAGAGGAGTCTTTAAAGGAAATTTGAATCACCTCTTCCAAAGACTTGTCAGCAAGTTCTGTACCTTCAGTCAGTTTGTTGAGGTTATCTACATAGGCTTTGTGATGCTTGCCATAGTGGTACTCGAAAGTTTCAGCTTTCATACCATATGGTTCTAGAGCATCACTCTTAAAAGGTAGGGGGGGCTGTACAAATGCCATTGTGTGTAATCCTCTCTTTAGCGGTTTCTAGTTTCAAGCTATTGCAGAAGCTTAGAAAATTAGCAGCTTTTAATTTTGGCAGTTTTATGTCTTCTATGATGAAACATAAAACTTAACATCGTCATTCTACTACCAAAGTGAAGAGAAAACAAAGTACTCGCCTAATAAGTAAAATAAGTCAAACTGCTAGGGAATAATGGCTATAAATAAAAATGACTAATATTTCATAGCAACATCCAATATGTCAATCTGATTTGAAGGATATGAAATCAGAATGGTTATATGGTAGTGCGATTTGATTAATGAACTGAACTGTATAGGCAGGCAAGAGCTAAGAGGCAATAAGCAACAGGGTTATAAAAGAGTAAAGTGTACGGAATTTTGTTCAAAAATCAAATCCGATGCCTATATTCCCAAGTTCTATAATAACTCGCGGATTTTTTCGTTTGGGAATAATAATTGAGGAGTGGTATTAAGTAATTAGGATTTAGCAATTAAAGATTTGAAACTTCTACCTATAGTGAGATTAATTGCTATATTAAAAATCAATCTTAAGCTAGATTAATTTATATTTAAATTCATATTATGATAAAGATAATCTTTTTGCTTAAGATAAATAAAAATAGACAATAATAAAATTATTTAATACAAATTAAAAATATTCCTGTTAACTGTTGACAGTTGACGGTTGATTGTTAGCGATCAAACAACTTAGGAAGCGACTGTGCAATTTAAAAGCCTATAAAACAATAGAGTTAACCGTTGACGGTTCACAGTTAACACTCAACGGTAAACAGTCAACAGCCAATAATCAACCATCCAAAGCAAAATAATTTATTTGTTGGAGTGTTGGAGTTCGACGACTACCACTCAGATAAGCGTTGGCGGTAATAGTTAACTATTTGTGCAGTCACTTCAGACACGTCTAAACCATCAGTTTGCAATTCGATGGCATCCGCCGCTTTTTGTAAAGGAGAAATTTTACGCGTACTATCTTTGCGATCGCGTTCGGCAATGTCGCGTTCTAACTGCTCTAAACTGACTTCGGGTTGACCAAGTTTTTGAAAATCTTGCTGGCGGCGACGTGCGCGTTCGCTAACAGAAGCGGTTAAGAAAATTTTCACTTCGGCATCGGGGAACACATGAGTACCAATGTCCCGGCCTTCAGCTACTAAACCACCTTTTTTACCCCAGTTTTGCTGTTGTTTAACCAAAGCTTGACGTACAGAACTTTGTGCTGCGATCGCTGATACTTGAGATGTCACCTCAACGCTGCGGATTGCTTGGGTAACATCAATACCGTTAATCCAAACCTGCACCGGAAATTGTAAATTCTGGGTGGGAGTAAGCTCAATATGACATTGGCTGGCTAATTCGGCGATGGCACACTCATCATTAATAGCAATGCCATTTTGCAGTACCAACCAAGTTACAGCGCGGTACATTGCTCCTGAATCCAAATACACTAAATTTAGGACTGCTGCCACTTGACGCGCCACTGTGGATTTTCCCGCACCTGCTGGGCCATCAATGGCGATGATGGGTTGACGATCGCGCAAAATAATATTATCAATCAAACGTGTAGAACCCAGACGGGCTGCGATCGCCAGCATTCCTTCCTCCTGAACTTTGTTTAAAGACATCAACGTAGTCGGTTCAACCAATTCAATATATTCCACTAAAAGTGTGCTGACCATTGTCAGTTCTTGCTGTATTATTGCTATCAACTTGCTGCTATCGCGAACTCCTTGGCGAAAGGCAACTTCAGCTTTTTGCAAGCTGCGATACAGCACCGCCGCTTGCTCTTTTTCTGTTGCAGTCAAATAATGATTACGAGAACTCAAGGCGAGACCCGATGCTTCCCGTACTGTTGGACAAGCAACAATTTCCACTGGCATATTCAAATCAGCTACTAGCCGCTTAATAATTGCCAGTTGCTGACCATCCTTTTGACCGAAGTAGGCTCGGTCAGGCTGTACCAAGTTGAAAAGCTTGGTCACAATGGTTGCGACACCCTGAAAGTGACCCAGGCGAGAACGACCACACAAGCCAGATATCATAACAGATGGGGGTATAACTTGTGTAAGCTTTGATTCTTGTATACTTTTCTGCGGTACTGTCATTTCTTCCGGAGTCGGCGCAAAAATTGCATCTACCCCAAATTGTTCGCAAAGCTGTTTGTCTTGCTCCAAAGTCCGCGGATAACGTTCGTAATCCTCATTGGGCCCAAATTGCAACGGATTGACGAAAATACTGACAATCACCGTGGAATTTTCTTGTCGCGCCCGTTGAATCAAGCTTAAATGACCTTGATGCAAATTCCCCATTGTCGGCACCAGGCCAATTGCCGTCTGATGCCAGCCATTCATCTCATCTAGTACCAGATTTTCTGGAGCCGCAATCAGCTTGTTTTCCAAGCAGCGTTTAGTTAAATAGCAGCGTAAAGCCGCAACTGTTCTCAACAGGCGCACAAAAATACCCCTAGTTCTCTCATCCCTCCCCCGTTAGTTTATATCTGAAAGAGAGGAGATAGTTGAACTAGAGGAATTAAGTAATGGGCATGGGGCATGAGGCATGGGGCATTGGGCATGGGGCATTGGGCATTGGGCATGGGGCAAAGAAAGATCCCTGCTTTTACCTTTTCCCTTTTCCCTTTTCCCTTTTCCCTTTCCCCAAGGCGTTGCCACCTTTCTCAGTCCCCTTATCTTCCCAACACCTCAACGTGTACTGGTGCAATGCCACTACCCATCATTCCCAAAATTCGAGCGGCACCAGCAGACAAATCAATGACTCGACCCCGAATAAATGGCCCTCGGTCATTAATCCGCACCACCACAGAACGACCATTGCGGGTGTTGGTCACACGAACTTGCGTACCAAAGGGTAGGCTGCGATGGGCTGCGGTCATGCCTTCTGGATTGAATCTTTGACCACTAGCAGTACGATTGCCAGAACCGTCATAGCCGTAATAAGAAGCTATGCCTTTGAAGCTAACTCGGACTCCGCCGACGGCAATCTCCTGCGGTAGCTTGGGTCTTGATATTGGCTGACGCGCTGGCATGTTGGCAATCTCGCTTAAGGGAGATGCATTGCCTAGTAGTCTCCGCAAGCGATTGGTTGCTTGCAATGCATCTTGGGCGAGATTGTTGGTGCTATCTGCTAGCCGCGTACCTTGATTGATTTCTACTAATTCTTGGCCGTTAACTTTGATTGTATAGCGATCGCCAGCTCCCGCCTCCACAGGGAAGCTTTTGTTTTGGGCATTTGCAACTTTAGATTCGCCCGCCGCTTTCCAACTTACGGTAATCTTACTCGCGTCTACATTTTCCTGGTTCAGCTGGTTAATTTTGGCTGCTATCACTCCAGCTATCTCAACAGGATCTTTGTCACCAGAATTAATCTGATTGTTCGCTCCGGCCACATTGCCAACACTCGCCGATGAAGGTGAGTTGCTAGCAATAAGGGCGTATGATTGTACGCCCTCGGTTTCGTTTATTGCACCAACTTTTTTAGTTTCAGAACTTGTATCTGATACAGAACTCAAAAAGGTAAGAACAGGAATATTTTTGATATAAAGAGTTGCCGCCTTACGTCCTCCAATGTTGTAAGGATGAATTTGTGTAATCACAGCATCCGAGGTTTGTTCCCCTGCTTTTGATTTGTACTCTCCGACTTTCACCACATCAGATGCAGGCGATTTTTGGGAAGCTAGCGCATTTCCCTTTGTGGTTTGAGTACAACCGACTGAGGGTATTCCCAAAACAGTCAGAGACAGAGCAACAATTGTCCAGAAATGTCTTTGATTCATGCGTCCAATTTTAAAGCGACTGTAGAACTTAAGAAAACTTAAGTCTTATAATTCGCGGGATTTTCGCTAGTAAACAGTGAATTCCCTTCCTAAAAACTCGAACTCGTTCCTTTTTCACTTTGTGTTTTGTAACTGCAACAGACTAGCATGAACCTTTTAGCTTGGGGATCAGGGTTTTACCGTAATTCTTGACAACTTTATCTCAATTAAATTGGTATTTTTAAGGTGAAACCTTGCTCGAATGCGGATTTTGAGTGTGTAACGTTTTTTTCGGCAAGTAAAAGTTTTCTTAACAAAACTTTACATTTTTTAGAGGCTACACTCATCGTACCTCCTCCACATCTGTTTGTAAGTCCCACAATAATGTGTGTATTCTATATCACATTAATTTTTCAGTTTTTAATGAGTCATTTAATATAACTTTTATTAAACGGCATCGGCATAAATACTCAAAAATTATTATTTAATTAAAATTTTATATTCTGCTGTAAATCTTGTGCAATAGGAGTTACAGATAAAACTATCTTCTAAATCATTTCAAGTTTATTCTCTTTGTTTTGAAGTTTTTTCTAGCTAAATTAACCATAACAGGTATTATTGATAACTAAGCTATATTTGGTAATTTATATTACTTACTACACTAGTATTACTGTGTATAAAAAAAAGAATAATACGCAAGCGAACTTTTTTGGCCATTAATTGTAAAAACATAGGAAAAGCTCGGCGATCGCTTGTGAATATTTTCTTATTAGTATTAAATTTTACATATTATATTTTTAAATATCAGTACTGGTTCAAATATTATATGGAAATGGAACAAGCAACAACAGAGATAGCACTGTAGTGAATTTTTTCATATATATGTAGCGGCTATTTCGTAAAATGCTATCAGCCTCTTAGCAAACCAAGTAAATTCAGGAGATTCAGAAATAGACTCGTCATCATTATTAACTGTTCTCAACGACTTGCATTCCCAGTACAAGTCTTTGAACGAGGGTGCAGTAGCGAAATACATTCCGGAACTGGCAAAGGTAAACCCGGACTTGTTTAGCATTTGTATTGCCACCGTAGATGGTCAGGTTCACAAAGTTGGGGACTCGGAACAGTTCTTCACCATTCAGTCAATTTCCAAAGTTTTTGCTTATGGACTTGCCTTAGAAGATCGTGGACGCGATTACATGTTGACAAGAGTCGGCGTCGAACCAACGGGGGATGCATTCAACGCGATTATTTTGGATGAGCAATCGAAGCGACCTTATAACCCAATGGTAAACGCTGGGGCGATCGCCACCACTAGCTTAATCAAAGGATCTGGCCCCACCGAACGCCTCAACCGGATGCTAGAGATGTTCCGGCAATATATTGGGCACGATGTGTTCGTTGACATGTCAGTTTTTACCTCAGAACGCAGTACAGGACATCGCAACCGCGCAATGGCACATCTTATGCTCAACTTTGGGATGATCGATCCCAACATTGAAGAAGCCTTGGATCTTTATTTTCAACAGTGTGCTGTGCTGGTGAATTGCCAAGACTTAGCAGTGATGGCGGCCACTTTAGCTAACAAAGGTATTAACCCCATCACCAAAGAACGGGCAGTAGATAAGGCTTACATCAAAGATATTCTGAGTGTGATGTACACCTGTGGAATGTACAACTTTGCAGGTGAATGGGCTTACAAAATTGGTATTCCAGCAAAAAGCGGGATTTGTGGCGGGATTATTGCCGTTGTACCAAATAAAATGGGCATTGGAGTTTTTTCGCCACCGTTGGATGTACGGGGTAATAGCGTGCGCGGGGTAAAAGTGTGCGAAGAACTTTCCCAAAGGTTGGGTTTACATTTATTTGACTGTTCAAATGAAGAGGCAAAATTTGAGTAAATTAGAACAACTAAAAAATAAACTTACCAGCGTTAAGCGTTTAGCTTGGAAACCAATTGTTCAAGAAGGTGATGGAGATTTAACTGCATCAAAATTTGGTGGTAAACCTTGGCTAAATGCCGATGAAAAATGGCCTCTTTGTCCAAACTGCGGCAAGGCGATGCAGTTATTTTTACAGCTTAATCTAGACGAGCTTCCACAAAACTCAAACACTCAATTTGGCACTGGAATATTTCAATTCTTCTACTGCACAAACCAAATTATAGTAGAGCATGATACTGGATTGTATGGAAGAACAGATGAAGAGTGCGAAAATTTAATGATGAACTTGCCCGATGATATGCCAATCAAAGGAAGAATTGGCAAATATGTAGATTGGGAAGGGGATATTGGAAAGGTAAAAATTTTAGCTTGCGAACAAGATTGTGTTATAGATTGTGCAGGTTGGTCTCCATTTTCTAGATGTCAAATTGTTAGAATTTTTCAGCCAAAAGCTTCTCCTGAATTTATTGAAATTCCACAGATAGGAAATTTGTTTGAACCTAAGTTAATTGTTGGATGGAAAGAAGTAAATGACTATCCTAATTGGTTAGAAATTGATGACTTGGAAATTAGGCTAGATGAAGATGAAAAAGATTTTTTAGATGAAATTTTAATGGAAGAACTTCATCAAAGAGGCGATAAATTAGCCGGTTGGGCTGATTGGGTACAATATCCTGAATATCCAGATTGTCCAATTTGTAAGCATCCAATGAATCAATTTGTATTTCACCTTGAGTCAGATGATAATATTCCATATATGTGGGGTGATGGAGGAGCAGGCTATATTGTCCAGTGCTCACAGCATAAAGAAATAGTAGCTTTTTTATGGCAATGTGCTTAAAGATTTTGAATCAAGAGCTAAAGAGAATTAATTTCATAAAAAAGCACAGCGATAGCTGCTAAGTAAGCGGACACAATTATTTAGAAGACGCATTTCGACCCTTCTCTACGAGAGGCTTCTCGTAGAGAGGCTTCTCGTAGAGAGGCTTCGCCAACGCCAACGCCAACGCCAACGGCAAGCTCAGGACATCGCTGCGCTCAATGCTCGAACCTTGAGAAAATGAGGGTTGAGCGAAGTCGAAACCCGGCAACCTCAAGTTAGGTTTAATTTAGTCCTTCTACTTAATAAATAGTAAATAAATTATTGAGAAATAAAAAATTTAACCCGATCGCCTTTTACTAAATTATCTTTTTAATCATAGCTATTTGAAGTTATCTATTACTGCTTGCAGATACTTTTTAGAGGCGGCTTCTGCTTGAGAACGGATAATCAATGGGGTTTTTAATTCAGCGCGAAGCTGGCAGTAAAAGCTAATGGTATATTGGAGCGATCGCGCAATTTCTTGGGCATCGTGTTTAGCAGGAAGGTTCACCTGCTCAGTGCCAAAGCTTCTATCAAAGCTTTGGCGGGATTATCGACTAAAACCCGCACATCGAACTCATACATGTTATCAGAAAATAAATGTAGAGACGTTGCAATACAACGTCTCTACAAAGGTTTTAGGCAACGCACAATTAATTTCTGGAGATATCTATTTACAATTCTTCTGCTTGGGGAAGAGGGAAGATTTCACCATCTAAATAAGCTTGAAAGTTTTTTTGGAAGTACAACCAAGAAGTCATATCTTCACCATCGATAAAGCCTTTTGGCGCTTTTTTATATAAAGGAATACGGTTATTGATTTCGTCTTGGAGGAATGGGGGGAGGTCACTTACACCATTGACTTTGCTGCCAAATGCACTGTAGATCAGTTGACCGGGGCGATCGCCCATTTTCATCCAGGGAAGCCATTGACCAATTCTATCCCA
>VFQR01001985.1_pt1 | contig 13933 bp, 9 predicted proteins | sample 3512321 | NCBI WGS metagenome assembly VFQR01 (sample SAMN10412374, study PRJNA504923) | tailings metagenome | isolation source: Relicate 3 Philex TSF1 revegetated site | place: Philippines: Tuba, Benguet | collected 2017-08-29
GTGCAGTGCGGCGGCAGCGATGCCTTCTCCGGCGTCACCGCCAACCCGGCGGTGGGCTTCTGCACCGACCTGCTCGTGCGGGCCGGGGCCACGGTGATGTTCAGCGAGAACACCGAGGTGCGCGACGCCGTGGAGCAGCTCACCAGCCGTGCCGCCACGCCCGAGGTGGCCGAGGCCATCGTGCGCGAGCTGGGCTGGTACGACCGCTACCTCGACCGCGGCCGCGTCGACCGCGCGGCCAACACCACGCCCGGCAACAAGGCCGGCGGCCTGTCCAACATCGCCGAGAAGGCGATGGGCTCCATCATCAAAAGCGGCAGCGCGGCCATCAGCCATGTGCTGTCGCCCGGCGACAAGCTGCGAGCCGACCAGCGCGGGCTGGTGTACGCCGCCACGCCGGCCAGCGACTTCATCTGCGGCACGCTGCAGCTGGCCGCCGGCATGAATTTGCACATCTTCACCACCGGCCGTGGCACGCCGTACGGCCTGGCGGAATGCCCGGTGGTGAAGGTCGCCACGCGCACGGACCTGGCCCGCCGCTGGCACGACCTGATGGACGTCAATGCCGGCCGCATCGCCGACGGTGACGCGAGCCTGGAAGACGTCGGCTGGGAGCTCTTTCACTTGTTGCTGGACGTGGCCAGCGGCCGGCGCAAGACCTGGGCCGAGCACTGGAAGCTGCACAACGCGCTGGTGCTGTTCAACCCGGCGCCGGTGACCTGAGTCGCCGCCTGACGCGCCACTGCGTGTGATACTGCCCCGCAGCATCCTGCGTTGGGTGCGCCTCACAGGTTGACGATGCAAGACCATGACGCGCCTCGTGGCGCCAGCGCAGCGCCGCCCGATGCCAGCCATCTCTTTCCCGCGGCCACGCCCTCGGCCGCGCTGCTGAGCGGGCACGACTGGACCGGGTCGTCGCTCGGGCCGCTGCCGCAATGGTGCCCGGCCTTGCGGGCCGCCGCTTCCTGGCTGGCCTCGTCGCCCGTGCCCAAGTGGTTGGCCTGGGGCGACGAACTGGCGCTGGTCTACAACGAGGCCTACGCCCGCATCCTGGGGCCCAAGCATCCGACCGCGCTGGGTGCCTCGCTGCGCACGGTGTGGGCCGAAGCCTGGCCGGCGCTGGAGGAACCCGTCACCGCCGCGCTGCGCGGCGAGGGCGTCTACCGCGAAGACTTCCAGCTCCAGGTCCACCAGGGTGACACGGTGTCGCCGGCCTGGTTCACGTTCTGGTACACGCCGCTGCACGACGAGCAGGGGGTGGTGCGCGGGCTGCTGGCCACCGTCTGGGAAACCACCGACAAGGTCAAGGCCCAGCAGACCCTGGCTGACAAACAGGCGGCGCTGCAGACCCTGGCTGCCGGCAACTTGAAGCTGGAAGCCGAGCGCCTCGCGCAGCGGCAGGAGATCGCCGAGCGCTACCGCCTGGCCGCCCTGGCCACCAACGACGCGATCTGGGACTGGCAGCTCGCCGACGGGCAGGTGGTCTGGAACCCGGCCTTGGCCCGGCTCTTCGGCCACGCACTCGAACACACCGACGCCGAGTGGTGGTTGTCTCACATCCACCCCGACGACCGCCCCCGCATCGAGACCAGCATCCATGCGGTCATCGACGGCCATGAGACGGCGTGGACGGGCGAGTACCGGTTCCGCTGCGCCGACGGCCACTACGCGCACGTATTCGACCGCGGCTCCGTGCTGCGCGACGCCCAGGGCCGCGCGGTGCGGATGATCGGGGCCATGCTCGACCTGTCATCGCGCAAGGCGGCTGAAGCCGCGCTGCGCTATAGCGAGCAGCAGTTCAAGGCGCTGTTCGAGCGCATCGACGAAGGCTTTTGCATCATCGAGTTCCTGGACGGCCCCCATGGCCCCATGAGCGACTATGTGCATGTGCTGGCCAACCCCGCCTACCTCGCCAATGCCGGGATCGCCAACGTCGTCGGCCAGAAGGTGCGCGACATGGTGCCCGACGAGGCCGATGCCTGGGTCGACATCTATCGCCGCGTGCTGGTGACCGGCGAGCCGGTGCGCTTCGAACGCGAGCTGGTGAAGACGGCGCGCTACCTGGAGCTGGCGGCGTTTCGGGTCGAGCCGCCCGAGTTGCGCCAGGTGGCGGTGCTCTTCCAGGACGTGACCGCCCGCCATCGGGCCGAGATGGCGCTGCGTGAACTCAACGACACCCTGGAGCGCCGCGTGGCCGCCGAGGTGGCCGAGCGCCTGCGCACCGAGGAGGCGCTGCGGCAGTCCCAGAAGATGGAAGCGGTGGGTCAACTGACCGGTGGCATCGCCCACGACTTCAACAACATGCTGGCGGTGGTGCTCAGCTCGCTGGACCTGCTGGACCGCAAGTTCCTGGCGCACGACCCACGGGCGCGGCGCTTCGTCGATGCGGCTCGCAATGGCGCCCGGCGTGCGGCCCAGCTCACGCAGCGCTTGCTGGCCTTCGCCCGGCAACAGCCACTCAAGCCCGAGCCGCTGGACGTGAACAAACTCGTGGCCGGCATGTCGGACCTGCTGCGTCATTCGCTGGGCGGCGGCGTGCAGCTCGAGACCGTGCTCGCCGGCGGCCTGTGGCGCACCCACATCGACCCCAACCAGCTCGAAAGCGCCATCCTCAACCTGGCCGTGAATGCGCGGGATGCGATGCCCGAAGCGGGCGAAGGGCGCCTCACCATCGAAACCGCCAACTGCCACCTCAACGAACGCTACGCCGCCGGACACCCGGGCGTGCAGGCGGGGCAGTACGTCATGGTGGCGGTGACCGACACCGGCACCGGCATGCCGCCCGATGTCGTGGCCAAGGCCTTCGAGCCGTTCTTCACGACCAAGGAAGTCGGCCGCGGCACGGGCCTCGGCCTGAGCCAGGTGTACGGCTTCGTGCGCCAGTCGGGCGGGCACGCCAAGATCTACTCCGAGCCCGGGCATGGCACCACCGTCAAGCTCTACATGCCCCGCCTGATGGGCGACGTGGTCGTGGTCGAGGACGTCGAGCAGGCGCCGGCCGGTCTGCATGGCGACGGCCAGGAGCTCATCCTCGTCGTGGAGGACGAGCCCTCGATGCGCGCGCTGTCGGTCGAGTCGCTGCAGGAGCTGGGCTACCGTGTGCTGGAGGCCGATAGCGCGGCGACAGCCTTGCGGCTGCTGGAGGCGCATGCCGACATCGCGCTGCTCTTCACCGACGTCGTCATGCCCGGCATGAACGGCCGCAAGCTGGCCGACGAAGCCTGCAGGCGTCGCCCCGGGCTCAAGGTGCTGTTCACCACCGGCTATACGCGCAACGCGGTGGTGCACAACGGGGTGCTGGACGCCGGGGTCCACCTGATCGGCAAACCGTTCACGCTGGACGAACTCGCCAGCCGCGTTCGCGAGGTGCTGGACGCGGTGTAGGCGCGGGCCTGCACGCCGTGCGGACGGCGTCTGACACGCCGGGTCCCGGCGCTTGGGCAGCATCAGGGCATGCGTGCCGCCCGACACCCGCTCGCCGGCCAGCCGGCACCGCCTGACGCGCTGATCGACCCGGAGGCGCTGCGCGAGGCCTACTTCTCGCGCCGCCCCGACCCCGCCAGCCCGGAGCAGGCGGTCGCCTTCGGCACCTCCGGCCACCGTGGGTCGTCTCTCGACGGGTCGTTCAACGAATGGCATGTGCTGGCCATCACCCAGGCGGTGTGCGACTACCGGCGCCGGGCCGGCATCCGCGGCCCGCTCTTCCTGGGAGCAGACACGCATGCGCTGTCGGCACCGGCGCTGGCGAGCACGCTGGAAGTGCTGGTGGCCCATGGGGTGGATGTGATGCTCGCGCCGGACGGCCAGTTCACACCAACCCCCGCGGTCTCGCTGGCCATCCTGGCCTTCAACGAAGGCCGCGACGGCAGCGACCGGGCCGATGGCATCGTGCTGACGCCGTCGCACAACCCGCCGCGTGACGGCGGCTACAAATACAACCCGCCACACGGCGGCCCGGCAGAAGCCGCCATCACCGCCGACATCCAGGCGGCAGCCAATGCCTACCTGGCCCGGTCGCTGAACGGTGTGCTGCGGCGCGACCCGGAGCGGGCGTTGGCGACGTCCTGCTGCCACGTCTACGACTTCCAGAGCCGCTATGTGGAGGCGCTGGGCGACGTGGTGGATTTCGATCTCGTGCGCGCAGCCGGCCTGCAGCTGGGGGTGGACCCTCTCGGCGGGGCGGGCGTCGACTACTGGCCAGCCATTGCGGAGCGCTACCGTCTGCCGCTGACCGTGGTGAGCACCGAGGTGGACCCACGCTTCGCCTTCATGACGCTGGATGCCGATGGGCAGATCCGCATGGACCCCTCGTCACCCTGGGCCATGCGCCACCTGACCGCGCTGCGGGACCGTTTCGACGTGGCCTTTGCCTGCGACACCGACCATGACCGCCATGGCATCGTCACCCGCAGCGGCGGCCTGATGCCGCCCAACCACTACCTCAGCGTGGCGGCGGACTATCTGCTGCGCCACCGCCCCGCCTGGGCGCCGGAGGCCGGCATTGGCAAGTCGGTGGTCACGACCGCCCTGATCGACCGGATTGCCCGTCGCCTGGGTGGTCCGCTGCTGGACATGCCCGTGGGCTTCAAGTGGTTCACCGAAGGGTTGTGTGCCGGCCGGCTGGGCTTCGCCTGTGAGGAGAGTGCCGGTGCCACGCTGCGGCGCCGCGACGGCCGGCTGTGGACGACCGACAAGGACGGCATCGCCGCCGCCTGCCTGGCCGCCGAGATCACCGCGCGCACCGGGGCGGACCCCGGCATCTACTACGCCGGCCTCACCGCCGATCTGGGCGAACCGCTGGCCGACCGGGTCGAAGGGCCCGCCACCCGCGCGCAGAAGGCCCAACTGGCGGCCCTCACCGCGGCCGACCTGCCGGCACGGTCCCTGGCCGGCGAGGCGGTCACGGCGGTGCTGGATCGGGCGCCCGGCAACGGTCAGCCGCTGGGAGGCATCAAGGTGTGTAGCGCCAATGGCTGGTTTGCCGCGCGGCCCTCGGGCACCGAAGACCTGTACAAGGTCTACGCCGAGAGCTTTCGGGACGAAGCCCATCTGCGTCAGCTCATGCGCGAGGCACGCCAGCTGGTGGATGCAGCGATCGCTTAGGCGGCGAGTGCGACCAGCCCTTCGCTGACGAAGACGCAGTCGCCGTCCTGGAACACGCGCACCTCGCCTGGGGCGAACGCCTGCCAGGCCTCGCCGTGGGTCAGCGGCTCGGTGGACACCAGCGCCATGCGGTCGGCCGGGTTGTTGACGGTGGCCAGGTCCACGCTCAGGTCACCGTCGCGCAGCGACACATGGCCGAAAGGCGGGCGGCGTTGCAGCCAGTGCAGGCGGGTGGAGGCATGCGCCAGCATCGCCCGCCCATCGGTCAGCAGCAGGTTGAAGCGACCGTGCTCGGCGATCTCGTGCAGCCAGGGCGTGAGGGTGGCGGCCAGCTCGGGCCAGTCGGGCAGGCGGCTGCCGAAATGCTGCTGCAGGCGCTGCATCAGCCAGCAGAAGGCGCGCTCGCTGTCGGTCTGGCCGGCGGGCGTGAAGCTGCCATCCAGGGCGGGGTGGAAGTCCTTCAGGCAGCCGTTGTGGGCAAAGACCCAGGTGCGGCCGGCCCATTCGCGGCGAAAAGGGTGGCAGTTCTCCAGGGTGCGGGCGCCCTGGGTGGCCTTGCGGATGTGGGCCAGGATGTTGCGCGCCCGCACCGGGTGCTGAGCCAGATGACGCGCCAGGGCCGATTCAGCGGCCGGGGTGTCTTCCACCGTCACTTCGCAGCGCTCACCTTCGTGAAAGGCCACGCCCCAGCCGTCCACGTGGTCGGCGGTGCGTCCGCCTCGGGCGGCAAAGCCGCTCAGGGAGAAGGTGGCGGCAGCCGGCTGGCGGCTGTTGAGGGCGAAAAGCTCACACATCGGACGGGGGCGGAAGCAGTCGGTGCAGTGGCAACGCCGCCAGTCTGACCGCGGATGACAGAAATCCCAACAAAGCTTTCGTCATCTGCTTATGCCTGTGCGGCTTGTCACGCGGCAAGCGGCTCAGGGCTGCTTCAGGAAGGGCGCGAGCCACCGCATCTGCGGCTTGTCGCGCCCGTCGGCCGTGGGCTCCAGGGACAGGAAGTAGTCGCCCCAGGTCGGGCCGCCGGCCCACCAGAGCCAGCCGGTCCAGACGTCGGCATTGGCCTGCAGGTGCTTCAGCGCGCCCACCACGGCCTGTTCGCACACCGCGTTGGCACCGCCGCCGAGTTCGCCCAGCAGGGCGCGGCGCTTGTGCTCCCGCAGCCAGGCCGTGAAACGCCTGAGCCGCTCAGCACCGATCTCGGGGCTGACGCAGTCGGTGCTGGTGCCCGAGCCATCCTTGTCGAAATACTGGTGCACTTCATAGACCATGTGGTCGAGCGGGTCGCGCACACGGCCCATCACCTGCGCATTGGGCGTGCCATACCAGGTGCTCTCGAACCAGCTCCAGGCGCCGGTGTAGCCGTTGCCCGGCACGGTGATGAGGTTGGTGGCGCCGGTGGCGCGGATGGCGTCGATGGCGGCCTGGGCGGCCTGCGCCCAGGTTTCGGTGGGCATGTTGCGCGGCTCATTGACCAGGCCGAACTGCACGCGCGGGTTGTCCTTGAACACCAGGGCCAAGCGGCGCCAGAAGTCGGCGAAGGCCGCGAACGGCACCTCCGGCTTGCCGATGTGCACGTCCTTGTAGGCGGCGTAGTTGTGGGGGTCCAGCAGCACATGAAGGCCGCGGGCGGTGGTGCCGTCGACGAACTCGCGCAGCCGGCCCAGCTCCGTCGGGTCGAGCTCGCCGCCCAGCACCGGCTGCAGCCGCTCCCAGCGAAAGGCGATGCGCATCAGGTTCATGCCCTGGGCCTGGTAGTAGGCGGTGCTGGCGACGCTGGGGTAGACGTAGTCCTTGCCGTAGGTGCCGGGGAAGGGCAGCTTCTCGCCCCATTCGGCGCTGGACAGGCTGATGCCGCGCCAGGGCAGGGGCTCGGTCGCCTGCGTCGGTGGGGTGTGCAGCGCCAGCAGCGTGGCGACGAGGGTCAGGGTGTGCTTCATGCGGTGACCTTGGCGGGCGGGGTGATGCCGAGTGCGGCCAGCACGTCCTGGCAGGCGCCCAGGGTGTGGTAGTCGGTCTTGCCGGCGGGGCTCTTCTCGTCGGTGAGCTTCTGGTTGGCCGGGCCGAGGATGCGGTACCAGGCGCCGTGCTCGTGGTCGACGAAGTGCTGCCAGGCATAGGCCCAGAGCCGGTCGTACCAGTGCCAGTAGGCCTCATCGCCCGTGCGAACCGCCAGCCAGGCGGCCGCGGCCAGGCTCTCGGCCTGCACCCAGAAGTACTTGTCGGCATCGCACACGCCGCCGCCTTCCTGCGCCGGGGCGAAGCCATAGACCAGGCCGCCGTGCATGTCGTCCCAGCCCTCGCGCATCGCGGTGTCGAAGAAGTGGCGCGCCGTGGGCAGCAGCCAGGCCGGTGCCGCGGCGCCCAGGCGCCGCTCCAGCATCAGCAGCAGCTTGGCCCATTCGGTCAGGTGACCGGTCTGGAAGCCCCAGGGGCGGAAGATGTTGGTCTTGTCGTCGCGGTTGTAGTGCCAGTCGGGCGTCCAGTCGGGGTGGTAGTGCTCCCAGACCAGGCCACCGGCGAGCGCTGCCTGGCGTTGCGCGATGCCGGTGGCCAGCGTCAGGGCTCGGTCCAGGTAGCGCGCCTCGCCGGTGGCGGCATGGGCCGCCAGCATGGCTTCGCAGGCGTGCATGTTGGCGTTCTGGCCGCGGTAGGGCCTGAGCTGCCAGTCGGGCGTGGCCTCGTCGGCATACAGGCCGGGGGCGGCCTCCCAGAAGCGTTGCTCCATCAGCTCGAAGGTGGCAGCCACGCCCTCGCGTGCGCCCGGCACGCCGGCCTCGGCCGCATGGGCGTGGGCCAGCAGCACGAAGGCCAGGCCGTAGCAGTGGTTCGTGCCGTCGAGCACCGTGGCGCGCTGCTCATGCCAGTCCAGCACCCAGGCGTAGCCGCCTTGCGGCTGGGCATGCGCATGCCGCACGAAGGCAAGGGCATGGGCCACGTCGTCCGTCGGCGCGCCGAACCAGCGCCAGGCCAGCGCATGGTTGAACACGAAGCGCGTGCTGCTGACGAGGTGCCGGGTGCGTCGGTCGTAGATCTGGCCGTTGTCCTTGAAGAACTGGAAGCAGCCACCGCTCGGGTCCATGACCCGCGGCGCATAGAAGGCCAAGGTGTGGCGCATGTGGGCCCACAGGGCCGCGGGCTGGCGGAAGTCGGGCAGGGCAGGTGACGTCATGGCAGGACTTCCTCCTTCAGGAAGCGGGTGAGTTCATCGGCCATCTGCGTGTGCACGTCCAGCCGCGGATGGGCCCAGGCAAAGGCGTTGAAGCGGTAGGTCCAGACCCGGCGGTCGCCTTCGCTGTGCAGCGTGGCCACGGTTTGCTGCAGCGCCTGCAGCAGCGCAGGCTCGTCCTTCCAGGCCGTCATGCCGCCGATCAGCAGCACCAGCCGGGCGTCGGGGTAGCGGGTGCGCAGGGTCCGCACGAAGGCGAGGTAGCGGCTGCCGAAGTCGGGTGACATGCGCTGGCCCTTGGACGCCGGGAAGCCGTGGTCGTTCTGGCCCAGGTTGACGAGCACGACGTCGGGCGCGCGGTCATCCACGGCGGCCACCGGCGCGTCCACCCGTGGGGCGAGCCGGTTCCAGACCTGCGGCATCAGGGTGTCGCCCCAGGTGGCCGTGATGCCGATGCCGCTGACCGCGATGCCAACGTAGTCGGCGCCGAGCCGCGCGGCCGTCTGGGCGCCGTAGGCGCGCGTGCCGTCGTGGAAGAAGAGATCGTCGTACTGGTCGTCGCCGGGGTCGCCCAGGCAGGCGCCGGCAGTGATGGAGTCGCCGTAGAACATGAGCCGCAGCGGGCGCGCCGGTGGCGGTGCGAGCAGCTGCGCACCGGGCGCCAGGCGCAGCCCCAGGAACAGGCTCTCGGCCATGCCGGCCTCGGTGCGCTTGAGCACGCGCAGTTCATGCTGGCCGCCTGTCAGCGGCGTGGTCAGCCGCCATTCGCCCTCGCTGTTGCCGGGCACGCTCAGCACCTGCCGCCGGCCGTCGACCTCCACCGCGTAATGCGCCGTGCCCCAGTGCCGCGATGCGAAGCGCAGCGTCAGCGCATCGCCAGTGAAGCGGGCGCGCAGCTCGCTGCCGCTCCAGGTCACGAGGCGTGCACCGCCCTCGGCCGGCCCGATGCGGCCGACCCAGCGCAGCTGCGGGTCGTCGGGGGCCACGAGGCCGGTCGTGAACGGGCTCAGCGGCAGCCGCTCGAAGGCGCTGGGGCGCTGTTCCTTGGAGTAGAGGCCGGCCTGCATCAGCGCCAGCAGCGAGGCGGGTCGGCCGCTGCCCGCCCACTCGTCAGGCTTCATGCGCACCTGCAGAAGATGGATGCCGGGCTCCAGGTCGCGGCCGACCACCGTGTAGTGCCAGCCGAGGTAGCCGCGCCGCTCGGGCACCTGGCCGCGCAACGTGACCCAGGGGCCGTCGTCCACGCGGGCTTCGAGGTTGCGGTAGGCCTCGCTTTCGGCATGGAAGACCGCCACCTCGCTGCCCCAGGCCAGGAAGCGTGCCTCGGCATCGTCGGCGGTGCTCGTCCAGCCGGGCTGCTGGCCCGGCCACTCGGGGTGCACCGCGCCGCCGCGGGTGAAGCCGTGCTGCGCGTAGGGCTGCAGGCGTTCGCCCATCGTCAGGCGGGTGAACTCATGGGCGTGGCCGAAGAGCGGCGCCGGCAGCCGGGCCGGGGCTGCGGCCGGTGCGGCAGCCGCTGCGCGCAGGGTCTCGGCCAGGGCCAGCGCAATGCGTTGATGGCCGGTGCCGTTGGGGTGCACCGGTTCGTCGTAGAGCGTGGCCCAGCGATCCTCACCCGCGTCGACCCGTGCCTGCATCCAGGCGCCGAAGTCCAGGGCCGTGAGGCCGTAGTGGGCGGCCAGGCGCAATTGCAAGTCTGGCGCCGTGCGCGGCTGGTTGCCTTGTTGGGTCAGCGCCAGCACGACGACCGCGGGCGCCTGCCGGGCCTGCAGCAGGCGGCGCAACAGGCCTTCGTAGCTGCTGCCGCGCACGGCCGGGTCCAGCCACTCGTCGTTGACGCCGAACTCGGTGATGACGAGATCGGGCGTTGCGGCCAGCACCTGGGCCTCCACGCGCTGCACGGCCGCGGCCGAATCGGTACCGCTCAGGCCCGCGTTGACCAGCTTGACCCGCGGCCCGAGCGCGCGGGCCAACAGTGCCGCCCAGCCGCGCTCGCGCGGCGGCTGTGCGGCATAGCCGGTGGTGATGGAGCCCCCCAACGTCACGAGCGTGACCGGCTCGCCAGCGGCCAGCTTCTTCATGACGGCCTGCAGGCGCGCGTCGGCCTGGGCGGCGCAGGGCAGGGCGAGTGAGGTGGCCAGGGCCAGTCCTTTCAACCAATGGCGATTCATGTCGTTCTCTGAGGAAGGGGGAGCGCCTCGCCGGTCATGCGCGTCCGCGCCGGGCGCTGCGAGGCTCATTTGGTGGCACCGGCGGTGAGGCCGGCGACGAACTGTTTCTGGAACAGCAGGAAGAGCAGGATGGCCGGCAGCGAGGCGAGCAACGACCCTGCCATCAGCACGGCGGCCGCCTGCGGGTTGTAGCTGAGGTCGCCGGCCATCTTGCCCAGCTGCAGTGGCAGGGTCAGGGCGGAGGCATCGTTGACGACGAGCAGCGGCCACAGGAAGTTGTTCCATTCGCCGACCGCCACCGGGATCGCGATGGCGGCGAGCGACGGCCGCAGCACGGGCAGCACCACGCTCCACCAGATGCGCAGCGTGCCGGCGCCATCCAGCGTGGCGGCGCTGATGAGTTCATCCGGTACCGCGGCCAGGGCCTGGCGGTAGTAGAAGACCACGAAAGCCTTGGCCAGGCCCGGCACCATCAGCGCGGCGAAGCTGTTGATCCAGCCGAGCTGCGCCACCGTCACGAAGTTGGGGACGATGGTCACCTCCCAGGGCAGCATCATCGACAGCAGCAGCGCGCGGAACAGCCAGCGGCTGCCCGGAAAGGGCTTCTTGGTGAGTACGAAGGCCACCAGCGAGGCCGCCAGCAGGCTCACGACCGTGACCACCGCCGTGACCAGCAGGCTGTTGGCATAGAAGCGCAAGAAGCCGTGGCCCTCGACGCTGACCTGCAAGATGCCGGCGAGCCGGTCGGGGTCCGCGGTGGTGCCGGCCCAGTCGGGGTTGAAGAAGTTGCGTGTGGTGGCGGCTTGCGGCCAGGGCGTGGGCGGCTGTCGCAGCAGTTCAGCCACGGGCTTGAAGGCGCCGATGGCCATCCAGTAGTAGGGCAGCAGCATGGCCGGCACCAGCAGCCACAGGGGCAGGCGCAGCATCGGGAGTAGCCAGCGCGCCGGTTTCATCGGCCGGTCTCCTGGCCGATGAGCTTCAGGTTCAGCCAGGTGAGGCCGAACAGCAGCAGGGTGAGCACCCAGGCGGCCGCCGAGGCCAGCCCAAGGTCCAGGTGGCGAAAGCCCCGGTCGAACAGATAGGTGACCAGCATCAGCGCCGAGTCCAGCGGCCCGCCGAGGGTGTCGACCGCGCCGTAGAGCAGGTAGGGCTCATAGAAGACCTGAAAGCTGGCGATCATGCCCGTCACGCTCACATACACCAGCGTGGGCCGCAGGTTGGGCAGGGTGATGTGGCGCAGTTGCTGCCAGCGCGAAGCGCCATCGAGCCGCGCGGCCTGGTAGAGCTCCTGCGGGATGGCACGCAGCCCCGCCACGAAGATGACGAGGTTGTAGCCGAGCACCGACCACACGCCCACCAGCACCAGCACCGGCAGCGTCCAGCCCGGGTCGCCCAGGAAGCGCGCCGGCGCCAGGCCGAACGCCGCGCGCAGGCTGTTGAAAAGCCCGTAGGCCTCGGAGTTGGCGAGCCACTTCCAGGCCGAGATTGCCCCCACGCCGCCGGCGACCGACGGCAGGAAGAAGGCCACGCGCACCGCCTGGTGCAGCCGGGAGTTGCTGCCGAAGTTCAGGGCCAGGACCAAGCCCAGCAGCACCGCGATCGTCGAGACCGAGGCCATGTAGGCGGCGGTGTTGCCCAGCGCCGTCCAGAAGCGCTCGTCGGCCGCCAGCTCGGCGTAGTTGCGCAGGCCGATGAAGCGCGGCGCGTCGGTCGCGTGGTAGTCGGTCAGGCTCAGCCAGGCCGAACGCAGCACGGGCCAGATGCCGAACAGGCCGAACAACGCAAAAAACGGCGTGACGAGGGCGATGTCTCGGCCATGGCGGCGCCAGTTCATTGCTGGGCCTCCAGCGTGCGGTTCATGACGGCAGCGGCGCGGCGGAGCTCGGCCTGCGGGTCGGCGCCGGCCAGCACCACGCGCTGCACCGCGCGGGTGACGAGGTAGTCCTGCCGGATCCAGGCCGGGCAGGGTGGCGGCCCCTCGGCATCGGCGAGCTGGGCGATCAGTGCGTCGCGATGGGGCAGGGGCAGGCGGGCGATCTGGTCGGGTCGGCCGGCGGGCAGCCACATGCCGCCGTAGGCCAGGGCCGCCTCGGCCATTCGCCGGGTCACGTCAGGCTGGTAGACGGTGCGCAGGAAGTCCAGCGCCCGCTCTCGCTGCGCCGAGAAGCGCGTGATGGCCAGCACCGTGCCGCCCAGCACCGCGGTGCGCCGGCCGCTCGGCCCCGCCGGCAGCGCGGCGGCGGCCCACCGGCCCACCAGGCCCTTGTGCACCATGTCCATGCGGGACAGCAGCCAGGTACCACTTTGCATCAGCCCGTACTGCCCGCTCTCCAGCCCGCCGTCGGCATCGGGCCAGCCGTCGGTGGGCGCGGCGAGGTCGCGGTAGAGGCGGGCGTAGAAGGTGAGGGCCTGGACGGCGGCGGGGCTGTCGAGCACCGCGCGTCGGCAGTCGGCGTCGTAGACCGCCCCGCCGGCTTGGCGCAGATAGGGATAGAAACCCAGCCAGCTGGTGTTGCCCCATTGCTGCGCATAGCCGTGGCCGCGCTCGCGCAGCCGCCGGCCTGCGGCCAGCAGCCCCGCCCAATCGGCAGGCGGCGCGTCCAGCAGATCGGTGCGGTAGTACTGCAGCTGCAGGTGCATCTCGAAGGGCGCGCCGTACAGGCGCCCGTCCTTGCGCTGGATGGCCCGCAGCGCACCGGGATTGGCCTGCGCGGCCAGCGTGGCCGCCAGATCGGGGGCGGCTTGGGCGAGGTCCACCAGGGCGCCCTTGTCGCCCAGGGCCAGGGCGTAAGACGTGCTGCCCGTGATGAGGTCGGGCCCGCGCCGGCTGGCCAGCGCGGCCGAGTACTTGGTCATCGCGTCGGCCCAGGGCACATCGCGCACCTCGACCTCCACCTCGGGGTGGCGCGCCCGGTAGGCGGCGACGGCGGGCTGCAGCACCTGGGGCGTCTTGTCGTCACCCACCATCCACACCACCAGCCGCGGCGCGGGCGCGGCCTGGGCGGGGGGCGCCAGTGCCGGCTGGCCCAGGGCCAGCGCCAGCAGCGCGCCCGGAAAGATCAGGGCTTTCATGGATGGCGGGAACGCCCGGCCTCGAAAGGCCGGCTTGTCTCGTTGATGTTTACTAAACGAATGGCATTATGTTCGCCTGTTGCGTGATCGGGCGAGTTGTTTCCTGGACAAAACATCGGGAATATCCCCGAGTGTGGGTCGTCTGACTGAGAAACAGAATGCGCAACAAAACAATGTTTAGCTTTGCTTGAGGCGAAGCAGGAGACAAAGCGCAGCCGCCCTTCAAGCGCTGCGTGACGCGGGGCCCCGACGGTTTTGCCGGTGCCGCGCGGGCTCTTCTGCCAAGCGCTCTGGCGCCTGCCCCCGCGACGACCCCGTGACCCTCGAACGATTGATTAACCTGCATGACGGCTGGCAGCTGGCCGAAGCGCCCGAGGGCGTGGACGGCGAGCGCCGGGCTCGCCTCCCCTTCCGGCTCGGC
>VFQR01001988.1_pt1 | contig 13915 bp, 14 predicted proteins | sample 3512321 | NCBI WGS metagenome assembly VFQR01 (sample SAMN10412374, study PRJNA504923) | tailings metagenome | isolation source: Relicate 3 Philex TSF1 revegetated site | place: Philippines: Tuba, Benguet | collected 2017-08-29
CGTAGTGAATCATTTCCACAGGAATTTGAATGGCAGATTCACTGGAGATAAAAACGATCCGCCCCCAATTTTGCTCTAGCTGCTTTTGCAGATATTGGCGACTCAAACGGACTCCACTGAGTACGTTCACCTCAAATATTTTTAACCAGTCTTCATCACTAATCTCAAAGAAGGTTTTTGGCTCATAAATACCTAGATTGTTAATTAGGATATCAACATGAGGAACTTCTTGAAAAAGTTGTTCTACTCCTGCTTTTGTGCCTCCATCAGCAACAACCCCAGAAACTTTCGCTTCGGGTATAGTTTGCAGAATTTTGGCGATCGCCTGTGCTACTCTTTCCTCAGACCGACCGTTAACAATCACTGATGCACCCTCTTGAGCTAGCCCTTGAGCTATGGCAAAACCAATGCCTGCCGTTGAGCCAGTTACCAGTGCGGATTTACCATACAATTTCAAATCCATTTGGCTCTTTCCCGCTTATTTACTCTGGATGTAGGGAGATGAGGGAAATGAGTGAGTGAGAATAACTCCTCACTCTTAACTCTTAACTCCTAACTCAGCACTCCCACTCCCCTTTACCTAGATCAAAGATGCTGTGCTAAGGTCTTATTTAATGTGGTCTTCGGAACTGCCCCTACGACAGTATCGACTTGCCGACCCTCTTTGAAAACCATCAGCGTCGGAATGCTACGAATTCCGTAATGACTGGCTACAGTGGGATTTTGATCTGTGTTCAGTTTCACCACTTTCACTTGTCCTTCGTATTCGGCAGCAACTTCGTCTACAACCGGAGCCACCATCCGACAAGGGCCGCACCACGGTGCCCAAAAGTCCACTAACACTGGAATTGCACTTTCCAAAACTTCTTGCTTGAATGTGGCTTCTGTGACATTTGTAATGGATGACATAAATTGCCTTCCTAATTTAATTCTATAATTCGATAATATCGAATAATAAAAATATATGCTACTTGATGAGATAATGCAACTATGAGATTCCTTTATCATCCAGATAGAAAAAATATTTCTTTACCGGGAGTATTGTATGCATTGGGCGACCCGGTGCGGTTAGAGATTGTGCGGTTGTTGGCCAGTGAGGGAGAACAATGCTGCGCGAGGTTTGATTTTGCGATCGCCAAGTCTACTATGTCCAATCACTTTAAAATTTTACGCGAATCAGGGATAGTATTTACACGTAAGGAAGGCACACATCACATTAATATCCTGCGGGGTGAAGATTTAGAGATGCTGTTTCCTGGTTTGCTGGATGCGGTGTTGAAAGCGGCTCAGCCATTGTCTATTGACCCCGCCAGTAGTCAACAAACAGCCTCAACTAGAGGTAGGGGGCTGGCCTGGTGATGGTAAGGATGCGATGCTCAATTGCTATCTGTTTAAGAATCTTCTCGTTTTTCTTTTTGTGTTTCTAAATCAGCAAAGATATCATGTTATTCTCGAAAAACCCTTGGAGTGTGAGATAAACCTAAATCTATAGACAGTAAATCAATACCGTCGATAATTTTGGGTATCTGAGCTTGATCGACTTGCAGACCAAGAAAGCATTTTTGCCTGTAATCTGGTCTTTCCTGAAAGCGTTCGACCGATTTTTTTAAAGGGCGCATAACCTCGTAGGCTTTTTCAGCCTTCTGAATTGATGCTTGAGGGATTGGAGATTGCAGTCTGAGAATTGCTAGATCTATTAAATCTCTTGCCTCAACGCTGTCATCCATGTAACGGTCAGAATTTGACAGTAGCTTAGAGGTAAAGCAGTCATTGAAGCTTAAGCAGGGAACGGGTAACGAGTTTGGATATCTTGGTGGGTCTAGTTGAAAACGAGTTTCAGCAATAATTTCCGTTTTTATAGGCACATCATCTACAACAACTATCATCCGAATTCCATATTGGTCAGTTGTACTACGTCCGACTTGGATTTTACTTAAATCCCGAAATAATGCTTCATGCCCACCTTCAAATACTACTGTACGCAGGTATTTGTAGCCTTCTGTACCAACAGAAGCGATAAAATCAACGTCCTTACTCCAGCGATATTCTTCAAACTCAAATTCCAAAAGAGTTCCGCCACCGAAGTAAGCAGAACCCTTTGTAAGTATGTCAGAATCTAAGCATTCAAGAACTGTGATAATTTGATTATGTTGTTCTAACCTGAAGGTCATAAACAAACTTGCAACCAGGATTTATGCTGTCTGGCGAGTTTCTGAAGGAAATTTAGTTCTTCACCCTCAAGATTATTAAATAGGTTACGGTATTGCCAACCACGCTCGTAGCGGCTCAGCATTTGTTCTTGAGTAAACTTATATACATCAGCGGTCTGCCAACAAATCGACTCCAGAAAAGGCAGCTTGTTGGGGACTAAGACGGTATTATTTGTTACCGTTGCGGTTGTCATAACTCTTTTAATCAACCACTTTAGACTTACTTTAGATTAGCATTACCAATTTTGAAATTCAATTTAATCCCAACTATAAATTATCTGGGTTGGGATAAACTCTTCCTTTCCAGTTGCCGCCGCGTCCTTGCCAGTGACGGAGTGCAGAATCTAGAGTCATTAGAGTATAGAGAAAAGCGATCGCGGGTAAACTAAAGGCTAACCAAAAAGAACATTTATAGAAGCGGATTGTTGGATAGTAAGCCAAGGTCATTAATAACCAACCGAATAAACCTGTAAATGCGATCGCCCAATTACCAGAAACTACAGCCAAAATCACACCCACAGGTGGAACTAGATAAATTAAGCTCATCCCTACCAAAGTTCCCAATAACAGTAACGGAGAATAATTCAGTTGCGTATAGGCAGTACGGGCAATCATATCCCAAATCGTCGCCAGAGAATTATAGGGACGCAAACTGCGAGTTAAAGTACTCAATCCCAGCCAGATACGACCTTTGGGCATTGGGCATTGGGCATTGGGCATGGGGCATGGGGCATTGGTTATTCCCCTCATCTCCCCCACTCCCCACTCCCCACTCCCTACCCCCCCACTCCTCTTCACCGCCCCAGCCAAGGCGCAATCATCAATTAAAGCTTGGCGAATCGCTTGAATACCGCCGATTCGCTCTAAAGCTTCACGGGCGATGAGGATCGAACCCCCAGCAGCTGCGGCTGTGGAATTTTTGGGATTATTCACCCAGCGGAAGGGATAGAGTTTTTGGAAGAAAAAAACGAAAGCGGGAATCAATAGTTTTTCCCAAAAGCTTTCACACCTGAGTCGCACCATTACTGAAACTAAATCTAAATTTTCCTGCTCAGCTTTCGCAACGAGTCGGCAAAGATTACTCACATCGTGTTCGATATCTGCGTCGGTGAGGAAATAATAGTCAGGTGTCAATAAACTCGCATTCTTTATACCTTGCTCAACAGCCCAAAGTTTCCCTGACCAACCCGGAGGTAGTGATTCCCCAGAGATAATATGCAATTGCTGGGATTTACCGACGGCGTAGGCGACTCCTTCAGCAAAATTGGCTGTACCGTCTGTGCTGCGATCGTCTACTAAAAACACGTCCAAAGAACCAGGATAATCTTGAAGTAAGAGCGATCGCAAGCTGATTGGTAGTAATTCAGCTTCGTTACGCGCCGGAACCACCGCACAAACCACAGATTGTAGAGACGTTGTACACAACGTCTCTAGCTCTAATTGCTGGTCTAATCGCCAAAACTGCCCCCAAAAACACAGTAATCCTAACCAAATTACCAAGGATAAAAGCATCAATCCGAATACAATTACACCCATGACTGTCCCTATCTGCTACTATATAAAATCTAGACAAAGCTAGATACTATAGCAGGCAGCAGGCAATAGGCAACAGGCAAAGAAAGCCTTTTAATAAGAGACAAGGGGCAGGGGAAGCGGAGAGATTTTAATAATATCATGATATCGCCTATTGCAAGAATCACAAGCCCCAGCCCCGCCATAAGTATTGGGTAAGATCCCGTCCCACACGACGTTCTTCATTGGGATCGGGGGGCAAATTCCAACGCAGAGATTGATAAAGCAGATGGCGGTGCAGGTCAAAGGTGGCTTCGATTAGTTCACCATAGTTTCTGGCAGCCTCAAGTGCCCAGTAATAATAAGCAAAGATGGCAGATAAGATGCCCACAGGAGCCGCCCACCATGCCCAAATTGTCCAGATGATAAATAGTAGACTCCAGAACCAGACGCGGACGGCGGTGTTGAGGTCGGCGCGGGCTTCTTGGAGGTCTTTTTTGACAGCATCAGGAAGGAGAAGCCACAGACGTGACCAGCACACAATTGTATCTAATCCATATTTTTCCAGGGGCCACTCTTCGGCAGCACGGAGGATGTTGCCCAGGCGAGTGGGCATAAGGTTGTCCAGGGGTCGGTGGTGTTTTTGCCACTCAAGTTGGCTCAGTTCATCGCGCTGTTTAGCAGTGAGTTGGGCATAATTAAGACCTTTAAGTTTTTGCCAGCGTTCATCAATACGTTGACTGCGTTTTGCTTCTAAGCCGATCAAGCAACGACGCAAAGGCCAGGGACAATAGTAGCCTTCCAGAAAGCGCAGCACAGTGAAATCGAAGCGTTGCACCACGAAGGCAGAGGCGACAATCACGCAAAAAAACCCGACTAGGAGAGCGATTTGTAACGGTTCGGGTTGTAGACTGAACCAAGTGCTAGGAGGTTTCCAGCCGAAGCGCTGTAGCCCTGCGGCGGCTCCTCCTGCCCAAAAGACAAAGGCGGGGGTGAGGAGGGTGGCAACCCATTGTTCGGCGAGTTTGCTGCCAAAGCTTTCCAGGAATTTTGCGGACATGGTGCGACCGAGAGAGTTGATAGGGCTGGGGCTATTCGGTTAGCCAACTGAAGAGTTTACCAACAGTGAGGCTGAAGGATTCGGCAAAGGGAGGGACGGGTAAGCGATCGCTCTTTTCTTCATAGACGGCAATGGTGCGTAGGTGAAGCCCGCCGTAGGCATCGCTAAAATAAACAAACACTAGTTCCTCTTCTGGGTCAATCAACCATCCCATTTTCGTGTCGTGGGCGAGGCTGTGGAGGATGTTGCGAATAACTTTGGTTTGGCTTTGGTCGGGAGAGAGGATTTCTATCATCCAGTCGGGGGCAATGGCAAAATTATTGGACACTTTGCCGTTTTGCTCGCGGGGAATGCGTTCCCAAGTGAAGACTGCAATATCTGGAACAATCGACCTACCGCCAAAGGTGCAGCGGAGTTCCGAATAAGCGCGGGCGATGTGTCCGGGTTTGAGTGCTTGGTTGATGTCAGTACCAAGGTCAAGTTGAACTGTACTGTGTTTTCCTTGGGGTATATGTTTTTGGATAATCTGACCATCGATGAATTCACTGGCAGGTTTCGTTTCCGGCAACTTAAGGAATTCATCAAGGGTCAAGGGTTTGGCGGGAGTTTGAACCATTGCCGTTTGGGTGCGTGGGTTGTGAGTATTGTATCGTTATGCTTGAACGGGTTCGAGGGGAACGTCGTGAACTTTACACCGGAAAATGGGGCGACCAATGCGATCGCGTGACCAAGTTTCGTCGCACAGAGGACATTTAAATTCCCGTGCAGAAATTTCAGATATATTACCAGCTAGTGGATTGAATCCTTTTTGAGTTGCACTCGTTTGCTGGAATTGCGTTACCCAGTTGCGAGTAGCTCTCGTGTCCGTCAGTAAGTCCCAGATAGAATTCTCGACCGATTCTCCAGCTTGAGCCTGTTGTAGGAGTTGGTCAAGTTCTTGGCGCATTTGTTCTCCTGCTTCAGTGCCCAGTAATTGCGAGAGTTCGGGACGAATAGCCAGAGCAGTTTCTAAAATTGAGAAATTATCAGTCATGGTTGCTTGAAGAAATAACAAGTTGGAATAATGTTTAAACTCCGGTGTAGCTGAAGGCTGCCCAGTAATAGGGATGGGAGAAATCCAATCGTAGCGATCGATATAAATCCCCTTTCTTGGATGCGAGTTCGGGAATAAATGTTTCACAGTGAAGAACTATATCACGGGGTTCAGCATCCCGAAGCCATTTTTGGGCTTTTATCAAAGCTTGTGATGGCTCTAGTTGCTGGTGACGCCAAAGTGTGTAAAACCGACTTAGCAGAACCATAGTGCTGAGGTCGGAAACTGACCAAAGGGAAGCGATGACTCCAGCAACACCCGCCTGAAGTAAGCCTGTGGGCAGACTGATAGCTTCATCCGCTAGTTCAATTCCTGCCAGTCCAGTTTCGCAAGCCGAGAGAATAGCGAGGCGGATACCACCCTGGTTATTTTCCACGAGCTTGAGGTCGAGCAGGTCACGCAGGGTAAGAATAGCTTCCTCACCTTTACCCGTCATGGCAAGACCACTTTTGAGGGGTGCTCGCGGCTTAGCGTTGCCGTGGCAGGAACAGTGCAAAATTTTGTAATGGGGTAATGCAGCGAGAACAGCCTCTCTGGTTGCTTGTTCTGGGCTGAAAACTTGGAAATTTTGGAAAGTAGCGATCACCGCTTGAACTTCTCGTTTTGAATTGGGCAAGGGACTAGCGCCTTCATGTTTGGGTTCATCAATTGCTAGTATCGAATCTGCTACAGTCCTTTGAGCGATTTCTTGAGCCGTTGAGAGCGATCGGGCATTGGGAACGTAGGTAAAGTGGATGGCATCCAGGGCGTAGTACCTGCCAGTGGGGGCGGTAGAATCTTCAACCCAAGCGGCGTGGAGGGGGAGGAAGCTGAGGAGTCCCGTGGGAATGAGGCTGGCTTGTGGGAAATTGTGCTGCTGGAGGTGGTTGATTAGGGGTAACATCAGGGGTTGCCAGAGTTGGCAAGTACCTTGGTCAATGGCGTCTAGCCAAGCCTGACGGTTAGTTGGCGATTGGCTATAAGCGCTGAACCAGGCAATGAAGAGTTCTCGTAGACTATTTTCGCTGAGGTTATCCAACCAAAGATCGTCAATGCCCTCTGGGGTGACAATGAGAGCGAGGCTGCCAGCAGCGGTGGGTACGAGGTAAATGAGGGAAATGCCAGGACGGAGAGCTTGGCGGATGTCATCAAAGGTGGGTTGAGCTAAGAAGTCTTTGTGGCTGGGAACTTGACGGATTTGCTCAATGATTTTCGTCAAGGTTTCGCTTAGTTGCAGGGCTTCGGTGCGGAGAGCTTCCGGGGTGAGGCTATGGCGATCGTCTGAGGTCATCCGTAGGCGTTGTTGGCTTTCGAGGTTACGGAGTTGGGTGGTAGTATCTGCGTATTGAGTATAAAGGGTGGGGGCGAGTTGCTGAAGTTGAGTGAGGTCGGCTCTGTCTCGGTCTAGGGTTTCACTGAGTCCACGGGCGCGACCTTGCTCTAAAATGAGGACAGCCGCTTGCAGATCCCCACTACGGGCGAGAGCATAGGCAGCGCGTCGCGGCAAATCGTTAGTTTCGGCAAGTTCGACGGCTTTGCCATCGAGCAAGATGGCGGATTGGTAGAGGATTTCACTTGCTTCAAGGGCTTTGCTATAGGCACTAGCGGCTTCTGCCCAAGCTTGTTGCTCAAAGTGGAAGTTGCCGAGGTTGCGTGCTGTTCTGCGGCAATTATCTGGAAACGTATCAGGAGTGTAAATATCCAAAGCTTGCTTGTAATGAGCAATTGCTTGCTGCAAATTCATCTCTGGTTCGCCAGTGAGCCTTTGTTTGTAAGCTCCTCCCAAGTTATTATGTGTTTCTGCCCATTCTTCGGGAAAATCACTTTTTCTACGTACTGCTAGCGCCTGCTGCCCATGCTGGATTGCTTGCTCAACATCATTAGCTCAAACGTAAGCTTGCACCAGGTTGTTTTGAACCGATGCCCACTGTTGTGGAAAGGCGGAGCGCGTGTAAACATCTAATGATTGTTGACAGTGAGTAATAGCTTGTTGTAAGTTGTCCGATCGTTCTCCTTTTAAGCGGCAAATATAGGCAAGCCCTAAATTGAGATGAGTCATTGCCCAGTATTCTGGAAATGATTCCTGGGTGCGAACTTGTAGCGCTTGTTCATAGTGAAAAATAGCTTTTTCCAAATTATCAGATTGCTCACCGTGCAATCTTTCAGCATAGGCAGTTGCCAAGTTATGCTGCGTCATTGCCCACTTTTTTGGGAAAACATCACGGGTACGAACCTCTAGTGCTTGATTACAGTATTCAATAGCGCGATCCAAGTTATCGGCTCGTTCTCCATGAATGCGGTGAATATAAGCATTTGCCAGGTTATTCTGGACACGCGCCCATTCTGTAGGATTAGCGTCACGAGTGTAAACCTCTAACGCTTGTTCGTAATGTCTGATGGACTGTTCCAAACTATTAGCACGATTTTCTCGAATACGATTTTTGTATGCAATACCAATATCAAGATGTGTCGCAGCCCATTCATCAGGAAATTCAGAACTTGAAAAAACCTGTAATGCCTGAAGATAATGATGAATTGCACGTTCCAAGTTTTCAGCGCGATCTCCAGCACTACGTTCTCCATAAGCAGATGCAAGTGTGTGCTGAATTTTCGCCCAATCATAAGTCTGAGGCTCGTGTGAAGGTAAGATTGCTAGCGCTTGGTGACAATGCCAAATAGCTCGTTCAATGCCTTCAGTTATTTCACTTTGGTTGCCATCGAGGTAGCTGATGGCTAAAGCGTGATGATGCATCGCTTCCATTTGTCTGAGAGCAGAAGGTTTTTCTGAAGGAGTGGCTAATCGTGAAAGTTCAGCAAAAGTAACTTCAATGCCAATATCACGACATCGGCAGAGCAAATTATGGAGACTTATTAATTTTGAGAGTCTGGAGAAATTGTCTTCATACTTTGCCAATAAATCAGTAAAGACGGCATCGGCTTCATCTGTTAGCAGCAATTGCTGATATTGCTCTACAACACGCCTTCCCTCTTCTGGCGTTTGGGTATTGCTAAAGATTAGAACTGCTTTGGTTACTTGTTTAATATGTTGTGAATGAGTTTGCTCGCTAAATGCCTGCTCTATTCCCACTTCACGGCAGCGATGCAAAAGAGTACGGTCTTGAATTAGGAGGTATGTGGCCGTAGAATTACCTTCATTGTATTCCAATAACTCTACAAATATCCTATCCGCAGTATCTGTCAACAACAGGTCTTGATAGTTTGTCAAAATACGCTTACTTTCCTCTATATTGGAGGAAGTGATGAATGCCTGAACAGCCTCAAAAAAACTTTCACGATTCGGTAGCGCCATTTTCTCTCTTCCTCAACCAGAGGTTTCTTAAAGGTCAAAGATTAGCAATTAACTGCGATTCTTAAGTAAGTCGGCGTAAATAATTCTCGTTGCGATCGGGAAATGGGCAATAGAAATAAAGGTTTTAGCCTAGTTTATTTTTCGGAACGTAGTTTGATTTTATTGTGCCAAATTACTTACTATAATATTTAGATTTTTAGATTTAATGACTACGATCGCTCTCTGCACCGTTGCAAAAAACACTACAAAACGAGCATTACCTTTTCCTGATGGGCTGAACTATTGCAAATTCTCAGTGACTCAGACAGAATACTATGTCTACTGATAGAGGATAATAATTTTTTCACCTGTATTGCCGTGTTGATAACTAGTGTTGAGTGTTGAGGTTGAACGGTTTTTGATGCAAACACAAGACAGGGTAAAAGTCAAGAAAGTCGCCCAAGCGATCGCAGCTAGCCAAGAATATCTGCTTTCAATTCAAAATCCGGCGGGTTACTGGTGGGCAGAGTTGGAATCTAATGTCACCATCACTGCGGAAGTGGTGCTTTTGCATAAAATTTGGGGAACAGACCAAAAAAGACCTTTGCACAAAGTTGCAGCTTACCTGCGTCAAGAACAACGCGAACATGGTGGTTGGGAGCTTTTCTACGGTGATGGCGGAGAACTTAGCACCTCAGTCGAAGCCTACATGGCACTGAGATTATTGGGTGTGCCAGCAACTGACTCGGCGCTGGTTCGGGCGCGAAGGTTTATTCTCGAACGCGGTGGAATCGGCAAAACTCGGATTTTTACCAAGTTGCACTTAGCGTTGATTGGGTGTTACAACTGGCGCGGTATTCCCTCGCTACCACCTTGGATAATGCTGTTGCCCCAAGCTTTTCCAGTTAATATTTACCAGATGTCTAGTTGGGCGCGTTCCAGCACAGTACCGTTGTTGATTGTATGCGATCGCAAGCCGATTTTTCTTGCTGACTCAGGTATCAACTTAGATGAACTATACGTTGAAGGTGTAGATCGAGTCCAGTGGGAGTTACCCAAAAAGAACGATTGGACAGATTTATTCCTCACCCTCGATGATGGTTTCAAGTTAGCAGAACGCTTAAATTTAGTGCCCTTCCGCGAAGAAGGCATCAAAGCCGCCGAAAAGTGGGTTTTAGAACGGCAAGAAGCGACAGGCGACTGGGGTGGGATTATTCCGGCGATGCTGAATTCTATGCTGGCTTTGCGGTGTTTGGATTATGACCAAAACGACCCCATTGTAGAACGAGGGTTGCGAGCAATTGATAATTTTGTAATTGAAACAGACGACAGCTACCGAGTACAGCCCTGTATTTCACCCATCTGGGATACAGCTTGGGTGATGCGTGCTTTGGTAGATTCTGGTTTTGCACCAGACCATCCGGCTGTAGTACGAGCTGGGGAATGGTTGCTGGAGAAGCAAATTTTGGACTATGGAGATTGGGCTGTCAAAAATCACCAAGGAAAACCAGGGGCTTGGGCCTTTGAGTTTGACAATCGCTTTTATCCTGATGTTGATGACTCGGCTGTGGTGGTGATGGCGCTGCATCAAGCGAAACTGCCCAATGAAAAAATCAAGCAAGGTGCGATCGCTCGTGCTTTAAAATGGATTGCATCTATGCAGTGCAAACCAGGCGGCTGGGCTGCTTTTGATTTGGACAATGACCAAGATTGGCTTAACTCCATTCCCTATGGAGACTTGAAAGCCATGATTGACCCAAACACCGCAGATGTTACCGCTAGGGTAGTAGAAATGCTGGGTGCTTGTAATTTGTCAATTGAACCGCACAACCTAAATCAGGCGCTGATTTATCTTATAAATGAACAAGAAATAGAAGGTTGTTGGTTTGGTCGTTGGGGTGTAAATTACATCTACGGTACTAGTGGCGTCCTCTCAGCTCTGGCGTTGATTAACCCTCAAAAATATAAACTCAGTATAGAACGCGGGGCTGCTTGGTTATTGGGATGTCAAAACCCAGATGGTGGTTGGGGTGAAACTTGCCGCAGCTACGACGATCCCAGTCTGAAAGGAAAAGGATGCAGTACTGCATCTCAAACTGCTTGGGCTTTAATTGGCCTCTTAGCAGCGGGTGAAGCAACTGGCAAATTAGCCCTTGAAGCCATAGAACGGGGAATTAATTACCTTGTGACGACTCAACAGCCGGATGGTACTTGGTTTGAGGCAGACTTCACAGGTACTGGCTTTCCTTGCCATTTTTATCTCAAGTATCACATGTATCAACAATACTTTCCTTTAATTGCGCTAGGGCGCTATCAAGCAGTGATTGGAAAAGATTAATTGTTGACTGATAACTGTTGGCTGTTAATCCTCAACAGTCAACAGCCGATTAAAATTCTTTGCGTAAGAAAATCAGCTTTAATGATAATTCTTCGACTTAATTTGCGGGAAATTCTGTTAGTAATGTATTGATTAAAATATTGATGATTGTATCAAATTTCAGGTAGAAAATGAGCCTAAGAGTATGGAGCGATCGCTGACATTAAATCTATTCAAAGCTTACCTAGATTGCTTTCAAGCTTCAATATTTTTATCAACTATATTAAATTTTAGTAAATTATTTACACTTTTGTATTCATTCAAGATTGATTTTGGTGTTAGATTTAAAAAAATATTTAAATATCAACGTAAAAAGTTTGACTATCCTAATGATATGTGTATGAATTTTTGAGATATTTAAGTTGCAAATAAAAATATAAAAAAGCAGAATATTAATCTAAAATCGACATATTAAAACCAACCAAAAGGCAGATTAAATAACCTATAATTAGCTCTAACATATTGAATACAAAACAAAGGGCGTTACGACTTTAGGGTGCAATTGACCCAAGGACATAGATAATCACAGAGTAAAAGTTTTAGTTTTTACTCTGTGTTTATTTGTTTATTTTAAGTGCGAAAAATTCCAAATTTCACTTAGAAATTACTAAATTTCTGCGCCTGCTTTGGCTTCTGTACCCATTGGTGCAACGTAATCACGGAAAAGGGTAATCTGTTGCTCAAAAGATAATGCCTGAATTCTGCTAAATAGCGCTTGAGATCCAGAAGAGAGCTGATAATCTTCTGGTACAGGAATAATCGTGCCTTTTTCCATACCTTCAGCTAATAGATACCAAAAAAGTAGCTTGGTGGTATCACCTAAAGAGCCATATTGACGAGAAATTTGAGTATCGACTTTGTTAATCAAATCACGCTGAACTTGTAATTGTTGTTCGTGTGTTAATTGACTAACTTGATTAAATAAACCTTCAGCAATTTCTGAGGAAGCAGTGCTAGCGCCAGGAGCAGCAGGAGTAATTGAGTTACCTATTTCTTCATAGATAAACCAAAACAAAGCCAACTGTTGATCTACATCTAATTTTTGCCATGCTTGCACGTGTTGACGAATAGTTGGATCGCCAGTTTGCGTATATGTCATCATTAACTCCAATTGCAATTAATTCAGTGTCATTTGTAACCTTATCAAATCTACATCTGGAGTTTTACCCTACTGAAGACAGATGTATTTGAATCACAAAGAAGAGGAATTTACAAATCAAACATAAATAAATTGGGGGAAGTATATTGCAGTTCCCAATCAAATGAAGTACAGAAATTTGTAGGGGCGCAAAGCTTTGCACCCCTACCAAGTACAGTCCTAAAGTCAGAATTTTTACTTCAGAATTGAGGAGTCAGAATTCAGAACTTCCTCATCTCCTTTACTCCCCACTCCCCCAAACTTAAATTTCGTAGTACCAAATATCTTCTTCTCGTAGCACAATTCGATGCAGAGAGAGGCGATCAATCAAACCTTCTTGCTCAAACTGGCCAAGAACACGAGTGATGGTTACACGAGTTGAACCGAGCATTTGCGCCAAGTCTTCATGAGTTAAACGCATATCTATTAAACGCCCCTTCTCAACTTCCGAACCAAACTTTTTAGATAACCATGCTAACAGCTTGATGAGCATAGTATCAACTTTTTTATGGCTACGAATCACCATCAACTCTTGAGCCTGTTGGATATGACTAAGTAGAGTTTCAGTTAGTTGAGTCCACTCTTCTAAAGGTAGGACTGTCGCCGTCACTTTAGTCAAGCATTCCATCTGATAAGGTTCTAATTTTGACAAGGTTTTCCCAACGACATCTCCAGGACCCCACAATCCCAAAGCAACAGTTGTACCATCTTCCAGATAAGTAAAAGTCCTAACGAAACCCGTTTCAATCTTCCAAAGACCGTTTGGATACTCTGGCAGAAATGAACGACGCGCAAAAACTTGCTTATTATTACTTTGTAGATTACTAAAATTTGTGTATAAAGAAACCATAACCGATAATACTGTTTTTTGATAAACTAACCGTAGTATACATAACATCAGGTTATAAAAGATTGTGTATATTGAAATTAATAATGTTTTTATACAGGGAATGGGGAAGAGGTAGGGGAGCTCTTAGCTCTTAGCAGAGGGGAAGATTTTCTCCCCTGCCCCGTGCCCCTCTGCCTCATCTCCCTCATCTCCCCATGCCCCATGCCCTAAATTCCCGCACCATCAAGAAAATCTTCAATCATTCCGTCAGAATTATTGCTCTTGGGTTGGCTAGTTTGTTCGTCACCAAGCCGAGTCGGGAACAAGCTTGATTGATCTTCTAACTCGTTTAATTGTTTTTCCAGAGCTTTGACTCGTTCAAATAAGGCGCGGATGACTTCGGCTTCTACGTCCCGGACTTTATCGTG
>VFQR01001989.1_pt1 | contig 13905 bp, 15 predicted proteins | sample 3512321 | NCBI WGS metagenome assembly VFQR01 (sample SAMN10412374, study PRJNA504923) | tailings metagenome | isolation source: Relicate 3 Philex TSF1 revegetated site | place: Philippines: Tuba, Benguet | collected 2017-08-29
GGCGAAGACGGCGAGTCCCGGGTACTCGATCGGCCGGAAGTGGATGAGCGTGAACAGCGCAGCGGTGACGGCGACCGCGACCGGCGTGCTCAGCCGCGAGGACAGCGCCCGTTGGATCAGACCGCGGTAGACGAGCTCTTCCACAATCGGCGCGCCGATCACGACGACCATGATCAGCAGGAGCGTCGAGACGCCACTCGCACGGTTCGCGAGATCGGAGGCGTTCTGTTGCACCTGGTCCTCGGCGAACCTGTCGGGCCAGATCGCTTCGAGCGGCAGATACAGGATCGGGATGGCGACGAGTTGGCAGAGCGCGCCGATGCCGACGCCGAACAGGTCTGCGCGTCGGACCTGGAGCCCGTAGTCGGCCACGAATCGTCCATATCCGAACCGGCGGGAGGTGTACGCCAGCGCGGACAACAAGCACAGCCAGACGGCCACCGTCGATGCCAGCACCAACGGGAGTGGAGCGTCGGACGGACGGCCGTGGCCGCTGGCCGCGACGATCGCAGTTGCCAACACCTGGCCGGCGAACCACGCGGTCGCCCAGGTGATCAACGCAACGGTCGGTGTGATCGACCGCTCGCTGGGCCGCAAGAACGTCGGATCGGGGGACCTGCGTCGCGTGGTGCTCACGGCGTCACGCCAGCGGCTGAACAGTACGAGGGCACGCTCCACCGGTTGCGCGGCGCCCTCGCGGAGTTCCGTCGCCACGGTGCTGGAACTCGACGGACGAACCAGGTCACCAGTGGGGCATGCACCGTCGTCAGCTGCGCCGATCATGCTGACGCGAACGTCCCGCGGTTGGCACTGTCGGAGCAACGGGGTAGCCGTACTCGCCGTGACGTTGCTGCTGTCATGTGGTGCGGATGGGAGTGACGGCCCGGACCTGCTGCGGCGTGCGGCAGCAAACGGGACGGCGGACGCGTGGACATTCGTCGACCGGCCAGACGCCGAACAGCTCCTCGAATGCGTCGCCGGTCTCGAGGCGGTGGCCGTGAGCGTCGACCTTCGTGGAGCGACGCGGATGAGCATCGGGCGAGAAGACGGTGCCAATGTCGCGCTGTGGTTCGAGGAGGCCTCCTACGTGCGCGGCGACGACCTGGGCGCGTCCGAGACATCGTGGGTTCGCGTCGACCGCGAAGACTCCGAGACGGTCAGGCAGGTTGAGTCGGCTCTCGGTCCCTCGCTGTCGTCGTGGGTCTTGGCCGAGCAACCCCCACCGTCACCACGAGCAATCGTCGACTCCGCGCTCGAGTTCGCAGACCAGGTCGAGGTGGTTCGAACCTCCGAGTCCGACGACGCGACGACGGTCCGCGTCACCATCGACGAGGGCCAGGTCGCAGAACTCGCCGACACGCAAGCCGCCGGCTACCCGATGCTGACCTTCACCGTTGACGACAAAGCGCTCACCGCAGTCGCTGCGCATTCGGCTGAAGACCCGGACTCGTTCGGGTTCCGGTGGGAGTACGACCTCGCCGCTCGAGTCGTGGACGACGTGCCGCTCGGCTGGGCCGACGCCTCGACGATCGCCATCACCACACCGGACCAGCAAGGGAGAACATGTGAGATCGGGCCATGACACCCGCGACCATTCCGCACCGCCGCCTCGATACGGTACGAGACGGATGAGCCCGTTCCGAGTCGCGTACGTTGCGCCGTTGGCGATGCTCGCTGCGTTGGCGGCGGGGTGTGCTGGCGGGGGCGACACCGCCAACAAGTCGGAGTCCACGCAACCTGGCGTGGCTGCCGACCTGGTCGAGCTCGACGGGGTGCGTTTCGACGTTCGCCGGGACCCTGGTTGAGGCTGTTGCACTTCGTGGGTCGTGTACCTGCGCACGCATGGCGCCACGGTCGAGATGACCGATGATCCCGAACGAGCAGCGTTCCGTGAGGCGAACGGCATCGCCGACGACGCTGCGTCGTGCCACACCGCCGAAGTCGACGGCTACCTGGTCGAAGGCCACGTTCCCGCCGGGGCGATCGAGCGGCTGCTCGCAGAACGGCCCGATGCGGTGGGATTGGCGCTGCCCGGGATGCCCGCCGATTCGCCTGGCATGGGTGGCGACGAGAACGCGTGGGCTTCGCAGCCGGTCATGTTGGTCGGCGCTGACGGTTCGTTGACGACCTGGGAGTACTAACCCGACGCTCATCGCGTCGGGCGGTCGGTCAGCGGTTGAGGCCGAGTCGTTCGACCGCTTGGGAGTACTCGACGGTCTCGATGCGCTGGTTGTAGGCCATCTTCTCGGCGAACAACCGGATGTCGGAACGTCGCGCGCTCGCGGCTGCAGCGTCGGCCATGTGTGCGCCGCCGATGTGGTGGTCGCTCATGATCTGGAAGAACAGCCGGTCGGCGTCGGCACCGGTTGCGTCGGCGAGCTCGTCGATGGTTGCCGGGTCCTGCATGCCAGGCATCGATGCCACATCGGTCGGCATGCCCATCCATGCCATCGCTGCCCGGCCGGGGGTGCCACGGGTGACACCGGCTTGTTCGAGCCAGTCGTCCATCCGGATGATCTCGCGTTCTTGGAACATGATGACCTCACGCGCGTATGCGGCGGCGTCACCGTCGGGGTTGTTGTCGAGGTACGTGTTGGAGATCAGCAGCGCCTGCTGGTGGTGGTCGATCATGTCTTGCAGGAACCCGATGTCGGCGTTGCCGAACGGCTCGACGGTGTCATCGGCGGTCGCCCACCGGGCGGCGGCGCCGAACAACACGACGAGCACGGCCACCCCGAAGAAGACGCCCATTCCGACCAGGATTCGCCGCATCGCGGCGTCGGAGATCACCTCGTGCTCGTCGAGGCCGCCGTGTTCGTCGCGGCCGGGTCGGGCGCCGAGCCGGTTCATCCGTCGGCCACATCCCGGCCGGCGTGCAGCGCCGCGGCCATGGCGTCGCGACCGCGGGCGACTCTTGAGCGGATCGTGCCGATCGGGCAGCCGACGACGTCGGCCGCGTCGGCGTATGGGAGGCCGAGCAGTTGGGTGAGCACGAGCGCTTCACGCTGGTCGTACGGGACGCCTTCGAGCAGACGGCGCGTCTCGACCGCACCGTACTGATCCGGGGTCGGCGGCTGTGCGGGTTCGGCGGCCGGGTCGGTGCGCCGGCGAGTTCGTTTGCGGATGTGTTCGAAGCACACGTTGCGGGTCACACCCAACACCCAGGTGATCACCGGACCGCGCTGCCACCGGTCGAGATGGGCGACGACCCGCAGCAGCGATTCCTGGGCGAGGTCATCGGCCTCGCCGGGCCGGGTGAGGTGGGCGCAAAACCTCCACACGTCCGCCTGGATGGTGCGTACGAAGGTGTCGAGCGCCGCACGGTCACCCGCCTGGGCGTCGGTCGCAAGGCGGTCCAGATTCAGCACCCGGCCATTCTGTCGTCAGCTGCGGGAACTTCGGGCATCACCGATGTCACCCGTTGATTCGTGGACTGCGAACAGACACGTCTCGTGCTGTCGGCTCAGCTCGACCAGGAGGCGTCACCCAGCGAAGCCGCGGCCGCCAACGCCCATCTCGGACGCTGTTACGCCTGCCGCGACTGGTGGGCCGACATCGGCCGGCTCAACCGTGTGCTACGCGTCCGCGTCGCGGAACCTGTGCCCGACATCGCCACCCCCGTGCTCGCGCGTGTTCACCCGCCCCGCACCGGGCGTGGGCAATGGGTGCGCATCGCGCTCGCGATCGTCGCGGCCAGCGAGCTCGTGCTCGCGGCACCCGGTCTGGTTCTCGGCGACGGGGCAGCGGCCGTCCACGATGCGCGTCATCTCGGCTCCTTCGGTGTCGCGGTATCGATCGGATTGCTCTACGTCGCCTGGCGCCCGGCACGCGCGTTCGGGATCCTTCCGATCGTCACTGCGCTGGCGCTCACGATGCTCGTCAGCGCCACCATCGACGTCATCCACGGGCGCGTCACGTCAATCGGAGAAGCCCACCACGTCCTGGAATTCACCGGATTGGTGCTGGTCTGGATGTTGGCGGGTCGACCCGCACCACGCCGACTCAAGCCGCTCGTCGACCCATCCCACCCCGCCCACCGCCTGCGCCACACCTGACCGTCTCGAGGAACACCAGCAATGAACCCCCACCGACTTCTCGGCGCAGCAGCGATTATCCTCGTCGGACTGGTCGTCGCCTCTCCGGCGTTCGCCCACATCGACCCAGACCCGACCGACGCCCAGGCCGGCAGCGAGGTGTCCGTCGGGTTCACCGTCCAACACGGCTGCGATGGATCCCCGACCGTGCAGCTTGACATGCGCCTCCCCGACGGCGTCGGCGCGCCCACCGCGGAACCCCCGGACGGTTGGACCGGTCAGGTCGACGGCAACGTCGTCACCTTCGAGGGTGGACCGCTCCCCGACGACCAAGAGCTCACCTTCCGGGTGCGCATGACCCTGCCGGCCACACCCGACACAACGATCTACTTCCCGTTCGTCCAACGCTGTGAGGTTGGAGAGATTCGATGGATCGACACTCCCAGCGACGGCAGCGGCGCCGAGCTCGACGAGCCGGCCCCAGCAATGCAGCTCTTCGGTCCCGTCGCCACCACCGAACCCGCACCTGCGTCCACGGTGCCACCGACAACGGTGCCAGCGACCACCACCACCACGCCGACGGCGACGACGACGGGGGCATCATCGGCCACGGCAGTCAACGTCAGCCCCACGACCGCCGGTTCGTCTACGATGTCCCCTGCGACCAGGCCAGCACCATCGGACCCGTCGGCCACCGACGGCGGCGACGGCGGCGGTTCGAGCGGCACCGTCGTCTTCGTGGTCTCGATCGCGGCCGTCGGGGTCGTGGCTGCGATCGTATTCCTCCAGTCCCGGCGCAGTCGCCGATGAGTCGGACGTCCCACATCTGGCGGTGGTTCACCGCAGCGCTCATCACCTCCATGGTCCTGCTCGGCTCCGGGCGGACGGTCAGCGCTCACGCAGACCTGCTGAGCAGCAACCCGGCCGCCGACAGCGTGCTCGACACCTCACCCGCCGAGATCGTGCTCACCTTCACCGAACCGGTCGACCCCACCGACGAAGCGATCCGCATCGTCACCGCAGACAGCACACCAATCGAGCTCGGCCCCATCGCCCAGGATCGCGGTTCGGCCTCCCTCACCGTGGTGATCCCCGGCGAACTCGCCGACGGCAGCTACGTCGTTGCGTGGTCGGTGGTGTCCGCAGACTCACACCCGATCCGTGGCGCATTCATGTTCAGCGTCGGAGCACCATCGGTCGGCGCCGACGACCTCCTGGGCGACATGCTCGACGACACCAACACCGAGCCCGGCAGCGACATCTGGCTCACCGTCGGCCGGTTCGCCAGTTACCTCGGGATCGCGGCGCTCGTCGGGACGGTCGCCGCTGCCGTTATCTTGGCTCCATCAAAGCTGGCGGGACGGCGCCTCGCCAACGTCCTGTTCGCTGCCGGCTATCTCGCCATGGCCGGCACGATCGTGATGATCTCCGCCCAGGCGAACTTGATCGGCACCTCGTTCGCCGACTGGTTCGCCGTCACCGACACACGCTCCGGGAGGTGGTGGCTCGCTCGACTCGTGATCGTCGCCACGCTCACCGGACTGATCCCGTGGCGTCGACTGCTCGACCGCCGACCCGTGCAGGTCGCAGCCACAGTGACGTCGATCGGCCTGTTCGCCGTCGTCGCCGCGGGCGGACACTCCGTGTCGGGCCGGTGGGTCGGTGCTGCGTTGGCCGCCACCGTCGTGCATCTCGCAGCGATGGCGCTGTGGGTCGGCGGGCTCGTCCTCATCGTCCTCGTCGTCGACAGACCGTCAACATTCGCGACCGCGACCCGGTTCTCGCCGCTGGCATTGAGCACCGTGGTAGCCCTCGCAGCGACCGGCGTCGTCAACGGCTTGCGACAGGTCGGCGGCCTCGACACGCTGTTCGACTCCAGCTACGGGCGGTGGCTGATCGTCAAGCTCGCCGTGGTCGCGATCGTGGTGACCGTAGCCGCCGTCTCCCGCTGGCTCGTCCGCAACACCGGATCGCTCGTGCTGTCAGCACAGCCCGCGTCGGTCGGCGCTGCCGCCGCAACACCACTGTCCGATGACCAGCCGCTGCGGCGAACCTTGATCCTCGAAATCGTCGGCATGATCATGATCCTTGCCACGACGGCTGGACTCACCGGTGCGACGCCACCCCGACAGGCGGCGGCCGCCACCGCCGTCGACGCCAGCGTCTCGGTGGTCCGTGACGATCAGGTCGCACAGATCGACCTGCTCCCAGCCGTCACCGGCGGCACCACCATGCACGTCACCATCACCTCTCCTGCGGGCAGTCTCAACCCGGCCGACGAGATCACCGTCACCGCCGGGCTGCCGGCCCAGCAGGTCGGACCACTCGACATCCTCACCTTCCCCGCGGGCCCGAACCACGTCACCACCAACGAAGCCAACTTCCCGATCCCGGGACAATGGACCATCACCGTCACCGCCCGCTACGGCGAATTCGACCAGGTCGTGTTCACCGCTGAGATGGCGATCACCAACCCATGAGGCGCATCATCGTCGTCTGCTGCGCCGTGATCTTCGCCGTCATCGCATCAGCGCAACCCGTGTCGGCTCACGGCGGCAGCGAAGCCGATCTCACCTCCGACTACCGCACCCGCATCACCGAGATCCCCGACATCGACGGCCTCGACGTCCGAACCGTCGGACTCGACGGCACCATCAAGGTGTCATGGACGGGGACGGGAACCCTCGTTGTCGCCGGGTACCAAGGCGAACCGTACCTGCGCTTCGACGCCACCGGCGTCGCCGTCAACACGCGCTCACCCGCCGCGTACCTCAACCAGGACCGCTACGCCAACAGCGAAGTCCCGGCAGACGCTGACCCGAACGCCGTACCCGACTGGCAACCCGCCACGACCAGTACCGCCTACGAGTGGCACGACCACCGCACCCACTGGATGAGCCCCACACCACCACCCCAAGCGCAGCAGGACCCGAACCGCAGCCACCTCATCTACGAACGATGGGAGATCCCACTCGACATCGACGGCGCCAACACCGTGATCGCCGGTGACCTCACCTGGGCCCCCGCCCCATCACTGTGGCCATGGATCGGCCTCACGGTGGCCGTCACGCTCGCTGCGGCAGCGCTCCTGTGGTCCCGGGTGTGGCGGCCTGCGGCCGCTGTGCTCGCCGCCGTCGGGACCGTCGCCCTCACCGTCGACACCGCCGGGTTCGTCGCCGCCGCCGATGACAGCCTCGCCAACAAGACCTGGGTCTTCGCGTACGCGATCGCCGCCCTGGCGGCCACCGTCCGACTCGCCGTCCACGCCCGGCGACGCACGCCCGATCCGACCTTGGCGATGATGACCGCCGGACTCGTGCTCGCCTTCATGGGCGGCGTCGACCGCTTCGACGTCCTCACCTCCGGCTTCTACCAATCAGACCTCGACATCACCGCCGCCCGGATCACGACCGTCATCTGTCTCGCCGTCGGACTCGCGCTCGTCGGCCGGTTCGTCCGCTTCCTCATCCCACTCGTGGCCACCAACCCCACAGCGCGTACGACACACAGGGCCCATTCGGAAGCCCAGCCGACTGCCTGACCACCGGCGCTCCCGCCGGATGATTGAGGACGCTCGGCCGTCGATGATCGGCGTACGTCACGCCACCATCCAGCGCAGCCCGCCAGTCACTCCCTGTGCGAGGTCAAGCGGCAACCCGGTTGACCTGACCTTCGGGTTTCATCCCGAAGTGCAATCGTTGTACAGCTGTTGTACGAATCAGGAGCCATCAATAGCTCAGAGGCCCCGACCGCCGGAGCGAAGGGGCCTCTGACCTGGTTCTTTACGTGGTGGCGGGGGCAGGATTTGAACCTGCGACCTTCGGGTTATGAGTGCGCCGACGCCCGTGGGAGCTGGTCGGCGCTCATCGGTGTTGTGCCTGGTGAGCGAGCGAATCAGGACCGCCGAGCACTGCGGTTGTATGCGCTGGTGGGATCCCGTTGGTGCTTGTCGTGTTGTACGTCTGTTGTACGGGACCGCTTTCGAGCGTGTCTGCGTTGGTGAGTGCGAATCATGCTGGCATGCTGCTGACAACGGCTCTTCGGGCGTTGTTGCGACCAGGTGGATCGGGGCCCAGGGCAAGTTGACTGTCGGGCGTGGAGCGGGTGACGCGCTGGGCGACTCGGTTGCCTTCTCTGTCCGGCTGAGATCGATCGACAGGCGGTCGGGGAGGCTCTGTCCCTCGAGGGTGTCGGGGAGGTGGCCGGCGCGTGGTCGGGCGAGTTCGTCGGCGTCGCAGGCGCGACGCTTGCAGTGGGGGTTGGATGCCCGTGTGAAGCGCCCCGGGTTCAGTGGAGGGCGGGTTGTCCCGAGAACTCGAGTTCTCGGGGGTTGTTGTGACGGTAGTAGTTGTGCTCGAACTCGATCGGTGGGACGTAGCCGAGTGCTGAGTGCAGACGGGTCGTGTTGAACCACCACACCCAGTCGAGCGTGGCGAGCTCAACGTCGTCGACGTTGCGCCAGGGCCCGTCGAAGTGGATGCACTCGGCCTTGTAGAGACCGATCACCGACTCGGCGAGGGCGTTGTCGTAGCTGTCGCCGACGGTGCCGATCGAGGCGACCGCGCCGGCGTCGGTGAGCCGATCGGTGTAGCGGATCGAGGTGTATTGGCTCCCGGCGTCGGAGTGGTGGACGAGTCCAGCGACCAGCTCGTCGGCCTGGGCCCGCGTCCACAGCGCCATCTCCAACGCGTCCAACGGCAGGTCGGTCGGCATGCGGGCGGCGGTGCGCCAGCCGACGATCCGACGCGAGTAGACGTCGTTGACGAACGCGGTGAACACCGTGCCGGCCCATGTCGGCACGTAGGTGAAGTCGACGACCCACAACTCGTTCGGTCGTGTCGCCCGGAACTGGCGACGCACGAGATCCTCCGGCCGGTCAGCGCGTGGGTCCGGGCGCGTGGTGACCGGCCGTCGGCCGCGGCGGACACCGACGAGCCCGTCAGCACGCATCAATCGTTCGACCTGGCAACGAGGAACGTGACCGAGCTCGGGGTGTTCACCGCGGGCTGTCTCACGGGCCAGGGCGGCGAACACCTTGCGAGCGCCGTAACGGCGGCGGCCGATGCTCGGGCTCGTGTGCACTCGACGGACGTGTTCCAGCACGATCCGGTCACGGACCGCTCGAGCCGACAACGGACGGGACTTTGCGGCGTAGTAGGTGGACGGGGCGATCTTGCAGCCGTGCCCGGTCAGCACCCTGCAGATCGGCTCGACCCCGAACCGTTCCCGGTGATCATCGATGAACGCGATCACCACGGCAGACGCGGGTCGAGCTCCCGCGCAAAGAAAGACGATGCCGCGAGCAGGATCTCGTTCGCCCGCTTCAACTCTTTGACCTCGCGTTCGAGATCCTTGATCCGCGCCGCGTCACCCGTGGTCGTGCCAGGCCGTCGACCCGCATCGATCTCCGCCTGCCGGCACCAGGTCCGCAACGTGTCGGCCTTCACCCCCACACGGGGACCGATCCGCGTCACCGCCGCGTTCAACGTCAACGACGCGTCCTGTTCTCGAGCCTCCAACACGAGCCGGATCGCCCGCTGACGAAGCTCCTCCGGATACTTCCTCGGTGCAGCCATGATCTCCACCCTTTCGTGGAATCAGGCCCTCCATCAACCCCGGGGCGCTTCAGTGATCGACATCGCGTGCCGCGGGATCGTTCGTCGAGCACTTCGGGGATGTGTGTTCGTCGGAGCTATGGGGTGCTGGTGTCCGTCGGTCGTGGGTGCAGGGTGAGGTAGAGGAGGGGGCCGGCGAGGTGGGCGAGGTGTTCGTCGATCGGGATGTCCGCGCTGAGTTCGTTGTTGCGTGTTGCGGCCTCGATGCAGTGTTTGAGGTCGGCGATGGTGAGGTCGTGGATCTCGGTGTGGAGTTGTCGGAATCGGGTGGATTGGCGGGCGAGGTGGAGGAGGGCTTCGTGGGCGGCGACGACGGTCCTGTCGCTTGCGTAGTGGGTGAGGGCGGCGAGGGCGTCGTTGATCGCTTCGGTTGGTGACGGGTCTGGTCTGGCGCTCGTGGTGATGTCGCGGAGTGCGTCCTCGAGCAGGTCGTCGAGTGTGTGCCAGTGGCGGTAGAGGGTGGCTTTGGAGACGTGGGCGCGGGCGGCGATGGATTCGGCGGTGATCGATGACACTCCGGTCTCGGTGAGCAGTTCGCCGGTGGCGTGGATGATCGCGGCGCAACTTCGTCGGACGCGGGGGTCGGTGTCGCGGCCGGTGGCGTTCATGGTGTGTCGGTGCCGGGCGGACAGTCGAGTTCGGCGGTGAGGTGGTCGAGCCCGCGTTCGACGAGGTGTGCGATGCGGCGGCGGGTGACGGCCGCCTGGTGGTGGTGGGCGAGGGCGATGTGGACCCAGATCTCGGTGCCGGGGATGATCACGGTGCGGTCGAGCGAGTGCACGATCGACCGAACCGTGACGAACGCGTCGAAGTCGATGCCGTCGACGGTGCCGTCGGATGTGTACGAGCGCGTGTCGGCGTTCCAGGTCTCGTTGGCGACGTGGACGCTGAGCGGGCCGGCGCTGGTGGGAAGCGCCCAATCGGGGCCGTGGTCGGGAATGCCGAACCATGCTTTGAGGGCGGAGATGGAGGCGAGGTGTCGGTCGGCGTCGGCGGGCGAGCAGAACAGTCGGCGTTGTTGGTCGTGGGTGGTGCCGTGTTCGCTGCGCATGACGATCATTCGATGGTCGCGAGGGTGGGTTGCTGTTGGCGGAGTCCGGAGAGCGCGGTGTAGGCGGCGGCGGCGATGCAGAGTGCTGCGGCGACGAGCATGGCGGGGCCGAGGCCGTCGGCGAAGGCGTGGCGAGCGGCGTCGATGATGGTGGCGCCGTCGGGTCCGGCTTGGCTGCCGGCGGCGAGCGCGCCGCCGATGCCTTCGTTGACGGGTTCGGCGAGCTCGGGCGGGAGGGTGTCGGTGACGGCGGCGATGTTGGATCGGTATTGGGAGTTCAGGATGGAGCCGATGAGGGCGATGCCGATCGCACCGCCCATCTCGCGGACGGTGTCGTTGAGGGCTGACGCGACACCTTGTTTGTCCTCGGGGAGCGACGCGGTGATGGCGGTGGTTGATGGGCTCATGGCGAGGCCGACGCCGGCGCCGAGCACGATGAGGGCGGGCAGGATGGGGAGGTAGCCGCTGTCGGGGTCTGCGACGAACGCGAACCAGACGAGCGCGGCGGCGACGAGCGCCATGCCGACGGCGACGGTGCGTCGGTAGCCGACGCGGTGGGCGATGCTGGGAGCGATCGTGGACAGCGGCATCATCGCGACTGCCATGGGGAGCAGACCGGTCGCGGCGCGTAGCGCGGTGTAGCCCAAGACGGCTTGGAGGAACTGTACGAGCGTCAGGAACAGGGCGAACATGACGGCGAACACGACGAACAGGTTGACCGATCCGGTGGACAGCCCACGGTTGGCGAACAGGCGGACGTCGAGGAGTGGATGGTCGCGGCGAAGTTCGACGAAGACGAAGGCGATGGTGCCGGCGATGCCGGCGACGAACCCGATGATCGTGATCGGATGGGTCCAGCCTTGTTCGGGGCCTTCGTGGAACGCGAGGACGATGCCACCGACGGCGATAACTGACAGCAACGAACCAGCGATGTCGAAGCCGGCTTCGATGTGTTCGCGTGAGTGCGGTACGACGACAACGCTTCCGATGAGGGCGATCACGGCGACGGCGACGGGGAAGGCGAACACCCACGGCCAGGTGGCGTTGTCGATGATCGCGGCGGAGATGAACAGGCCGATGATGCCGCCGGCGCCGGCGACACCGGCCCACGTTCCGACGGCTTTGGCGCGTTCGTCGGCGGGAAAGCTCGTGGTGATGACCGACAAGGTGACCGGCATGATCATCGCGGCGGCGACGCCGGCCAGGACCCGTAACGCGATCAGCGCTTCTGGAGTGGTGACGAACGCCGAAGCGGTGTTGGCGATTGCGAACCCGATGAGTCCGATGATCAGGACCGGCTTGCGGCCCCAGCGGTCACCGATCGCGCCGATGGGCATCAGCAACGCGGCGAGGGCGAGGGTGTAGCCGTTGATGATCCACAACAACTGACTCTGTGAGGCGCCGAGGTCGGCGGCGAGCGCTTGTTGAGCGACGTTGAGTCCCGATACCGATGCGATCACGGCGCCGAGCGCGAGGCACATGGTGATCAGGATGAAGCGGCGCTGTCGCGGGTCGTCGATGGCTTCGTCGTCGGTGTGCGGATCGGTCGGCTCGAGCAGTGCGGCGTCGGCTGCTTCGTGCGGGTCGTGGGGGTTCACGGGTGTTGACTCCGGTTGGTGGGTTGGGGGATGCGGTCGAGGAAATCGATGACAGCGTGGGTGAAGGCGTCGTTGTCGTCGCCGGCGACCATGTGGCCGGTGCCGGAGACGTCGACGGCTTCGGCGTGTGGGACGGCGTCGAGGAACTCGGCGACGGTGTCGGTGGAGACGAGGTCGGAGAGTGCGCCGCGCACGAGCAGGGTGGGGGCGGTGATCTGGCGGGCGCCGTCGAGGAGCTGTTCGGCGATGGTGTCGTAGCGGTGTTGCGCGGTGTCGGCGTCGAGGGCGTCGAGTTTGCTGGTGGCGAATGCCGGGTCCCAGCGCCAGATCCAGCGTCCGTCATCGCTGCGTTGGCGCAGGACTTTGCGGAGCCCGTCGAGGTTGTCGGGGCGGGGTCGGTGCGGGTTGTAGGCGGCGATGACGTCGGCGGCGTCGGCGAGGGTGGCGAATCCGTCGGGGTGGGCCGCCATGAACCCGATGATGCGGCGGGCGCCGTCGGGTTCCATGCGCGGGGTGACGTCGACGAGCACGACGCCAGCCCACAAGTCGGACGAGTCGAGGCGGTGCGCGGCAAGGATCGTCATGCCGCCCATCGACGCACCGACGACCACGGGAGCGCCGTCGCTGTCGAATCGGTCTCGGATCGCGAACAGGTCGGCGGCGAGGTGCTCCATCGCGTACGCGCCGGTGGGGTCCCAGTCGCTGTCTCCGTGGCCGCGGGTGTCGTAGACGACAACCGGGTGACCGTGCGCGTGGAGTCGTCGAGCCGTGGTTGCCCAGGCGTGCCGGTTCTGCCCGCCGCCGTGCAAGAGCAACACCGTGGGCCGGTCGGCAGCGGGGTTGGGGTAGACGTCGACGGCGAGGGTGATGCCGTCGTGGGTGGCGATGCGTTCGTGGAGCGGGTTCATGCCGGTTCGGGGATCGGTGCGGGTCGGCCGGTGCCGGTGTGGTCGCGCAGGGGCAGCTCACGGATCGTGGCAGCGGCGACGATGCCGACGATCATCGTGGCGGCACCGACGACGAACACCGTCGTGATCGCGTCGGAAAGTCCGGTCACTGCGATGCTGCGCAACGGTTCGGCGAGCGTGGCGAGGGCCCGAGGGTCACGGGTGAGGCTGGTGGTGGTGACGTCGGCGGGCAGGTCGATGAGGGCGAGTTCGCGATCGAGTGTGCTGGTCAGTTGGTGGGTCACGATGGTGCCGAACACGGCGACACCGATCGTGGAGCCGAGGGTGCGGAAGAAGTTGACCGACGCCGTGCCCGCTCCGAGGTCACGGAGCTCGACGGTGTTCTGGACTGCCACGGTCAGCACCGGCAGCGTGGCGCCGACGCCGACGCCGACGATCGCCATCCATGTCGACGACACCCAGCGCGAGGTGGCGGGCTCCATCGTGGACAGCAGCCACATTCCGGCTGCTGCCACGGCGGTTCCGGCGACGGGGAAGATCTTGTAGCGGCCGGTGCGGGTCGTGGCCCGGCCGACCACCAACGACGTCAGCATCATCCCCAGCATCAACGGCAACAACAACAGTCCGGCGTTGGTCGCCTGCTTGCCTTGCACCCCTTGGAAGAACAACGGCAGATAGACGATCGCACCGAACATCGCA
>VFQR01001990.1_pt1 | contig 13898 bp, 11 predicted proteins | sample 3512321 | NCBI WGS metagenome assembly VFQR01 (sample SAMN10412374, study PRJNA504923) | tailings metagenome | isolation source: Relicate 3 Philex TSF1 revegetated site | place: Philippines: Tuba, Benguet | collected 2017-08-29
ACGCCAGCCTCAATCTGGGAATCCCCAGAGAGTCAAATCAGCGGGCCGTTGGTATAAGTGTCTTTTTGGCATGCTTCCACTCCCACCAGGACACAGGCGGGAATGCGAGGTTGCGGTACCGTGCTTCGATAAACCGGCCATCTGATTGACGAACGAATATTCGGGATAGGTCGCGCGGGTCATATTTGATCTCGAGTTCGGCACCGCGTCCGACGTCGCGCGACAGGGCGTCGGACCAGTACCGGATCTTCTCCAGATGAATGCCGTCCTTCAGCAAACGGCGCCGATCGCCAGGAAGGAAGCTGGTCCAGAATGCCATTCGATCAGATGGCAGGTTGAAGTCGACTTCACCTTGCTGCTCACGCCAGACGGCCAGGGGAGGGCGCAACAGTGATGAGTGGATGCGCTGATGGTATTTGCCTGTGATTTCCAGGGCGATCCATTTCTCCAACTCTCGCAGTGTAAGGTTGGCACGGCCCTCGGAATCGTAGCCGCCTCGGATCTTCACATTGCTGAACGTTGTGCCGGGCAGCAGATGCACTGCCCCCATCATTGTACCGATCAGCCGCTCGATATGCCCCCCAAAGCGCGGTGTTGCCGGCGGCCTGAACTGGAGCTTTATGCCGTACTCTTTGCAGGCATCGGACAATGCCCGTGACCGGAAATCCGCGCCATTGTCGCAATGAAGAACCTCGGGCAATCCAGCGACAGGCCAGGGGATGTCAATTTCGCGCTCATCCAACCAGGCAGTCTTGTCGTATACCGCGTGCAGGAGGCAGAGGCCAACAGACGTGCTCGAGGGCGCCTCCAGTGATAGATGGAAGCCCGCGACCATTCTCGTGCAGACGTCAATGGCAATCGTCAGAACTGGTCGACCGATGGGCCGACGAAACTGTTCGTCGACAACGATGACGTCAACGATGGTGTGATCGATCTGCCAAAGGGCATTGGGTTTGGCGACAGCGAACCGACCGGGGCTTGGCGTGGAGGCGGCCTCGATCTCGCGCTCCCCGCGCTTGCGGGCCGCTGACATTGGAATAAGTTCCGATACCCTCCGCTGGACGGTGCTGCGGTGAGGAGGGGACAAACCTTCGGTGAGGCAGACTTCCCGTATACGTCGCAACAGCGCAGCAAGGCTTGGCTTCTCCTTTTTAAGCCAGAAGCCATCAACCTGCTCGGCAATGATGCGCTCGGTTCTCGGGTCGAGCCTGACAGCGCCTTCGTGAGTACCACGTTTCCTTGGTCGCAGACTTGATGTGCGTTGCGTCTTTCTGAACCGCGCAGCCAGCCGGAACAGCGTCGATCGCGGGATGCCAAACCTTTCGCGCGCAGCCGCAACAACCTCAGCGGTTACTTGCCCGCCTGTACGGCGAAGCAGATATCGAAGGAACTCTTCCGGGTTGTCATCTTGATCGGGGTTATCCGAGGATGAGATCATACCCGACACTACGGTCGATAGACCGGTCGATCAATCTCAATTTGAGTGTAACAAATGCCCGCCAGAGTCTCATTTGAAGCATAAGGCGTTACACTTCAGTCTCACGCAAACCGTTGAAAACACTCAATGCGTGAGTCCCAGCTTCAAACGTAAATTGACAGCAGGGACGGCGGTCCTGGCCTTCGCGAACGGCGCGCCCCAATCTGACGACCTGACGATGATGAGCCTGCGCTATCTCGGATCACCACAGCCGGAATAAATGGATAGCCGATCCGGGACGCCCGGCTAGCCCCCCCGCTGCGCCGCCATGTCACCATGTGTCGAAGATCACGGAGTCCGTTCAATCCAGATGCTTTCCGCCGCCTTCGCCGCCGAACGACCGGCGTCTCGAACGATGCCCGCCGGTGTGACGCCGTCCGTCGACATGGCTGCCGCCTATACGCGCTACTTCGCCAGCGGCTACTACGACCGCCGCTATCCGAGCCCAAACCAGCGTAGCCTGCGAACGATCCTAGCGCACGCCGTCCGCGCGCGCTCGATACTCGATTTCGGCTGTGGCGAGGGGCGGTATCTATTTCCGCTTCTGAACGCGACGACGGCGAGGCTGCCTTGTCAGCGATCAGACGGCGGGTCGGAGCCGTGGCTTCCAGCATGGGCTGTGCCATGGAGATGTCGGCGATGTTTCCCGGTGTCGGGGCGACGGCGACGATGCGGCCGGAAGTATCGGCCAGGCAATGGATTTTCGCTGTTCTGACGCCGCGCGAGACGCCGACCGCCTGCGTCCACTCCCCTTTTCCGCCAGCTGCAGAGCGGTGAGCCTTCACCTGGGAACTGTCGAGCATCAGTTCATCGGGGATCGAGCCGGCGGCAGAAACCTTGGCGAAGATGCGCTGCCACACGCCACGTCGAGCCCAGCGGGCATATCGGTTGTAGATCGTCTTTGCAGGGCCATTCCAATGCAGCCCAGGCTTCGTTCGACGGGCAGAAGTGATTGCGCATGGCTTCCTCCATGCCCCTCGGACCCGCCCGCGAACGGAATCAGCCAATCTTGACAATAGTTTGATGAAGTCCCCTACCTAACCGGAAAGCCTCTTTTCCACGCGCTGCAGAGACGAGATGAGCAGTGCCGCGATCTGCGAGATCCTCGCCTCGCTCATGCGCACCGCCGGTCCGGCTATGCTCACCGATGCGATCACGTCGCCGTGCATCGTCAGGATCGGCGCGGCTACGCAGCTTGCGCCGAGCTCGGTTTCCTCGATCTCCATGGTCCAGCCGCGCTCGCGGCAGGTTGCAAGCACGCTCTCCAGGACGTCCGGGTCGATTATGGTGTTCGGCGTCAGCTTGCCCAGTTGGGCGGCGGCGTAGAACTCCTTGCGGCGCTTCTCGTCCCAGAACGCCATGAGCGCACGGCCGCAGGCGGTGGCGTGATAGGGCGCGCGCTGGCCGGAATAGCTCGTGACCCTGACGCCCTGCGTACCTTCCAGGCTCTCGACGAACAAGGCATCCATGGTCTGGGGAAGAGCAAGGTTGACCGTCTCTCCCGTCGCCGCGCAAAGCTCGACGAGGATCGGGCGCGCGGCGTTGGCGATCTCCAGGCGCCGTTCGACGGCGCGCCCGTAGCTCAGATGCTGCAATCCGAGCCGATAGGCGCCGCCCTTCACATCATGTTCGGCGAGTCCCACCTCGACCAGCGAATGCACCAGCGTGAAAGTGGTGGTTCTCGCTAGGCCGATCGTCTCCGCGAGCGTCTTGAGCGTCGCCCATTTCCCGTCGCCCATGGCTTCGAGCAGCGCCGCCGCCCGCGCGATGGATTGTACCTTGGCTTTCTGGATTGGCACGCAGCGCTCCTTGAGGAATATCGTTCTATTATATAGAATGATATTGGTTGCTTCAAGCATATTAGATCATCGACATGTCATAATTTCGGGCAATCGCGCGGTGGTGTCGCCAAATATTACGATTTTTGATTGACTTTGCCGGGTTTCCGGACAGAATGACGACAACAAGCCAATATCCTATATTATAGGAAGATAATGGCGGCATGCAGGGGAGATGCCTCGTTGGATCGTTCGGGTTCGCTAAGCTGGGCGGAAATGACCGCCGCCGAGGTAGTCTCCTCGGCGCGCGAGGACGCTATACTCATCGTTCCCGTCGGCTCAACGGAACAGCATGGGCCTCATTTGCCGTCGGGGGTGGACACCGTGCTGGCGTCCGCCGTCGCCTCTTCGGTGGCGGCGAGGCTTCGGCAAGCGTCGGTGCCTGCGATCGTGGCGCCGTCTCTCCCGCTCGGGCTGGCAGAGCATCACATGGCGCTCGGAGGCACTATCACTCTCGACGACTCGACGTTCCGTGCGGTTCTCGGCTGCGTCGTCCGGTCCGCTGCGCGCCAGGGCTTCAGGCGGATAGTTCTCCTGAACGGGCATGGAGGCAACATCCATGCCTTGGCCTCGTCGGCCGCCGCCATGTCCGAGGAACTTGATCTGCCGGTCGTCGCCGCGACCTACTGGCTGGCCGCCGCGGATGCCTTCGCGGGAATTCTCGAGACGCAGGATAACGTTCTTCACGCATGCGAGGCCGAGACTGCGATGATGATGGCGGTCGCGCCGGAACTCGTTCGCGGCGACAGGATCGTCGATGCCGTCCCGCCGCAGGGGCCTGTTGATCCGGTCGAGCGTCCTGGCATCGTCCATCGGCGACCGTTCGGCTGGTACACGCCGACCGGTGTGCTGGGCGACCCCAGGCGCGCATCGCCCGAGAAGGGACGCGCTCTCATCGATGCCGCCAGCTCGGTTCTGGCGGAAAGTCTCGCCGATGAGGCGCTCTGGCAGCGCTGATCTTCCAACATCCGATCATCCCGTCAAGGACCGCAGGAGCACCAAACATGAGCATGAGCAGGCGTACATTGTTGAAAAGCGGTGCTGCCGCCGTCGCTGCCGGAGCACTGGGGGCGCCCGCGATCGCGCAGCCCGCGCGCGTGCTGCGCTTCGTGCCGCATGCGGACCTTCCCAACCTCGACCCCGTGCTTGCGCCGCAATACATCGTGCGCAATGGCTCGGCGCTGATCTACGATACGCTGTACGGCGTGGATTCCAACATGGTTCCGCAGCCGCAGATGGCGGCGGGGCATGAAGTGTCCGACGACGGTCTCGTCTGGCGTTTCCGCCTGCGCGACGGCCTCCGGTTCCATGATGGAGAGCCCGTGCTGAGCCGCGACGTGATCGCCTCCTTCAAGCGCGCCATGCCGCGCGATCCGATCGGCCGCCTTCTCGCAAGCCGGTTGGAAGAGATGGTGGTCGAGGACGACAGCACTTTCTCGATCCGCCTGACCGAGGCGTTTCCGCAGCTCCTTTTCGCCATGGGCAAGCCGTCCCCCTGGTTCGTCATGCCAGAGCGCATCGCGCAGACGGACCCCAACCAGCAGATCGACGAATATGTCGGCTCCGGCCCGATGCGCTTCCTGCGCGGGGATACCGTTCAGGGTTCGCGCGCAGTGTTCGAACGCTTCGACGATTACGTGCCGCGCGACGAGGCGCCGAGCTGGCTCGCCGGCGGCAAGCACGTCAACTTCGACCGCGTCGAATGGGTAATCCTGCCGGACCCCGCGACGTCTGTCGCCGCGCTCCAGGGCGGGGAGGTGGACTGGGTCGAGCAGCCGCTCGCCGACCTCGTGCCGCTGCTGCAATCCAGCGACCGGATTTCGGTCGATATCGCCGATCCGCTCGGCAATGTCGGCATTCTGCGCGTCAATCACCTGCACCCGCCCTTCGACAATGTGTTGGTGCGGCGCGCCCTGCAGATGGCCATCAACCAGGAAGACTACATGCGCGCCGTGGTCGGCAACGACGAGGCGCTGTGGCGCACCCTGCCGTCGTTCTTCGCGCCGGGCACGCCCGCCTTCAGCGAGGCGGGAGGGGAGGTTGTGGCCGGCCCTGCCGATATCGATGCGGCACGCAGGCTGCTGGAAGAGGCGGGCTATGACGGGACGCCTGTCGTCGTCATGGTGGGCGCCGACATCCCGGCGAATTCGGCCATGGGGCAGGTGACGGCGGACGTGCTCGGCAAGCTCGGCATGGCCATCGATTACGTCTCGACCGACTGGGGCACGATCGGGCAGCGGCGTGCGAGCCGCGAGTCGCCGCAGAACGGCGGCTGGAACATCCTCCACACCTGGTCGGCCGGCGGCGAGACGGCGTTCCCGCCCGCCTACACCCCGATCCGCACCGACGGCGAAGGCTGGTTCGGCTGGCCCAAGTCGGAAGAGGTTGAGGCGCGCATCTCCGATTGGCTTGAGGCGGAGCCGGAGGCACAGCAGGCGGCAAGCGACGAGCTCAACCGCGAGGCGATGGACTTTGTCGTGCAGATCCCGCTGGGGCTCTTCCGGTCCTACCAGGCATGGAACTCCAGCCTGACCGGGGTGTCCTCGGGCCCGCTGCCGATCGTTTGGGGCGTTGATCGCGCCTGACCGGCACAACTGGCAGCCGGCGTGCTGAGCGGAGAATCCATGGGAGCCTACATAGGACGACGAATACTGGTGACGCTGCCCGTAATGGCCGTCGTCGCGCTGTTCGTGTTCAGTCTTCTCTATTTCGCTCCTGGAGATCCCGCGATGCTGATCGCCGGCGACCAGGCTTCGGCCGAGGACATCGTGCGCATTCGCGAGAGCCTCGGCCTCAACGATCCCTATCTCGTGCGCTTCGGCGGGTGGTTGTGGGACATCCTCAGGGGTGATCTTGGCACGTCGATCTTCACCAACGTGCCGGTGACCCAGATGATCGGAGAGCGCATAGGCCCGACGCTGTCTCTCGCATTGGTGTCGATGGTTCTGACCATCCTGGTCGCCGTGCCGCTGGGTGTCTTCGCGGCGTGGAAGCGCGGAACGCTGGTCGACCGCGCCGTCATGGGGTTCTCGGTCCTCGGCTTCTCGGTGCCTTCCTTCGTGGTCGGATACCTGCTCGCCTATTTGTTCGCCCTGCATCTCAAATGGCTCCCCGTGCAGGGCTACCGGCCGCTCGCCGACGGCGTCGGCCCCTGGCTCCAGCATCTGGTGCTTCCTGCCATCGCCACCGCCACCGTCTTCATCGCGCTGGTCGCGCGCATCACCCGCACCACCATGCTTGAGGTTCTTCAGCAGGACTACATCCGCAACGCGCGGGCCAAGGGCATTTCCGGTCGACGGATATTGTTCGTCCATGCGCTCAAGAACGCCGCTGTGCCGATCGTGACGGTGATCGGGATCGGCATCGCCCTGCTGATCGGCGGGCTCGTGGTGACCGAGACCGTCTTCGCCATTCCTGGCCTCGGACGGCTGACCGCCGATTCCATCCTGAGGCGGGACTATCCGGTGATCCAGGGGCTCGTGCTGTTCTTCAGCTTCTCATACGTGCTGATCAACGCCGCCATCGACATCACTTACACCGCCCTCGATCCGCGTATCAGGTACTGATGTCGTCTTCAGCAAGCATTCCACCCGAACGGAAGCCGGGCTTCGACGCCGCCCCGCTGCTGCCGGACGTGTTCACGCCGCAGGCTCCTTCCGGCGGCGTGGTCGGCCATGCCAAAGCGCATCCGACGATCGCGCTCGGCGGGGCGATCATCCTAGTCGCGGTACTGGCGGCCGTGTTCGCGCCGCTGCTATCTCCCAACGACCCCGCCGCGATAGCGCCGGCGCTGCGCATCCAGCCGCCCTCGGCGGAGGCGTGGTTCGGCACCGACATGCTGGGGCGGGACCTTTTCTCACGCGTGGTCTACGGGACGAGGGTCTCCCTCGTCGTGGGCTTTTCGGTCGCCGCGCTCGCCACCCTTGCCGGACTGGCGATCGGGCTCGTCTCCGGCTTCGTCCGCTGGGCCGACGGCCTTGTCATGCGCGTAATGGACGGGCTTATGTCGATCCCGCCCGTGCTTCTTGCGATTGCGCTGATGGCGCTGACGCGCGGGTCGGTCATGAACGTCATCATCGCGATCACGATAGCGGAGATTCCGCGGGTTGCCCGCCTCGTGCGCGGTGTGGTGCTGACATTGCGCGAGCAGCCCTATGTCGACGCGGCGATCGCGGCCGGCACCACCACGCCGATGATCATCGTCCGGCACATCCTGCCCAACGCGGTGGCGCCGCTGACCGTGCAGGCAACCTATATCTGCGCCAGCGCGATGCTCATCGAGGCGTTGCTGTCGTTCATTGGCGCGGGCGTGCCGCAGATCATCCCGTCCTGGGGCAACATCATGGCGGACGGCCGTGCCCTCTGGCAGGTCCGCCCGCATATCATCTTCTTCCCGGCAGCCTTCCTTTCGGTGACGGTGCTGGCGCTCAACATGTTTGGCGACGGACTGCGCGACGCGCTCGACCCGCGCCTGGCACGGAGGATGTGACCGTGCCCCTTCTCGAGGTTCGTGACCTTCAGACCCATTTCCAGACCGCGCTCGGCGTCAACCGCGCCGTCGACGGCGTCAGCCTGAACGTCGAGGCAGGCCAGACTCTGGCGATCGTCGGCGAATCCGGTTGCGGGAAATCAGTAACCGCGATGTCCATCATGCGTCTCATCCCCGATCCGCCGGGGCGCAGCGCCGGCACGATCAACTTCGCCGGCCGCGACCTGCTCGCCCTGTCGGAGCGGGAGATGCAGGCAATCCGGGGCAACGAGATCGGGATGATCTTCCAGGAGCCGATGACGAGCCTCAACCCCGTGCTGACCGTAGGCCAGCAGCTGATTGAGACGCTGCGCCGCCACCAGAAGCTTTCGCGGGCGGAAGCCGAAAGTCGCGCGGTCGAGAGCCTGCGGATGGTTGGCATATCCGAGCCCGACAAGCGCATCTTCGAATACCCTCACCAGATGTCGGGCGGCATGCGCCAGCGCGTCATGATCGCGATCGCGCTGGCATGCGATCCGAAGCTTCTCATCGCGGACGAGCCGACGACGGCGCTGGACGTGACAATCCAGGCGCAGATCCTCGATCTCCTGCGCGACCTGAAGCGCAAGGTAGGCGCAGCCATCGTGCTGATAACGCATGATTTCGGCGTCGTCGCCGAGGTCGCCGAGCGCGTCGCGGTCATGTATGCGGGCAGGAAGGTCGAGGAAGCCGATGTCGGCGCGCTGTTCCGCCATCCGCGCCACCCCTACACCAGGGGGCTTTTGCGGGCGGTGCCGCGGCTCGGTTCCTCGCTGGAGCAGGACGGCGGCTCGCGCCTTCAGGAAATACCGGGCACCGTTCCCAATCTGAGCCGGCCCTTCGCCGGATGCGTCTTCGAACCCCGCTGCGGCATGGCGACGTCGGAATGCCGTGAGATTGCTCCGGCCCTTCGCGAGAAGGCGCCGGGTCACGTCGTCGCCTGCCATCACTCCGACAGGCTGGAGGCGATCCGGTGAACGGCCCTCTCCTGGAAGTGCGCGACCTGCGCAAATACTACCCCATCGACCCGACGCTTTTTGGCCGGCCGCGCAACCAAGTGCATGCGGTCGACGGCGTGTCGTTCAGCATCGAGGCCGGGGAGACGGTGGCGCTGGTCGGTGAATCCGGCTGCGGCAAGTCGACGGTCGCGAAGTCGGTCCTGCGGCTGCATGATGTCACGTCCGGGGAGATCTGGCTCGACGGCCAGCGGATCGACTCCCTGTCCATGTCGGCGATGCGTCCGCTTCGCAAGCGGATGCAGGTCGTGCTGCAGGATCCGTTCTCGTCGCTTAACCCGCGTATGCGGGTGTACGACATCCTCGCTGAGCCGCTGCGAAACTTTGCTGTTGCGCGCTCTTCGGCCGAGCTGGACGCCAAGGTCGTCGAACTGCTGGAGAAGGTCAGGCTGCCGGCTGACGCTGCCGCCCGCCACCCGCACGAATTTTCCGGTGGCCAGCGACAGCGCATCTGCATCGCGCGCGCTCTCGCCACCGAGCCGGATCTGATTGTGTGCGACGAGGCCGTCTCGGCGCTGGACGTCTCGGTAAAGGCGCAGATCGTCAACCTGCTGCAGGATCTACAGAAGGAGCTCGGCCTCGCCCTGCTCTTCGTCAGCCACGATCTCGCCATCGTCGAGCACATGGCCACCAGGGTCGCCGTGATGTATCTCGGCCGGATCGTCGAGATGGGAACGCGGCGGCGCATCTTCAGCGTGCCGGCGCATCCCTACACGCAGGCGCTGTGGTCATCGGTGCCGCAGCCCGACCCCGACCATCCGCCCGAACGCGTGATCCTGAAGGGCGACATTCCCTCGCCGATCAGGCCGCCAGCCGGTTGCCACTTCCACACGCGCTGTCCGCACGCCTTCGACAGATGCCGCGTTGAGGCTCCGGCGCTACGCAGCGTCGGACCGGATCACGTCTCGGCGTGCCATCTCCATGACGGGCAGGACGGGAAAGCGCGGCAGTGAGGGCTTATCCGAACCAGAACCGCCGGGAGGACAGGCGATGAACCGAACGATGCGCATAGCGGTTGCCGGCTTCTTTCACGAGACCCACACCTTCGTCGAGGAGATCACAGGTCTCGACGATTTCCGCATCGCGCGAGGCGATGCGCTTCTGGAGAAGGCGGGCGACGGTTCCACGCTCGACGGCTTCCTCGAAGTGGCGGCGAACAGGGGCTGGGACGTCGTCCCGATCGTCGATTTCACCGCGCTGCCCTCGGGCACCATGGATCACGCGGTCTTCGCAGCGCTTCAGGCAGAGCTCGAAGCCGGCTTGAAGAAGGCGCTCTCCGAAGGGCCGCTCGATGGCGTGTGGCTGTCGCTGCACGGTGCGGCCGTGACGACTGAATGCGAGGATCCAGAGGGCGAACTGCTGGCGATGCTTCGGTCGATCCCCAGCCTCGAAAGCGTGCCAGTGTTCGGCGTGTTCGACCTGCATGCGACCTTCACGCCGGAAATGGCCGAGCATGCCAATGGTCTCATCGCCTACCGTGAGAACCCGCATTCCGACGCACGGGAGGTCGCCGTGCTTTCGGCCGAGTTGCTGGATCGCGCCCTGAGCGAGTGCGTCACGCCCGTGATGGTCGTGCGTAACGCGCCCATCATGTGGCCGCCGAGCGGCACGGGAACCGCCGATTCGCCGATGCGCGAACTGGAGGCGCTGGCGCGGTCGATAGAGGCGGAAAACCCGGAAATATGGGCCGTCAGCGTGGTCGCTGGTTTCTCGTTCTCGGACGTCTTCCATGCAGGGGTGTCGTTCTGCGCCGTCGTCGCGGGCGACTCGGCACGAGCGGCGGCGCCACTGGAACGGCTGGCTCGGCTGGCCGACTCCCTGAAGGAGGCGGGCCTGCCGCGAGAGTTGGATCTCGAAACGGCACTGGAGCAAGCCGCGCGGGCGCAGGGCGGGCCGGTGCTGATCGTCGAGCCGGCCGACAATATCGGTGGAGGCGCGCCGGGCGACTGCACCGCCGTTCTTCGCGCCATGCTGCGGCAGGGCACGAAGAACGCTGTAGTCACGATCGCCGACGCCGAAGCGATAGAGGCCCTGCGCGATGCCGAGCCCGGCGAGAAGCGGAACGTCCATCTCGGCGGCAAGGGATCGTCGCTCGACGAAGGGCCTCTGGACATCGTGGTCGAGATCGTCCGGCACACGGACGGTCGCTTTGAGCTTGAGGACCGCCAGAGCCATCTCGCCGCGTCGCAGGGTGGTGCATTCGACATGGGTCCGTCCACCGTGGTTACGATCGACGGGCGGATCACAGTTCTGATCACCAGCCGCAAGACACCTCCTTTCGACCTCGGGCAGCTGCGCTCTCAGGGGATCGAGCCGGAAAGCGCCGCCGTCATCGGCGTCAAGGCGGCTGTGGCGCATCGGCGCGCCTACGACCCCATCGCGCATGCCAGCTTCACCGTCTCCTCCGCCGGACCGTGCGCGAGCGACCTTGCGAGCCTTCCCTATCGGCGCATCCGCCGGCCAGTCTTCCCACTCGACCGGGCGTAGGCTTCAGGCCCCGTCCGATCCCACCGAAAACATGAAAGGTAACGTCATGATAGAATATCCGACGGCGGAAGGGATGCCGCGGTCCCACCTGCCATTCAGCCCCGCGACCCGCGTTGGCGATCTGATCTTCGTTTCGGGGCAGGCTTCGGTCGATGCGACCGGCAAGATCGTGCCCGACACGTTCGAGGGGGAGGTCAGGCGCTCGATCGAGAACATGCGTCGCGTGCTCGAGGTCGCAGGCAGCGACCTGCGGCACGTCGTCCAGACCCGCAACTATGTCCGGTCGCCCGAAAACGTGGCCGAGTTCAACAGGATCTATGCCGAGTATTTTAGCGAACCTTATCCGGCCCGCACGACGATAACTCACTGTCTTCCCGAAGCCCTGCATTACGAGATCGAGTGCATCGCAACGCGGGCGGAAGCCGACAAAGGAGTCCAGCCATGACAGCAACACCGAACCGCGGGACGACGCGAACGAATGCACTGCGCACCTTCGAGCAGAGCAGAAAGCAGATCGAACGCAACAGCAAGTGGATGCCGGGCGGGGTCAGCAGCAATTTCCGGCTCAACATCGCGCCGACGCCGCTCGTCTTTGAACGCGGTGAGGGAGCGATCCTGGTCGATGCGGACGGAAACGAACTGATCGACTACTATCTCGGCATGGGCCCGATGATCCTCGGGCATAAGCCGCCGGCACTGTGCGAGGCGGTCACAAAGCAGCTCGAAAAGGGGATATTGTTCGCGGGCCAGACCGAGATCGAAGCGGAAGCGGCGCGGCTCGTCTGCGAGCGTGTGCCCTGCGCCGAGCAGGTGCGTTTCAACACCAGCGGCTCCGAGGCCATTCAGGCGGCGCTGCGCATCGCCCGCGCCGCGACAGGCCGCAGCCGGATCGTGAAGTTCGAAGGCCACTATCACGGATGGTTCGATAACGTCCTGTGGTCGGTGGCGCCGTCTCTGGCGGATGCGGGCGACGGCGACGCTCCGACTCGGGTTCCCGCCAGCACGGGCCAGCTGCCCGAAGCCGGCGATGCGCTCGACGTGCTGCCATGGAACGATCTGGCGCTGCTCGAAGCACGGCTCGCACGCGGCGACGTGGCAGCCGTGATCATGGAGCCAGCCATGTGCAATGCCGGTGCGATCGCACCGGGCGAGGGCTATCTGGAGGGCGTCCGCGCCGCCTGCTCGGCCAGCGGGACCATCCTTATCTTCGACGAGGTCATCACCGGCTTCCGCCTCGCGGCGGGCGGGGCGCAGGAGCGCTTCAACGTCACGCCGGACCTTGCCACCTTCGGCAAGGCCATCGCCAACGGCTTTGCTGTCGCGGCCGTCGCGGGCCGCTCGGACCTGATGGAGCTTTGCGTCAAGGGTGTGCTTCACGGCGGCACCTACAACTCCCAGCCGATCTCGATGGCGGCGACGGTGGCGACGTTGCGCAGCCTGACCCCGGAACTCTACGCAAGGATCGCCGGGCAAGGCGACGCCCTGCAGCAGGGCTTCAAGGAAATCTTCTCGCGGAGGCAGGTGACCGCGTCCGTGACGGGTTTCGGCCAGTTTGTCCATGTCGGCTTCGGTCTGGAGCGGCCCGCACGCAACTATCGCGACCTGCTCGGCATCGACAAGCCCGCCTATGTCGAGTTCTGCCAGGCGCTGCTTGCACGCGGCGTGCGCGCGCTCGAGCGCGGCGCATGGTTCCTTTCCTCGGAACACGACGCCGCCGTGATAGCCCGCACCCTCGATGCCGCCGACGATGCCGTCAGGGCGCTGAAGGAGAGCGGAAGGCTTTAGAGGAGAGCTTTTCAGAGGTTCACCGAAGCGCCGAACGCACCATGCTTCGCATGGTCATCCTCCCCCGGAAAAACGGGGGAGGACGAAGGCTGCGGCCAAGAGCACTCAGCCATTTTTCTGCCGATTTTCTGCCGAAGACAAGATCCGGATCGTGTTGGACGGAATTGCGTGGCGAGGACAGCGTTGCCGAGCTGTGCCGGCGCGAGGGTATCGCCCAGAGCCTTTATTACACCTGGTCCAAAGAGTTCATGGAGGCAGGGAAGCGGCATCTGGCTGGTGACACGGGCCGTGCGGCCACAACCGATGAGGGTCGCGACCTGCGCCGCGAGGCGAGCGCTCTGGAGGAGTGCGTTGCCGATCTGACGCTGGAAAACCGCTTGCCAAGCAGACGCTCGATAGACTGGCATCCCACGCCGGACCTTCTATCGCCGGTACGATCGGTACCTCAATAGCGGCCCCGAGGCGCTTGAAGATCGGCCATCGGCGCCCAGCCGGGTGCGGAACCGTATCCCGGGCGATATCCATGACCAGATCATCGACATGGCCCTGGAACACTCCGAACTGAGCCTGGCCTGCCCCATCATGTGGGTCCACCGGATAAGTTAGAGTTCCGGCGGTTAAGGTCGCCGAGAACGGCTGACCCGAATGAAGGGTAAATCAGGCCAGCGGCGCGAGGCAAGATGGTTTCTGGAGCTGGCGGGATGTAGCCAAGCGAGCTGTGCGGCCTGATGGTGTTGTACAACTCGACGACGGAACGCCCACGGGATCGGATTTGAACGCGAGCTTCT
>VFQR01001991.1_pt1 | contig 13892 bp, 17 predicted proteins | sample 3512321 | NCBI WGS metagenome assembly VFQR01 (sample SAMN10412374, study PRJNA504923) | tailings metagenome | isolation source: Relicate 3 Philex TSF1 revegetated site | place: Philippines: Tuba, Benguet | collected 2017-08-29
ATGCCCGCGTCGGTACGCCGCGCTGCCCGGACCACGACGTGCCGCTGGAGGCGCAGACCGTCAGCCAGATGGTCGATCAGGTGCTGGCCCTGCCGGAGGGCCGCAAGCTGATGCTGCTGGCCCCTGTCGTGCGCGAGCGCAAGGGCGAGCATCTTTCGGTATTCGAGGAGCTGCGCGCGCAGGGTTTCGTCCGCGCCCGGGTCAACGGCAAGCTGCATGAACTGGACGAGCTGCCCAAGCTGGACAAGCAGAAGAAGCACAGCATCGACGTGGTGGTGGACCGCTTCAAGGTGCGCGAGGATCTGCAGCAGCGCCTGGCCGAATCCTTCGAGACCGCCCTCGGCCTGGCCGACGGCATCGCCCTGATCGCGCCAATGGACGATGAAGAAGGCGAAGAGATCATCTTCTCCGCGCGCTTCGCCTGCCCGCACTGTGGCCACTCGATCAGCGAGCTGGAACCCAAGCTGTTCTCCTTCAACAACCCGGCCGGAGCCTGCCCGACCTGCGACGGCCTGGGCGTGAAGCAGTTCTTCGACGCCAAGCGCATGGTCAACGGCGAGCTGACCCTGGCCGAAGGCGCCATCCGCGGCTGGGATCGACGCAACGTCTACTACTTCCAGATGCTCGGCTCGCTGTCCAGTCACTACGGTTTCAGCCTGGAGCAGCCGTTCGACGAACTGGCCGCCGAACACCAGAAGGTGATCCTGTTCGGCAGCGGTACGCAGAGCGTCGACTTCAAGTATCTCAACGACCGCGGCGATATCGTCAAACGCTCGCACCCGTTCGAGGGCATCATCCCCAACCTTGAGCGTCGCTATCGCGAGACCGAGTCGAACAGCGTGCGCGAGGAACTGGCCAAGTTCCTCAGCACCCAGCCCTGCCCCGATTGCCGCGGCACGCGCCTGCGTCGCGAAGCGCGGCACGTCTGGGTCGGCGAGAAGACCCTGCCGGCGGTGACCGGCCTGCCGGTGGGCGATGCCTGCGATTACTTCGGTGATCTGCACCTGACCGGCCGCCGCGGCGAGATCGCCGAGAAGATCCTCAAGGAAATCCGCGAGCGCCTGCAGTTCCTGGTCAACGTCGGTCTCGACTATTTGACCCTCGATCGCAGCGCCGACACCCTGTCCGGTGGCGAAGCGCAGCGCATCCGCCTGGCCAGCCAGATCGGCGCCGGCCTGGTGGGCGTCATGTACATCCTCGACGAACCGTCCATCGGCCTGCACCAGCGCGACAACGAGCGCCTGCTGGCCACCCTCACCCACCTGCGCAACCTGGGCAACACGGTGATCGTGGTCGAGCACGACGAGGACGCCATCCGCCTGGCCGACTACGTGGTGGACATCGGCCCCGGTGCAGGCGTGCACGGCGGGCAGATCGTCTCGCAAGGCACACCCGACCAGGTGATGGCCGACCCGCAGTCGCTGACCGGCAGCTACCTGTCCGGGCGCAAGAAGATCCAGTACCCGGCCACGCGTACTCCGCGAGACAAGAAGAAAACGCTGAAACTCAAGGGCGCACGCGGCAACAACCTGCGCAAGGTCGACCTGGAGATCCCGGTCGGCCTGCTCACCTGCGTCACCGGCGTGTCCGGCTCGGGCAAGTCGACGCTGATCAACAACACCCTGTTCCCCATCACCGCCACCGCACTGAATGGCGCCACCAGCCTGGAAGCGGCGCCCTACGACTCGTTCGACGGCCTGCAGCATCTGGACAAGGTAGTGGACATCGACCAGAGCCCGATCGGCCGCACGCCGCGCTCCAACCCGGCCACCTACACCGGTCTGTTCACGCCGATCCGCGAGCTGTTCGCCGGCGTGCCGGAGTCGCGCTCGCGCGGTTACGGCCCGGGCCGCTTCAGCTTCAACGTCAAGGGCGGGCGCTGCGAGGCCTGCCAGGGCGACGGCGTGATCAAGGTGGAGATGCACTTCTTGCCGGACATCTACGTGCCCTGCGACGTGTGCAAGGGCAAGCGCTACAACCGCGAAACCCTGGAAGTGAAGTACAAGGGCAAGAGCATCACCGAGGTGCTGGACATGACCATCGAGGATGCCCGCGCCTTCTTCGACGCCGTGCCGGCCATCGCCCGCAAGCTGCAGACGCTGATGGACGTGGGCCTGTCCTATATCAAGCTGGGGCAGAGCGCGACCACCCTGTCCGGTGGCGAGGCGCAGCGGGTCAAGCTGTCGCGCGAGCTGTCCAAGCGCGACACTGGCAAGACCCTGTACATCCTCGACGAACCTACCACCGGCCTGCACTTCGCCGATATCCAGCAACTGCTCGACGTGCTGCACCGTCTGCGCGACCACGGCAACACCGTGGTAGTGATCGAACATAACCTGGACGTGATCAAGACCGCCGACTGGATCGTCGACCTCGGCCCGGAGGGCGGCTCCAAGGGCGGCATGATCATCGCCACCGGCACCCCGGAAGAGGTCGCGGCCAACCCGGCTTCGCATACCGGGCACTTCCTCAAGCCGCTACTGGAACGCGACCGCGCCTGAAACGAAAGAGCCCCGCACATCAGGCCGTGTGAAAACGTGACGAGCGAAGGTCAGGCAAGGCAAAAACAGGCGAAGAAGCAGAGTTTACGAGTTGTAAATGAGCATTCTGAGCCTGTTTTTAACGCAGCATGACCGAGCGCAGTAGTTTTCACACAGCCTGACATGCGGGGCTCTTACTTTGGCAAGCCAGCTTACATCTGGCTTTGCAGGTACTTCTCCAATCCCAGCTTGTCGATCAGCTGCAGCTGAATTTCCAGCCAATAGGCGTGGTCTTCCTCGGTGTCCTTGAGCTGAGCCAGGAGGATGTCGCGGGTTTGGTAATCCTGATGCTTCTCGCACAACTCGATGCCCTTGCTCAGGGCCGCGCGCACTTCGTACTCCAGGGCCAGATCCAGCTTCAGCGCCTCGGGCACGGTCTGCCCGAACCTGAAGGCGTTGGGCACCATATCCGGCACACCCTCGAGAAAGATGATGCGTTTGAGCAGCGCATCGGCATGCTGGGTTTCCTCTTCCATCTCATGGTTGATGCGCTCGTAGAGCTTGCTGAAGCCCCAGTCCTCGTACAGCCGCGAGTGGATGAAATACTGGTCACGAGCGGCCAGCTCGCCCTTGAGCAGATGCTTGAGATAGTCGACGACTTCGGTATGGCCTTTCATGCCGGGCATTCCTTGTAGCATTCATGAACAGGTGGCAATGCTCCGCTTGACGCGGGGTTCGGTCAAGCGAAAGCACAACGCCTCCACGAGGGAGGCGTTGCGGTTTACTGACGCACCAGCGATGCGCCTGTCAGGCTCAGGCCAGATCGAAACGATCCAGGTTCATCACCTTGGTCCAGGCCGCGACGAAGTCATGGACGAGCTTCTCCTTGCCGTCGGAGCTGGCATAGACCTCGGCGTAGGCACGCAGGATGGAGTTCGAGCCGAACACCAGATCGTTGCGGGTAGCGGTGTACTTCACCTGACCGTCCTTGCGCGTACGCCCCTCGAAGACTTCATTGCTGTCATCGGTGGCCTTCCATACGGTGCCCATGTCCAGCAGATTGACGAAGAAGTCGTTGGACAACACGCCGACCTTGTCGGTGAACACACCATGCTGGCTGCCGTCATGGTTGGCCCCCAGAACCCGCAGGCCGCCGACCAGCGCGGTCAGCTCCGGCGCGGTCAGGGTGAGCATCTGCGCCTTGTCCACCAGCATCGTCTCGGTCGGTACGCCCAGGTTGCCCTTGCTGTAGTTGCGGAAGCCATCGGCAGCCGGCTCCAGCACATCGAAGGACTCGACATCGGTCTGATCCTGACGTGCATCGACCCGCCCGGCGGCGAACGGCACGTCCACCGTGACGCCGGCAGCCTTGGCCGCCTGCTCGACGCCGACGTTACCGGCCAGCACGATCACGTCGGCCAGCGACGCCTTGCCCGAAGCCTGCTGGATCTCCACCAGCTTCGGCAGCACCTTGATCGCCCGCTGATTGACCGCCCAGTCCTTCTGCGGCGCCAGGGCCAGACGCGCGCCATTGGCGCCGCCGCGCTTGTCGCCACCGCGGAAGGTGGAGGCCGAGGCCCAGGCCACGGACACCAGATCACCAACCGACAGCCCGGACGCCGCGATCTTCGCCTTCAGGTCAGCGATATCGGCAGCAGTCGGGTTGTGCGTGGCAGCCGGCAGCGGGTCTTGCCAGATCAGGTCCTCTTTCGGCACTTCCGGCCCCAGGTAACGGGCTTTCGGCCCCATGTCGCGGTGGGTCAGCTTGTACCAGGCGCGTGCGAAGGCATCGGCGAAGGCCTGCGGATCATCCAGGAAGCGCTTGGAGATCTTGCCGAACTCAGGGTCGAAGCGCATGGTCAGGTCAGTGGTGAGCATGGTCGGCTTGTGGAATTTGCCCGGTACATGCGCGTCCGGGATGATTTCCGGGGCGTCCTTGGCTACCCACTGCTTGGCGCCGGCAGGCGACTTGGTCAGTTCCCATTCGAAACCGAACAGGTTCTCGAAGAAGTTGTTGCTCCACTGGGCCGGGGTTTTCGTCCAGGTCACCTCGAGACCACTGGAGACGGTGTCCTTGCCGAAGCCACTGCCGAAATTGCTGGTCCAGCCCAGGCCCTGGGCTTCGATCGGTGCCGCTTCCGGCTCTGGCCCCTTGTGCGATTCCGGGGCAGCGCCGTGAGCCTTGCCGAAGGTGTGGCCGCCGGCGATCAGGGCGACGATTTCCTCGTCGTTCATCGCCATGCGATAGAAGGTGGCACGGATGTCCTTGGCCGCGGCAAGGTAGTCGCCACTGGCGTTCGGGCCTTCCGGGTTCACGTAGATCAGGCCCATGTGCGTGGCACCGAACGGGGCGGTCAGCTCGCGCTCATCGTTGACGCGCTTGGGATCGACACCCAGCCAGGCGACTTCGGCGCCCCAGTTGACGTCCTGATCCGGCTCCCATACGTCCTCACGGCCGGCACCGAAGCCGAAGGTGCGGAAGCCCATGGATTCCAGCGCGACGTTACCGGCGAGGATGTACAGATCGGCCCAGGAAATGGACTGGCCGTACTTCTGCTTGATCGGCCACAGCAGGCGGCGCGACTTGTCGATGTTGACGTTGTCCGGCCAGGAATTCAGCGGCGCGAAACGCTGCTGACCACGACCACCGCCGCCGCGACCATCAGTGGTGCGATAGGTGCCGGCAGAGTGCCAGGCCATACGGATGAACTGCGGGCCGTAGTGACCGAAGTCGGCAGGCCACCAGTCCTGGCTGTCGGTCATCAATTTGACCAGATCGGCCTTCAGCGCCTTGTAGTCGAGTTTCTTGAACGCTTCGGCGTAGTTGAACTTTTCGCCCAGGGGGTTGGATCGATCGGAATGCTGATTGAGCAGGTCCACACGCAGCTGGTTCGGCCACCAATCTTTGTTGGTCGTGCCACCACCAGCGACGTGGTTGAACGGACATTTACCTTGGTTCGACATGCTTCTCTCCTTCTCCTCATCGGGTCGGTCGCCGCCTGTGCGACCAACAATGGGACAAGCCTAGACCCGCTTTGCCAGGCGAACCAATTCATGAAGCGTAACGGCCCGATAGTTAATTTCTTTCGTCGAGCAAGCGCGCCCTCCAACGCAAAGGCCTGCCGACGACGACTCGATTGCCGCATTCGCAACCTGAAATCCGGGCAACAAAAAACCGGGCACTAGGCCCGGTTCTTCGTACAACCAGCAACTTACTCGGCGTCTACAGCTGCACCGGCGACCGGACGGTCGACCAGTTCAACGTAAGCCATCGGAGCGTTGTCGCCAGCGCGGAAACCGCACTTGAGGATGCGCAGGTAGCCGCCGTTACGGGTGGCGTAGCGCTTGCCCAGATCGTTGAACAGCTTGCCGACGATGGCTTTCGAACGGGTACGGTCGAAGGCCAGACGACGGTTGGCAACGCTGTCTTCCTTGGCCAGGGTGATCAGCGGCTCGGCAACGCGACGCAGTTCCTTGGCTTTAGGCAGGGTAGTTTTGATCAGCTCGTGCTCGAACAGCGAGACCGCCATGTTCTGGAACATGGCCTTGCGGTGAGCGCTGGTGCGGCTGAGGTGACGGCCACTTTTACGATGACGCATGGTTCAATTCCTTACCAAACTTGTTCGTTCGGTGATGATGACGATCAGGCAGTGGCCTTATCGTCTTTCTTCAGACTTGCCGGCGGCCAGTTATCGAGGCGCATACCGAGGGACAGACCGCGAGAAGCCAGAACATCCTTGATTTCGGTCAGGGATTTCTTGCCCAGGTTCGGGGTTTTGAGCAGCTCTACTTCGGTGCGCTGAATCAGGTCGCCGATGTAGTAGATGTTCTCTGCCTTGAGGCAGTTGGCCGAACGTACGGTCAGTTCCAGGTCATCGACAGGACGCAGCAGGATCGGATCGATCTCGTCTTCCTGCTCGACCACTACCGGCTCGCTGTCACCCTTGAGGTCGACGAACGCGGCCAGCTGCTGCTGCAGGATGGTCGCGGCACGACGGATGGCCTCTTCAGGATCCAGGGTACCGTTGGTTTCCAGGTCGATAACCAGTTTGTCCAGGTTGGTGCGCTGCTCGACACGGGCGTTTTCCACCACGTAAGCAACCCGACGCACAGGGCTGAACGAAGCATCCAGCTGCAAGCGACCAATGCTGCGGCTTTCATCTTCGTCGCTCTGACGAGCGTCAGCCGGCTCATAGCCGCGGCCACGAGCTACGGTGAGCTTCATGTTCAGCGAGCCATTGGCCGCCAGGTTGGCGATGACGTGGTCGCCATTGACGATTTCGACATCGTGATCCAGCTGAATATCGGCAGCGGTAACTACGCCCGGGCCCTTCTTAGCCAGAGTCAGGGTCACTTCGTCACGGCCGTGCAGCTTGATAGCCAGACCTTTCAGGTTGAGCAGGATCTCGATGACATCTTCCTGCACACCTTCGATCGCGGAGTACTCGTGGAGTACGCCGTCGATCTCGGCCTCGACTACTGCACAGCCAGGCATGGAGGACAACAGGATGCGGCGCAGCGCGTTGCCCAGGGTATGGCCGAAACCACGCTCGAGAGGCTCGAGGGTGATCTTGGCGCGGGTCGGACTGACCTCCTGCACATCGATGTGACGGGGGGTCAGGAACTCATTTACCGAAATCTGCATGGATGCACCTATTTTCTAGCCCTTACTTGGAGTAGAGCTCGACAATCAGGCTCTCGTTGATGTCAGCGGACAGATCGCTACGAGCCGGGACGTTCTTGAACACACCGGACTTCTTCTCAGCGTCTACTTCTACCCACTCAACACGGCCGCGCTGGGCGCAGAGCTCGAGAGCCTGAGCGATGCGCAGCTGGTTCTTCGATTTCTCGCGAACAGCAACGACGTCGCCAGCTTTAACCTGGTAGGACGGTACGTTTACGGTCTGACCGTTGACGCTGATCGCTTTGTGCGAAACCAGCTGACGGGATTCGGCACGGGTAGCACCAAAGCCCATACGGTAAACCACGTTATCCAGACGGCACTCCAGCAGTTGCAGCAGGTTTTCGCCGGTGGCGCCCTTCTGGCTGGCAGCTTGCTTGTAGTAACCGCTGAACTGACGCTCCAGAACGCCGTAGATACGACGGACTTTCTGCTTTTCACGCAGCTGGGTACCGTAGTCGGACTGGCGACCACGACGCTGACCGTGAATACCGGGAGCTGCTTCGATGTTGCACTTAGATTCAAGCGCGCGAACACCGCTCTTCAGGAAGAGATCGGTGCCTTCACGGCGAGACAGTTTGCACTTGGGACCAATGTAACGAGCCATTTCTCACTGTCTCCTGTTTACACGCGACGCTTCTTCGGCGGACGGCACCCGTTGTGCGGGATCGGCGTCACGTCGGTGATGCTGGCGATTTTGTAGCCGCAGGCGTTCAGAGCACGCACAGCGGATTCGCGACCTGGACCCGGGCCCTTGACGTTGACGTCGAGGTTCTTCAGGCCATATTCCAGAGCGGCCTGACCAGCGCGCTCGGCGGCGATCTGAGCAGCGAACGGAGTGGACTTACGCGAGCCGCGGAAACCCGAACCACCCGAGGTAGCCCAGGACAGAGCGTTGCCCTGACGGTCGGTGATGGTCACGATGGTGTTGTTGAAAGACGCGTGGATATGGGCGATGCCATCAACCACCGTCTTTTTGACTTTCTTACGAGTACGAGCAGCAGGTTTTGCCATGACTAAATTCCTGTCGATTCGCGAATGCGATTACTTGCGGATCGGCTTACGCGGGCCCTTACGGGTGCGAGCGTTGGTCTTGGTGCGCTGACCGCGAACCGGCAGACCTTTACGATGACGCAGGCCGCGGTAGCAACCCAGATCCATCAAGCGCTTGATCTTCATATTCACTTCACGACGCAGGTCGCCTTCGGTATTCACCTTGGCTACTTCGCCACGCAGCTGTTCGATCTGCTCGTCAGTCAGATCCTTGATTTTCGCAGCCGGGTTTACGCCGGTAGCGGCACAGATTTTCTGTGCAGTGGTGCGACCAACACCATAGATGTAGGTCAGCGAGATAACAGTGTGCTTGTTATCCGGAATGTTAACGCCTGCAATACGGGCCATTCAGTGGAACTCCAATTGACAGCTACCTACGCCCCGGAAGCCAAGAAATAGGGCGCGAGATATTAACGCTGTAAAAACAAATAATCAACCCGGCAGCGCACTAGCTGCCGGGCTTATCACGCGTGGTTCACACTCAGCCTTGGCGCTGCTTGTGACGCGGCTCTGCGCTGCAGATCACCCGCACGACACCTTCGCGACGGATAATTTTGCAGTTACGGCACAGCTTTTTCACCGATGCACGAACTTTCATTACCAACTCCTCGAACCTTACGGGTGGATCAGCGGAGCATGCCGCTGCCATAGCCCTTCAGGTTGGCTTTCTTCATCAGGGAATCGTACTGGTGAGACACGAGGTGCGATTGCACTTGGGACATGAAGTCCATGACAACCACGACCACGATCAGCAACGAGGTCCCGCCAAGGTAGAACGGAACGTTGGCCGCAACCACCAGGAACTGGGGCAGCAGGCACACGGCCGTCATGTACAGAGCACCGAACATGGTCAAGCGGGTCAGAACGCCATCGATATAGCGCGCCGATTGCTCGCCCGGACGGATGCCCGGAATAAAGGCACCGGACTTCTTCAGGTTTTCCGCTACGTCTTTCGGGTTGAACATCAGCGCTGTATAGAAGAAGCAGAAGAAAATGATCCCTGCACTAAACAGCAGAATGTTCAACGGCTGACCAGGAGCGATAGCCTGCGAAATGTCCTGCAGCCAGCCCAAACCCTCGGACTGACCGAACCAGGCACCCAGCGAGGCCGGGAACAGCAGAAGGCTGCTGGCGAAGATGGCCGGGATTACGCCCGCCATGTTCACCTTCAACGGCAGGTGGCTGGTCTGCGCAGCGAAGACCTTGCGGCCCTGCTGACGCTTGGCGTAGTGCACCGCAATGCGACGCTGACCACGCTCGATGAACACCACGAAACCGATGATCGCTACTGCCAGCAGGCCGATGGCGATCAGAGCGAAGATGTTGATATCGCCCTGACGAGCAGACTCGAAAGACTGCCCGATCGCCGACGGCAGACCGGCCACGATGCCTGCAAAGATCAGCATCGAGATACCGTTGCCGACACCGCGCTCGGTGATCTGCTCGCCCAGCCACATCATGAACATCGCGCCCGCCACGAAAGTGGTGATCGCCACGAAATGGAAGCCGAAATCGACCGAGAACGCCACGCCCTGACTGGCCAGACCAACGGACATGCCGATGGCCTGAACGAACGCCAGGACGAGAGTGCCGTAGCGGGTGTACTGGCTGATCTTGCGACGGCCAGCTTCACCTTCCTTCTTCAACTGCTCCAGCTGCGGGCTGACGGCGGTCATCAGCTGCATGATGATCGATGCCGAGATGTACGGCATGATCCCCAGTGCAAAGATGCTCATCCGCTCCAGCGCGCCGCCGGAAAACATGTTGAACAAGCTAAGAATGGTCCCCTCATTCTGCCGGAACAGATCCGCCAGTCGGTCTGGGTTGATGCCAGGAACCGGGATGTGCGCACCTATCCGGTAGACGATGATCGCCATGAACAGGAAGCGCAGACGAGCCCAGAGTTCGGACAACCCGCCACCTGCCAGCGCTGAGAGAGCACCTTGCTTAGCCATTTAGTCCTCGAACTTACCGCCAGCTGCTTCGATAGCCGCACGCGCACCCTTGGTGGCGGCGATACCTTTCAGGGTGACCGCACGGGTAACCTCACCGGACAGCATGACTTTGACGCGCTGTACGTGTTGGCCAACCAGATTGGCATCCTTCAGAGCCTGCAGAGTGACAACGCCTTCCACCTTGTTCAGCTCGGAGGTACGCACTTCGGCGCGATCCATAGCCTTCAGGGAAACGAAGCCGAACTTCGGCAGACGACGGTGCAGCGGCTGCTGACCACCCTCGAAGCCCGGAGCGATGGAACCACCGGAGCGGGAGGTTTGACCTTTGTGACCACGGCCACCGGTCTTGCCCAGACCGCTACCGATGCCACGGCCCGGACGGTGCTTTTCGCGACGGGCACCCGGCGCGGAACGCAGATCGTTCAGTTGCATGATTAACCCTCCACCTTCAGCAGGTAGTAAGCCTTGTTGATCATGCCGCGGTTTTCCGGAGTATCCAGAACCTCTACGGTGTGACCGATGCGACGCAGGCCCAGGCCCTTGACGCAAGCTTTGTGATTGGCCAGGCGGCCATTGGTGCTCTTGATCAGAGTCACTTTGACGGTGTTAGCCATGGTTAGAGAATCTCCTCGACGCTCTTGCCACGCTTGGCCGCAACGGATTCCGGAGACTGCATGGTCTTCAGACCGTTGAAAGTGGCATGAACCACGTTCACCGGATTGGTCGAGCCGTAGCACTTGGCCAGAACGTTCTGTACACCAGCCACTTCCAGTACGGCACGCATGGCGCCGCCGGCGATGATACCGGTACCTTCCGAAGCCGGCTGCATGTACACCTTGGAGGCGCCATGAGCGGACTTGATCGGGTACTGCAGAGTGGTGCCGTTCAGATCCACCTGGATCATGTTGCGACGCGCAGCTTCCATCGCCTTTTGAATGGCAGCCGGAACTTCACGGGACTTGCCACGGCCGAAACCAACGCGGCCCTTGCCATCACCCACCACGGTCAGCGCGGTGAAGGTGAAGATACGGCCACCCTTTACGGTCTTGGCAACGCGGTTAACCTGAACCAGCTTCTCGATGTAGCCTTCGTCGCGCTTTTGGTCGTTATTTGCCATAACTTAGAACTCCAGCCCGCCTTCACGAGCAGCATCAGCCAGCGCCTTGACGCGGCCGTGGTACTTGAAGCCAGAACGGTCGAATGCTACCTGGGTCACACCAGCGGCTTTCGCACGCTCGGCAACCAGCGCACCAACTTTCTTGGCCGCGTCGACGTTGCCGGTGGCGCCATCACGCAGTGCTTTGTCCAAGGTAGAGGCGCTGGCCAGAACCTTGCTGCCGTCGGCCGAGATGACCTGGGCGTAGATGTGCTGCGAAGAGCGATACACGCACAGACGCACGGCTTCGAGCTCGTGCATTTTCAGGCGTGCTTTGCGAGCGCGACGCAGACGAGTAAGTTTTTTGTCGGTCATTTCTCAGCCCCTTACTTCTTCTTGGCTTCTTTACGACGGACAACTTCATCCGCGTAACGAACGCCTTTGCCCTTGTAAGGCTCAGGACGACGGAAGTCACGGATCTCCGCAGCCACCTGACCCACCAGTTGCTTGTCGATACCCTTGATCAGGATCTCGGTCTGGTTGGGGGTTTCGGCCACGACGCCAGCTGGCAGTTCGTAGTCGATCGGGTGAGAGAAGCCCAGCGCAAGGTTCAGCACCTGGCCCTTGGCCTGGGCCTTGTAGCCTACGCCGACCAGCTGCAGCTTACGCTCGAAGCCTTGGCTGACACCGATAACCATGTTGTTAACCAGAGCGCGAGTAGTACCGGCCATGGCGCGGTTCTGCTGGTCGCCATTACGAGCGGCGAAACGCAGTTCGCTGCCTTCCTGGATAACTTCTACGGACGAGTGAACGTTCAGTTCCAGGGTGCCCTTGGCGCCCTTGACCGAAAGCTGCTGACCGGCGAGTTTGATCTCGACACCGGCAGGCAGCACAACGGGGTTCTTAGCAACGCGAGACATGCTTATCCCCCCCTTAGAACACGGTGCAAAGCACTTCGCCGCCGACACCGGCAGCGCGCGCAGCGCGATCCGTCATCACACCTTTGTTGGTGGAGACGATGGAAACACCGAGACCGCCACGAACCTTCGGCAGGTCATCGACGGATTTGTACTGACGAAGGCCAGGACGGCTCACGCGCTTGACTTCCTCGATGACCGGACGGCCTTCGAAGTACTTCAGCTCGATGGACAGTTGTGGCTTGGCTTCGCCATTGACTTCATAACCCGCAATGTAACCTTCGTCTTTGAGAACCTTGGCTACAGCCACCTTCAGAGTGGAAGAAGGCATGCTTACGACGGACTTTTCAGCCATCTGGGCATTACGGATACGAGTTAGCATGTCCGCTAACGGGTCCTGCATACTCATGGGCTAGACGCTCCTGATACAAAAAGAACAGCCCGAGGGCTGTGGGATCATCCAAAAGCTCGGCATGAAAATACCAGGCTCAGGAGAGCCGGACATTCTAGAGACCGATCAAAAATGAAGCAAGCCCCAAAAGGGGCTTGTTCAATAAAAGGCAAAGCCGGCACAAGGCCGGCTTCGCTTTCAGCTACCGCTGATTACCAGCTGGCTTTCACCAGGCCCGGTACGTCACCGCGCATGGCGGCTTCGCGCAGCTTGTTACGCGACAGACCGAACTTGCGGTAAACGCCGTGCGGACGGCCGGTGATGCGGCAGCGGTTACGCAGGCGCGAAGCGCTGGCGTCACGCGGCTGCTTCTGCAGAGCGACCTGAGCTTCCCAACGAGCTTCCGGAGTGGAGTTCGGGTTGGCGATGATCGCTTTCAGCTCGGCACGCTTCTTGGCGTACTTGGCAACCGTTTGCTGACGCTTCAGCTCGCGGTTCTTCATGCTTGTCTTGGCCATTGTCCAGGACTCCGATCAGTTGCGGAACGGGAAGTTGAAAGCGCGCAGCAGAGCGCGGCCTTCATCATCGTTACGGGCAGTGGTAGTCAGGGTGATGTCCAGACCACGCAGCGCATCGATTTTGTCGTAATCGATTTCCGGGAAGATGATCTGCTCTTTCACGCCCATGCTGTAGTTGCCGCGACCATCGAAGGACTTGGCATTCAGGCCGCGGAAGTCACGCACGCGCGGCAGGGAGATGGACAGCAGACGATCCAGGAACTCGTACATACGCTCGCGACGCAGAGTGACCTTGACGCCAATCGGCCAACCTTCACGAACCTTGAAACCTGCGATCGACTTGCGGGCATGAGTCACAACGACTTTCTGACCGGTGATCTTCTCGAGGTCGGCAACGGCGTTCTCGATGACTTTCTTGTCACCGATCGCTTCGCCCAGGCCCATGTTCAGGGTGATCTTGGTGATGCGCGGAACTTCCATCACGTTGGCCAGCTTCAGTTCTTCCTTCAGCTTGGGCGCGATTTCCTTCCGGTAAATCTCTTTCAGTCGTGCCATGGTATTTACCTACGGATTCTCAAGCGCCAACCGGCTTCTGGGTGGACTTGAAGACACGAATTTTCTTGCCGTCTTCGATCTTGAAGCCAACGCGGTCAGCCTTGTTGGTCTCAGAGTTGAAGATAGCAACGTTGGAAGCGTGCAGCGGCGCTTCTTTCTCGACGATACCGCCTTGAACGCCCGACATCGGGTTCGGCTTGGTATGACGCTTCACCAGGTTGATGCCACCGACGACCAGACGGTCGT
>VFQR01001994.1_pt1 | contig 13873 bp, 12 predicted proteins | sample 3512321 | NCBI WGS metagenome assembly VFQR01 (sample SAMN10412374, study PRJNA504923) | tailings metagenome | isolation source: Relicate 3 Philex TSF1 revegetated site | place: Philippines: Tuba, Benguet | collected 2017-08-29
ACCGCCGCGCGCTCGTCGCCGATGGTGAACTCGAAGGTTCCGCGAACGACGTAGAAGCGCTCGTCGTGGCCGTGGTGGAGGTGCTGCGGCGCACCTGCCACGCTCGGCTCGCTCGAGTACTCGTAGAACGCGATGTCGGCTCCCTCCTCGGCACACACCAGCCGCATGAGGCTGCCGCCGAGGAAATCGAGGTGTTCGCCGCCGTCGGGTGCGACCAGGAGATGGCGGGGCCTTGGCTCGCCGCCGTCCGTCTCATCGTCCGTCACGCCATCTCTCAGCATCGTCCTGCTCTCCTTCTGCGCCAGTCGCCTGTGCGCTCTACGGAAGTGTGCAGAAGTGGCCCGTGGGTGTCCAGACCCCGAAGGATCGGCCCTCAGCCCGACGTTCGCCTCCAGGGTCATCGGCGCAGCAGGGTGTCGAGGCGGCGGGCGGCGATCGCCAGGGCCACCACGCCCGTCACCGCCAGCACGGCGGCGTGCACGAGGAGGTCGGGGGACCAGACGCCGGCGAAGGCGGCACGGACGAGGACGACGCCGTGGTACAGCGGGGAGATCTGCACCACCCACCCCCAGTCGCCGTACGCCGACACCGGGAAGAACGTGGCGGAGAACAGGAACAGCGGGATCAGCGCCGTGTTGACGATCTCGATGTCGGGCCACCCGCGCATGAACGTGGTGCCGACGAACCCGACGCTGGCAAAGGTGAACCCGATCAGCGCCGTGGCGGGCAGGGCGAGCAGGCACCACCACGACTCGACGAGGCCGAACCCGGCGGCGACGCCGAGGAACCCGACGGCGTAGATCTGCCCGCGCAGCAGCGCCCAGCCGATCTCGCCGGCGGCGACGTCGAGCGGCGTCATCGGGGTGGCCAGCGCAGCGTCGTAGATGCGCGCGTACCTGAGCCGGTGCATCACGTTGCCGGTCGAGTCGAAGACCGCGCCGTTCATCGCCGAGGCGGCCATCAGCCCCGGGGCGATGAACGCCGCGTACGTCACCTCCCGCCCGCCGGCGCCGACGGTGCCGACGAGCTCGCCGAGCCCGGCTCTCGTGCTGAGGAGGTAGAAGAGCGGCTCGAAGAACCCACTGACGACGATCAGCCACTGGCGCCGGTAGGCCACGACGTGGCGCTCGATCATCCGTTGGGGACGGCGGACCACCCACGGTGCCGGCACGATGCGGAGCACGGTGCCGGTCACGGGTACAGCCTCCGGCGCAGACGGCGGGTGGCCAGCCACCCTCCTGCGGCCGCCCACAGGGCCACGTACGCGAGGTGGCCGAGGGCCGCTCCCCAGCCGATGCCGTGGGCGTCGCCGCCCACCGTCAGGCCCCTGGCCACCACCACCCCGTGCCAGATCGGGGCCGCCCGGGCCACCCAGGCCAGCGGGTCGGGGAGCTGCGACAGTGGGTAGAAGGCGCCGCCGAACAGGAACAGCGGGATGATCACGAACCGCTGCAGCCCGGCGAAGCCGCCGTCGTACTCCGAGGTCACCGAGAAGGCCATGATCGGCATGGCGAAGGCCAGACCCACGAGGGCGGCCACGACCACGGACGGCACGAGGCCCCACGCCCGAGTGTCGTCGAAGAAGGCGAGGACCACCGCCACCGCCGCGGCCGCGGTCACCGTCCGGAAGGCGATCCAGGTGGCGTGGCCGAGGACGATGTCGCGAGCGTCGAGCGGCGTCGCCGCGACCGCGTGGTAGCCGCGGCTCCACTTCAGCCCGCCCAACACCGGCCACATGCTCTCCACGGCGCCGAGCGCCATGGCCGTGGTGACGAGCAGCCCCGGCGCCACGAAGGCGACGTACGGGATGCCGCCCAAGGTGTCGGTGGAGCCCGTGTTGCGGTCGACGAGGGTGCCCACCCCGACGCCCAACCCCAGCAGGTACAGCAGCGGCTGGACGAAGGTGGAGAGCAGGTTGATCCGCCACATCCGCCGGTACTGCGCGAGGTGCCAGGAGGCCACCCGGAACGGGCCGGGTGTGGCGAGGCGGGCGGCGCGGGCGCCGGTGGGTGCGGCCATCAGTCCACCAGGCTCCTGCCGGTCAGGTGCAGGAAGACGTCCTCCAGGCTGGAGCGGCGCACCAGCGCGCTCTCGGGCTGCAGGCCCCGCCGGTGCACCTCCGCGAGCGCGGCCTCGCCGTCGTCGGCGTAGACGAGGATGCGGTCGGGCAGCACGTCGTGGCGGTCGCCGATCCCGGCCACCGCACCGGCGTGCTCCTCGTTGCGGCCGGCGGGGAAGCGCAGCTCCAGGACTTCACGCGTGGCGTGGCGGCGGATCAGCTCCTGCGGCGAGCCCTCGGCCACGATCCGCCCGGCGTCCATCACCACCAGCCGGTCGCACAGCTGCTCCGCCTCGTCCATGTAGTGCGTGGTCAGCACGAGCGTGACGCCCTGCTGCTTCAGCCGGTAGAGGCGGTCCCAGAGCACGTGCCGGGCCTGCGGGTCGAGGCCGGTGGTGGGCTCGTCGAGCAGCAGCAGCTCGGGCTCGTTGATCAGCGAGCGGGCGATCGACAGGCGCCGCTTCATGCCGCCGCTCAGCGTGTCCACCACGCTGTCGGCCCGGTCGCTCAGCTGCGCGAACTCCAGCAGCTCCGCCGCACGGCGCTTGGCCTCCTTGCGCGGCAGATCGAAGTAGCGGCCGTAGAGCCACAGGTTCTCCTGCACGCTCAGCTCCACGTCGAGGGTGTCGAGCTGCGGGACGACGCCGATCCGGGCCCGGACGGCGGCGCCGTGCGACATGGGGTCGAGGCCGAACATCCGCAACGTGCCGCCGCTCGGTGCGGAGACGCAGCCGATCATCCGCATCGTGCTGCTCTTGCCGGCGCCGTTCGGGCCGAGGAACCCGAACGCCTCGCCCTGGCGCACCTCCACGTCGATCCCGTCGACGGCGGTGAAGTCCCCGAAGCGCTTCACCAGCCCCTCGGCCACGATGAGCGGCTGAGCACCTGCCCGCGACCGCCGATCCCCGTTCGGGCTCACCACCGCATCGGTCCCGTGCACGTCGGCGACGCTACGACCTCGACCGCACTCGAGGTCAAGGCGATTCGCGGCCGTGATCAGAGCGCGACGAGCGCGGCGTTGGCGATCTGGTCCGGGAGCAGGTCGAACATCTCGTAGAGCTCGACGATCGCACCGGACTGCCCGAACGCGTCCACGCCGACGGGCACGGTGCGCTGGCCGTGCACCGACCCGAGCCACGCGAGCGCATGGCTGGCGGCGTCGTGCACGGTCACCACCGGCGCCCGCCGCTCCGCAGCCTGGATCAGGTGCCCGAGGTGCAGCCCGGCGGCGTCGTGCGCCCGGGCCCCGGCAGCGGCGTCGCGGAGGCTGCCCCGCCACTCGCGGTACAGCCGGTCGGGCGACGTGAGGTCGAGGACCGTGGCGGCCACGCCCTCGGCGGCGAGCACCGCCGCGGCGTGCACGGCCTCCGGCACCACCGCACCGCAGGCGGCCAGCACCACTCGCGGCGCACCCTCGGCGATGAGGTCGGTGGGCGGCTCGACGAGCCGGTAGCCCCCCGCCAGCACCTGGCGGCGCAGCTCGCCGTCGCCGAGGCGCTCGCGAGCCGCCGTGAACGGCGCCTGGTCGACGGGGCGCGTGGACAGGCGGAGGTAGAGGCTCTCGCCGTCGGGCGCGCCGAGCCGGGCGACGCCGTCGCAGAGCAGCCAGTCGAGGGCCTGCGCGAAGCACGGCTCCGCGTAGGTGAGCCCCGGCAGCTCCAGACCGATGGACGGCGTGATCGTGCTCTGGTGGGCGCCGCCCTCCGGCGCCAGCGTCACCCCGGCCGGCGTGCCCACCACCACGAACCGAGCCCCGCTGTACAGGCCGTAGATGAGCGCGTCGAGGCCGCGGCACACGAACGGGTCGTAGACGGTGCCGATCGGGACCAGGTGCTGGCCGTGCAGCTCCTGGCCGAGGCCGAGCGCGTGGAGCGCGAGGAACAGGTTCATCTCGCTGATGCCGAGCTCGATGTGCTGGCCGCGGGGGCTCTGCTGCCAACGCAGCAACCGGTCGGGGCCGAGGTAGTCGGGCTGCTCCTCGGGCGCGAACACGCCGAACTTGTTGATCCAGCCGCCGAGGTTCGTGCTCACGCTCACGTCGGGCGAGAGCGTGACCATCCGCTCGCGCACGCCCTCCACCAGCCCGAGCCCGGTGAGCAGCCGGCCGAACACCTCCTGCGTGCTCACCGGCTTGGCCCCGGTGGCGCCGCCCACGCCCATCGGCACGGGCAGCTCCGGCCGGGGCTTGGGCGGCACGTTGTTCACCTCGGCGCCGGCGCGCTGCGCCACCCGCCCCGCCGGCGAGCCCGGGTCGAGCCGGTCCCACTCGGCCGCCTCGTCGAGGCCCACCTCCGCGCGCAGCGCATTGATCTGCGCGAGGGAGAGGAGGGCGGCGTGGTTGAGGGGGTCGCCGGCGATCGGCAGGCCCCAGCCCTTGATCGTGTAGGCGAACACCACGCTCGGGCGCTGCGTCTCCGCGTCGCACGCCCGGTAGGCGTCGAGGAGCACGCCGAGGTCGTGGCCGCCGAGGTTCTGCACCAGCGGGACCAGCTCGTCGTCCGGGACGTCGTCGCAGAACCGGCGCACCGCCGGGTCGGCGCCGTCGAGGAACGCCGGGCGCAGGTCCGCGCCGCGGAGCGCGAACAGCGACTGGTACCGCTCGTTCTCCATCTCGTCGATGTGCCGGCGCAGCGCGTCGCCGCCGGGCCGGGTGAACGCCGCCTGGAGGAGCGAGCCGTACTTCGCCTCCACGACGTGCCACCCCGAGCCCTCGAAGAACTCCATCAGCTTCTTGATCTTCTGGCCGGGAATGACGCGGTCGAGGCTCTGGCGGTTGGCGTCGACCACGAACATCACGTTGCCGAGGCCCTGCAGCGCCGCGTCGGAGATGGCCTCCCAGACGTTGCCCTCGTCGAGCTCGGCGTCGCCCACGAGGGCGATGAACCGTGCCGGCGGCGACGGCTCGAAGTGGGCGTCGATGTAACGGCGGGCCATCGCCGCGAACAGCGGGGCGACCACGCCGAGGCCGACCGAGCCGGTGGAGAAGTCGGCGACGTCGGGGTCCTTCGTGCGGCTGGGGTAGCTCTGCAGGCCCCCGCGCTCGCGCAGGCGGAACAGGTACGAGCGGTCGAGCTCGCCCTGCAGGTACTTGATCGCGTGGAACACGGGGGAGGCGTGCGGCTTCACGGCCACCTTGTCGTCGCCGCCGATGTGGGCGAACCACAGCGAGGTCATGATGCCCACCATCGAGGCACTGGAGGCCTGGTGACCGCCGACCTTCACGGCGAACTCCGCCTCGCGGCCGGGCGGTGCGGGCGGCAGCGGGCGCTCGCGGTTGGCGTGGTCGACCATCCGCACCGCCAGCCACAGCACGCGGCGCTGGATCTCCTCGAGCGCGCGCAGGTCGACCTCGGCCATGGGCGCACGATACGGCTGCGAGACTGCGGCCGTGAACACGCCGATCGCCCCTCCCGGCATCGCCCCGCCGGCCGCCAGGTACGCCCACGCCGTGCTGAGCGAGGGGCCGCAGCGGCTGCTGCACACGTCCGGGGTGGTGCCGATCGCGCCCGACGGCGGCGTGCCGGCGGGCATCGCCGCCCAGGCCGAGCAGGTGTGGGCCAACCTGACGGCGATCCTCGCCGAGGCCGACATGCTGGTGAGCGACGTCGTCAGCATCACCACCTACGTCGTGGTCGACCAGCTCGCATCCCTGGGTGAGGTGATGGCCGCCCGCGACCGCGCCCTCGGTGGCCACGTGGCCGCCAGCACGCTCGTCACCGTCCCCGCCCTCGCCCGCCCCGAGTGGCTGATGGAGATCGCCGTCGTGGCGGTGGGCGCCCGTGCCTGAGGTGCCGCCCCGCCGGATGCGGGTGCTCCTCTTCACCAACAGCGTGGCGATGGGCGGGATGGAGGAGCACGTCCGCCTGATCGCGGAGCTGTTGGACCGCGACCGGTTCGAGGTCTTCGCCGTCTGCCCCGACCGGCCCGAGGAGTTCGCAGCAGCGATGCGTGGAGCTGCGGATCACGTCGAAGTGGTGACGCCCGACCGTCGCCACGGGACGCTCGCCGCCGCCCGCGAGGCCCTCCGCCTGCTCGCGCTCCTGCGCCGCTGGCGCGTCGACGTCGCCCACTTCCACTCCACGACCTACACCGGCGAGGCGGTGGCCATGCTGTGCGCGCGGCTCGCAGGTGTGCGCCACGTCTACGTGACGGAGCACCTCGCGCCCGCCGGGCCGCTCCCGGGGACGACGCGGCGTCTGCGTGACCTCGTCATGCGCCTCGCGTCGGCCACGGTGTGCGTGAGCGAGAAGAACCTGGTCGCTCGGACGGCGCAGCTCCGCACCCCGCCGGATCGGGCCGTGGTGGTGGCGAACGGCGTCGACCTCCGCCGCTGCACGCCCGCACCGCCCGACGTCATCGACGCCCTCGCAGCAGAGCTGCAGCTCGGGACGGCCCCTGTCGTGGGCACGGCGGTCCGCTTCGAGCCCGAGAAGGGCCTCGACGACCTGATCGACGCGTTCACCATCGTCCTGCGGACCCACCCGACCGCTGTGCTGCTCCTGGTCGGCGACGGGTCGTTGCGACGGCACCTCGAGCAGCGGGTCGCGGTCGCCGGGCTCGACGGCTCCGTGCGCTTCGTGGGCTTCCAGCCCGATCCGCGTCCTTACCTGCAGCTGATGGACGTGTTCGTCCTGCCCGTGCCCGTCGGATCCATGTCGATCGGTCTGTTGGCGGCCATGGCGCTGCGCCGCACCGTCGTCATCACCTTCGGTGGCGAGGGGGAAGCCGTGGTCCACGGCGAGTCGGGCCGCTGGGCACGACCGAACGATCCCGCGTCCATCGCCGAGCACGTGGTGGAGCTCCTCGATGCGCCGGAGGAACGCCGCCGCCTCGGTGAGGCAGCGCGCCAGCGGGTCGAGCGGGACTTCTCCGCGGACCGGGTCGCGGCCACGCTCGGTCGGCTGTACGAGGAGGGGCCTCGGGCGATCAGCGTCGCCGCCCGGCGATAGGTGGAGCGGGGGTGCGACCCGTCAGGACCACGGCCGGACCACGTCGGCCAGCTCCGCCACGACGCGGTCCACGTCCGCTTCGTCCATCGAGGGGAACAGCGGCAGGAGGATCGAGCGGTCCTGCGCCCACTCGGACACCGCCAGGTCCGAGCGGTCGTGGCCCCCGTACGGGGCTTCGCGGTGCGCGCACATGACCCCCCGCCGCGTGGCGATCCCCCGGTCGAGCAACGCCTGCATCGTCGAACGCTGGTCAGCGCCGTCCGGGAGCAGGACGGTGTAGCTCTGCCAGTTCGTGCGCGCCCACGCCGGCTCGCACGGCACGCCCACGCCGGGTGCGGCGACGCGCAGTCCGTCGGCATAGCGCCTCGCCAGCGCGCGTCGGCGTTCCACCATCGCCGGGAGGCGGCGCAGCTGCTCGCGTCCGACGGCCGCCTGGATGTCGGTCATCCGGTAGTTGAAGCCCACCACCGGGTGTTCCTCGAACACCACCTCCCTGGCCGCGTGCCGCGCCCGGTCGCTCACGCTCATCCCGTGCTGGCGCAACGACTTGAACATCGCATCGAGCTGCGCATCATCCGTCGTGAGCATCCCGCCGTCGCCCGTGCTGATCACCTTCCGGGGGTGGAACGAGAAGCACGCGACGCGGCCGTGGGGTGCGCCGATGCGCTGCCACGTGCCGTCCCAGAGGATCTCGCTGCCGGCCGCACATGCGGCATCCTCCACCAGCGGGATCCCGTGCTGGTCCGTCAGGCGTCGGAGCCGGCGCAGGTCGGCCGGCATACCCACCTGGTGCACGCAGAGCACCGCTCGCGTCCTCTCGGTGAGGGCGGCCGCCGCGAGCTCCGGGTCGAGGTTGCGCGTCCAGCGGTCCACGTCCACGAACCGGGGCGTGGCACCGCACATCCGGATCGCGTTGGCGGTCGCGATGTAGCTGTGGCTCGGGGCGACCACCTCGTCGCCCGCGCCGACGCCCAGCACGTGGAGGGCGAGGTGCAGGGCGGCGGTGCAGTTCGAGACCGCCGTCGCGTGGGAGGCGCCCACGAACTCGGCGAACTCGCGCTCGAAGGCCGCGACCTCGGGGCCCTGTGTGATCCAGCCCGACATGATCACCCGCTGCGCCGCCTCGGCCTCGGCGTCCCCCATCTCCGGCCGGGTGAGGGGGATCTCCCCGATCACCTGTGAGCCTTCAGCTCGGGATCGGCGACATCGCGCCACCAGCGGACCAGGTCGGCGAGACCCTCCTCGAGCGCCACCTCGGCCGAGAACCCCAGTCGCTCGCGCGCCGGTGTCACGTCGGCCAGTCGGCGCGGCACCGCGTTCACCGCGCGCTCCGGACCGTGCACCGGGCGCAGGTCCGACCCCATCGCTGCGGCGAGCGCGGCGGCGAGCTCGCACAAGCTCGTCTCCGTTCCGCTCGCCACGTTGAAGACGTCGTCGCACAGGGAGCTGCGCGCCGCGAGGACGTTCGCCCGGGCGATGTCGCGCACGTGGACGAAGTCCATCGTCTGCGACCCGTCGCCGAAGATCACGGGTGGCTCACCGGCGGCGATCCGGTTCATCCACCTGATGAGGACCTCCGTGTAGGCGCCGTGCACGTCCATGCGCGGGCCGTAGACGTTGAAGTACCGCAGGGCCACGTACGCGAGCCCGTACATCTCGTGGAACGACCTCAGCAGCCCCTCGTTGAACGACTTCAGGGCGCCGTAGATCGTCCGGTTGTTGTACGGGTGGTGCGTCTCGGGGGTGGGGAACAGATCGGCCAGCCCGTAGACGGAGGCCGACGACGACGCCACGACCTTGCGAACACCACCGGCTCGCGCCGCCTCCAGCACGTTGAACGTGCCGCAGCCCAGCACGTCGAGGGCCAGCCGTGGATCCTCCGCGCAGTGGGTGATCCGGATGGCAGCGAGGTGGAACACGACGTCGGCGCCGCGCAGGAGGCTCTCGAGCGCTGCGGTGTCGCGGACGTCGGCCTGCACCAACCGGACATCACCGGAATCGATCGCCTGGCGCAGGTTCTCGGGCCGGCCGCGGGTGAAGTTGTCCAGCACCAGGATCCGGCCGCACAGACCGGCGTGCTGCAGTTCCACCAGCTGGTCGACGACGTGCGAGCCGATCAGGCCGGCACCGCCGGTGAGCACGACGTCGCCCAGTGCGCTGCCGCCACGACCCGGGCTCAACGCTCGCTCCACTCGAGGATCGCCCCCACGACGCGGCACTGCTGTTCCGGCGTCAGCTCGGGGAACATCGGCAGCGACAGGACCTCCGCTGCGGCGCTCTCGGTGTGCGGGAAGTCCCCGCGACCGTGTCCGAGCTCGGCGAACGCCGGTTGCAGGTGGACCGGCACCGGGTAGTGGATCCCGGTCGCGATGCCACGCTCCGCGAGGAACGCCCGCAGATGCTCACGCTCGGCCGTGCGGATGGCGTACACGTGGTACACGTGACGACGCCCCGGCAGTTCCTGCGGCGTGCGCACGGCCGATGCCGCCAGCCCCTCGTCGTAGCGCCGGGCGATCGCTCGGCGCTGGTCCGTCCACGCCTCGATGTGCGCCATCTTGACGCCGAGCACAGCGCCCTGGACCCCGTCGAGGCGGTAGTTGAAGCCCTTGACCTCGTGGTGGTACTTGCGGGTGGCGCCCCAGTCGCGCAACGTCCGCAGCTGCTGCGCCAGCCCGTCGTCGTGGCAGGTGATCGCGCCGCCCTCGCCGTACGCGCCGAGGTTCTTCCCCGGGTAGAAGCTGAAGCACCCCGCCAGGCCGAGGCTCCCCGCCCGGCGGCCGAAGTACTCGGCGCCGTGAGCCTGCGCGGCGTCCTCCACGACGGCGACACCGTGCGCCGCGGCGATCTCCACGAGCGGGCCCATGTCGGCCATCTGCCCGTAGAGGTGCACGGGGACGATCGCGCGTGTCCGTGCCGTGACGGCCGCTGCCACGCCGGCCGGATCGATCGTGAACGAGACCGGGTCGATGTCGACGAGCACGGGCACCGCTCCGCAGTAGTCGATCGCCGCCGCCGTCGCGATGAACGTGTGCGCCGAGGTGATCACCTCGTCGCCGGGGCCGACTCCAGCTGCCAGCAGTGCCAGGTGCAGCGCGCTCGTGCCGCTGTTGACCCCCACCGCGTGGCGCGCCTGCGCGTATGCGGCGAAGCGGGCCTCGAACGCCTGCACGTGGCTGCCGAGGACGAACTCGGCGCTCTCGAAGCAGCCGAGCACGGCCGCGTCGATCTCGGCTTTGATCCCGCTGTACTGCGCGGCCAGGTCGACGAACGGCACGTGCGACGGGGCGTCGATCGCCATCAGGCGACCACCCGGCGCGGCAGCTCCACGGGCACCCCGCCGTGAGCGCACGAGGTGGTCGCAGCTTCGAGGATCTTCACGACCCTCAACCCCGCGTGGCCGTCCGACAGCGGGACCTGGCCGCCGACGATGCAGTCGACGAAGTGCTGGGCCTCGACCGCCAACGCCTCGAGGTTGTCGAGCCGAGGTGCCCACATGTCACCGGTCCGGTAGCCGACGTGACGCTGGTAGGTGTTCGTGTCCTCCTGGTCGAGGATGATGCCCTTGTCGTAGACCTTGACCTTCTCGCTCATGTCGACGTCGTCGAACACGACCATCCGCTCCGACCCGCCGATCAGCGTCTGGCGGATCTTGACCGGGGCGAGCCAGTTGACGTGCAGGTGGGCGATGAGGTTGTCCTCGAACCGGCAGGTGAGGTAGGCCATGCTGGCCGGTTGCCCCGGCACGTGCGCGACGGCGGTCGCGGCGACGCTGACGGGATCCCGCCCGAGCAGGTGGTCCATGATCGACAGGTCGTGGACGGCGAGGTCCCACATCACGCTGACGTCGCTCTGGAACAGGCCGAGGTTCACGCGGACGGAGTCGTAGTAGTAGAGCTCGCCGAGCTGGCCGCTGTCGACGAGGCCCTTGATCGTGCGGACGGCGCTGGTGTACACGAACGTGTGGTCCACCATCAGCGTGAGACCTCGCTCGGTGGCCATGTCGATCAGCTGCTCGGCCTCCGCCGATGTCGCCGTGAACGGCTTCTCCAGGAAGACGTGCTTGTCCGCCTGCAGGGCCCGCAGGGCGAGGGGGAAGTGCGTGGAGACGGGCGTGGCGATGGCGACCGCGTCGATCGCGGGCGTCGCGAGCATCGCGTCGAGGTCCGCGAAGGGGCGCACGGCCGGGTACACCTTCTGCAGCGCGGCCAGCCGTTCCGGCCGAGCGTCGCACACCGCGACCACCGTGGCGTGATCCGCAGCGCTGAAGTTCCTGACCAGGTTCGGGCCCCAGTAGCCGTAGCCGACCACGCCGATGCCGATCATCGCTGACCGACCCCTGCGTCGAGCATCCGGACGTGGTGCTCGGCCTCCGCATCCGCCGCAGCCTCCGCGTCCGAGAGCGATGCAGCCGCAGCGGCGGTCGCGCAGCGGGTCCCCGACGCCGACACGAACCCGACGACACGGGCGGGCGCGCCGACGACCAGCGCGTGGTCGCCGACGTCGCGGGTGACGACGGAGCCGGCGCCCACCATGGCCCACCTGCCGATGGAGACGCCCGTGACGATGATGGATCCCGCGCCGATCGCCGCACCGTGGCCCACCGTGATCGAGCCCCTCGTCCAGTCGCTGGCGGCCTTCAGGCGTCCTCCCGGCGTGATCGCCCGCGGCAGCCGGTCGTTCGTGAACACCACGTGGGGTCCGACGAAGACGCCGTCGGCGAGGGTGGTGCCGTCGTAGACCGACGCGTTGTTCTGGACCTTGACCCTGTCACCGACCACGGCTCCTGTGTCGATGAAGACGTTGCGGCCGATGATGCAGGCCGAGCCCACTGTCGCCCCCGAGCGGACATGTGCGCCCGCCCAGATGCGCGTGCCGGGGCCGACCACGGCCCCGTCCTCCACCTCCGCGTCCGGATGCACGAAGACCCGGGCGCGCTCCGCCGTGTGCCCGCTCACCTCCCCACCTTGCCAACGGGCGCACGACGCGACAATGCGCCGTTCGGCCCACCTTCGGCCGAACGGCTGCCGAAGCCCGACGTCCGGAACGATCCGCGTGCGAGGTGCCGGGTCGATCCTTCACACGCTGATGGGCGGCGGGCGGGGCCGCCGTCCTACGCTCGCGACGTGAGCGACGAGAAGCGGACGGACTCGGGCATCGAGGTGAAGGCGCTGTACGCGGCGTCCGACCTGGCCGGCTGGGATCCCGCCGAGAAGCTGGGGGCACCGGGCCAGCCGCCGTACACCCGCGGCATCTACCCGACGATGTACCGGGGCCGGCTGTGGACGATGCGCCAGTACGCCGGCTTCGGCACGGCCGCGTCGACGAACCAGCGGTTCAAGTTCCTGCTGCAGAACGGCCAGACCGGCCTGTCGTGCGCGTTCGACCTGCCCACGCAGATGGGCTACGACAGCGACCACCCCCGCGCCGAGGGCGAGGTCGGCAAGGTGGGCGTGGCCATCTCGTCGATGGACGACATGCGCACGCTGCTCGGCGGGCTCCCGCTCGACCAGGTGTCCACCAGCATGACCATCAACTCCACGGCGGCGATCCTGCTGCTGATGTACGAGCTGGTGGCCGAGGAGCAGGGCGTGCCGGCGACGGCCATCAGCGGGACGATCCAGAACGACCTGCTGAAGGAGTACATCGCCCGCGGCACCTACGTGTACCCGCCCAAGCCCAGCATGCGGATCATCACGAACATCTTCGAGTACTGCGCGCAGCACGTGCCGAAGTGGAACACGATCAGCATCTCCGGCTACCACATCCGTGAGGCCGGCTCGACGGCGGTGCAGGAGATCGCCTTCACCATCGCCAACGGCATCGCCTACGTGGAGGCGGCCATCGCCGCCGGCCTCGACGTCGACGCCTTCGCGCCCCGGCTGAGCTTCTTCTGGAACGCGCACAACAACTTCTTCGAGGAGGTGGCCAAGTTCCGCGCGTCGCGGCGGATCTGGCACCGGATCATGACCGAGCGGTTCGGCGCGCAGAAGGAGGCGAGCAAGCTGCTCCGCTTCCACACGCAGGTGGGCGGGTCGACCCTCACCGCACAGCAGCCCGAGAACAACATCGTGCGCGTGGCCGTGCAGTCGATGGCCGCGGTGATGGGCGGGACGCAGAGCCTGCACACGAACGGCTTCGACGAGGCCCTCAGCCTGCCCACGGAGCGGGCGGCGCGGATCGCGCTGCGCACGCAGCAGATCATCGGCTACGAGAGCGGCATCGCCGACACGCCCGACCCGATGGCCGGCAGCTACTTCGTGGAGACGCTCACCGACGAGATCGAGTCGCGGGTGTGGGAGTACCTGGCCCGCATCGACGAGATGGGTGGCGCGGTCGAGGCCATCCAGGCCGGCTTCCAGCAGGACGAGATCGAGCAGGCCGCCTACGAGTACGCGAAGTCGATCGACGACGGCGAGCGGGTGATCGTCGGCGTCAACCGGTTCACCGTGGAGGGCGAGCCCGAGCCGGAGGTGTTCCCGGTGGACCCTGCGCTCGAGCGGGGCCAGCGCGAGTCGCTGGCCGCGTACAAGGCGAACCGCGACATGGATCAGGTGCGCGCCCGGCTGGCCGACGTGGCCGACGCCGCCCGCGGCACGCAGAACCTGCTGTACCCGATGAAGGACGCGCTGCGCGCCGGCGCCACCCTCGGCGAGGTGAGCGACGCCCTGCGCGACGTGTTCGGCGTCTATCAGCCCGGGCGCTGAGGTCCGGGACGTGCGCCTGGTGAGAAGCTCCCGGATGGGACGCGGCAGTTGACGAACGCGGGGGTGCGGGTGGGGGCGGACGGGGTCGCCCGGTGCTGGTGGTGCGGCGACGACCCGCTGTACGTGCGCTACCACGACGACGAGTGGGGTCGAGTGGTCAC
>VFQR01001995.1_pt1 | contig 13870 bp, 9 predicted proteins | sample 3512321 | NCBI WGS metagenome assembly VFQR01 (sample SAMN10412374, study PRJNA504923) | tailings metagenome | isolation source: Relicate 3 Philex TSF1 revegetated site | place: Philippines: Tuba, Benguet | collected 2017-08-29
GGGTGAGAAGGAAGCGGAGGAGTATGAGGATATCCCCGGTTTTTGTAAGAGTGTCAAGTTAGATGAGATTGTCGCACATGGTTATGTTCTCACGCCGGGGCGATATGTAGGGACAGAGGAAGTTGAGGATGATGATGAGGCGTTTGAGGAGAAGATGTTGCATTTGACTAGGAAGTTACAGCAGCAGTTTGAGGAGTCGGCGAGATTAGAAGCTGTTATTAAAGATAGTTTAAAGGGGTTGGGCTATGCTCCATAACTGGTTAAAACTTCTCCTTGGAGATGTTATAACCCTTCAACGTGGTTTTGACCTTCCAAATCGTGAACGCATCCCTGGTAATGTACCAGTGGTATCTTCATCTGGAATTAGTGGAACACATTCTGAAGCTAAGGTATCTGCGCCTGGTGTAGTAACAGGACGATACGGAACAATAGGGCAAGTTTTCTATATTCAGGAAGATTATTGGCCTCTCAATACAACACTTTTTGTCAAAGATTTTAAGGGAAATGACCCACTTTTTGTTTCCTTTCTACTTCGTACAATTGATTTTCAATCGTGCAGTGATAAAAGTAGTGTTCCTGGGCTTAATAGAAATGATTTACATCTTATAAAGGTAAAACTTCCTCCTCTCTCCGAACAAAAAGCAATCGCTCACATACTCGGCACACTCGACGACAAAATCGAACTGAACCGCCAGATGAACCGAACGCTGGAAACCATAGCCTGGACTATTTTCAATTCCTGGTTTCAAGAAAATAATTTTCCTGAGACTTGGCAGATGCTGCCATTAGAGCAATGTATGGCAGAAATTATTGATTACCGAGGTAAAACCCCTAAAAAAACGACTTCAGGGATACCTTTAATTACAGCCAAAATTGTAAAAAACGGTCGGATTAGTGAACCAGAAGAGTATATTGCAATTGAAGATTATGATCCTTGGATGCGGCGAGGATTTCCAAAATGTGGCGATGTTGTTATGACTACTGAAGCTCCGCTAGGAGAAATTGCTCAATTGGATGGACGAAAAGTTGCTCTTGCTCAACGTTTGATAACACTTCGGGGTAAGCCAGGAGTGATAGATAATACTTATTTAAGATTTTTAATGCTGTCATCATTTGTGCAAGAACAACTCCATGCCAGAGCAACTGGTACAACAGTTCTTGGCATACGCCAGAGTGAACTAAGAAAAGTAAATTTAGTTGTTCCACCGTTTAATGAGCAGATAGAAATATCGAGAACTCTTGGTAGCCTTAATAGTAAAATCAACGCCAATGATGAGCAATCAAGAACTCTATCTGCAATCCGTGATGAACTTTTACCCAAGCTTCTATCAGGCAAAATACGATTTGGTGAAATTGATAGTGTCTTGGGAGGAGTAGGATGAGTTTAGAAAATACTCAGAATAACATAACTTCATCTCCAGGAGAAATTGTCAAGTTTCCAATGGAGGTTAATGATAACAATCCTGAGTTATCATATGAAGCAAATAATGATTTTAACCAATACCTTGATGATGAATATGGGTTAATAATTATTTCTGGTTCCCACTTTCAAGCAAGTAAAATATTATATGATTTAGAAAATGAAACTTACCGTATAGCTCTACAGGAATTTAGAGCGCAAGAAATAGAAAATTTTAAAGAAACAGTATTTGATGAATTCCCAACACCCATAGCTTATAACTTCTACAGATTTGAGCGTGGTTATGACAATGAAAATCAACGTCGAGATTTTCTCCGTGATACTTGGGAGTCGATAATATTTTTAATTTATGCCATTGTTGTTGGTGAGTTCCGTTGTTCAAAGCTATCAATTGATGCTAGTACAAAAATCAAGATGCAGGAAGTTCTATCAGATAGCTTAGATGCAAAGCTTTCAATTGTTGCAAAACTTCTCCAACTTGCTTTAGACCAAGGAATTAAATTGTCTTCTCTTAAGGTTACTTCACTTGATTTAATTGAGAAACTGAGAGAATTAAACAGAGTTAGGAATGGATTTTCACATTCAGGAGCTATGTCTGAGGAGCAAGCAAGAAAATTTATTCTTGCAAATCAAGGAGATGTTTTATCAGTTCTCCAAGACTGTAAAAATTTAAATAGCTTAAAGTTGCTTAGATTTAACAAAAATGAAGGAAAAGCATCTCATATTAGATGCGAGGTTTTTAATGGACACTCAATGAATAGAACCTATGAGACTTTCTTGTTAACAAGTGAACAAGTAACAACAGCATTTGATTACCTGGATCGAGATAATATATTAATTAATATTGATAATCATATTTTTAGTATTTCACCATTCTTTCATTTTAAATTAACTGATTCAGGCCATCAAACTAGATTATGCTGTTACAAAAAGAAAAAAGGTGAACCTCCTGAACAAAAATTTATTTATGAAGTCATTGGAGATGCGTTGGAAATAGATTTTGAGGCGGCGAATTTTAGCAGTGTGGTAGACGAGATACGATCTTTGCTACCAGACCTATCACGGAGGTAAATCGGCATGAACAAAATTACAGAATCAATTGTCGAAGACGCTACATTGGAATGGTTTGAACAACTTAGCTACTCTAGTCTCAACGCTTCAGAAATAGCCCCCGAAGAACCTAATGCCGAACGCCAAGGTTACGCTGATGTTATATTAATGACTCGCCTGCGTTCTTCCCTAGCAATAATTAACTCCCAAATTCCCACTGAAGCCATAGAAGAAGCCATAGAAGAAGCCATTCGCAAAATTACCCGCAGCGAAAACCCCAGCCTATTTGAAAATAACCGCCGCTTTCATAAATTCCTCACAGGTGGGGTAGATGTCGAATACCAGACATCAGAAAGAATTGTCTACGACCAAGTTAAATTAATCGACTTTAGTAACCCAGAAAATAATGACTGGCTAGTAGTTAATCAATTTACTGTTATTGAAAATAAAAAAGAACGCCGTCCTGATGTTGTAGTATTCATCAACGGCTTACCTCTAGGCTTAATTGAACTCAAAAATCCAGCCACTGAAAACGCTACAATTAAAGGCGCATTTAACCAACTCCAAACCTATAAACAAGACATCCCTAGCTTATTTCCCTATAACGAAATATTAGTAGTTTCCGACGGTACAGAAGCCAGAGTCGGAACCCTTACCGCCGACTGGGAAAGGTTCATGCCTTGGCGCACAATTGATGGAAAAGACATTGCTTCTAAAAAAACCTCCGAATTAGAAGTTTTAATTAAAGGCATCTTTGAAAAACACCGCTTTCTCGATTTACTAAAATACTTCATTGTTTTTGAAGTAGACGGTAGCGACATTACCAAAAAAATGGCAGCCTACCACCAATTCCATGCAGTAAATAAAGCTATTGAACGTACTGTGATAGCCACATCACCCGAAGGTGATAAACGTGTAGGTGTTGTTTGGCACACTCAAGGTAGCGGTAAGAGTTTAACAATGGCATTCTACGCCGGAAAAATCATCCAGAATCCAGAAATGGCAAACCCAACTCTGGTTATTCTGACAGACCGCAACGATTTAGACGACCAATTATTTAACACCTTTGCTTACTGTTCTGACTTGCTGCGCCAGAACCCAGTCCAAGCCCAAGATAGGGAAAATTTAACAGAACTTCTACAAGTTTCGTCTGGTGGCGTTGTCTTTACCACCATTCAGAAATTCGCACCAGAACCAAGGCAACAATACCCTGAACTTTCTTCCCGCCGCAACATCGTTGTGATTGCAGATGAAGCACACCGTAGCCAATATGGTCTAGAAGCGCATGTAGTCACAACTCAAGATGAAAGCGACAGCTATATTGCTTATGGTTTTGCGAAATATTTAAGAGATGCTTTACCTAACGCCTCATTTATTGGCTTTACAGGAACTCCTATAGAATCAACTGATATTAATACACGTGCAATATTTGGTAAAAATATTGATATTTACGATATCCAAAGAGCAGTTGAAGATGAAGCCACAGTCCGCATTTACTATGAAGGACGCATGGCGAGACTGGAACTCGAAGAATCAGAACGTCCTCACATTGATCCAGAATTTGAAGAAGTTACGGAACGTGAGGAACAGTTAACCAGAGAACAGTTAAAAACCAAATGGACAAGATTAGCAGCTTTGGTAGGTGCAGAAAAACGTATTGCCCTAGTTGCCAAAGACATTGTAGAACATTTTAAACTTCGCCAAGAAATTATCGACGGTAAGGCAATGATAGTCTGTATGAGCCGTCAAATTTGTGTAGATTTGTACAATGCAATTATCGAAATTTGTCCTGATTGGCATCATCTTGACGACGATAAAGGAACGCTGAAAGTTGTGATGACTGGTTCAGCCGCAGATCCTCTAGAATTTCAACCCCACATCCGTAATAAATCCAGACATAAAGCACTAGCAAAGCGGTTTAAAAATGAACATGACCCGATGAAATTGGTAATTGTGCGGGATATGTGGCTAACAGGATTTGATGCTCCATGTTTGCACACTATCTACATTGATAAACCAATGCAAGGTCATGGTTTAATGCAAGCCATAGCCAGAGTTAACCGCGTCTTCAAAGACAAACCAGGCGGTTTAGTTGTGGACTATTTGGGCATTGCTGACCAACTCAGATCAGCCCTAAGAGATTATACTGCTGACAGTCAAGGTCAAACAGGCATTCCTCAAGAACAAGCGATCGCTCTGATGGTAGCAAAGTACGAAAACGTCACAGCACTGTTAGACGGTTTCGACTATTCGCCGTTCTTTACAGGTACTCCAACTGTGTGTGTCTCCACCATCCCCGCCGCAATGGATCATATTCTGGGGCTGGAAAATGGACAACAGCAGTTTATCCAAGCTGTGAACGAATTAGCCAAAGCCTTTGCTTTGTGCAGTTCCAGTGATGATGCGATCGCAATTCGGGATGAAGTTGGTTTATTCCAAGCTATTCGCGCTGCTTTTGTCAAACACACTACAACTGGGGGTAAAAGTCCCGAAGATGTAGATACAGCAATTCGCCAAATTGTCTCTAACGCCGTTGTAAGTAATGAGGTGGTAGATATTTTTGCTGCTGCTGGGGTGAAAAATCCTGAGATTTCCATCCTCTCTGATAAATTTTTAGCAGATGTCCGCCAACTACCCCAACGTCACCTAGCTTTAGAATTGCTGCGGAAATTAATCAACGACGAAATCAAAACGCGATCGCATCGTAATTTAGTACAGTCCCGTTCCTTTGCCGAAATGCTAGAACAGACCATCAAAAGATACCAGAACCGCGCAATCGAAACTGCCCAGGTGATGAGCGAATTAATCGAACTAGCAAAAGAAATCCGGGAAGCGACAAAGCGAGGCGAAAGCCTGGGATTATCTGAAGATGAACTAGCATTTTACGATGCCCTGGATTTAACTGATACCTCAGTGCAAGCATTAGGCGATGATACCCTCAAAGCGATCGCTCGTGACCTTGTAGATACAGTTCGCCGCAACGTTACCATCGACTGGACACAAAAAGAAAGCGTTAAAGCCAACCTGCGGCGCTTAGTCAAGCGCCTACTGCGGAAATACGGCTATCCACCCGAAAAGCAAGAGAAAGCGATGGTGACAGTCCTGCAACAGGCAGAGTTACTCTGTAAAGATTGGGCTGCGTGAGGGGAGAAAGTGCGAGCGCACTCAGTGTAGAGAGTGGTATCCTCTACAAATAGTTTGTACAAAGACAATCCTTTCTAAGATTTGGTAGTTTGGAGATTAGAAATTTAACACTTCTTTAACCCTCCAAAATTACCATAAATAAAAATGAATACATTACTTTTTCAATTTCAACTTGAAATGCTCCATTTATCTCTGTTATGCAGCGAAAGTGAAGTCCAAGAAAGTGAAGTCAAAGAAATTGAACTCATCCCACCAAGAGGAGCAAGTATGCCAGCACTACGAGGACTTGCATTACATAAGAAGTTTGGTGGGGGGAAAAATTTAACCTTAGCTGAAGCCATCGCACAAGAAAAACTTCTGACCCTTGAAGATATTGATAAAATGGTGGATTTTTTTGAGAAATTCAAACCAGACATGGACGATCCAGGGTGGTACAACCCTGAAAAACCTTCTGTAGGTTGGATTCGCTGGTCTCTCATGGGAGATCAGTCTGGTAAAAACTGGTCAATAGCCACCAAAAAGATGGTTGAAGAAGGTTTGAAAAATAAATCTATAAAAATAAAGACGCTCGAATAAATATACAGCAGTAGAAATACTAAAGCTTCCAGTTTTTCTAGGTAGCTCTATTTATTTGGCGATCGCAACCAAGAACACTAATATAATTATAGTCGTGAACTCCGACTCTTACTACAACCACAGCGACAAAAGGTGATAGACAGCGATACGCTTTCAACCCAATATATAATCGACGTACTCAGTAGACTACCTTTGGAGCCTCTAGAATACTGTCGGCGATGGGTTGAAGTACCTTCAGATGAACGTGGTTATCGCAAAGCTTGTGTTACGGCTCTAGCCGAGGCTACAGGCTTAAGTCCACGTACAGTTAATGACTGGGGCCCAAACTTTGAAAGGCGACCAGATCACGTTTTACACGTTCTCAGAATGGCGGATATGCTTAACCAGATCAGGAAAATAGTCTTACCGCCTGATTATCCGCAAAAATAATTTAATCGGATTTTCCGACTAAAGTACTGGTATTGTGGGCAGAGATTTCTTAATCTGTAGACTGCTGTATTAGACTGCCGCTTGAGTACAACAGCAGTTGCCTACACTTTTGAATCAACAAATTAAAAGTAGGCAATTGCCAATATAAAATCACTCAAGCCTTCATCTGGTACTTGCCCATCCATTACCAGCCAAGATTGCTTGTGAGACTTTCCCCTAGTCCAGAAGAGCAGAGGATTGATGCTATCCGTCAGCTGCCTTTGGAGCCGATGGAATATTGTCGTAGGTGGGTAGATATTGACCCAGCCAGAGGTTATCGTAAAGCTTGTATCAATGCTCTGGCACAAGCTACAGGGTTAAGTCCTCACACCATCAAAGACTGGGGAACCAACTTCGACAGACGACCTCATTACATTCCTTTCCTGCTGCGACAGGCTGATTTACTCAATCAATTTAAACAACTGGTTATCAGCCAACAAATAATTTTGCCTACCAACTTTCTTACTAACTAACTGTTCGTGATTTACGAGTAACTCGTGATAAAACCTCTTGCTCATACAGCTAGGGACGTTTTATTCTGTCCTACATCTGTATTCATTCGCCTGAAAATAAGTGACATTTTATCATCCTAAAATTGCTCGTATTTCACAAAATAAAACTAATTTACCTGCGCTTGCAGCAGTATCTGAACAAAGGGCAATAACTTCAGAACAGCAAATGCATTCTATTAGCACATTTGATATCACAAAATATCCTTTACTCGATATTTTAAAGGATATAAAAACTGGACGTATTCAACTGCCAGATTTTCAACGAGATTGGGTTTGGGATGATGCTCGTGTACGTCGTCTGCTTGCCAGCATCTCTCTTGCATACCCTATTGGTGCAGTCATGATGCTCCAGCAAAGTAACCAGCAAGCCCAATTCAAACCCCGCCTCATCGATAACGTTAAAGAGCCAAATTACGATAAGCCCAACCTGTTAATTCTTGACGGTCAGCAACGCTTAACCACTTCATTTATGGTTTTGCTGTCGGAACAACCCGTTGTCATTAAAGACCAAAAAAGCCAAAAGCTGATAAAAAAATGGTACTACCTCGATATTGCTAAATCCCTTGACCATAACATCGACCGCCGCAGTGCTATTATTGCTTTTCCGGAATCAAAACAACTCCGAACATTTTGTGGTGAAATTATAGACTGTTCCACCCCGGAAAATGAGTATGAAGCAGGACTATTCCCTTTATCAAAAATCTTCTTTTTTTCGGAATGGAGAAGTAAATATTCTAAATATTGGCAATATGATGCTCAAAAACTCGAACTCATCGACACTTTAGAACTGGAGGTACTCAAAAAATTTGAGCATTATCAAATACCAGTAATCCAACTGCGGGACTCTTTACCCAAAGAAGCAGTTTGCCAAGTCTTTGAAGATACCAACACCTCCGGCTGTGACCTCAACTACTTCGATTTGATGAGTTCCAGCTATTGCGCCAATGACTTCAGCCTTAGAGATGATTGGAAACTGCGGGAAGCTCGTTTTCAGCAATTTAAAGTATTACGTTTAGTCCGTAACACTGACTTTGTGCAAGCCGTAACTTTAGTAGCTGGCTACGTGCGGAGAATGGAAGCGATGAACAAAGGCGGCAATTTAGACAAATTGCCTGGTGTATCTTGCGGTCGTGGAGATGTTTTAAAACTTTCCATTCCAGAATACTCTACCTGGGCTGATAAAGTTACCACAGGATTTGAGGAAGCAGCCAGATTCCTGCATGGGCAGAAAATTTTTGATGCAATGGATTTGGCTTATCCGATTCAATTAGTTGCCTTGGCGGCAATTTTGGCTGTTATAGGAGAACGTTCTCGCTCTGTTAAGTCTCGTTCAATGCTGGAACGTTGGTTTTGGTGTGGGCTGTTCAGTGAGATGTATACGGGTTGGCACGAAACACGTACAGGACGAGATGTAGTAGAAATGCCACTGTGGCTGCAAAAAGGGGGTTCACTCCCGTCCACAATCCGAGAAGCCACTTTCTTCCCAGAGCGGTTACTGACCGTAAGAAAGCGTTATGGTGCAGTTTACCAAGGTTTATCAGCCTTGCTGCGACTTTCTGGGGCAATTGATTTAATTACAGGCGAAGAAATCAATGATGTGCTTTATTTTGAAGAACAGATTGATTCTCACCACATCTTTCCCGTTGCTTGGTGCAGAAAGCAAGGCATTGACCCCAAAAAATATAACTGCTTAGTCAACCGCACTCCTTTAAGTGCCAAAACCAACAAAAAGATTGGTAGTAAACCACCTTCGGCTTACCTCCAAGAGCTTGAGATATCTGGCGTATCACCCCAAAGACTTGATGAAATATTACGATCTCATGCCATAGATCCAGAGACTCTGCGGCGAGATGACTTTGAAGGATTTTTCCAAGCACGGACAAAGGCATTGTTGGAGTTAATCGGCAAGGGAATGGGTAAGTGCTTATACATTGAGGCTTTAGAGGATTTAGGCGGTAAATATGAAAACAGATTCATTAACACACTGAATTCGGAAAGTTTATTCAAGAACTATTTGTAGTAATTACAACTTTGCTATAAGCCAAACTCAAGTGCAAACCAAAGCAAGAACAATGAGTAAGTCCTTTGATACTAATCGAGTGGAACAAGACTTGAAAGCAACACTGATTAGTAACGAGTCCCCGCTACTAATGGAAAAAGTGACTAGGGGCTGCAACATTACTATACTATTGACCAATTTTGAAGCAGTGGAAAGCGATCGCTTTCCACAACTCTCTTGCTACTTTTCATCAGTAGCAGACTCTTTCTTTTTTAACCAATCTCTAATCGCCTCTTCCAAAGCCGCAGTCTGCGTTACTTCCAGACGCGCACAGGCGATTTCAAACGCGATTTTTAAGTCTTTAGGGAGTCTCCCCCGAACTTCTCTAGTTTCTTCTGCCATCCTAATTTGAAGCCAAAGCTTGCGGCTTTCATTTTTGCACAGCCTCTTAGGGAAAGAACATTTGCGTCATTGCGCTATTGCGGTATTGCGCTATAATATTGGCAGTAAAAAACAATTAACAACCCTGTCAGTTTTACCGAAACCACAAAGCTGAGGACACCATGAGCGTTATTACAATTCAATGTCGCCTGGTTGCTGAAGAAGACACCCTCCGTCAACTGTGGGAACTGATGGCTGAAAAAAATACACCACTCATCAATGAATTATTGGCACAGGTAGGAAAACACCCAGAATTTGAAACCTGGCTAGAAAAAGGCAAAATACCTACCGAATTCCTCAAAACACTTGCTAACTCCCTCAAAACTCAAGAGCGTTTTGCTGTTCAACCTGGACGCTTTTACACCTCAGCGATCGCTGTAGTGGATTATGTATATAAATCCTGGTTCGCCTTACAAAAACGCAGAAAGTACCAAATAGAAGGGAAAGAACGTTGGCTTAAAATCCTCAAAAGCGATCTAGAACTGGAACAAGAAAGCCAATGTAGCTTAAGCGTAATTCGTACTAAAGCCACTGAAATTCTTACCAAACTTAGTCCCCATTCCGAGCAGAATAAAAATCAGAGAAAAGGCAAAAAAAATAAAAAATCTACAAAGTCCAGAAAATCTCCACTTTTCCAAATTCTTTTAAAAGCTTACCAAGAAGCACAAGATGCTCTTACTCAGTGCGCTCTCGCTTATCTGCTTAAAAATAACTGTCAAATCAGTGAACTTGACGAAGATCCAGAAGATTTTACTAGCAATAAACGCAAAAAGAAAATAGAAATTGAGCGATTAAAAGACCAACTCCAAAGTCGTATACCGAAAGGTAGAGATTTGACAGGTGAAGAGTGGTTAGAAACTTTAGAAATAGCTACAGCCAATATACCTCAAGATGAAAATGAGGCAAAAGCTTGGCAAGCATCACTTTTAAGAAAAACTGCTAATGTCCCCTTTCCTGTAGCTTACGAATCTAACGAAGATATGACATGGTTGCAAAATGATAAAGGTCGTCTCTTTGTTCGCTTCAATGGCTTGGGAAAACTGACCTTTGAGATTTACTGCGACAAACGTCATTTGCACTATTTTCAACGCTTCCTAGAGGATCAAGAAATTAAACGCAATAGTAAAAACCAACACTCAAGTAGTTTGTTCACTCTGCGTTCAGGAAGGCTTGCTTGGTTGTCAAGAGAAGAAAAAGGTGAAGCCTGGAAAGTAAATCAACTGAATCTTTACTGTGCTTTAGATACTCGGATGTGGACTACTGAAGGAACTAAACAGGTAGTTGAGGAGAAAGTCACAACAATTACCGAAACTTTAACAAAGGCAAAACAGAAAGATGACCTCAATGATAAACAGCAAGCTTTTATCACTCGTCAGCAATCAACCCTAGATCGAATTAATAACCCTTTCCCTCGTCCCAGCAAGCCTAATTATCAAGGACAACCCTCAATCCTAGTTGGCGTTAGTTTTGGTCTAGAAAAGCCAGTTACAGTAGCGGTGGTAGATGTTGTTAAAAATGAAGTTCTAGCTTATCGCAGTGTCAAACAACTACTTAGTAAAAAATATAACTTTATCAATCGCCAGCGACAACAACAGCAACGCCTATCTCACGAACGGCACAAAGCTCAGAAGCGAAATGCACCCAATTCTTTTGGTGAATCTGAATTAGGTCAATACGTTGATAGATTGTTAGCAGATGCAATTATTGCGATCGCCAAAACCTATCAAGCAGGCAGCATAGTTATCCCAAAACTCCGTGATATGCGTGAGCAAATCAGCAGTGAAATCCAATCCAGAGCAGAGAAGAAATGCCCTGGTAATAAGGAAATTCAAAAAAAATACGCAAAAGAATATCGTATGAGCGTTCATCGCTGGAGTTACGGTCGATTGATTGAGAATATTCAATCCCAAGCTGTAAAAGCTGGAATTGCTATTGAAATTGGTATGCAGCCAATCAGAGGTAGCCCACAAGAAAAAGCGCGAGATGTAGCCGTCTTTGCTTACCAAGAACGTCAAGCTGCTTGAGTTTTATTCACTAATCCGAACCTTGACAATATAATATTTTTATAACAGCGCCGCAGTTCATGCTCTTTTGAGCCAATGTGCTGTGATAAATCTGGGTTAGTTTGGCGGTTGTCAGACTGTCATACTTTCTGACCCTGGTAGCTGCCCGCTTCTGATGCTGCCATCTGTAGAATTCTGAATTCTATAGATGGGATAGGTGCGCTCCCAGCAATAAGGAGTAAGGCTTTTAGCCGTAGCCGTTATTCATAACGGTGTGGATTACTACAGTGGTGGCTACTGAATCACCCCCTTCGTCGGGGGAACCTTCCAAAATATTTTTTTGGCGTGTCAAAGCGGGCGCAAAATCCCTGGAGTCCCGCCAAAACTTTAAAACCCTTGTGATGTCTTAATTTCAGAGACTAGTATGTCAATTGATTTAGTTTTTTGATGCGAGACGAAAGAAGCTTTTTAAGGGATATGCCAAATTTGTATCTGAAAAGCTTTATTTGCAAGGGGTCTAGACGGCAGGGGTTTCAACCACCATTCCGGCTAGGGGTGGGTTGAAAGTTCGTTATAGATAATGACTTTTTTGCCTTCAATTAACTGTTTCAACCACCATTCCGGCTAGGGGTGGGTTGAAAGGGGCACTTGCTAATTACCCAGTCGGAGAAAGCTCTGGGTTTCAACCACCATTCCGGCTAGGGGTGGGTTGAAAGTGACCGCAATTTACCGCTACTGCTCACCTTTGAGTTTCAACCACCATTCCGGCTAGGGGTGGGTTGAAAGTATCTGATACATCTATACAAGCTCATCGGGTTTTTAGTTTCAACCACCATTCCGGCTAGGGGTGGGTTGAAAGCTGCTTTAGAGTGGCATAACTGGAAGTCTCCTCGAGTTTCAACCACCATTCCGGCTAGGGGTGGGTTGAAAGATGTATAATGAGCGTTTTGCAATCCCACGTTTTGCAAGTTTCAACCACCATTCCGGCTAGGGGTGGGTTGAAAGGATAATGTTTTTTGGCAATCTGAATTAACGCTAATGTTTCAACCACCATTCCGGCTAGGGGTGGGTTGAAAGAAATGAGAAAATTTTATGGATTTAGTTCGAGTAAAGTTTCAACCACCATTCCGGCTAGGGGTGGGTTGAAAGAAACCAAAGCAACAAGACAAAGAGAAAATAAGATGGTTTCAACCACCATTCCGGCTAGGGGTGGGTTGAAAGAACCAAAGGGAGCTTGACAGACAAATAAGCACCAAGGTTTCAACCACCATTCCGGCTAGGGGTGGGTTGAAAGTTAAATTCTACAAATTAATTCCAGGAAAATTTACGTTTCAACCACCATTCCGGCTAGGGGTGGGTTGAAAGTTTGCAATAAACGCGCCTGGAGTGTTCTTTACAAAAGTTTCAAGTTTCAACCACCATTCCGGCTAGGGGTGGGTTGAAAGACAACTTTATGACTGACATTGCAAAAGGTGGACGCGGGTTTCAACCACCATTCCGGCTAGGGGTGGGTTGAAAGTACAATTCGCCGCTGGTTAACCTGGGGGCGACAACTGGTTTCAACCACCATTCCGGCTAGGGGTGGGTTGAAAGATATGGCGATCGCAGGATTGACAAATAGGTACGAAGAGTTTCAACCACCATTCCGGCTAGGGGTGGGTTGAAAGCATCAATTTTATCATCGTAAATTGAGATTCCGGGTTTCAACCACCATTCCGGCTAGGGGTGGGTTGAAAGCTAAATACCTTTTATCTCTTGCTGTTTCCGGCTCTAAAAGTTTCAACCACCATTCCGGCTAGGGGTGGGTTGAAAGATACAGAACTTAAAACGTTAGCAGCAGTCTCTAATGTTTCAACCACCATTCCGGCTAGGGGTGGGTTGAAAGGTGTTGGCGTTTAAAGAAGCTAGCTTTTTACATAAGGTTTCAACCACCATTCCGGCTAGGGGTGGGTTGAAAGTGGTGAAGCGTCAGCTTTGCCAAGCCAAACAGGAATAGTTTCAACCACCATTCCGGCTAGGGGTGGGTTGAAAGAATATATTTCAACAACCAACGAAATCAGGGGAACCGGAACGTTTCAACCACCATTCCGGCTAGGGGTGGGTTGAAAGGAAAAAGAGCTACCCAAGAGATGGTATTAAATGCCAGTTTCAACCACCATTCCGGCTAGGGGTGGGTTGAAAGCAAATTTTTGTTGTTACTAGTAGTCTATGTCATTAGTTCTGATGGGTTGCGCTCTATAATTATATAATAGAGATG
>VFQR01001996.1_pt1 | contig 13862 bp, 13 predicted proteins | sample 3512321 | NCBI WGS metagenome assembly VFQR01 (sample SAMN10412374, study PRJNA504923) | tailings metagenome | isolation source: Relicate 3 Philex TSF1 revegetated site | place: Philippines: Tuba, Benguet | collected 2017-08-29
CCGACGCGGCTGCCATAGGCGAACATGCCCTCGCCGGCGAGGTCGCGGCCGACGACGCCGGTCGGCAGGCCGGTCGCCTCGGTCAGGCCGATCTCGGTGAAGCCCTCGCCGTCCTGCACCGAGGGTTCGGATCCCTCCTCGTAGTTCATCACGAAGTTGATGGCGATGCGGGCGCCGTTCGGCCATTTCGGATCGGGCGGGTTGGCGCCGTAGCCGATCAGGTCGCGATCGTAGTGAGCGGTCATCGTGAACTCCGGGGTCAGGCGCTCATGCGGCGGGTCAGGCCGGTGAACCGGTCCATCACCACCATGAGAATGAGGATGGCGACGATGAGCACGCCGGCGATGGCGGCGATGCGCACGTCGAGGGTCGATTCCATCATGCCCCACATGCGGATGGGCAGCATGGAGGTGCGCGCCGTCGACAGGAACAGCGAGACCGGCACGTTGTCCATGGAGGCGATGAAGGCGAGGAAGGCGCCGGCCGCGATGCCGGGAGCGATCAGCGGCAGGGTGATGCGGCGGAAGGAGTAGAACCGGCTGGCGCCGAGATTGGAGGATGCCTCCAGCAATGCCGGGTCGAGCTGGGTGAGACCCGCCAGCGTCGTGCGGAAGACGAAGGGAGCGATGACGACCAGGTGCCCGGCGATCAGCAGGTTGAGCGAGGGCCGGATGCCGAGGACGGAGAAGAACATCAGCGCGGCGAGGCCGTAGGACAGCGTCGGCAGCACCAGCGGCGACAGGAAGCTTGCTTCCAGCGCCCTGGCCGAGGGCCGGCTGACGCGGGTGATGGCGAGCGCCGCCAGCACCGACAGGACCGAGCCGATCAGCGTCGCCCAGCCGGCGACCCAGACACTGTTCAGCGCGGCATTGTGGATCGGCGCGGACCGCACCGGATCGAAGAGATCGCCATACCAGCGCAGGGACAGGCCCGGCGGCGGGAAGCGCAGCGCCTGTGTCGTGGTGAAGGAGGTGGCGATGACGATCAGAACGGGGGCCACGAGGATCAAAATGGCGATGCCGGCAATGATGCCGACGGTGAGGTTGAAGCTGACATCGGCGGGGGTGGAACGTTGCGACATCGGACGGCCTCAGGTGGTCTTCGCGAAGCGGCCGAGCCAGCTCAGCGCCATGATGCCCGAGAGCACCGTGAAGAGAAGGGTGAGGGATGCAACCGCCGCGAAGGGCCAGTTGTAGACCACCATGGACTGCTGCCAGATCAGCGCCGGCAGGTAGACGAGGCGCGCGCCGCCGATCACCGACTGGGAGATGAAGGCCGTCGTCGCCGAGGCGAAAACGAGCGTCGCGCCGGCGATCCAGCCGGGCAGGGTGAGCGGCAGGATGACCCTGAAGAAGGTCCGCCACTTCGACGCGCCGAGCGCGCGGGACGCATCGACGAGGTTCTGGTCCATCTGGTTCATGATGGTCAGCAGCGGCAGCAGCATCAGCGGCATCTCGATCTGCGTCAGGGCGATGACGAGGCCGAGTTCCGTCTGCAGCAGGTTGAGCGGGGTCGCGGTGATCCCGAGCGTCATCAGCGTCTGGTTGACCACCCCCTCGCGCGCCAGGATGACGATCCAGGCGAAGGTGCGGATGACCACCGAGGTCAGCAAGGGCATCAGGATGATGAAGAGCAGCACCTTCTGCAGCCCGGGCGAGGCGGCGCGATAGGCGAGCGCCAGCGGATAGGCGAGGATCGTCGTGGCAATCACCGCGAAGACGCCAAGCTTCAGCGTGTCGAGGATGACCTTCAGGTAGAAGCGGTCGGTGTAGAATTTCAGCCAGCTGTCGAGGCCGAGGCGCGTCTGCTCGGCATCGGCGTAGAAGCTGATGCCGAGCAGGATGAGGAACGGCGCCGCGAAGAACACCGCATAGGTGAGGCCGAGCGGCGCTGCGAGGCGCCACTCGACGGCATCACGGACGGGCGAGGAACCCGACGCGGCTGCGGCTGCGGACACGAGAGCGGGCCCTTACTTCGTGATCTCCTTGTTGAACCGCTCGATCCAGGCGGCGCGCTGCGGGTTGATCTTGGTCCAGTCGTGCGTGACCATCTTCGACAGGTCGTCGATGGACTTCACGTCGAGGGTGTCGACGAAGGTCACGTCCTTGTTGATGGGAATCATGTTGTAGGGGCTGCGCTGCAGCAGGTTCTGCACCTCGGCCGAGATGGCGGTGTCGATGTACTTGTAGGCGTTGGCGACGTTCTCCGCGCCCTTCACGATGTGCAGTGTCGTCTGGAAGGTGATGGCGCCGGAAGCCGGCGTCGCGAAGGCGATGTCGACGCCGCGGCCCTTGAGGATCGCGACCGTGTTGGTGTTGGTGTACATGACGTCGATCTGGCCCTGCTGGAACAGGCCGGGCATGGCAGCAGGGGCGGCGACGGCGGCGGCCTTCGACACGGCTTTCTTCAGCTCCGCGAAGATCGGCTCCATGTTGGCCTCGGACCCACCGAAGGCCTTGCACATCTCGATGAGCGAGACCGTGCCGAAGGTCGTCTGGAAGCCGGTGAGACCGAGGCGCTCGACGAAAGGTGCGGCGAAGAGGTCGGTCCAGGCCTTGGGCGGCGTCGGGAACTTCTTCGGATTGTAGGCGATGCCGACGACCTGCGCGTTGCAGGTGACGCCATGCGACTTGATCAGGCCTGCGGGAATCTTCGCGGCATTGGTCAGCTTCGAGGCGTCGATCGGCTCGAACAGGCCGGCGGCCTGGGCGGCGGCGGCCGGCCCCGGATCCAGCACGAAGCAGTCGAAGGGCGGCACGCCACGGGCCGCGCGGACCTTGGCGACCTGGTCGACTGCGAAGAGCGAGTCGAAGGCGATGTCGACATTGGCGGCCTTCTTCAGCGCCGGGGCGACGACCCCGCGATAGGCCTCCTCCCAGGTGCCGGGATAGATGGCGGCGGTGACACTGCCGGAAGCGCGCGCGGCGCGGGGGAGAAGCGCGGCGGCGCCGAGCGCTCCGGCGCCCGCCAGGATGTCGCGACGATTGAGTTTGGTCATGCGGAGACTCCTTGGAAACGGCCGGTCAGGGCTCAGGACGATGCTGCTGGGAAGAGGGAAGGGCGGGCGTGGGGGGCCAGCGCCGCGAAGGCGTGCCCCGGTCCAGTCGACAGGGTGCCGGGACGGCGCGGCACGGCGACCTTGAGCGCCTCGCCGCCGGGGGCCGTCACGTCGTGAATGAGCGCGCCGCCGATGGGAAGGCTCAGCTTCAGCTCGACCGGGAAGCGATCGGGCGCGGCCTCGTCGGCCAGCATCATCTGCTCGGGGCGAACGGAGACCAGCACCGGCGCGCCCGGCTCGAAGCGCTCTCGCGACGACAGGCTCCACGCCGCGCCATTGTCGAGAGAGACGCGGTACCCTGTCGCCTCGACCGCCTCGACGCGCCCCTTCATCAGGTTGCTCGAGCCGATGAAGTTGTTGACGAAGAGCGTCGTCGGCTCGTCGTAGATTTCGACCGGCGATCCCAGTTGCTCGATCTTCCCCTGGCTCATCACCGCGATGCGGTCGGCGATGGACATGGCCTCATCCTGGTCATGGGTGACCATGATGGCGGTGAGGGCGAACTGGCGCTGCAGCCGCTTGATCTCGATCTGCATGTCGAGGCGCAGGTTCTTGTCGAGGGCGGCGAAGGGCTCGTCGAGGAGCAGGATGCGCGGACGGATGGCGAGGGCCCGGGCGAGCGCCACGCGCTGCTGCTGGCCGCCCGAGAGCTGGCGCGGCTTGCGGTCGGCAAAGCCCTCCATCCGGACGGTCGCCAGCATTTCCTTCACGCGGTCGGCCTGCACGGCGCGGCTCTCGCCGCGGGCGGCGAGCCCATAGGCGATGTTCTCGGCCACCGTCATGTGGGGAAAAAGCGCATAGTTCTGGAAGACGATGCCGATCTCCCGGCGGTTCGGCGGCAACTCGTCGATGGAGCGATCCCCGATGATCACCTTGCCGTTGGTCTGCTGGATGAAGCCGGCGACGATGCGCAGAAGCGTGGTCTTGCCGCAGCCGGAGGGCCCGAGCAGCGCCACGAGCTCGCCGCCCTTCACCTCGAGCGTGACGTTGTCGACCGCGAGGCCCGCTCCGTAGCTGTGGGTGACGCCATCCAGCGTGAGCGGCTGGGCAGCGAGCTGGGCGGGGGCGGCGACGGACATCGGCGGGCGTGACCTTCCTGGTCGATGGACCGACCGGAACCTGCAACGCCCGTGCCAAGCAGCCCGGGTGCGACGGCGTGCGCGCCTTTCGCTTGCGGAGGCGGCGCACCTCTTGCTTGGCTGGCGTTCTGGTATTCGAGGAGACGTGCCGTGCCGCTTGACATGACCGAAGCTTTCGCCTTCTGGCCTCCACTTACCGAGATCGCCGCCGCCGTGAACGCCGGAAGGAGCACGGCCGGAGAGCAGGCCGCCAGGTCGCTCTCGCGCATCCGGGCGCTCGACGGCACGATCAACGCCTTCACCTCCGTCGATCCCGCCGATGTCGCCGCCCGGGCGGCGGCTGTCGATGCGCGGATCGCGGCGGGTGAGCGGTTGCCGCTGGCCGGCGTGCCGGTCGCGATCAAGGACAACATCTGGGTCAAGGGCCGGCGGATCACGCAAGGGTCGAAGCTTTTCCGTGATTTCATCGCGCCCGAGGATGCGGAGGCGGTCGCGAGGCTTGTGGCGGCAGGGGCGGTCATCGTCGGAATCGCCAACACCTCGGAATTCGCCGCCAAGGGGCAGACGACCAACCTCCTCCATGGCGCGACCCGCAACCCCTGGAACACGGCGATGACCCCCGGCGGGTCCTCGGGCGGGCCAGTGGCGGCGGTGGCGAGCGGCATGGTGCCCTTCGCCCTCGGCACGGATGCGGGTGGATCAAGCCGGCGCCCGCCGGCCCACACGGGCCTCGTGGGTCTCAAGCCATCCTTCGGTTCCATTCCCTACGGACCGGGCTTCGAGGAGCCGTTCTTCGGCATCTCCTGTATCTGTCCGATCACCCGGACGGTGGCCGAAGCGGCCGCGGTCTTCGATGTCCTTGCCGGCCCGAGCGCCATTGATCCGCATTCCTCGCTCCTTCTCCCCGACGGCGGCGCAGACTCCCTCTCAATGCGAATTGCATACAGTCCGAAATGGGGTCTTGAGGTACCTGTCGATCCAGCCGTCACAGCCGTCATGGAGGCCTGCGCGGAGCGTCTTGAACGGGCGGGCTTCACCTTGGTCGCCTGCGATCCGCAATGGCCCGCCGGCGCTGCCGAGGCGGGCCTTGGCGCCATCCAGCAGAGCGGCCTCGCGGCGCTTCACGGAGAGGCCTGGACACGCGAACCGGGGCTGATCGATCCCGATCTCGGAGCCCAGATCGCAGCGGGCCTTGCGCTCACCGGAACCGACGTCGCGAGGGCGCTCCTGTTGTCGGAGCAGGTCGCCATCTCCGGCGCAAAGTTCTTCTCCGACAACGGCTTGTCCGCCGCTATCGGCCCGACGACGGCCTGCGCAGCCTGGCCGGTCGAACTCCTCGGGCCTGCCGAAATCGCGGGGGTTCCCGTGGGTCCGCGTGGTCACGCGGTGTTCACGCCGCTGTTCAATCACACCCGCCAGCCGGCCATCTCGATCCCCTGCGGATTGGACCCGTCCGGCCTGCCGCTCGGCCTCCAGATCGTCATGCCCCGGGGGCGGGACCGGGACCTCTTGCGTCTCGCCGAGGCCATCGAGGCGAAACTGGGCGAAACTGTCTGATCAACGGTTTCACGCGCCGCCAAAACTGCCCCACCACGCGCCATGGTGTTGATTAAATAGTAGGCAGCTTTATCGACGCCACCCGATTAATCTAACGCGGCCGTGCGGCACGGCTCTTGCTCGTTCCTTCGGTATCAACGCGCGCCGGACGGCCGCGATCAGCCGAGAGGAGTTCATCATGGCAGGCATCTTTCGCGACGGCATCGACCGGCGCAGTCTGCTCGCAGGCCTTGGCGCGGGTGCGGCAACGCTGTCTGCGCCGTCGGTGCTGCGTGCCCAGACGCGGGAGCTGGTGGTGGGCGGCGCCGCGAGCCACAAGCCGTGGGTCGAGGCCCATGTCGCGCCGCTGTTCGAGCGGAAGTACAATGCCAAGCTGACCTTCGAGGGCACCCGCTCGCTGGTGAACCTCGAGAAGATGCAGAAGAACAAGGACCGGCCCTATCTTTCCGTCGTGCAGATGGACGACCCGGTGATGATCCTCGCGGTCAAGGAGCAGCTGCTCGAACCGATCACGGCTGCCAAGGCCTCCAACCTCGCCAAGCTGAAGCCCGGCACCGTCCACATGGACGGCCAGTGGGCGAACTACCTGCAGCCCTGGCAGGGCATCGCCTACAACACCAACGTCATCAAGACGCCGCCGGCCTCCTGGGCCGAGGCCTATGACCCGAAGTACAAGGGCCGGATCATCATCCCCTCGCTGCAGAACACGGAAGGCCTGCCCAACCTGTTCATGGCCTCGCATCTCGCCACCGGCAAGCCGATGCCGGAGGCCATGCTGGACACCGAGTCCGGCTTCAAGAAGCTCATCTCGCTGAAGCCGAATCTCCTGACCGTCTACAACCAGATGCCGCAGGCGTTCTCGCTGCTGGAGCAGGGCGAGGCGCACATGATCGTCGGCGCTCTCTCCTCCTTCGCGCTGGCGCGCCGGCAGGACGGTGCCCCCATCGCCCTCGCCGCGCCGAAGGAAGGCATCTTCCCGGTGCCGTCCGGCATTGCGGTGGTGAAGGGCGGTCCCCATCAGGACCTCGCCTTCGCCTATGTGAACGAACTCCTCGGCGCGGAGATCCAGGCGAAGATCGCGCCGCCCACCTTCGCGCTGCCGACCAATGTCGACGTTCCCCCGCCGCCCGGCATGCCCACGGGCATCGCCGTCCACACGATCGACTGGGGCTTCGTTGCCGACAACCGCAACGACTGGGTGAAGCGCTGGGACCGCGAGATGTCGATGTAACCACATAGGACGGGCGGTGCCTGGCGCCGCCCGCCCGCTGATCCCATGGCAGAGACCCCCGCCTTCCTCGACGTGCGCCGCGCCGCCAAGGCCTTCGGCGGCACCATGGTGCTCGACGGCGTCGACCTCGGTGTCGCGCCGGGAGAGTTCGTGTCCCTGCTCGGCCCGTCCGGCTGCGGCAAGACCACGCTGCTGCGCATCGTCGCCGGGCTGCTCGCGGCCGATTCCGGCGCGATCATCCTTGATGGCGAGGACATCTCGGCCAAACCGCCGCACCACCGTGACGTCGGCGTCGTCTTCCAGAGCTATGCCCTGTTCCCCCATCTGACGGTTGCCGAGAACGTCGCCTTCGGCCTCGAGGCGCGTGGCGCTCCGAAGGATGAGATCCGCTCCACTGTCGCCCGGTATCTCGACCTTGCCCACATGGGCGCCTTCGCCGACCGCTCGGTGCGCGCGCTGTCCGGCGGCCAGCAGCAGCGCGTCGCAGTCGCCCGTGCGCTGGCCGTCAAGCCGAAACTCATGCTCCTCGACGAGCCCTTCTCGGCGCTCGACCGCAAGCTGCGCGAGACCATGCAGATCGAGCTCAAACGCCTCCTGCGCGAGGTCGGCACCACCGCCATTTTCGTCACCCACGACCAGGACGAGGCGCTGATGATGTCGGACCGCATCGCGGTCATGAACAAGGGCCGGATCGAGCAACTCGCCGATCCCGACACCATCTACAAGAAGCCGGCGACGCCCTTCGCGCTGGAGTTCGTCGGCCTCTCCACCCGCATCGCCGGTACGGTCGTCGAGACGAGCAGCGACGGCGCGGTCGCCGTCGACACGGCCCATGGCCGCGTGCGCGCGCCGGGCCGCTTCGTGGCGGGAAGCCCGGTGCTGGTAGCGGTCCGGCCAGAGCTCATGGCTTTCGGAGAGAACCCCACCGAGAACACCATCCGGGCGAGGCTGACCGACGTCGTCTTCCAGGGCTCGCGGGTGCAGGCCCATTTCGATGCGCCGGCCGACATGCCGATTCAGATCGAGAGCGTCGCGGGGATTCCGGCGGCAATCGCTCCGGGAGCCGAGCTCGCCCTGTCCTGGCGCGTCGCCGACACCCTGCTCTATCCGATGCCGGATCGGGCCGCATGAGCGCCGCCCAGAAGGACCGGATCGGCTGGCTGGCGGCCCCCGCCGTCGCCTATCTCGGCCTCGTCTACGCGCTGCCGCTGGTCTTCCTTCTGGCGCGCAGCGTCACCGGGCCGGAAGGCTTCACGCTCCAGCTCTTCGTCCAGTTCTTCGCCGATCCCTATTCCTGGCGGGTCATCTGGAACACGCTGCGCATCGCGCTGATGACCACGCTCGTCTGCCTCCTCATCGGCTTTCCCGTCGCCATCGCCATGGCGCGGGCAAAGGGGCTGATGCAGGTGGCGCTCCTGGTGGCGATCATCCTGCCGCTGTCCATCGGCGTGGTGGTGAAGGCCTTCGCCTGGCAGATCGTGCTGCGGCGCGATGGTGTCGTCTCGCAGTTCCTCGTCGGCACCGGCCTCTGGAGCGAGCCGCAGCGGCTGCTCTTCACCGAGACAGGCCTCGTCATGGGCGCGGCCAATGTCTTCCTGCCCTTCATGATCCTGCCGATCTACTCGGTGGTGAAACTGATCGACCCACGCCTGTCGGAAGCCGGCGCGACGCTGGGGGCGAGCCCGCTCTACCGTTTTCGCCGCATCTTCCTGCCGCTGACCCTGCCGGGTCTCGTCTCGGGCATCGCCTTCGTCTTCTCCATGTCGGTATCGATGTTCGTCATCCCGAGCCTTCTGATCGGTGACCGCTTCCAGATGCTGGCGACGCTGACCGGACGCTCCTTCCTGCTGATGCGGAACGAGGCGCTCGGGTCGACCACAGCGGTGGTGCTGCTGGTGCTGGCGGTGTCGATCGTCGTCGCCTCGTCCTGGCTGGCGAAGCGTCTCGGAGGCTCGCAATGACGGCGCTCGAGAAGGTTTCCTCCGCCCTCGTCTGGGCCGTCGCGCTCTTCGCCATCGTCTTCCTCATGACGCCGCTGGTGGTGACGGTGGCCGTCTCCTTCGGCTCCTCGGCCGTGTTCACGCTGCCGCCTCCAGGCTGGTCGATGCGCTGGTACAACCAGCTCCCCGCGACCCGCGGGCTCTGGCCCTCGCTCGCGACCTCCGTGCAGATCGCCGCGCTCTCGACCCTTGTCTCGCTGGTGCTCGGCACGCTCTGCGCCATCGCCCTGGTTCGGGGCAAGTTCGCCGGGCGCGACGCCATCGCAACCTTCCTCGTCTCGCCGCTGATGCTGCCCGGCCTCGTCGTCGGCATCGCCATGCTGCAGGGCTTCAAGGCGGTGGGCCTGCGCGAGGCCTGGCCGAGCCTTCTCGTCGCCCATGTGGTCATCACCATGCCCTATGTGGTGCGCACCGTTCTGGCGGCCCTCAGCCTGTTCGACTTCACGCTGATCGACGCGGCGCGCACGCTCGGCTGCTCCTACGGCAAGGCGCTGCGCAAGGTCATGGTGCCGGCGCTCGCTCCGGCCTTCCTGACGTCGGCCATGTTCGCCTTCCTCGCCTCGATGGACAATTATCCGATCTCCATCTTCTTCACCGACGCCTGGACCAAGACTCTCCCCATCCAGATGCTACAGTTCGTCGAGGAGCGCCCCGACCCGGTCATCGCCGCGATCTCGACGGGCCTCATCCTGCTGGCGGTGATTGCGCTCATCATCGGCGACAGGCTGGTCGGTCTCAGGCGCCTCGCGGATTTCTGATGTCCTCTTCCGTCTCCGCCCCGGCCACCGACCGCGACTTCCGCGGCTATGGCGCCTCGCCCCCGGCCATCCGCTGGCCGAACGACGCGCGCCTTGCCGTCTCCATCGTCGTGAATGTCGAGGAGGGCGCCGAGCTGTCGCTCGGCGCCGGCGACGAGGCCAACGAGTTCATCTACGAGGCGGTGGAGCGCATCGAGGGATCACGCGACCTCTGCATGGAGAGCCACTACGAGTACGGTACGCGCCGCGGCTGGCCGCGCATCCGCAAGGCGCTCGCCGATCGTGGAATCGTCGTGACGCTGAACGCCTGCGGCCGGGCCATCGCCCTGTCTCCCTGGCTGGCGGAAGAGGCGGTGGCCGACGGCCACGAGATCTCCTGCCACGGCTGGCGCTGGGAGAAGCACGTCCACATGCCGGAGGTGGACGAACGCCGGGCCATCGGCCGGACGGTTGCGGCGATTTCCGCGGCGGCCGGGACGCCGCCGGTCGGATGGCACACCCGCTCGGCCACCTCGGTGAACACCCGAAGGCTGCTCGTCGAACAGGGCGGGTTCCTCTACGATTCCAACGCCTACAACGACGACATGCCGTTCATGCACCGGCAGGGCGACCGCGACCTCGTCATCCTGCCCTATGCCTTCGACACCAACGACATGCGCTTCCAGCCGGGCGGAGGCTTCGTGCAGGCCGACGACTTCGCCCGCTACTGCATCGGCGCCTTCGACCGGCTCCTCGCGGAAGGCGGCACCGAGCCGCGCATGCTGTCCATCGGCCTCCACCTGCGCATCATCGGCCGTCCGGCACGGATCGGCGGCCTCGAACGCCTGCTCGACCACATGGCGGCGACGCCGGGCGTGTGGTTCGCCCGTCGCGACGCCATCGCCCATCACTGGCGTGCGGGCCTCGGCCTCTCGCCCTGGCAGGCGCGCCCGGCCCTGTCCGCCTTCGAGGCCTGACCCATGCGGCTGCTGATCGCCAACCCGAACACGACGGAGGCGGTGACGAACCGCCTGATGGTTGCCGCTGCGGCTGTGAAGGCCCCCGCGACTGAACTCGTCGCCATGACCGCGCCGCGCGGCGTGCCCTATATCGCGACGCGCGCCGACGCGGTGGTCGGGTCGGCGGTGGCGCTGGAAATGCTGGCCGAGCGGCACTCGCAGGTCGATGCCGCCGTCATCGCCGCCTTCGGCGATCCCGGACTCGGCGGAGCGCGCGAACTCTTCGACATTCCCGTCGTCGGCATGGCGGAGGCGGCCATGCTCACCGCCTGCATGCTGGGCCGCTCCTTCGCCATCGTCACCTTCTCCGGTGGCCTCGTGCCTTGGTACAACGAGTGCCTCGACTGGAACGGGCTGCGTGGCCGCTGCGCCGGCATCTTCGCGCTGCAGGGCGCCTTCGTCTCCATCGCCGACGTGCAGGAGGAAAAGGAGGCGGCACTGGTCGAACTCGCCAACCGGGTCGTCACCGATCATGCCGCGGATGTCGTCATCCTCGCGGGAGCGCCACTGTCCGGATTGGCGCAGACGGTCCGCGATCGCGTGCCGGTGCCCCTTGTCGATGGCATCCAGGCGGCGGTGAAACAGGCCGAGGCGCTCGCCGCGCTGAAGCCCGCCAAGGCGACGCAGGGGACCTTCTGCCGCCCGGCCGCCAAGATGTGTACCGGCGTTTCCGAGACCCTGCGGGCCCGCTTCGAGCACCGCGATGGCTGACCGCGACACCCGCGATCTCGTCGGCTATGGCGGGCACTGGCCGGACATCCGCTGGCCGAACGGCGCGCGCCTCGCCGTGTCGCTCAACGTCAATTTCGAGGAGGGCGCCGAACTGCAGGTCGGCGACGGCGATCCGGTCTCGGAGCGGCTCGGCGAGGTCATCAGCGTCGTGGAGCCGGGAACGCGGGATCGCGGCCAGGAGCAGATTTTCGCCTATGGCACCCGCGCCGGGCTCTGGCGCATGCTGGACGCCCTCGAGCGGACGCGTCTTGCCTCGACCTTCCTCTTCTGCGGACGCGCCGTGGAGCGGGCGCCTGACCTTGCCCGCGCCGCCACCGATCGGGGCCATGAGGCGGCCGTCCATGGCTGGCGCTGGCGCCCTCACGCGGACTATCCGACGCGCGCGGCGGAGGCGGCCGATCTCGACCGCTGCCTCGCGGTGATCGAGCGGGTCTGCGGCACACGCCCGGAGGGCTTCTTCTGCCGCGGCGCCGAGAGCGCCTGGACGCGGGAGTTGCTGGTCGAGAAGGGCTTCTCCTACACGTCCAACGCCTTCGACGACGATCTGCCCTACTGGGACCGCGCGGGCGCGCGGCCGCTCCTCGTCGTGCCCTACGCGCTCGACAGCAACGACATGAAGTTCTTCCATCCCAATGGCTTCGTGCGGGCCGGCGACATGGTCGACTATGTCGATGACGCACTGGAGGTGCTGCTGGCCGAGGCGGCGCGGGGCCATGCCCGCCTGCTCAATATCGGCTTTCACCTGCGCATCTGCGGCCGGCCCGGCCGCTTCGCTGCCTTCGCCCGTATCACCGAGCGGCTTGCGGTGCTCGGCGACCGGATCTGGGTGGCCCGGCGCGACGAGATCGCGCGGGCCTTCGCGGCGCAGGCGCCGGCCTGAACGGCTTTCCACCGCAGGTGAGGGTGGGGTGGGCGGCAGCCTCACTGCCGCCCGCCAGCTCTCACTCGTCGAGGGAGAAGCCAGAGGCCTTGACGATCGGCTCCCAGGTCTTGCGGGCCCGGTCGAGATAGGCGGCATAGTCGGGCGGCGACATGGTGAAGGGCTCCTGGCCGACGGCCCGCAGCGTGTCGCGGGTGGCGGGGACCTTCACCGCCTCGGCGACGAAGCCGGCGATCTGCGCGGCGAGGGGGGCCGGCGTGGCCTTCGGCATGAAGCAGCCGAAGGTGTCGCGGCCGATGACCTGGGCGAAGCCCTGCTCGGCGAAGGTCGGCACGTTCGGCAGGAAGGCCGAGCGCTCGCGGTCGGAGACGCCGATGACACGCAGCACGCCGGAGGCGACATGCGGGACGTAGTCGCCGATCGGCGTGATGGTCGAGGCGATGTGCCCGCCGAGCAGGTCCTGGATCGCCGGTGTCGAGCCGCGATAGGGCACGTGGCGAAGCTGGACCTTTGCCGCCGCGACGAGGAGTTCGCCGAGGAAATGCGGGGTCGAACCGGCGGCCGGCGACCCATAGGCGGCCTCGGACGGATTGGCCTTCGCCCATTCGACGAAGCTTGCGACGTCCTTGACCGTCGCCGGCACCTTGGGACCGACCGCGAGGGCGAAGACGGCATAGGTCGCCGGCGTCACCGGGGTCACGTCGGTGGCGGCGTTGTAGGCGAGCTTCTTGTAGACGCTCGGGTAGATGGTGAACATCGCGTCCGGGCTGACGAGGATGGTGCGGCCGTCGGCGGGCGCCTCCATCATGGCCTGGATGGCGAGCTTGGCGGCAGCGCCGGGGCGGTTCTCGACGACGAAGCTGTCTGCGACCGACCCCTTGAGGCTCTCGGCCAGGCGCCGGGCCAGGGTGTCGGTCGGCCCGCCTGCGGGGAAGCCGACGATGATGCGTCCGTTGCCGCGGACGAGCTGGGCCGGAGCGGGCAGGGCGGATGCTGTCAGGGCTGCGGCCGACAGGCCGAGCATGTGGCGGCGATTCAGGTGCGTCATGGACGTTTCTCCTCGGGGTTGGAGCGGCGCCGGGTCGTTCGATGTCCGGTCTTCCGCTGGTCGTCGTGGCAGGTCTCTTCCTTGAGGGGCGGCGATCAGCCGCCGAGTCCCAGGATCTTCATGGCGTTCTTCTTCAGGATCAGGTCGTGGACCTCCGGCTTGAAACCGACTTCTGTGAACTGGGTGAGCCAGCGCTCCGGCGCGATCAGCGGGAAATCCGAGCCGAAGAGCATCTTCGACCGCAGCTGGGCGTTGGCATACTGGACGATCTGCGGCGGGAAGTATTTCGGCATCCAGCCCGACAGGTCGATGTAGACATTGGGCTTGTGCAGGGCCATCGACAGCGCCTCGTCAGTCCAGGGCCAGGACGGGTGGGCCAGCACGATGGTCATGTCGGGGAAGTCGACGGCCACGTCGTCGATATGGATGGGCTGGGAGTATTTGAGCCGCATGCCGCCGCCGCCGCGCATGCCGGTGCCGATGCCGGAATGGCCGGTGTGGAAGATCGCCGGCAGCTTGTG
>VFQR01001997.1_pt1 | contig 13859 bp, 14 predicted proteins | sample 3512321 | NCBI WGS metagenome assembly VFQR01 (sample SAMN10412374, study PRJNA504923) | tailings metagenome | isolation source: Relicate 3 Philex TSF1 revegetated site | place: Philippines: Tuba, Benguet | collected 2017-08-29
GCTGGAACCGGACGGAGTTCGACGCGTTCGGGATCCCGTTCGAGCGCAGGGTCGACCGGTTCGTCGAGGCGTACCGGATCGTCCTCCCGCTCGTGCGCGGTGAGCGGGTCAGCGTGGACGGCACCCACGTCCGTGCGGACGACGCCGTGCTGCTGCCGCCGTCGGCGCGCGGCGCGCTGCCCGTGATGGTCGGGAGCAACGGCGAGCGCGTGCTGCGCGCCACGCTCCCCACGGCCGACGTCTGGAACACGTGGTTCACCGATCACGGCAACCGCGCGGAGCGCTTCGCCGCCCTGGCGGCGAAGGTCGACGCGGTGGCCGCCGAGGTGCGCCACGACGGCCGCCGCGTGGAGCGCAGCGCGTGCCTGCTGGTGGCGCCGGCGGGGTTCGGGCGCGGCGAGCGGCGGGCGGACCCGTCGGCGCCGGCGGTGGACGGGCCGCCGGCGGTGATCGCGGCCGCCGTGCGCGAGCTCGCCGATGCAGGGGCCGACGAGGTGATCCTCGTGGCCGATCCGATCACCGAGCGGTCGGTCCGGGTCCTCGGCGAGGCGCTCGGGTGACCGCCGCCTGCCACGACCCGGAGGCGATCTCCACCAGGTCGAGCCCGCCGCCGTACTGGTAGGCCCACGCGGAGCGGCCTCCCACCGTGACGAGCTGGACCCGGTGGTACAGGCCGGCGACCGCGCCCTCGATGCCGTCGAGCACCTCGAGCGCCTCCGCCAGTCGGTCCGCCACGAGCGGCACGACGCCGCCGTGGATCCGCCCGCCCGTGCCGAAGCGCGCCGCCGGGTACCCGCGGCCGGTGTCGAACAGCGTCCCGTCCACCGCGTCGGCCACGGGGTCACCGGCGGCGAACGGTTCGAGGAACCGCCAGCGCGGCTCGCCGGGCAGCAGGGTCCCGTAGGCGAACAGCGCGCCAGGCGGCGCGTCGGCGCCGCTCACGCCGAGGTGGTGGGCGCTGCGACGGGGGCCGAGCGGGCGACGATGTAGGCCGACAGCAGGTGGCCGAGGTCGGCGACGATCAGCTCGCGATCGGCCTCCCCGGCGCGGAGGTAGTCGACGTAGAACGCGATGCCGGTGCGCACGAAGGTCTGCCCCATGGCCTCTGCCGCAGGCTCCGAGAGCCCGACGAGCTGGGGCGTCACGTGCGTCGTGACGAGCCTGGTGAACCGCTCCCGCAGCGCCTGCGCGGCAGGGCTGTGCTCCACGAGCTCCGGCCGGTGCAGCACCGCCAGGGTGCCGGGGTGGTCGACGAAGAAGGTGGCGAACCGGCGGGCGGCGAGGACGACGAGCTCCGCCAGCGCCACGTCGGCGGCGTCGGGCAGCTCGGCGACGACCAGCTCCAAGCCCTCGGCCGCGCGACACACCATCGCCTCGACCACGGCCTCCTTGTCGGGGAACCAGTAGTAGAGGCGTCCCACGGACACGCCGGCGGCGGCCGCGATGTCGACCGTGGACGCTCCACTCACGCCCAGCTCGTGGAACACGTGTTCCGCCGCGCCCAGGATCTGCTCCAGCGTCTGCGCGGAGCGGGCTTGCCGGGGCGCAGTCCGCGTGGGCATGTCCACGGGCGGATCCTAGGCCACACCAGCAGGTGCAGCGGCCACCGCAGCCCCGTCAAGACGCCGTCAAGCCGCCTCCCGAGCGGCGCGGCATGAACCACGCAGAGCGGTCGACGATTACTCTGCGTGGTATCGGTGGTATGGTCCCGGCACCGCCCCGCCGAGCGACCTGGAGAACGAGATGGACATCGCACAGCTGCAGACCGGTGAGCTCGTCCGGGGCAGCGGCGTCGACGCCACCGCGGCGCGCGAGCGGGTCCGCCAGCGGCGGCTGTGGCGGCTGTTCCTCGTGCTCCTCGGGCCGTGCGCGTTCCTCTGGTACCGGCTGATCACGCACAACCCGATCGGCCTCGGCATCCCCACGTGGGTGCCTCGCGACCCGATGCTGATCGTTGCCATCGGGCTCCTGTCGCTGCTCATGGTGATGATCCTGGTCCCGTTCCTCGGCGCCGGCAGCTCGCCGCACGTGCTGCTCCGGCCCAGTGACTCGAACGTGCGGCTGAGCGACGTGGTCGGCGCCGAGGCCACCCGGCGCGAGGCGATCGACACGCTGAACCTGTTCCTGTCGCACCGGTCGTTCCAGTCCGAGATGGGCGGCTCCGCACGCCGGGGGGTGCTGTTCGAAGGGCCGCCCGGCACGGGCAAGACCCACCTGGCCAAGGCGCTCGCGGCCGAGGCGGGGGTGCCGTTCCTGTTCGTGTCGGCGAGCGCGTTCCAGTCCATGTACTTCGGCCAGACGAACCGCAAGATCCGCACGTTCTTCAAGGCGCTGCGGCGGGCCGCCCGCGACGAGGGCGGCGCGATCGGGTTCATCGAGGAGTTCGACGCCATCGGTGGGGCACGCAGCGGCATGAACTCGGGCTCGATGCGCGAGGGCATCGTCGGCGTGGTCAACGAGCTGCTCGTGCAGATGCAGAGCTTCGACGTCCCGACGGCCCGCCAGCGCCTGGCGACGAAGCTGATCGACGCCGTCAACGTGTTCCTGCCGCCCCACCGGGCGCTCCCGCGGCCGCGGCCGGCCACCGCCAACATCCTCGTGGTGGCGGCCACGAACCGTGCCGCCGACCTCGACCCGGCGCTGCTGCGGCCGGGCCGGTTCGACCGGGTCATCCACTTCGACCTGCCCCCGCGCGCCGACCGTGTGGAGATCGCCGCCTACTACCTGTCCCGCAAGGCCCACACGCCCCAGGTGGACGAGCACCTGGTGGCCGACCTCACGCCCGGCTACACCCCCGTGCGGATCGAGCGGCTGCTCGACGAGGCGCTGATCGTGGCCCTGCGCCACGGCCGGCGGGCGATGACGCTCGACGACGTCATCGAGGCGCAGCTGACGACCGAGATCGGCCTCTCCCATCCCGTCGGCTATCACCCCGACGAGCGACGTCGGGTGGCCATCCACGAGGCCGGGCACGCGCTGGTGGCGGCGCTCACGGGGCGCGAGATCCGCGTGGCCTCGATCCTGCGGCGAGGCGCGGCGCTCGGCATCGTCGCGCACGGCGACGCTGAGGAGCGCCACCTGCGCACGCCCACGGAGGGCGCCGACCTCATCGCCATCGCCCTCGCCGGCAGGGCGGCGGAGATCCAGGAGTTCGGCGAGGCCTCGAGCGGCATCGCCTCCGACCTGGCCTACGCCACCACCGTGGCCTCGCAGCTCGTCGGGCAGCTCGGCGCGGCCGACACGCTGATCAGCCTCGAGGCGGCGGCGATGATGGGCCCCGCCAACCTCGTCGCGAAGGTGCTCGCCGACGAGCCCTCGCGGGCGAAGGTCGAGGCCCTGCTGGCCAGCGCCGCCGACCGCGCAGCGTGCATGCTCCTCGAGCACCGCCGGGCCCTCGTGGCCGTGGCCGACGAGCTCTGCGCCCGTGACGAGCTCAGCGGCGACGAGATCGGCAGGTTCCTCGGCGCCGAGCTGGCCGCGTGATCTAGCGGAACAGGTCGCGGCTCTGGTCGCGCAGCACCGGCGCGATCGTGGCGGTGTCGTCGGGCTGCCAGGTGTGCCCGCGCACGACGGCCACGGGCACGCGTGACACGTTGCCCTTCACCAGCTCGGCCGCGCCCGCCAGCTCGTCGGCCGTGCAGATCGCCTGCACCTTGAACTCGTGGCCGTGCGGGTCGAGCTGGCCGATGTAGCTGAGGATGGGCTGGATGCCGGCCACGCCGATGGCGATGTCGGTCTGGCCTTCGCGCCAGGCGCGGCCGAAGGTGTCGGAGACGATCACGGCGGCGTCGACGCCGGCCCCGCGTAGACCGGCGCGGATGCGCCGGGCCGAGGCATCGGGGTCGACGGGCAGCAGTACCACGCGCCCTGCGGCCCCGCTGCTCGACTGGTCGATGCCGCTGTTCGCGCAGACGAACCCGTGGTGGGTCTCGGTGATCAGGACCGGGCCCAGCTGGCGGACGATCCGCTTGGCTTCGCGCAGGACGAGCTCGGTCACCGCGGGATCCTTGTCCCACGTGGCCGACCACTCCCTCGCGAAGGTGGACGGCTCCACGTCGGCGAGCTCCACCAGGCGGCCCTCGGCCTTCGACACGATCTTCGAGGTGACGACGACGACGTCGCCGTCGCGCAGCGGGGTGCCGGCCGCCCCGGCGGCGCCGGCGATCATCGTCGCGAGATCGGCACCCGGCTCGATCTCCGGCAGGCCGGGCACGCCGAAGACGTGCAGCGCGGCGCTCACGCCGGCAGGCGGTCGAGGAAGTCGAGGATGGCCGCGTTGACGGGGCCGGGGTGGGTGAGGTTGGCGGCGTGTGCGCCCGGCACGGCCACCACCCCGTCGCAGCCCGGCAGCCCGGCGGCGAGCGCTTCGGCCAGGGGCATCTCGATGGCGGTGTCGGACGTGCCGTGCACCACGAGTGCGGGCATGGTCAGCTCGCCCAGCCGGTCGGTGACGTCGTCGCGACCGAGGAGGCAGCGGCCCGGCTCGGCGAGCGACTCTTTCGGGCGGGCCTGCCACTTCGCGATCCAGCGCGGGTTCTCGTCGGGGTCGTCGATGATGATCGTGGCCACCGCCCCGGCCAGCTCGTCGACAGGACCAGCGGCCACCCACATGTCGAGCATCCCCTGGTACGCGGCGACCTTGTCGGGGTGCTCGGTGCCGGCCTGCGTGTCGAGCAGGATCAGCGCCCGGACGCGCTCGGGCGCGAGGAGCGCGGCGCGCAGCGACAGGAACCCGCCCTGGCTCATCCCCCCGACGACGGCCCGCTCGATGCCGAGGTGGTCCATCAACGCGAGGCAGTCGCGGGCGGAGTCCCAGTAGGTGAAGGGCCGCCCGTCGAACTCGGTGCGCCCGAAGCCGCGCTCGTCCCACGTGATCACGCGGTAGCGGTCGCGCAGCGCCTCCACCTGCGGGGCGAACATCTCGGAGTCCATGAGGAAGCCGTGGGCGAGCACCACCGGGGGGCCGTCGCCGCCGGTGTCCTCGAACCAGATCCGTTGACCGTTGACGTCGGCGTGCGGCATGGGCCGAAGGTAGCAGCGGTGTTGCAGACTGTGGTCCATGACACGCGCAGCCGTCTCGGCCACGTTCGACCCGAGCCGCTGGCGGGAGGTGCCCGGCTTCGACTTCGACGACATCACCTACCACCGCTGCGTCGACCAGGGCACCGTGCGCATCGCCTTCGACCGGCCCGAGGTGCGCAACGCCTTCCGCCCCCGCACCGTCGACCAGCTGTACACGGCGCTCGACCACGCGCGCATGTCGACCGACGTCGGGTGCGTGATCCTCACCGGCAACGGGCCGTCGCCGAAGGACGGCGGATGGGCGTTCTGCAGCGGCGGCGACCAGCGCATCAGAGGTCGCGACGGCTACCGCTACACGGTCGACGACCCGAGCGGGGCCCCCGGCGAGACGGCGGAGGCGATCGACCCCGGCCGAGCCGGCCGCCTGCACATCCTGGAGGTGCAGCGGCTCATCCGGTTCATGCCGAAGGTCGTCATCTGCGTGGTGCCGGGGTGGGCGGCAGGGGGCGGGCACAGCCTGCACGTCGTCGCCGACCTCACCATCGCGAGCGAGGAGCACGCCCGGTTCAAGCAGACCGACGCCGACGTGGCCAGCTTCGACGGCGGCTTCGGCAGCGCGTACCTCGCCCGCCAGGTGGGCCAGAAGTTCGCCCGCGAGATCTTCTTCCTCGGCCGGGAGTACTCCGCTGCCGACGCGCACCGCATGGGGATGGTCAACGCGGTGGTCCCCCACGCCGACCTGGAGGCGACGGCGCTCGAGTGGGCGGCGGCGATCAACGCGAAGAGCCCCACCGCCCAGCGGATGCTCAAGTTCGCGTTCAACCTCGTCGACGACGGCCTCGTCGGCCAGCAGGTGTTCGCCGGCGAGGCCACCCGGCTCGCGTACATGACCGACGAGGCGGCGGAGGGGCGCGGCGCGTTCCTCGACAAGCGCGAGCCGGACTGGAGCGCGTACCCGTGGCTGTTCTGAGCCGCACGCGCTGATCGGCATGCCCGGGTTCGTCACGGTCGACGACGCCGACGACGCGCGCCTGGCCGTGTTCCGCCTGCACGAGCGGGGCCTGTCGAACCGGCCGCAGCGCCGCGACGACGCCGGCGCAGGCCTGTTCATGGCCGAGGGCGACCTCGTCGTGGAGCGCGCCGTCGCTGCCGGGTGCGAACCGGTCGCGGTCCTCGTGGACGAGCTGCGCCCGCCACCGGTGGCCGCGCTGCTGGCCCGGACGGTGACGGTGTTCGCGGGCGGCGAGGCGGTGCGGGCGATGGTCACCCGCCTCGGCGTGCCCACCAGCGTCGTCGCCGTCTTCCGCCGCCCTCCGCGGCCGAGCGTGGAGGAACTGGCCCGGGGGGCCACACGCCTCGTGGTCGCGGAGGCGGTCGACAACCCGGCCAACGTCGGTGCCATCGTCCGCAACGCAGCCGCGCTCGGCTGGGACGGGCTCGTGCTCGACCCCACGTCGGCCGACCCCCTGGCGCGGAGGTCGCTGAGGGTGTCGATGGGCCACGCGCTGGTCCTCCCCCACGCCCGGGCGCCGATCGGCTCCGCGCTGGCCCACCTCGACGGCGAGGGCTTCGTCGTCGCCGCCCTCACCCCGCACGAGTCGGCGGTCGACATCGACGATCTCACCGGGTTGGGCGACCGACGCCTGGCGGGCGTGGTCGGCGCCGAGCGGGCCGGCCTCTCCGACGACGTGCTGGCAGCGGCGACGGTGCTGGTGCGGATCCCGATGCGCGGTGGCGTCGACTCGCTCAACGTGGCCGCGGCCACCGCCATCGCCTGCTGGGCGCTGCGCGCCCGCTGAGGGTCAGCGGCGCGGGTCGCTGCTCGAGATCGGCAGCCCGGTGTCGTTGCGCATGTGCTCGGCGGCGGGGACGAGGTGGCCGAGCAGCGCGGCACGCACCTCGTCGTCGTCGGTCGCCCGTTCGACGGCGGCGACCATGTGGTGCAGCCAGCGGTCACGCTCGGAGGGCCCCACGCGGAACGGCATGTGCCGCAACCGCAGGCGGGGGTGGCCGCGCTCGTCGGAGTACGTGGTCGGACCGCCCCAGTACTGCGCGAGGAACAGCGTGAGCCGCCGCCTCGCACCGGTGAGGTCGGGCGCCTCGGGGTAGAGGCGGAGGAGGGCGTCGTCGCCGGCGACGCCGTCGTAGAACAGGTCGACCAGGCGCTCGAAGAACGCGAGGCCCCCCACCCGGTCGTAGAGGGTGGGTCCCGCCTCCTGGCCCGTGCTGCTCACCGGGTCAGGATACGGCTGCTCAGACGAGCGCGGGGTCGAACACCCGGACGAGGCCGAGGTGCTCGGGCCGGAACACGAGCGGGGTCGACCCGTCACAGGGGTCGAGGATCACCGCCTCCGGCGTGGCGAGCAGGACGATCGCCGTGACGGCATCGCCGTCCACGTCGACCTCGATCACGTCACCCGTGCTTGCGTTCATCGTGTGGTTCCTTCCGTGTCCCGTCCGACGATCAGTGGTTCCGTCCCCGTCTGTTCCCAGCGGGGCAGCACGAATCACATCGGCACGTCAGGTGGCGACCTTGACGAGAACTTCCGGGTAACCGCCGTCAGGAGAACTCGGGCGGGCTCCAGCCCGGGAAGATGTCGGGCAGCCCGTCGCTCACCTTCACCGGGAACTGCGCCGGCCGCTTCTCGAGGAAGCTGGTCACGCCCTCGCGTGCGTCGGCGCTGCGCCCCCGCTCGGCGATGCCGCGGGAGTCCACGCGGTGGGCCTCCATGGGGTGGGCTGCCCCGAGCATCCGCCACAGCATCCGCCGCGTCAGGGCCACGGACACCGGGGCGGTGTGCTGGGCGATCTCGGTGGCGATGGCGCGAGCGGCCGGCAGCAGCTCGTCGGGGGCGTGGACGCTGCGCACGAGGCCGCCGCGCAGGGCTTCCTCCGCCCCGAAGACCTTGCCGGTGTAGCACCACTCGGCGGCCGTGCTGATGCCGACGAGGCGGGGCAGGAACCAGCTCGAGCACGCCTCCGGCAGGATGCCCCGGCGGGCGAACACGAAGCCGAACCGTGCCGAGTCGCTGGCGAGGCGGATGTCCATCGGCAGGGTCATGGTGACGCCCACGCCCACGGCCGGGCCGTTGATGGCCGCGATCACCGGCTTGGTGCACTCGAAGATCCGCAGCGTCACCAGCCCGCCGCCGTCGCGGGGCACGCCGGGGACGGCGCTGCGCTCGTCGCTGCCCCCGCCGGCGAAGGTGTCGCCGCCACCGCTCAGATCCGCCCCGGCGCAGAAGCCCCGCCCGGCGCCCGTGACGATCACGGCTCGCACGTCGTCGTCCGCGTCGACGCGGTCGAACGCGTCGATGAGCTCGCGCATCATCGTGTTCGTGAACGCGTTCAGCTGGTCGGGGCGCTGCAGGGTGATCGTCGCGACCTGCTCGCTCACGTCGTAGCGGATCTGGGAGTGCTCCATCCCCGCATGCTGCCATCCGCGTGCGGGCGGTCGTCAGCCCGGCCTTCGTGCGGCCACCAGCCACGTGCCGGCGCCCATCCGCACCTCGTCGTCGGTGCGGTGCTGCTCGAGCACGTCGGCCGCCGCGCGGACCGCGGACGCGCGATCCGCCGGCGCCGCCGTGCGCAGCGCCGGGGCGGTCATCGGGTTCTGCTCGAGGACCCGTTCCGCGAGCGCGACGATGTCGCCCGCGCCCCGGAGGACGGCTTCGTCCGGCCCTGCTCCGACCGACACGTCGGTGAACCCGGCCGCAGCGAGCAGCTCGTGCAGCCGCTGCGGGTCGGCGAGCGAGAACGGACCGGGCGCGTCGGGCGGCGGTGGCGGCTCGACGGGCAGGTGCGCCGCCGCAGCCAGCACGGGGCCGATGATGAAGGGGTTGGCGGGCGGCGCCTGGAAGCACACGAAGGCCATCCGTGCGCCGGCGCGGAGCGATCGGCACACGTTGGCGAACGCGAGCACCGGGTCGGAGAAGAACATCACCCCGAACCGTGAGAACGCCGCGTCGAAGGGTGCACCCGGCAGCTCCCCCTCCTGCACGTCGACCACCTCGAAGCGGACGTTGTCGACCTTCGCCCCCACCGCTCGCCGCCGCGCCTCGTCGAGCAGCCGTGCCGAGATGTCGACGCCCATTGCCTCACCGGGTGCCACCTGCCGCGCCAGGGCACGGGTCGTCGCGCCCGTCCCGCAGCCGACGTCGACCACCCTGTCACCCGCACCGACGTCGAGGAGCGCCATCGCCGCCTCGCCGAAGGGACCCAGCAGCTCGTCGAAGGGGTCGGCGTGGCGCACCCAGGCCTCGCCCACGGACTCGTTCCAGATGGCGGCCTGCTGCTCGTTGCCCACGGCCGCACGGTACTCGTGCGCGTCGCCGTCAGACGTCGAGGAACCGGGAGGCGGCGGTGCCGGAGCTGACCGCTCCGACGAACATGCCGAGGAGCACGATCCAGAGCACGACCACCATCGGGTAGCTGCCGCTGACGACGAACGCCCCGAAGCCGGACTCCGACGGGAAGTCGCGCACGCCCGCGGTCCAGACGGAGTTGAGCAGGAGCATGCCGCCGCTCGCCAGCACCCCGCCGATGAGGCCCACGAGGAGACCCTCGAGCATGAACGGGAGCCGGATGAACCAGTTGGTCGCGCCGACCAGCTTCATCACCTCGATCTCCCGCCGCCGCGCGTACATGGCGGTGCGGATGGTGTTCCAGATGAGCAGCACCGCCGAGAACAGCAGCAGGCCGGTGAACACGTAGAGCATCACGCCGAGCAGGCCGCTCAAGGAGTCGAGGACCTTGATCTGGTCGCTGGGGAAGGTCACCCGCATCACACCGGGGAGGGTGTTGAAGTTGGACGCCAGCTGCGTGAGCAGCTCGGGGGTGGTGCCGGCCACCGGCACCACCTTGAACTGCGTGGGGATGTTCTGCTCGTTCAGCAGGCCGAGCGTCTGGGGGTCGCCGGCGAACAGGCGCTGGGCCTCCGCGAGCGACTCCTGCACGTCGAGGTAGCGGAGGCGGTCGACGTCGATCACGTCGGGGGTGCGCGTGAGCGCGTCGCGGACGACGTCGAGCTGCGCCTCGGAGGCGTCGTTCTGGATGTAGACGATCATCTCGACGCCGCCCTCCCACTGCGAGAGCTGGTTCTCGAAGCCGCGCTGGATGAGCAGCGTGAGCCCGAACAGCAGCAGCGACACCGACGAGGTGATCACCGCGGCGAGGGTGAGCGTGAGGTTCCGCCGCAGGCTCGCCCACATCTCGCGGAAGGTGTAGCTGAGTCGCGAGAACATCTACTCGTACACCCCGCGGGCCTGGTCGCGCACGATGATCCCGCGGTCGAGCTGGATCACCCGCTTGCGCATCATGTTCACGATGCGCTGGTCGTGGGTGGCCATCACCACGGTGGTGCCGGTCTTGTTGATGCGGTCGAGGAGGCGCATGATCCCCTCACCGGTGGTGGGGTCGAGGTTCCCGGTGGGCTCGTCGGCGAGCAGGATCAGCGGCCGGTTCACGAAGGCCCTGGCGATCGACACCCGCTGCTGCTCACCGCCGCTCAGCTGGTGGGGGAACCGCTCCTGCTTGCCGGCCAGGCCGACGAGGTCGAGCACCGCCGGCACCTGCTGGCGGATGACGTGCTTCGGCCGCCCGATCACCTCGAGCGCGAACGCGACGTTCTCGAACACCGTCTTGTTCGCCAGCAGCTTGTAGTCCTGGAAGATGTTGCCGATGTTGCGGCGCAGGTGCGGCACCTTCGCGTCGGGCATGTCGATGATGTTCCGCCCGGCCACCCACACCGCGCCCCGCTCCGGCTTCTCCTGCCGGTTGAGCAGGCGCAGCAGGGTGCTCTTGCCCGAGCCCGAGGGGCCGACGAGGAACACGAACTCGGCCTTCGCGATGTCGAAGCTCGCGTCGCGCAGCGCCGTGACCTCGGCGCTGTAGCTCTTCGTCACGTTCTCGAGCTTGATCATGCGGGGGGAGAACCTACTGGTGCGGGTCGTCGCCGCGGCGTCGCCACCTCAGGTAGCCCTCCATGAACGCGTCGAGGTCGCCGTCGAGCACGCCGGCGACGTTGCTCGACTCGACCTCGGTGCGCAGGTCCTTCACCATCTGGTACGGCTGCAGGACGTACGACCTGATCTGGCTGCCCCAGCCCACCTGCGCCGTGCGTCCGGCGATGCGGTCGAGCTCGGCTTCGCGCTCTTCGATCACGCGTGCGGCGATCATCGTCCGCAGGCGGTTCAACGCCTTCTCGCGGTTCTGCAGCTGGCTGCGCTCCTCCTGGCTGGAGGCGACGAGGCCCGTGGGCTCGTGGATCAGGCGCACCGCGGACGACGTCTTGTTCACGTGCTGACCGCCCGCACCCGAGGCGCGGAACACCTCCATGCGGATGTCGCTCTCGTTGAGTTCGACGTCGGGATCGTCGAGCACGGGCCACACCTGCACCGAGGCGAAGCTCGTCTGGCGCCTGCCCTGGTTGTCGAAGGGGCTGATCCGCACCAACCGGTGGGTCCCCCGCTCGGCGGTCATCAGCCCGTACGCGTAGCGGCCGTGCAGCGTGAACTCGGCGGAGAGGATGCCCGCCTCCGTCCCCTCGCTGACGGCGTCGACCTCCACCGTGAACCCTCGCCGCTCGGCCCAGCGCGAGTACATCCGCAGGAGCATCTCGCTCCAGTCCTGCGCGTCGACGCCGCCGTCCTTCGCGTTGATCTGCACGATGCAGTCGGACTCGTCGTGCTCGCCCGTGAACAGGCTGCGCAGCTCGAGGTGGTGCAGCGCCGTATCGAGGTGTGTGCACGCGCCCGAGATCTCGGCCTCTTGCGACTCGTCGTCCATCTCCCGGGCCAGCTCGTGGAGCACCTCGGCGTCCTCGAGCTCGCGGGCGAGCGCGTCGAAGCCCTCGATGTCGGCCTTCACGTCGGCGTACTCGGCACTGACCCGCTTGGCCGCGTCCTGGTCGTCCCACAGATCGGGGCGGCCGACCTCGACCTCGAGCTCCTTCAGGCGCACGCGGTTCGGCTCGATGCGCAGGTAGCGCTCGGCCTCGGTGAGGCGGCGGCGGAGCCCGCCCAGCTCGTCGGTGAAGTCGCGCACGGTGCCTGCCTCAGGAGGCCGTGGCGCCGTGGCACATCTTGAACTTCTTGCCGCTCCCGCAGGGGCAGGGGGCGTTGCGGGCCGTCTTCGCCCACTCGTCCTTCACGACCGTCTGCTGCTTGGCCGGCGCCGGGGCGGCGGCCGCGGCAGCGGCGAGCGCGGGGTCGGCGCCCGCGGCCACCGCCGCGGTGGCACCGGCGAAGGCGTCGACCGGCGCATCGTCGCTCGAGGTCTGCTGCACGTTCTGCACGGCCGGGGTCGGCGCCTGCTGGCGGACGACCTGCACGTGCATCACGTAGCGGACGAAGTCCTGGGCGATGCCCTTCATCATCGAGCCGAACATCTCGAAGCCTTCGCGCTGCCACTCCGTCAGCGGGTCCTTCTGGCCCATCGCCCGCAGGTTGATGCCCTCCTGCAGGTAGTCCATCTCGTCGAGGTGCTCGCGCCAGCGCTGGTCGATGATGCGCAGCATCACCTGGCGCTCGACGTCGCGCATCACCGCCGCCCCGAGCTCGGTCTCGCGCAGTTCGTAGTAGGCGGAGGCGTCGGCCATGACGAGGTCGTACATGCGGTTGGTGGAACCGGCCTCCTCCAACTGCTCCACGGTGACCTGCGTGGGCCAGAACGTCTTCAGCTCCTTGGCGAGGCCGTCGAGGTCCCACTCGTCGTCCGCGGCGCTGGCGCAGTGCGTGTCGATCAGCGCGTCGACCGCCTCGGCGAGGTACTCCATCGCCGCCGCCTTGAGGTCGACGCCCTGGAGGATCTGGTCGCGGCGCTGGTAGATCACCTTGCGCTGCTCGTTCATGACCTCGTCGTACTTGAGCACGTTCTTGCGGATCTCGCCGTTGCGCTGCTCGACGGTGGTCTGCGCACGCTCGATCGCCTTGGTGACCATCTTCGCCTCGATGGCCTCGTCCTCCGGCAGGGCACGGCCCATCACCCAGTTGAGCGCGCCGGTGGCGAACAGGCGCATCAGCTCGTCGTCGAGGCTGAGGTAGAACCGGCTCTCCCCCGGGTCGCCCTGGCGGCCCGAGCGGCCCCGGAGCTGGTTGTCGATGCGCCGGCTCTCGTGGCGCTCCGTGCCGAGCACGTAGAGCCCACCGAGGGCGCGGATCTCGTCGCCCTCGGCCTGGCACTCGGCCCGGTACGCGGCGAGGAGCTGGTCGTAGCGGGCGAGCGCAGCTGTCCGGGCGGCGAGGAACTCCTCGCTCGGCTGGGCGGGCAGCTCGAACTCCTCCACGAGGACGGCCGGCTCGTGGCCCTCCCTCAGCACGTCGCGCCGGGCCAGGCCCTCCGGGTTGCCGCCGAGCATGATGTCGACGCCGCGGCCGGCCATGTTGGTGGCGACGGTGACGGCGTGCATGCGCCCGGCCTGGGCGACCAGCTCGCCCTCACGGGTGTGCTGCTTCGCGTTGAGCACCTCGTGGGCGATGCCCCGCTTGTCGAGCATCCGCGAGAGGCGCTCGCTCTTCTCGACGCTCACGGTGCCCACCAGCACGGGCTGCCCGCGCTCGTAGCGCTCGGCGATGTCGTCGACGACCGCGCCGAACTTCGCCTCCTCGGTCTTGTAGATGAGGTCGGGCTGGTCGATGCGGATCATCGGCCGGTTGGTGGGGATCTGCACGACCGCGAGGCTGTAGGTGTTCATCAGCTCGGCCGCCTCGGTCTGGGCGGTGCCGGTCATGCCGGCGAGCTTGTCGTACATGCGGAAGTAGTTCTGGAGGGTGACCGTCGCCAGGGTCTGGTTCTCCTCCTTGATCTTGACGCCCTCCTTGGCCTCGACGGCCTGGTGC
>VFQR01001998.1_pt1 | contig 13825 bp, 9 predicted proteins | sample 3512321 | NCBI WGS metagenome assembly VFQR01 (sample SAMN10412374, study PRJNA504923) | tailings metagenome | isolation source: Relicate 3 Philex TSF1 revegetated site | place: Philippines: Tuba, Benguet | collected 2017-08-29
CATGATGGGCGAGGTCGCGTCGGGCATAAGGTCGTTCCAGAAGGGCATGCGCGAGAAAGACGACAAGCCCGCGCAACTTCTTTCCGCACAGACGACCGCACCCGACCACCCGGTTGCGGATGCTCAAAAGAAAGACGTCTGAGCGCGGGCGCTACGTCGGTATCAGCCGCGCTGCACCTGCCGGATCTGGCACACATGCTGGTTATAGCTGATGTCGCCGATGTCCGGCGGGTTCAGCGCACGGGTGCAGCCGCCGCGCTTGGCGATCTCGATCATTGCCTGCGGCACCGACACGTCACCGACCTCGGCCAGGAGCCGGTCGACACGGAAGCGGCCACGGCGATTGCACAGCGCACAGTGCACCTCCAGCCGCTCGATCAGGTCCGATAGCACCGGGTATTGCCGGACCGGCCCGAATGGCGACTCCGGGGCTCTCGCCATGGCGGCCGAGACCCAGCGTGGCACCTTGCGGTGCTTCATGAGCGTGCTCGCGACCTCGGCCGGTCAGCAGTCCGGCGCTTCAATGCTGCACGGACCAGCTTTGCCCGCGCACCCGTGCGAGCGACGATCTGCTCGAGCGTCATGCCTTCGGCCGCAAGCTGACGAATGCGCGCGGACTGGTTGATAGGGACCGATATCGGCTGCATGTCGACCTCCTGTTGTCCCGGTTCTAGTCTCAGAACATAACAGGAACAAGCCGAGTCGCATGCGGGTGGCGATCACCTTTTCCGCGCGCTAGGGTGCGGAGTGTATGCAGCGTGAGGCAGTCGGCCGATGTGCAACCTCTATTCGATCAACACCAATGTCGAGGCGATCCGCCGGATCGTCGGGGACTTCAGGCGCCACACCAGCATCGGCAACTTCCCGCCGCTACCGGGAGTGTTTCCGGACTACCCGGCGCCGATCGTGCGCAACACACCCGAGGGCCGCGAGCTGGCCATGGTCCGGTGGGGCCTGCCGACGCCGCCCAAGTTCCTCGAGGGCAAGCGCACCGATCCGGGCGTCACCAATGTGCGCAACGTCAACAGCCCGCACTGGCGCCGCTGGCTCGGTCCGGCCAGCCGCTGCGTCGTTCCGTTCACCTCCTTCAGCGAATTCGACAACGGGGTGAACCTCAGCACCGGCAAGAAGCGCGGCGACACATGGTTCGCGCTCGGCGCGGATCGCCCGCTGGCCTTCTTCGCGGGCATCTGGACACCCAATTGGACCAGCACGCGCAAGCTGAAGGAGGGCGAGGTGACGACAGACCTCTTCGCCTTCCTCACCACCTGGCCGAACGCCGAGGTGGCGGCCGTGCATCCCAAGGCGATGCCGGTGATCCTCACGACTGCCGAAGAGGTTTCCACATGGCTGTCCGTGCCATGGGAGGAAGCACAGGCCCTGCAACGCCCTCTGCCCGACGACAGTCTCAAGGTCGTTGCCGTGGGCGCCAAGCAGGATGTGCCGGCCGAGACATGAGTGCGCGGCGGCCCGACTATCGGCTGAACCGTGACAATGAGCGCTCGGGCGTCCGGTATTCTGCGATCAGCGCGGCCGCTGAGGGGTGACTTCGTGGGCGGGAACGTCGACGATGGTGTCGACGGGCTTAGCGCGCTTCGCTGTTGGGTCCATCCGCCGAGTGGCCAAAGCATGGGACAGCCGCAACCCGCGTTGCCGCCTCCGGGCGTCCCCGAACAGCATGCCAATGGCGCCATTCCAGAAAGGCTTACAGGTTTTTCCTATCAGGAAATGGGCTCTGTTGGGTGCAGTAGCCCAAAAAACCACTCGAAAGTCCGGCGCTTCAGCTGGGTCGCGCTGGGTGGCGACCTTCTAACTGTATAGGAGGTATGGACGCTACTCCTCAGCTACCTCTGCCTTGAGCTTCCTGGAGAGGTTGGCCAGCGCGTATTGAACGGACTTGCATAGCTGTTCAAAAGCGACCGCAGTCCCGTATGGTCCAGAGCCAGTCCGCGCACGCCCTGACAGCCTCTTGCCCTTCACGGCAAGAGACCTGCGGTGGAGCGGCCGGGTCAAGGCGTTTTGCTCTAGGAGCATCTGATCCATCTTGGCCAACCCGGAGATGCCGGTATGCAAGAATTTCTTAACACGCTGTCTTTCCCGGTAAAGGAGCAGTGGCCCTGCCCCACCGTCCAGCCGTCGCACCGTGGCCAGCTTGAATTGGAAGTAAGTGCCCTGAAGGGTCGCGAACTTGAAGCGCGATACGTCAGCAATGTGCCGTATCCCCAACGCTGCGAGCTTGCTCTGCTTAAGCGTCACCTCGACTCGGCACCTCCTATCTTTTAGAGCCAGAACTTCGTGGGTCTCGGCATGTCTATTCTGGCGGTCCACCACCTTGTCCATCACTCGCACCATGCTTGCGGAGTCCTTATCACCGAAGTAAATCGTAGTGTCCGCCCCCGGGGAGTTTACGGTGTCGTTGACTGCGAAGGTGAATGGGTCGCTGCCCCGCCCGGACTTTTGGATCAGCAACCAGCGGTGGTCGTTTCCCCAGGCAAAACGCGGCATCGAAGTCCGACTGGTAAATACCTGGAGTTCGGGGGCCAAATGCCTGAACAAGACGCCCACCATTCGTGCTCTGTTCTCGTCAGATGGGGTCTTCGGGGTGAAGTCGACACTGACCTCCATGCCGATCACAACTGGCACCGCGATAAGCCCATACCTGCGGTCGATAGCTGCAAGGATCCGTTGCAGCTTCAAAAGGTCCGGCTCTTGCACCTTTACTTCGAAGTGCGAGCTCTCCTGCCCAGCTCCAGCGTCGATCGGCTCGATGTAGGGGCGGCGGCCAAACCCTAAGAAGGCGTCTGCCAGAAACCGGTGCTGCGTGATGCTCTTCAGCTGCAGATCGAGCTGGATCCAATCGATCACGGCGCTACAGCTGAAGGCATCGAGGTCAAGGTCAGGGACGAGGACGTCGCGTCCGACCAAGCGCGCCTGGCTGCGGCTAAGGGCAGTCTGATGGTAGCGGAGAATGACAGGTTCATGATTTGACTTGAAGTAGCGTAGGGGCACGCTGTGCATTTCGACGATGCCGATCTGTGCCGACTGGCACCAAGGGTTGGTTGCGGGCAGTCGACCTACATGATTCGTCCCGGCAGCAGCTGACGAACACGACGCACCACGGTTGCCTTCTGGCAGGGCGAACCGGCCCAGGCATCATCCCTGCGCTTGTTACAGCGCCGTGCTGGTGGGCAGCGGGACAGGCGAGAACGACGCAATGCTTCGGTCGTGGTCTGGCGAGCTGCAACTTTTTCGCATCAAGATTTTGCTTCGGGCGGCACTAGGTAACGCAATGGACCACCGCGGGCAGCCACAGCTCTTTCAGCTCGCGGTTCGCCGTCACGACACCGATGAGCGGGTGACTTGCAGCACACTAGATTTCGACTAATCTCCGTTTCACAGAGGGGTATTAGTTGATTAAGTATTCACTGTTACAGGGGCACTATCTGGCCCACCATTTGACGCTTGCCGGCTCTGGCGACGAGTCTCTGACCAGATCGTTGGCTGCGGCGCGGGTCGATATGAACCCGCACCAGGTCGACGCATCCCTCTTCGCGCTGCGATCGCCCCTGTCGAAGGGTGTGTTGCTCGCCGACGAGGTCGGGCTCGGCAAGACGATCGAAGCCGGCCTGGTCATCGCGCAGCGTTGGGCCGAGCAGCGCCGCCGTATCCTGCTCATCGTCCCGGCGTCCCTGCGCAAGCAGTGGCAGCAGGAGCTGGCGGAGAAGTTCAGCCTTGAGAGCACCATCATCGAGGCGTCGACCTACAAGGACCTGAAAGCGAAGGGGCACGCTCGACCCTTCGCCGCGGTGCGTGGCGTCGTGATCAGCAGCTACGAGTTCGCGGCCCGGAAAGCCGACGAGCTGCAGAAAATCACCTGGGACCTCGTGGTGATCGACGAGGCTCACCGGCTGCGCAACGTCTACCGGAAGGGCTCCTCGATGCGCGCCAAGGAGCTCAAGCAGGCGCTGGACGGCCGGTTCAAGGTGCTGCTCACCGCGACACCGCTTCAGAACTCGCTGATGGAGCTCTACGGCCTGGTGTCGGTGATCGACGATGACCACTTCGGCGGCGAGGACTCCTTCCGCACCCTCTACGCCGGCACGCGCTCGAACCCCGCCTCGCTCGAGGCATTGCGCGAACGGCTCCTGCCGATCTGCCATCGCACTCTGCGTAAGCAGGTGCAGCAGGCCGGCCACATCAATTTCACCCGCCGGCACGCAAAGACCTTCAGCTTCGAGCCCGACACCAACGAGGTGCTGCTCTACCAGAGCGTGTCGTCGTTCCTGCAGAGCCGGGACTCGGTGGCCTATGGCGACAAGCCGAACCAGCTCGTGCACCTCCAGGTGATGAAGATCCTGGGCTCATCCACCTTTGCGGTGAGCAAGTATCTGGAGAACGTCATCGAGCGTCTTGAGCATCGTGGCCGACGCATCGGCATCGAAGTCAGTGACGACTTAGACGCCTTCAACGAGACCGCCGACGAGTTCGACTATGAGGACGAGGACGAAGACGAGGTCGATCCCGCCAAGCTCGGCCGAGAGATCCTCGAGCTCAAGGAGTATCTGAAGCTCGCCCGGTCCATCGGCAGCAACGCCAAGGGCCAGGCGCTCCTGAACAAGCTTCCGTCTGTCCTCGACGAGATTGTCGCCCGCGGCGGGGCTCGGAAGGCGGTGATCTTCACCGAGAGCGTCCGCACGCAGACCTACATCAATGACCTCCTGGTCAAGAACGGGTATGCCGGCCGGACCGTGCTGCTCAATGGGTCCAACACGGACCCGCTGAGCAAACGGATCTACGAGGACTGGAAGGCACGCCACCCCGACACGGGTGAGCGCTCTGGCTCAAAGAGCGCCGACATGAAGGCGGCGATCGTCGAGGCCTTTAAGAGCGACGACAAGACCATCCTGATCGCCACGGAGAGCGGCGCCGAGGGCATCAACCTTCAGTTCTGTTCGCTGGTGATCAACTACGACTTACCGTGGAACCCGCAGCGCATCGAGCAGCGCATCGGCCGCTGCCATCGCTATGGCCAGAAGATCGACGTCGTCGTCGTCAACATGCTGAATCTGAAGAACCAGGCCGAGCAGCGCATCTACGAACTCCTGAGCCAGAAGTTCCAGCTCTTTGACGGTGTTTTCGGTTCCAGCGACGAGGTGCTAGGCACCATCGAACGCGGCATCGACTTCGAGCGCACCGTGCTCGACATCCTGCAACGCTGCCGATCGGACGAGGACATCAAGCGCGAGTTCGACCAGCTGACCGAGAGCTTGAAGAGCAAAATCGACGACGACATCAAGTCGACGCGCGCCAAGGTCCTGGAGAACCTCGACCAGGATGTTGTTTCCCGGCTCAAGGATCGTCAGGGAAGCGTGCAGCAGGCGATTGGCGACTACACCCGCCGACTGCTGCTCGCGGCCCGTGCGGAGCTTCCTGGGGCGGTTTTCGACGAGCCGGATGCCGTCCGGTTCCGGTATGCCGGCAAGACCTACACCACCGTGTGGCCGGACGCGGACGACCGGGGCTGGGAGTTCTTCCGGCTGGCCGACGGCAACCTTGCGACCCAGATGCTAGAGGCCGCCCGGCAGCGCGATCACAAGGGAGAGGCGGTAGCGCTCACCCTGTCGCCATCCCTCTACCCCTTTCCCGGCCAGCTGGCGGATGTCGCCAACCTCAAGGGGCAGTCGGGGTGGCTGCAAGCGGCGAGGGTCACGGTCACGCGCAACGGCGCGCCGAAGGATACCATCCTCCTCTCGTGCCTGACCGACAGCGGCGCGCTTGTCGAGCCCGCGACCGCCGATCGCTTGCTGATGGTGCCCGTTGTGGCTGAGAGCGTCGTCAGCCTGCCCGCTGACCGCAGCAGGCTCGGCATTGTCGAGGAGGAGCACCTCGAGGAGTTCAAGCGGCAGATCAACGAGGAGAATGCCCGCTGGCTCGAAGAGGAGGAAGCGCGCCTCGACAACTATGCCAAGGACGTCGAGGTGGAGCTCGACGCCCAGATCGCGGCGCTCGAAGATGAGATCAAGGAGATGCAGCGGCGGAGGCGCTCGCCGGAACTAGGCATGGAGGAGAAGCTCAAGCTCGGGCGGGACATCAAGCGGCGCGAGGGCGCTATGGACGACCTCAAGCTGACCAAGTTCGAGAAGCGCCGGGCCATCCGTCGCGAGGTGAACGACATGATGGACGAGATTGCCAAAAGTCTGGCGGTGCGGCCGTCCGCGACGCACCTGTTCACGATGCGTTGGTCGGTGGTCTGAAATGACCTCTACCCGGGTGACTCAGAAATACCATTCCGGGTCCCTGCCGTTCGCCGTGGATGTTTTCCTGAACACATACGAGGGGCCAAGCTGGGTCCGACAGAAGCTTCGCGGCAGGAGCGGCTGGATGCAGATTTCGCGCGCCCGGATGGAGACGCCGATCAGCATCTGGCGGAGCACGCTCATCGCCGCGCGCACGGATCAGGGCGAGCTTCTCGGCGCACAGGTCTCTTCCGCGTTTCTCGCGATGCGCAGTTCCGGGCCACAGGAGCTGGACGAGGTGCCGCCCCCGGAGCTCGACACCCAGAGCGAGATGCTGTTCTGGGACTTCCTAGGCAGATGCGACCTCCGTCACTTGGCCATGCTCCGAGAGGCAGAAGCAGAAGCGGACGAACGCATCGCCAGCGAACAGGCGCGCGGCGAGCAGGTGCTGGCCGAGGCCGACGGCTATATCGCCAACCTGCGCAGGCAACGACGGGCTCTAGATGTGGCCGACGAGCGACGCACCAGGCTGGCTGAAACGATCGGATTCTTCGAGGAGAAGCAGGCGGCGGCAGCTCAGTGGCTGGTGCAGCGGTTGGCACGCTTCCGCGACCACGTCATGACCGTCGAAGCCGAAGTAATGGCGGCGCTGGAGAACCATGGCGAGGTCGAGGAGCTCTACACGGTGCGCTGGACCGCGAGACACCCCTTCGATCGCGTCTACAGCCGAGAGCGGCCGGACAGCTTCTTCCTCGGCCCCAATCCGCCCCGGCGTCGTAACCGGACTGCCGAGGCCCGGCTGGCGTGGGACCGGCAGTATGACGACGAGAGCGACGGCGACCGGCGGACGAGGCTGGACGCGCTGCGCGAGGAACGCCGCCATGAGTGGGCATACGAGCTCATGCGCAGAGAGAGCGCAGCGGCCGAAGCGCAGCAGAACCGAGAGGCAGAGGACAGGGAGTTTGCACACTGGGCAGCCATACAGCAGGCTACTTGGAAACGCGCCAAAGGTCAGGACCGGCGCTTGACGGTTGAGGAGGCCCGCGACCTGTCGGCTAGTGTGCGGGACACTCAGCGGGCAGCACGAAGTGGCAGAGTCCTGACAGTGGCAGCGCCCACACCGACACCAACGGCGGCCCGAGGAGCGGACCGCGACATTGACGTTGCTGCCCGCATCTTGCTCGAGCAGGGCGTGATGGCAACAGACCACAGCGATGTTGACGAGTTCCACGACTGGATGAACGAAGTGGGTATCGCGTGATCAGGAGTAGCAAATAGTGGAAGACAAAATCGTCGAGTTCCTGAAAGAAAACGACAATCATCTCGCCAGGTCGGAGCTATGGGCGGCACTTGGGCTACCTGATGGTCGACCAACAGACGACTACTGGGCCGCCGAACAAGCTCTCGTGGACGCCGGCTGTATAGAACGTCGCCGTGGCCGACGGGGCGGAATCTATCTGCTGGAACCAGAACCAGCGGTAATGGAAGAAGCTGTTCTTCCGCAGCAGCCCCAAGCAGAGGCGGTCGAAGTTGAAGACGAGAAGTATGAGCGTGATCACTACGAACCGGCGCTAAACACCATACTTACCCGCTGGACTGAGCAGCCGGGCTTCACTCATGTCTTCGGAGCGATCACTGCGGGCCAAGGGCGACGGGCCACTGGTGGACGGTGGAGCCGACCAGATCTCGTGCTATGCACAATTTCTGATTGGCTGTTCTCGTCCCGGCCGGAGGGCGACGTTAGGACTATCGAAATAAAACCATACAGTGCGCTCGATACGCTCGCTGTATTCGAAGCTCTCTCCCACAAATCTCGAGCACATTACGCATACCTACTGATCGTCGACTATCCCGAAGAGCTAAACGAAGATCAGAAAAGTGACATGGAGATCATTCAAGCCGCCGCTGCTCGACACGGTATAGGCGTGATAACCGCCACCAAGACAGACGACTGGGATACTTGGACATTTGAGCTGGATGCTCGCCGCAGCGATACCGATCCGCAAGCGATCCACCAATTGCTCTTGGATCAGGTGACCAAGGAAGTTCGCGACAAGTTCCGCGAAGCCCTTCGGAGTATCAGGGTCACCATCTAGTTGATACCAGTCACACCCTCTCTCAGAACCTTGAGTCGACTATGCCCGCCAAGCCCAAGCTCGAACTTACCTGGATCGGCAAGGAGGAGCGGCCGCGCCTCGAGCCGCGCATCCTGATCGAGGACCCGGAGCTGTCGCACCATGCGGCAACCCGGCGCGACGGCGACATCTTCGACAACATGCTGATCCAGGGCGACAACCTGCTGGCGCTCAAGGCTCTTGAGGCGGACTATGCCGGCAAGGTGAAGTGCGTGTTCATCGACCCGCCCTACAATACCGGTTCGGCCTTCGAGCACTACGACGACGGTTTGGAGCATTCGCTGTGGCTGACGATGATGCGGGATCGGCTGGAGCTGATCCGCGCTCTGTTGAGCGAGGATGGGGCGATCTTCGTGCAGGTGGACGACAATGAGGGCCACTACCTGAAAGTCATCTGCGACGAGATTTTCGGACGCAGCAACTTCGTTGCCACCTTCCTTTGGCGCAAGGTCGACAGCCCGAACGATAACAAGGTGGCGGTCACACCGGACCACGAGTTTATCTTCGCCTACGCGAAGAACGCTACCTTGGTGAAGCTGCACCAAAAACCGGACGAAGGATTACTTGAAGCATACAATGGGCCGGACGCGGATGGTCGATATTTCAGAGATAGACTACTAAAGAAGAACGGAAAAAACAGTCTGAGGTCGGATAGACCTTCGATGTTCTTTCCGATCACGGCGCCCGATGGGAAAGAAATTTTTCCCATCCACGACGACACACGCGAAGCGCGTTGGGCCTACGGTTTGAGTTCAGTCAATAGCATGATAGAGCAAAATTTACTAATTTGGAAAAATCGTGGAAGCGATACTGATCCGAGGTGGACGCCATATACTCGTGAATACGCTCCCGAGCAGCCAAAGAGGCCATTTTCAACTTTGTGGGTTGACCTGCCGACTACGCGGCAGACGAAGGCGCACCAGAAGGAACTATTCGGAAGCGGCAAGGAATTTTCGACACCGAAACCCGAGGCGCTCCTGGAGCGGGTGTTTCAGCTTGCGTCTAGTCCCGGCGACCTCGTCCTCGACTCATTCGCCGGCTCCGGCACCACCGGCGCGGTTGCCCACAAGATGGGCCGTCGCTGGATCATGGTGGAGCTGGGCGAGCATGCGAAGACCCACATCGTGCCGCGGCTGAACAAGGTGATCGATGGTGCCGATCCCGGTGGCGTCACCGAGGCGGTCGGCTGGCAGGGTGGCGGCGGCTACCGCTTCTTCCGCCTCGCGCCCTCGTTGCTCAGCGAGGACAAATACGGCAACTGGGTCATCTCCAAGGATTACAACCCGGCCATGCTGGCCGAGGCGCTGTGCAAGCACATGGGCTACACCTACGCGCCCAGCCAGAACCCCGAGAACTACTGGCAGCACGGCCAGTCGACCGAGACCGACTTCATCTACGTCACCACCCAGCAGCTGACCCATGATGCCGTGAAGAAGATCGCCGACGATGTCGGGCCCGATCGCTCGCTGCTCATCTGCTGCAAGGCCTACAGCGCCAACCCCGACGCCTTCGACAACCTGACCCTCCTTAAGATCCCCACCGCTATCCTCAAGAAGTGCGAATGGGGCCGCGACGACTACTCCCTCGCCATCGCCGACCTCCCTGAGGCCGAGGATGCGCCCGTGGAGCAGGAACGGCCCAAACCCGCCGGCTCCCGTCCGGCGAAATCGCTCCCCCTGTTCGATGATGGGGAAGCGAAATGAGCGAAGAGCGGCGTCACCTGCGCCAGATCGCGCAGCGGCTCTCCCTGCGTGCGCCGCAGGAGAAGTCGCTCGAGATCCTCGCCAGGCTCGTCGAGGCGGTGGAGTTCTCGAAGACGCTCGATCCGGCCGTGGCGCTTGCCGAGATCCAGAAGCTCTACCCCAGCGTCACCGACTTCGAGCGCGAGTTCCCCTCGGTCTGCTTCGCCATCGCCACCGGTGTAGGCAAGACCCGGTTGATGGGCGCCTTCATCGCCTTCCTGTTCCTCACCGGCCGCTCGAAGAACTTTTTCGTCCTCGCCCCCAACACCACGATCTACGACAAGCTGGTCGCCGACTTCTCGAAGCAGACCTCGGCGAAATACGTATTCCGCGGCATCGCGCAGTTCGCCCAGACCCCGCCGATCATCGTCACGGGCGACACCTGGGAGGAAGGCCGCGGTGTGCGTGGCTCCGATCTTTTCGGCAGCGACGCGATCATCAACATCTTCAACGTCGACAAGATCAACAAGGACAAGGGCCGCATCCGCACTCTGCGGGAGACCATCGGCGAAAGCTATTTCGACTACCTCGCCGGGCTGCCCGACCTCGTGCTGCTCATGGACGAGGCGCACCGCTACCGCGGCTCGGCCGGCATGAAGGCGATCAGCGAGCTGAGGCCGATCCTCGGGCTCGAGATGACGGCGACACCGAAATCGGTCGGCGCGCGCTCGCAGGCGTTCAACAACGTCATCTTCCAGTATGGCCTCGGCGACGCCATGAGGGACGGCTTCGTCAAGGAGCCGGCCGTGGCGACCCGTGCCAATTTCCGCCGGGAGGATTTCGACCAGGACCAGCTCGAGCAGATCATGCTCGAGGACGCTGTCCACTACCACGAGCAGGTCCGCACCGAGCTCGAGCTTTACGCTCGCCAGACCGGGCGGCCGCGCGTCCATCCTTTCGTGCTGGTGGTTGCGCAGGACACGACCCACGCCGAGCGCATCCGGCAGGTGATCCAGTCCGACCAGTTCTTCGGCGGCGCCTACAAGGACCTCGTCATCCGGGTCGATTCCAAGCTGAGTGGCGAGGAGAGCGACGAAGCCGTCGCCCGCCTCGTCGGCCTTGAGACCGACGCTAAGACCGAGATCGTCATCCACGTGAACAAGCTGAAGGAAGGCTGGGACGTCACCAACCTCTTCACGATCGTGCCGCTGCGCGCCTCGGCCTCCGACATCCTGACCGAGCAGACCCTCGGCCGCGGCCTGCGCCTGCCCTATGGCGAGCGCACCGGGGTGGAGACTGTGGACACGCTTACCGTGATCGCGCACGACCGGTTCGACGCGGTGATCCAGCAGGCGCGTGCCGCCGACTCGATCGTCAAGGTGAAGCAGCTCACCATCGGGCCCGGCGGCGATGTGCCCGAGACCGGTAGCCGTATCGTCGAGGTGCGTCCGAGCTTCGACACTCTGCTCACCGGCCGGCCCTCGGGGTTTAGCGACAGCACACAACAGGAGCCGTTTGTGCTGGACGACCCAGGCTCACGGCATGCTGCCGAGCTGACCCTCGACTTCATCCGGCACAAGTATGAGCGCCAGCTCAGTCGCGCTGCTGAACTCCGAACCCCGGAGGTGCGGCAGCGCCTCATCGAGGACGTGCGCCGCCAGCTTGAGCCGGCCCAGCAGATGTTCGAGGGCATCCCGCCGGTGGTGGATCTCGATAAGGTCATCGACGCGGTCACGCAGTCACTGGTCCAGAACCTGATCGAGATCCCCGAGATCGTCGTCCTGCCGAGCCGTGAGGTCACGTTCTGGTTCGAGGACTTTGACCTGCAGGACCTGAACCACGTGCGCTTTCAGCCCGTTTCGGAGACCATTCTGATCCGCAACCTGCGGCTCGAAACCCAACGCGAACTCGCCCGCGCCGTCACTGGAGTGCGCGAGAGCCAGATCGAGAACTACATCATCCGGCACCTGATCGAGAATCCACAGATCGACTACGACACCCAGGCCGACCTGCTCTACAAGCTCGCCGGCCAGATGATCGCGCATCTGCGGAGCTACCTTGAGACCGAGGACGACATCGAGAACGTCGCCCTCGTCCGCGGCAGGCAACTGGCCGACGTAATCCTCGAGCAGATGCAGAGGCACTACCGCGAGACTCCGACCAACTACCAGGCCAAGGTCGTCCGCTCGTTCCGCACCCTGCAGCCGTTCGCTGTGTCGTCAGGTTTGGGCGCCAAGGTCCTCGACCTCAAGACGCCGGCGAGCCCGCTGTCTGAAACGCGGCGCCATCTTTTCGGGGGCTCCCGCAAGAGCCCCTACGCCCTCCACCGCTTCGACTCGGACCCGGAACGGCGATTCGCAGCCATGATAGACTCTGCGTTCGAGACCTCGGTTCTTCGCTGGCTGAAGCCCGGGCCGGGCCAGTTCGGCATCGAATACCACTCCGGCCGCACCTACGAACCCGACTTCGTCGTCGAGACCGACACCGAGAAGCTGATCGTCGAGGTGAAGTCGATGACCGAGATGAAGGATCCGATTGTCATTGACAAGGCGCGCGCCGCTACCGAGTGGGTCAAGAACGCCAACGCGCTGGCCAAAGAGGGTGTGGGCAAGCCCTGGGCCTACCTGCTCGTGCCGGAAATGGCGATCAGCGAAAGCGCGACGTTGGCAGGGTTGCGATCCAGTTACGGACGCACTTAGTGTTGCTGGAGTTGTTGCATTTGAAGTAGGTCGCCAGGCTGAGTCCGGCGTGACGACAGATCTGGGCGACGGGACGCCATCGTCGCCATAATGAAAAGTCTGTGCCTTCGGCGCGCCCGAAGACTTTGATTGAAATTTGTCTCCCCTTCCTCTGGCGGGGCTGGTGACTTCAAACGCTAGCGAAACGTGATCTCAACCTCCCACGGGATTCTAGAGTGACGTGTATTAGGTCTCGATGGCGGCGCCGTTCTCGGTGTCGCACCCCACTTGGGCGCGCTGTCAACATAGGCGGCAATTTGTGTCAACGTCGGCCGTTTTCTGTGCTCAGCAAGGACGTTCCGCAGACCGCAAAAGCAGCACTCTCGTAGACGATCATGGAAAGCGCTTAACGCTACATTGACGCAACTTGTCCGCAAGCCGGGATTGCCCCGAGTTATAAGGTTTGGGGAAGTGCGGCCGATCATTTTTTCACGCTGCCAGGCCAAAGCTATAAGGCAAACAGCTATCCAACGCGCAGGGCGAAAAATAGACGCGTCTACCAAAACCGTCCGTCGTAGGTTAAGATAAGTGTCGCAGCTGGAGACCTCGGCAACACCAGCCTGAAAACGTTTCCGGTAGATTGCTCGAATGAGGGGAAGCAGCGCAGCGTGGCCCTTGTCGTGCTGGCACCCTTCAGGAGGTGGACCGGACAAGAACCGCCAGAGGTCAGTCCGGGTGCCTGCCAGGGCACTAATACCTCGGCGCCGCTGGACAACGCTGCGCTTGGTCCACAACTGCGTTGAAGGCAAGCAGACGACACCCGTCCTCCGATGACCTCGATCTGTGCGTCCTGCCTGGCTGCCGGCGAGGCCGATGTGCAGCTCTGCAAGGATGCATGCAGCCGGCGCGCTCACGACACGGCGGCCGAGTTGTTGAACCGGTTGATCACCTCGATCAGTTCGTCGGTGCGCTTCAGCGGGAAGACCTGCTCCGGCCCGGATGGCGATGTCAGTGAAGGGGCTCTCGTAGGGCAGCCCCAGTGACGTTGCCCCCAACTTCTATCCAGCGTGACGTAGACTCGGGCGGCTGCTCAT
>VFQR01001999.1_pt1 | contig 13819 bp, 13 predicted proteins | sample 3512321 | NCBI WGS metagenome assembly VFQR01 (sample SAMN10412374, study PRJNA504923) | tailings metagenome | isolation source: Relicate 3 Philex TSF1 revegetated site | place: Philippines: Tuba, Benguet | collected 2017-08-29
ATTACGCACCGCGTCGTTCAGTGAATCGCGTGCCTTCAGCCGCACGATGGTGCGGACCTGATAGTGGTCCTGCAAATTCTGTCCGACACCCGGCGCGTCGGCGATGACCGGAATTCCATGCTGGCGCAAAAGTGCAGCCGGGCCGATGCCGGAAAGCTGCAGCAGTTGCGGCGACTGGATTGCGCCGGCGGAAAGGATCACGGCCTTGCGGGCATAGGCTTCGTGCCGTTCACCGCTGCTAGTCCACTCAATGCCTTTTGCCCGTGCGCTCTGAAACAGCACGCGGCTTACCAGCGCGTTAGTCGTTACCTGCAGATTCTTGCGCGATCGTACCGGTGCTAGGAACGCGCGCGCGGAGCTTGAACGCCATCCGTCGCGGATGCTGAGCTGATAGCTTCCGGCGCCGTATGTCGTTTCGGCATTGAAATCCGGATTGCGCGGCAGGCCATATTGTTCGGCCGCATCGACCCATGCTTCGCATGACGCATTCCTGTTGCGAAGGTCCGAGACGCCGATCTCGCCGAACGAGCCGTGATACTGGCTTTCGCCGCCGGAATAATTTTCGATCCGCTTGAAGTAGGGGAGAACGGAATTATACGACCACCCCTTCGCGCCGAGTTTTTCCCAGTCGTCGAAGTCCTCGTGCTGGCCGCGAATGAAAATGAGACCGTTGATGGAAGAAGAGCCGCCGAGGATGCGCCCGCGCGGCCAGACGATGGCGCGGCCGCCGCTGCCTTCGCCCGGTTCGGTCTTGAAGAGGCGCGAAAAGCGCGTGTCGTAGATGGTCCGGTAGTAACCAACGGGGAGACGAAGCCAGAAATTCCGGTCTGAACCTCCAGCCTCCACCAGCAGAACCTGTGTATCGAGGTTCTGCGAGAGCCGGTTGGCGAGGATGCATCCCGCCGAACCGGCTCCCACAATAATGTAGTCGTACTCCCGCATCAGGCCTTGATCGTGTCCATGTACAGTTTCGGATCGAAATACTGGCTTGCGGGAACGGCGTTCTGGATCTTGCCGAACTTCACGAAGAAGTCGCTGACCTGCTGGAGCCAGTTCGTCACTGTGCCGTCGGCGTAAAGCTTGCGCCATTCAGCGGAAGTGAAATAGCGCGACGCCTTGAACTGCTCCTGGAAGTCCGCAAGCGGCACCTGCGGATACTGCGACTTCTGCAAGGCGGCAACCGCGTCGGCGGATTTCGGTCCGATCAGATAGTCGTTCGCTTCCTGCCAGCCGCGGATGATCTTCTGGCAGGTCTCGCGGTTCTTGTCGTAGTAGTCGTTGCGCGCCGCCCAGCCGCCGACGATGGCCGCTTTCGGATAATAGGCGGACGCATCGACGAGCTTGCGCGCACCTTTGGTCTTCTCGCGCACGGTGACGTCAAAAGGCACCCAGAGGGCGACCGCCGGAACGGCACCCGAGATGAACGAGGTGACGGCCTCGGCCATGCGCTGGTTGACGACTTCGACGTCGCCCGGATCGATGTTGTTCGCCCGCAGCGCGTTGTCGAGGAAGACGTGGGCGGTGGTGCCCGTCGTGGTCGAGATTTTCTTGCCCTTCAGGTCGGCGAAGCTCTTGATGCTTTCGTTGACCCAGAGCTGGGCGGTGGCGAACTCGACGTTGTTGATCAGGAACGCCTTGCCTTGTCCACGTGCGGGGAAGTTGGAAATCACCGCACCGGTCGCCAGCATGTCGAGGCTGCCGCCGATCATGGCCTGGAACAGTTCGAGGCCGGTGGTGAATTGTACCATCTCCAGATCGAGACCCTGCTTGTCGAAGCTGCCGTTGCTGATGCCGGTCCATATCTGACCGTCGACCGCAGGCGTATGCAGGTAGCCGACTTTTACCTTGGTCTTGCCCTGCGCGATTGCGGGTGCACCGAGCACCGAAAGACCGGCGATCGCACCGGCACCTTGCAGGAATGTTCTGCGTTTCACACTCATGACTTCCTCCCTGTTATGTTGTCGTTTCTTGCAATTGGCGTGACTGGGCGGCGTATTCCCGCATGACGAGATTGCGGACATGCGAGCGCAACTGCCCGAACAGCGGGTCTTCGTGCAGCGAAGGATCGCGCGGGTAGGGGAAGGGCACTTCGATGATTTCGCGGATGCGCGTCGGGCGCGCCGTCATCACCACGATGCGTGAAGACATATAGACCGCTTCCTCCACCGAATGCGTGATCAGCATGACGGTCTTGTTTTCGGCATGCAGCGCCTGGAGCAGAATGTCCTGCATATGGGCGCGGGTCTGCGCGTCGAGCGCGCCGAAAGGTTCGTCCATCAGCAGGAACTGCGGCTTCACCGCATAGGCGCGCGCAATCGCAAGCCGCTGGCGCATGCCGCCGGAAAGCATCTTGGGATAAGCATCGGCGAAGTCGCCGAGACCCATCAGCTTCATGTAGCGGTCGCAGATGTCGTTGCGTTCCGCCGTGGACGTCTTGTTGGCGGCGAGCGTCAGGCCGAACGCGATGTTCTCGCGAACCGTGAGCCATGGAAAGACGCCATATTCCTGAAAGATCACGCCGCGATCCGGCCCCGGACCTTCGACCGGCTTGCCGTCCACCTTCACGCTGCCGGATGTGGGATGCAGGAAGCCTGCGACCATGTTCATCATCGTGGTCTTGCCGCAACCGGACGGCCCGATGATGGAAACGAATTCGCCGTTGCCGATTTCGTAGGAGACATTATCGACGACGCGGATGGGACCGTTTGCGCCGGGAAACTCCAGCGCGACGTTTTCAAAGGTAATGCGGGCAGGACGTTTCATGCGATCCGGTCCTGCCAGGACACAAGACGGCGCGTGAACGCGCGGATCGCGAGATCCATCGCGAGCGCAATGAAGCCGATGCAGATGATGCCGACATAAATAATGTCGAGCTGGAAGAACGACGATGCGTTCTGAATCAAGGCGCCCAGTCCCTGCTGGGCGGCGATGAGTTCGGACGCAACAAGTGTTGCCCAGGCAACGCCGAGCGCCACGCGCAATGCCGTCAGCATATGGGGGACGGTGAGCGGGATGATGACCTTGCGGAAAATTTCAAAATCGGAAGCGCCGAGTGTCCGCGCGACACGCACATAGATCGGGCTGATCTGGGCGATGCCTTCGTACATGACAATTACGCCGGCGAAGAACGACGCGTAGAACAGGATCACGACTTTCGCGAATTCACCAATGCCGAAATAGACCACGACCAGCGGAATGAGGGCGATTGGCGGGAGCGCACGAAAAAAATTGATCAGGGGATCGATGAAGCTTCTGATCTGCTTGTACCAGCCGAGCACAAAGCCGACGGGTACGGCGAGAGTGATACCCGCCGCAACGCCGAGAAACACGCGCTGCGTCGACATCCAGATATCGAGCGGCAGCCGCGCCTGCGTGAGGAGTTCGACAAAGCGCCTGGCGACGGCATGCGGCGTCGGGATCAACGCCTCATTGACCAGTCCGGAATAAGCGATGGCGTACCAGACGCCAACAATGGCGAGCCACGGCGCCAAAATCAGCGACGCACGGCTCAGCATCGGGTTGCCTGTTTCATGGCTGAATAGTACTATAGTTGGAACTTTTAGTACAAGCGCCCGTGCACAGATCCTTCAAAGAAAGTCCGGTGCCCCGTTACGCGCAACTTGCGGACCTGTTCCGCGGGCGGATTTCGCGCGGAATGTGGGCGCAAGGGAAGACGCTGCCCACGATCGAGCAGTTGACGCGTGAGTTCGACGTCGCGCGTGTGACGGTGCGGCAGGCGATCAATCTGCTTGCGCGCGAGGGACTTGTCTCGCCCGAACGCGGGCGCGGAACGTATGTGAACTCGGTTCCGCAGCGGGCGCCATCGCTGCGGCTCGGCACGACGCTGCGCGATCTCGCCGACGTCTATCGGCACGACAAGCCGGAACTCACTTTGATTGAACAGGCATCCGCAATGCCGCGGCTGCTGCCGGCGGACGGCAAGGCAGCACCTTCCTATCATTTCATGCGGCGGGTGCATTCGCGTGCCGGCGAACCCTACTGCGTGATTTCCATTTATCTCGATCAGCGGATTTTCAAGAAGGCATCGCAGCGTTTCCGGAAGGAAACGATCATTCCGGTTCTGCTCGATCTGCCGGGGGTGAAAATCGCGCGCGCGAGCCAGACACTCGAAATCGGAATCGCGGATATGGATGTCGCTGATCATCTGGGCGTTGCGGTCAATACGCCGGTCGCCGAGGTCCGCCGTGTTTGCGTCTCCCGCGACGGCACTGTCATCTATCTTGGTGAGGTGACCTATCGTGGCGACTACATTCATCTCGAAATGGACCTGAAGTCTTGAGCACGCGCCGGATCGAAAGCGCGCCTGTGACGCCCGCCCGCGTCGAGACGATGCTGTTCCGCTATCCCGTGAAAACTCCCGTGCAGACATCGTTCGGCATCATGCACGACCGGCCCGCCCTGTTTGTCCGCATCACGGACGAGGACGGCACTGTTGGATGGGGCGAGGTGTGGTGCAATTTTCCAGCCGTCGGCGCCGAGCATCGCGCACGTCTGATCGAGAGTGCGCTGGCGCCGCGGTTGATCGGGAAAAATTTTGACACACCATCAGCAGCCTATGACGACATGACCGATGCGATGGCGGTGCTCGCCATCCAGACCGGCGAGCATGGGCCACTGGCGCAATCGATCGCGGGGATCGATATTGCGCTCTGGGATTTGTCGGCGCGGAAACTGGGTCAGCCGTTGTGGCGCATGCTCGGCGGCTCGTCCCCGAAGATCGGCACCTACGCGAGTGGTCTCAATCCGGATTCGCCGGAAAAACTCGCGCTGCTGCGGCAGCAAGACGGCTATCGGAATTTCAAACTGAAAGTCGGCTTCGGCATCGATCGTGACGTTGCCAACCTGAAGGCGCTGCGCGCGGCACTGGGTAGCGACGCGACGCTGATGGTGGATGCAAACCAGGCATGGAGCCTCAAACAGGCGAAAGAAGCCGTGCCGCGTCTGGAGGATTTCGGACTTCGCTGGCTCGAGGAGCCTATCCGCGCGGACCAGCCTTGGGACGCGTGGCGGGAACTCGCCAAGGCCACGCGTATTCCGCTGGCCGCCGGAGAAAATCTTCTGGGCGACGCCGCCTATGACGAGGCGATTGCATCCGGTGCGCTCGCCTTTGTGCAGCCGGATGCGGGCAAATGGGGTGGCTTTTCCAGATGTCTCGGTGTGGCCGAACGCGTGAACAAAGCTGGCCTAACCTATTGCCCGCATTGGCTTGGCGGGGGAGTGGGTCTGCTCGCCTCCACGCATCTGCTGGCGGCTGCGGGCGGTTCGGGAATTCTGGAAATCGACGCGAACCCGAACCCGCTGCGCGATGAACTCGCAGGTCCTTTGCGCAAGATCGAGAACGGCATTTGTACGCTGAGCGATGCGCCGGGTCTTGGAGAAATTCCGGACATCCGGAATTACACGCCGCTGAAAGCGTGGCTGCGATAGCTGCCGGCCCGCCGCCGCCTTCCCAAAGAGCGGTGTTGCAGCGCGAACCGACCGGGTTGACTTGTTATAACAATTGCAAAATTGTCCTGACTTAACCGGCAGGAAGCCGGGTACAGGGAGGACAGCAAATGGCGTCATTCAAGAAGCCTACCCGAAGGACATTTCTGAAGACGACGACGGCCGCCGCGGCCCTCATGGGTTTCGGTCCGGCCATTCTCCGGCACGCGCACGCGCAGGAAGCCGATCTCGGTGCCTACAAATCCGCGAAGATCAACTGGCGTCAGGCCGAAGGCGAGACCATCACCGTTTCGGTGATCCCGGCGAGCTATTTCGACAATCTGATTTCGCTAGAGCCGCAGTTCAAGGCGCTCACCGGCATTGACGTCCGCTTCGAGAAGATTCCGCCGGCGCAGATTCGCCAGAAGAGCGTGATCGATCTCACATCCAAGACCGCGACCTATGCAAGCTCGGCCACCGATCCGATGTATTACTCGTTGTACGTCTCGAACAAGTGGGTCGAGCCGCTTGACACCTATCTCAACGACTCGTCGCTGACCGATAAAGCCTGGTTCAACGCCGATGATATTTTCGCTTCATGGCGCGGCGCCAACAGTGTCGACGGCAAGCTCTACGGCATGCCGTATGACGGCGAAGTCACGATTCAGGTCTATCGCAAGGATCTGTACGAAGCGAAGGGCCTGAAGGCTGCCGACACGCTGGAAGACTATGTGAAGAACGCGGCGGCGGTGCATGCTCCCGACAGCCGCGTCTGGGGTGCCGCGTTGCGCGGTGTCGCCGGTGCCGGCCAGAACATGTACATCTATCCGTCGCTGTTCCGCGAATTCGGCGGCGAATGGTTCAAGGGCGGTAAGCTCGTCGTCAACGGACCGGAAGCGGAAGCCGCACTCGCTTATTACGTCGACGTTATGAAGAAGTATGCGCCGACGGCGGCGTCCAACTGGAACTGGCCGGACATTGCCGACGCCTTCTCGCAGGGCACGCTCGGCAGCTACATCGATGCTCATTCGTCGGCGTCGGTGATCAATAACCCGGAGAAATCGAAAGTCATCGGGAAGATCGCGTATGCCCGCTGGCCGAAAGGCCCGACCGGAAAGCGCGTCAGCTCCATCTGGAACTGGGGCTTCCCGATCAATTCGGCCCTCACCGACAAGAAGAAGAAAGCGACCTGGATGTTCATCCAGTGGGCGGCCAGTGCCGAAACGCAGGCTCGTACCGCGCATAAGTTCGCCGGTCCGACCAAGCGTTCCGGCGCCAACCGCGCATCGGTGTGGAAGGATGCCGAATACGTGAAGCTCCTGAACGGCTTTGGCGACAACTTCGTCCAGGTCTCGATGGACGCCTTGCAGAACGACACCGACGTCGATTGGCGTCCGCGCGTTCCGCAGTGGCCGGCCGTCGGCGACACGATGGCGACCGCGATCCAGTCGGCGCTTTCGGGTCAGGCCACGATCAAGGCCGCGCTCGACGATGCGCAGAAGCGCATCGAGCCGATGATGCGCGGATAATGTCCGCGGGAAACGCGGTAGCAACCGGCACGGCCGAAGCCGCCTCGCGCGACTTCGGCCGCGTGCTGGCGCAACGGGAGCGCCGCTTTGCGGCGGCGCTGCTCGCGCCTGCGTTTCTGGCCTTGCTCGCGACCACGACATTTCCGCTGCTGTTCCTGATTTACACCAGCGCCTACCGCATGGACCTCGCGATGCCGTTCCTGAACGGCTTCATCGGGTTCGAAAACTATTCGGTGTTGTTAAGCGACAGCCGCTTCTGGCAATCGCTCATCATCAGCATGGTCTACACGGTTTCGACGGTGATCCTGCAGGTCGTAATCGGTCTGGCACTCGCGCTGTTCGTCATGGACATGAAGCGCGGGCAGGGCTGGTTCCGCATCATCGCGATCTTGCCGGTCGTTCTTTCTCCCGCGGTCGTCGGCATGATCTGGCGGACGTTCATGCTGGCGCCGGAATTTGGCATCGTTGATTATTTGTCGATCACAGCCGGTCTCGGCAGCAAAAACTGGCTCGGCGATCCGACGCTTGCGATGGTTTCGGTCATTGTCATTCATACATGGCAATGGACGCCGTTCGCGTTCATGGTGCTGCTCGCCTCGCTCGCTGCACTTCCCGAAGATATTTATGAAGCCGCGCGCATCGACCGCGCTTCGGCATGGCAGCGCTTCTGGCGCATCACGCTGCCGCTGCTGCGGCCCGCCATCGTCATGGTCATCATCATGCGGACGATGGTGGCGCTCACGGCGTTCGCCGCGATCTTCACCGTCACCGGCGGCGGACCCGGCACGGCAACGGAAATCCTCAATCTCTATGCCTACCGCAAATCCTTCACCGAGCTTTCCATCGGTTACGGTTCAGCGCTTGCGGTGGCGCTGCTGATCGTCACCATCATCATTTCCGCCGTCCTTTTCGCGATGCGGAGGGCAAAATGAAACGCCTTCGCACGCTTGTCTTATTCGGCATTACGCTTGTCTTTTTGCTCGCCTGGGCATTTCCCATCGTCTGGAGCGTGCTGAATTCCTTCAAGACCGACCGCGATGCGCTGGCCTACCCGCCGAGGCTGTTCTTCGAGCCGACGCTCAGTGCCTATCGCGACGTGCTGTTCGGTTCGCAGTCGATCTTGCCGAATTTGCTGTCGAGCATGATCATCGCGGTGGGCACCACCATCGTGACGATGCTGATGGCGGTGCCGGCGGCCTATGCGCTCGCGCGGCTGCGTTTCCGCGGCAAGAAATTCACCGGCTTCTATGTACTTGCAACGCAGATGCTGCCGCCGGTCGGCATCATCATTCCTTATTATCTCATTCTGCGGAACATCGGCTGGATCGATACCTATCAGGGCATCATCCTGATCTATCTCTCGTTCTCCTTGCCGTTCGCTATCTGGCTGCTCGTGTCCTATTTCGAGGACATTCCGTATGAAATGGAAGAGGCGGCCTATCTCGATGGTGCGAGCCGCATGCGCGCGCTCTGGCGCATCATCATTCCGCAGGTGCGCGGCGGCATCGCGGTCACGGTGGTGTTCGTTTTCCTGAATGCGTGGAATGAATTTCTGTTCGCGGTAGTGCTGAGTGGAAACACCGTACGGCCCGTCACCATCGCGATGTTCAACTTCGTTTCCGTCGAACAAACATTATGGGCGAAGCTTGCCGCCGTCTCGGTGCTGGCGATGCTGCCAGTGGTGGTGCTCGGCATCGTCGCGCAAAAACATATCGTGAAGGGACTGACCGTCGGCGCCGTTAAGGGTGGAGGGCGCCGATGAGTGCGCAAGCAGGCTCGCGCGGTGAGGTTTCGTTCAGGGACATCGTCAAGAAGCACGGCGATTTCGCCGCGTTGAAGGACGTCAATTTCACGATCCGCCCCGGCGAATTTTTTGCGCTGCTGGGACCATCCGGTTCCGGCAAGAGCACGACCTTGCGCATTCTTGCAGGTCTGGATGCGCCGACTTCCGGCAACGTGTTCATCGACGGTAAGGACGTCACGTCCGTCGATGCGAGTGCGCGCGATGTGGCGATGGTGTTCCAGAGCTACGCGCTTTATCCGCACATGACGGTCGGAGAAAATATTTCGTTCCCGCTGGAAATGGCGAAGCTGCCGAAATCGCAAATCGGGCCCGCGGTGCTGGATGCGGCCCGCAAGGTAAAGATCGACCACCTGCTTGACCGTAAGCCCGGTCAGTTGTCCGGCGGCCAGCAGCAGCGTTGCGCGCTCGCCCGCGCGATCGTGCGCAAGGCACGGCTGTTTCTGCTCGACGAGCCGCTTTCGAATCTCGATGCGAAGCTGCGGCTGGAAACGCGCGTCGAACTGAAAAAACTGCAGCGCTCGCTCGGCGTCACCGCCGTCTATGTGACGCACGATCAGGAAGAGGCGATGACGCTCGCCGACCGCATGGCGGTGTTCATGGCGGGCGAGATCCAGCAGATCGGTACGCCGGCAGAAGTGTTTGCGAAACCGAATTCCATCGACATCGCGGGCTTCATCGGTAACCCGCCGATGAACCTGCTGAAGGCGCAGTACCGGGACGGGGACATTGTTCTCTCGGGACATACATTCAAGACGACGATGCAAACGGGCGGGACGCGCGATGTGGTGGCGGGCATCCGACCCGGCGCGATCCGGCTTTCACCCGATGGCCTGAAAGGGCGCGTCGATCTCGTCGAGCATCTCGGCGACACGGCCGTGCTCGATCTCGACATCGGCGGCGCGTTGATGCGCGTGCGCATCAGCGATGAGAACGTGCCGAAAGAGGGCGACACGGTCGCCGTCACGGCACGCGCGCAGGACATTCATCTGTTCGATCCCGAAACCCGAAAGCGGCTCTCATAATGTCTTCCTACGCACAAAAGAAAATCGCGCCGCGGGTTTCGCCGGAAAGCTCCATTCCGCTGCACATCCAGATTCGCGAGGCGATCCGCAAACAGGTTCGCAAGGGTGAACTGATCGACAAGGAAGGCCGCCTGATGACGGAGGCGGAACTGGGCAAATATTTCGGCGTGAGCCGCATCACGATCCGCCATGCCATCGCCCCACTGGTGGACGAAGGCATGCTCGCCCGTTCGCGCGGCCGCCGCACGGTGCTGCGTTCCAACCAGCCGGAAAACTGGGTCGGCCGCCTGATGGGTTTCTCCGAAACCATCCGCGACGCGGGCTATCAGGCCGGCGCCAAGGTGCTGGGAAAAGGCATGACCAACCGGCACGACGCCGGCGTAAAGGAGCAGCTTCAGGAACGCGCGGTGTGGCAACTGAAGCGCCTGCGTTTTGCCGACGACACGCCGATTGCGATCGAGCACGCCTTCTATCCGCCCGACATCGGTCTCGAGCTGGAAAAGCGCGATCTCATTTCCATCATCATGTACAGCGTGCTGGAAGACGATCTCGGCCATGAGATCGCCGACGCAAGACAGACCATCGGTGCCGGCCTGACCGACGCATCGAGCGCGAAACTGCTCGGCGTGAAAGTCGGCAGTCCGCTGCTGACTATCGAACGTCTCACGCTTGGCAAGGAAGGGCGCGCGCTGGAATTGCTGCGCGCCTCTTATCTTCCCGATTATTTCCGCCTGAGCATCAGCCTCTCGCGGCGGCGAACCTGAAATCAGTACCTCAAGGACAGTGAAGCATGGCAAGCGGCAAATCGGATCGGCCCAACATCGTCATCATCCTGAACGACGACATGGGATATTCGGACATCGGCTGTTACGGCGGCGAAATCGAGACGCCGAATCTCGACCGGCTTGCGGCCAACGGCTTGCGCTATTCGCAGTTCTACAACACCGCGCGCTGCAGTCCGTCGCGCGCCTCGCTGCTGACCGGCCTGCATCCGCACCAGACCGGCATCGGCATCCTCACCTACAGCAATGGCCCCGAAGGTTACGCCGGTAACCTCAACAGAAGCTGCGTCACGATCGCCGAAGTGCTGAGAGAGCAGAACTACAAAACCTATCTCAGCGGGAAATGGCACGTCGCGCAAAACCTCACGCAGCCGACCGACGCCTGGCCGCTGCAGCGCGGGTTCGATCATTTCTACGGTACGATCATCGGTGCCGGCAGCTTCTATCATCCGACCACGCTCACGCGCGGCAACGAGAATATCGAACACGAGTACGAGAAGGACAAATCGTTCTTCTACACCGACGCGATCAACGATCAGGCGGTCGAATACATCCGGCAGCACAAGAAGGAAAACGGCGACAAGCCGTTCTTTCAGTATGTCGCGCACACGGCACCGCACTGGCCGCTGCACGCGCATCCCGAGGACATCGCGAAGTATAAAGGCCGCTTCGATACGGGCTGGGACAGGCTGCGCGAACAGCGCCTCAAGCGGCTCGTCGATGACGGTATCCTGCATCCAAACTGGAAGCTGACCGACCGCGATCCCTCGCAGCCGCCTTTCGACGAAGCGAAGCACCGCGAATGGACTTTGCGCTGCATGGAGGTTTACGCGGCGCAGATCGACCGCATGGATCAGGGTATCGGGCGGATCATCAAGGCGCTGGAGGAAACCGGACAGCTTGAAAACACGCTGGTGATTTTCCTCTCCGACAACGGCGCCTGCGCGGAAGACATTCCGGAAGGCGTCACTGCGGAAGAACTGATCGGCCTCATGATCGCGAAGGCGAACACGCGCGACGGCAAGCCGGTGCGCTTCGGCAACGATCCTTCGATCATGCCCGGCGCGGAAGACACCTACCAGAGCTACGGCGTTGCCTGGGCCAATCTCTCCAATGCGCCGTTCCGTCTTTACAAGCACTGGATCCACGAAGGCGGCATCGCCACACCGTTCATCGTACACTGGCCGCGCGGCATCAAGGAGAAAGGCGGGCTGCGGCACAATCCGTATCAGTTGCCCGACATCATGGCGACGGTGATCGATGTGACCGGCGCGGAGTACCCGAAGGAATACAAGGGCAACAAGATCCTGCCGCTCGAAGGCGAGAGCATGGTGCCATCCTTCGCCTCGGAAGCGAGCCCGCGCGGCCCGCTGTTCTGGGAGCACGAAGGCAACGCGGCCGTGCGCGTCGGCAAATGGAAGCTCGTGCGGAAATATCCGGGTCCGTGGGAGCTTTACGACATGGAGCTGGACCGTACCGAGCTGCACGACATTGCGGCACAGCACCCCGAGCGCGTCAAGGAAATGAAATCGCAGTACGACGCGTGGGCGAAGCGCTGCGGCGTCATTCCGCGCGAAAAAATTCTCGAACTGATGAAGGCGGAAGGCGGCACGGCTTTCTGGGAAGAAGAGAAGCAGAAGTAACGACGCAGGCGAAAGTGTAGATCGCGATGATGCCGGATACAGGATGCTGCACGAAACGGGCGGGCGCCCATGCCGCTTCCGCCGCCGCGTTTTCTGCGTTCGATTTCGCGCCGTCGGCGTCTCCGGTCCAGCGCCGCTGGAGCGATCCGATCCGGGGCAGTTTCCTGATGGGGTCGTCCGACAAACGCTTTCCCGAGGACGGCGAGGGTCCGGTACGTCAGGTGACGCTCAGTCCGTTCCAGATCGCCTGTCATGCGGTAAGCAATCTGCAGTTCGGCGATTTCGTCCGTGCCACCGGTTACACGACGGATGCGGAGCGTTACGGCTGGAGTTTCGTGTTCGAAGGATTGCTGACGGACGCGCAAAAGCGCGAGTTGAAAACGCGCGCCGCCGAAACGCCCTGGTGGGTGCCGGTCCCGCATGCCTATTGGGCGCAGCCCGAAGGGGCGAACAGCACCGTGCTCGACCGGCTCGATCATCCCGCCGTGCATGTGTCGTGGAACGACGCGAAGGCCTACTGCCACTGGTCCGGCACGCGCCTGCCCACGGAAGCCGAATGGGAGATGGCCGCGCGCGGCGGCCTCGAGCAGGTGAACTATCCGTGGGGCGATGCGTTGCTTCCTAACGGAGAGCATCGTTGCAACATCTGGCAGGGAATTTTTCCCGGCACCAACACGGCGGAAGACGGATATGCGGGCACGGCGCCGGTGCATGCCTTCCGCCCGAACGGCTATGGCCTGCACAACATGGCGGGCAATGTCTGGGAGTGGTGCGAGGATTATTTTTCGCCGCGTTATCACGCGATTACGAGCGCATGCGATCCGCGGAACGAACAGCCCGCGCCCTATCGCGCGCAGCGCGGCGGCTCGTTCCTCTGCCACGAATCCTACTGCAATCGCTATCGCGCCGGCGCGCGCAGCGGCAATACGCCTGACAGCGGAGCAAGCAATGTCGGTTTTCGAGTGGTCCGGTAAGCAGCCATGAAAATGTTCTCAAGCCTGATGTCGCTGATCGTGTACTTCAAGCGGAAATTCACCGGCGGCTATCGCCCCGAGCGCCATTACATGCGCGGGCCGGGCCCGGCCTCGAGCGGCAAGTCGCGCACGCAATCGCAGGGCGGCAAGCAGGCCACCGGCGTCGAGCCGACCTCGAACGAGAAGTGATATCGTTGTCTGGAATTGGTGCCGGCTGAGAGGATTGAACTCCCGACCTTCGGTTTACAAACCTAGATGTTGCTTCTTACGAAGAAGGAATGGCCGGATTTTTTGAACTCGGCGACAATCTGGTCGTGCAAAGACGACACCGGGCGAGATGTGCGAAGGTCAAGATGCGTGACCAGCCAGTAATTTCTTAGTGCGCGGAAATGTGGCAGAACGCTAACAAGATCGTCAAATTTTCCAGCTGCATAGTCGTGCAGGATTCCAACACCGGCGCCTGCCCGGACCGCTTCAAGCTGTGATGTAACGCTGGCGCACTCGAACGATCGCGCGCTGGCAGCCTCAAGCTCGTCGGCATACAGAAGGGCTGGGCTGTATACGAGATCCTGCACATACGTGATGAGCGTTCGATCTTTCAGATCTTCGTAAGTTGCGAT
>VFQR01002001.1_pt1 | contig 13807 bp, 8 predicted proteins | sample 3512321 | NCBI WGS metagenome assembly VFQR01 (sample SAMN10412374, study PRJNA504923) | tailings metagenome | isolation source: Relicate 3 Philex TSF1 revegetated site | place: Philippines: Tuba, Benguet | collected 2017-08-29
AATACGATAGTTACCTGTTTGAAGGTAAACTCGACATTCGGAATACCGGAACCGAAGCGGGAAGGATTAAAGTAATTAAACAAGCTGTACCCGAAAATTACCGGAACTATTGGTTCGCCAATGTATTTCTGGACTTAAAAGGTAAATCGAAACAAGAAGTTACGCAGTTTGAGTTCGAAGTGAAGGTTGAAGCCAACGACGCGACTTTCTACCGGTATCGTTACGAGCTATTGGTACCGTCGGCAAATTAAAAAAGGAGGGTCAATTGACCCTCCTTTTTTATTAGAAACCGAAATATAGATTAACCATAAAGTTTCGGCCAGCCTGTGGGTATACGTAAAGCTCATTCACTAAGCTTCCGTTGAACAAATACGGATAAACGTAGCCATTAGAGACGTACTTAAGGTCGAGCACATTGTTGACCAATAAGGCCAAACGTACTTCTTCAAACCAAGCCTTTATCGGCCTGCGATATTCGATGCGCAAATCATTCAATTGGTAAGCGCCTAACTTGCGACTGGCTTCTCCGCTGTTATCCACAAACTGTTCGCCTACGTATTTAGCTTGCCAAGCTAGTTCAAGTCCCTCTATTGGCGAATAGCTGAGCATACTTGCGGCAATCACTCCTGGCGAAAAAGCAATAGGGGTATTGCTTCTCGACTGTAAAAGCACATTATCGAGATAGTTGAAATCGGCATCGTAGCTGTCAACAAACTCGTTATACTCGCCAATACGGTTTTCACTCAGGGAAAGGTTAGCATTCCAGCGTAGGTTTTGGGTGATTTCAAGTGCGTATTCTACTTCAATGCCTAAACGATAGCTTTCAGCCACATTTCTGCGGATGTAGGCGCCTACGTCGTTAATCTGACCAGTGAGTACCAGTTGGTTTTTATAGTCCATGTAAAACGCATTCAGCTGCACTAATTGCCGATTTCCTTGCCAGCGCCAGCCAGCTTCGTAGTCGATTAATTGCTCCGCTTTGGGTCGGCTAGTAGGTGTTGATTCGGTGAAGTCGTCGCGCACAGGTTCGCGGTTGCCCACTGCTACTGAAAAATAGGCAAGCTGTCGGGTGTTTATACGATAGTTCAAACCTGCTTTAGGGTTTACAAAAAGGAAGTTCGCTTCCTGCGTTACATTGTTACCGTCGTTATCCAATCCGAGAAAACGATAATCAACACCGCGCACTTGCAAATCGGCAAACAATTGGATTTTTTTTCCAACTGAATATTCTGCTTTGGCGAATAGGTTGTAGTCGGTTTTTACCGCATTATTGTCGTAATACCGATCTCTTATTTGACTATTTCCTGCGAAACGCGACCAGATTACTTCCCCGAAGTGGTCGCCATCGTAACGATACCAACCTCCTCCAACTACAGCTTCTAAACCTCCGAGTGTGTATGTGGCATTCAACAGTCCGCCATAAAAGTGATTGTCGAGCCATCTTCTTCGGATGAGGTCGCTTTCGTTGATGGTGTCGCCACCCACAATCGGTGGGTTGATGCCGTAATTAGCTAATTCATCACTTTCTCGGTATTGTTCAAAGTATCCTTTTCCTCGGGTGTAGAAGAGTGTGGTATTTATTTTCCAGCGATCGTTCAAGTCGTAATTGTGAAAGAACTGATAGTGATCTTGCTGATAGTTGTCGGTTTCGTTGTCATAAAAGCGGGTGCTGCCGTCGGGTGCAGTGAACCTGCCACTCGGGTTGTAGCGGCGGTTGGTAGCCAACGAATCCGAGATAATGCCATTCCAAGCTTGATAGGTTTGTTGAACTCCCGAAAACAGGTTGAATCGAGTCACACTTTTTTTTCCTGTTTTGGAGGCGCTAAAGCCGTAAGAACGAAGGTTGCTGCTGGCACGGTCGATATATCCATCGCTTACTATGCGCGAAAGGCGGCCGTTAAAATTCCAGCCATTTTTGAGTACGCCTGTTCCAAAGTTGATTTGCTGTCGCTGGGTATTGAAGCTACCGAATCCGAGACCTACTCGGGTGTAAGCAGTATCGCTTTGTTCGTTGGTTTGAAGGTTTAACGATGCACCAAATGCACCAGATCCATTCGTTGAAGTACCTACGCCGCGTTGCAACTGCACGCTACTCACACTGCTGGCAAAGTCGGGCATATTCACCCAAAATACACCGTGCGATTCAGCATCATTGACGGGTATGCCGTTAATGGTCACGTTAATCCGTGTAGGGTCGCTGCCGCGTACGCGGATGCCCGTATAGCCTACTCCCGCTCCGGCGTCGCTAGTCACTACCACCGAAGGGGTTAGCTGAAGCAAATACGGCAAATCTTGTCCGTGGTTTTGGTCTTCCAAAGCTGCTCTGTCGAGATTGGTATGTGCAATCGGACTTTGATTTCCTGCTCTATTGGCTCGCACCACAATTTCTTCGGTGATGCGTGCTGCAGGCTCCAAAGCAATGTCGAGGGTTTGATCTGCAGCTAGGCTTAGTTCCACTTCTTTGAGTGCATACCCCAAGTAACGCACTTCCAGCTTGTACTTCCCGGGCGGGAGCTTGTTGAGTCGATAGCTTCCATCGATGGCGCTGGCTGTTCCTCTTAAACTTCCTCCTATTTGGATGGTAGCGCCAGGTAGGCTTTGTTGGGTGATGCGGTCGGTTATTTTTCCCGACAGGGTGAACTGCGCCAAGGCAGTTGTAGTGCTGAAAAAGGTCAGCAACAAGAGTAAATGGTTTTTGCGCATTTGTTTAACGCTTTAAGGTTGAACAAATTGCTCACCAGGGGCAAGTAAGCAGATACTTGAAAAACATCCTCCCTTCGCCGGCATTACCCGGAGCAGGTTCAATGGGTATAATCTCAGCACCTCCGCCAAAGCGAGGGGCACCCCTTAAGATGCCGCAAATATAGTCGAGAATTTTTCATTTCGCTGAGTCGGCCTGTATTCGGTCAGAATGCCGCACAACACCCGTGTTTTGCTGCCAGTATGTCATACATTCTCCGGCTGGCGTTATCCTTGACAGAGGCCTTCTGCTATCGCCGGAGTACATCCCTGCCAAAATTTGGATAACTTTGACGCGTTTGCGCGTAAACCGCCATCCCGAACATGATTAATTTTATTAACAAAGCCATTACGAGCCTTTTCGGCAACAAGTCCGAACGCGATATCAAAGCTGTTTTACCCTTGGTTAGTCGTATCAACGAAGAGTATACTAAGTTGGCAAGCCTCTCCAACGACGAGTTGCGCGATCGTACTAAACAGTTTAAAAAACGTATAGCCGACCATCTGGCCACTACCGATGCCGAATTGGCTCGCCTTCAAGCAGATGCAGAGGCTATACCCGAAGCAGAAGTAGAAGCGAAATTTGAAGCCTACGAGCAAGTAGATGCCCTACTCAAAACCAGAAACAACCAGATAGAAGAAATTTTAAGCGAATTGCTTCCTGAGGCCTTTGCAGTGGTAAAAGAAACTGCCCGACGGTTTACCCAAAATGAAGAACTGCAAGTAACAGCTTCGGAGATGGACCGCGATTTGGCCGCTTCAAAAGATTTCGTGCGCATCGAAGGCGAAAAAGCCATCTGGAAAAACCGTTGGATGGCAGCAGGGAACGAGGTAGTGTGGAACATGATTCACTACGACGTACAGCTCATCGGTGGTATTGTTTTGCACCAAGGTAAAATTGCCGAAATGGCCACAGGTGAGGGTAAGACGTTGGTTTCGACCTTGCCTGCCTACCTCAATGCGCTTGCTGGTGCCAGTGTGCATCTGGTTACCGTTAACGACTACCTTGCTCGACGCGATGCCGAATGGAATGGGCCGTTGTTTCAGTTTCACGGTCTGAAGGTGGATTGTATCGACAAACATCAACCAAATTCGCCTGCACGCCGAAATGCCTACATGGCCGATATCACCTACGGCACAAATAATGAATTTGGTTTCGACTACTTGCGCGACAATATGGCTCGGTTCCCTGAGGATTTGGTTCAGCGCAAACACCATTTTGCGATGGTGGATGAGGTCGACTCGGTTTTGATCGACGATGCCCGTACGCCGTTAATCATCAGCGGTCCGGTACCGCGTGGGGATATTCATGAATTTGCTGTTCTTAAACCTCGTATCGAGCGATTGGTTGAGGCCCAGAAAAAATACCTCAATACCGCGCTTTCCGACGCCAAAAAACTTTTTGCCGAAGGAAAACTCGACCAAGCTGGATTACCCCTTTACCGAGCTTACCGGGGACTACCCAAGAATAAGGCCCTCATCAAATTTTTGAGTGAGCCGGGCGTACGTGCGCTCTTGCAAAAAACCGAAGCTTATTATTTGCAGGACCAACAAAAGGAAATGCATAAAGCCGATGCTGAGTTGTTTTTTGTCATCGACGAAAAAAATAATACCATTGAGTTAGCCGAAAAAGGCATTGAACTGATTACCGCTACTGGCGAAGATCCTGCCTTTTTTATCTTGCCAGATGTAGGTGCTGAGGTAGCTGAAATAGAAAAATCAGAAGGAACGGCGCAAGAAAAAGCCGACCGTAAGGCACAACTCATGCTCGATTTTCAAGTGAAGTCGGAGCGCATACATACCATCAACCAATTGCTGAAGGCATACACACTCTTCGAAAGGGATGTGGAGTACATCGTCGACAACAATAAGGTGAAGATTGTAGACGAACAAACTGGCCGTGTACTCGATGGACGCCGATACAGCGACGGTTTACACCAGGCTATCGAAGCCAAAGAAAACGTGAAAGTTGAGGCGGCTACGCAAACCTTCGCTACCATCACCTTGCAGAATTACTTCAGGATGTACCACAAACTTGCCGGTATGACCGGTACGGCCGAGACGGAAGCCGGTGAATTGTGGGAAATCTACAAACTTGATGTAGTGGTAATTCCAACTAACCGACCAATTGTTCGTAAAGACGAAGAAGATTTGGTTTACAAAACGGTTAGGGAGAAGTTTAATGCCGTTATCGAAGAAATCGACAAATTGGTAGCCGCTGGCCGTCCGGTACTTGTCGGCACTACGTCGGTTGAAACATCGGAATTGTTAAGCCGGATGCTTACCCTGCGTAAAATCAAACACAATGTGTTGAATGCCAAACAGCACCAACGCGAGGCTGAAATTGTTGCAGAAGCTGGTCAGGCCGGAACGGTTACCATTGCTACCAACATGGCCGGTAGAGGTACCGACATCAAGCTAGGTGCAGGAGTGAAAGAAGCAGGTGGTTTGGCCATCATCGGCACCGAGCGCCATGAATCGCGCCGAGTCGACCGACAGTTACGTGGTCGTGCAGGTCGCCAGGGCGATCCCGGTTCATCGCAGTTTTTTGTCTCGCTCGAAGACAACCTCATGCGTTTGTTCGGCTCGGAGCGTATATCGGGTATTATGGACCGTTTTGGTTACAAAGAAGGCGAGGTTATTCAGCATTCGATGATTACCAAATCCATCGAACGTGCCCAGAAGAAAGTGGAAGAGAACAACTTTGGCATACGCAAAAGGTTGTTGGAATACGACGATGTGATGAACTCACAAAGGGAGGTGATTTATAAAAAACGCCGTCACGCACTCTACGGTGAACGTTTGAGTATCGATATCAACAATATGTTCAACGATGTGGCGGCTGAGTTGGTCGACCGACATCACGACAGTGGCGATTTTGAAGCTTTCCGGTTCGACGTTTTGCGACAGTTTGGCTTTGAAACAAGCATAGCGCTCGAGTCTTTCAAAAAGGGGAAAGCTGAGCAGCTTACCTCAACGTTGTTCGACGAAGCCTTTGCAAACTATCAAGAACGAAATCGGAGAATCGCCGAAGTGGCTTGGCCGGTCATCAAAGGTGTATACGAAGAAAGAGCTGCGCAGGTAGAAAACATCGTGGTACCGTTCCAGGTCGGAAACAAAGGCTTACAAATTGGCGTAAACCTCAAAAAGGCATACGATAGCCAATGCAGAGAGATACTTGTGGAGTTCGAAAAATCGATGGTGTTGATGCTCATCGACGACAGTTGGAAAGAACATCTGCGCGAAATGGACGACCTTAAGCAGAGTGTACAGAATGCTGTTTATGAGCAGAAAGACCCCTTGGTCGTTTACAAGATGGAGTCGTTCAACCTTTTCAGCAAAATGTTGGCAGAGGTGAATGGCGAAATTGTATCGATGTTGGTTCAAGCCCGTATCCCTGTTGAAGAGCCTGAGCAGGTGAAGGAAGCTCGACCGCGTCCGGTGCAGTCGGCACAACCGCAACTAACGGCCAACAAGCCAGCGTACAGTTCGAGTAGCACTGCTGCACCTGCTGCTGGTGTACCACAGCAGGCCGCTGCTCCGCAGCAAGCCCCGTTAAAGGTCGGCCCGAAGGTTGGTCGTAACGACCCCTGCCCTTGTGGTTCGGGCAAGAAATACAAAAACTGTCACGGCGTAAACGAAGCTTGATGCAACTGGCGAGCACCATTGATCATACGCGTTTGGGTGCCGACACCCGGGTTGAGCACATCCAAAAAATGTGTTCCGAAGCGAAAGACTATGGTTTCGCCGCCGTTTGTGTGCCACCAATATTTGTTGAGGCGGCTACTGAATTCTTAAAAGGAAGCAAAGTTGCTGTAGCAACAGTAGTGGGTTTTCCTTTAGGGTATCAGCTCACCGATGTAAAAGTTGAAGAAGCGCGTCAAGCCTTGCAGCAGGGAGCAACCGAAATCGATATGGTGATTCAGCAAGGTGCTGTGCAGGAAGGCAATTGGGAGTTGGTAAAGACGGATATTGCTGCGGTACAGCATGAAGTTAAGCGGATCCCAGGAGCACTTTTGAAGGTGATTATTGAAAGCTGCAACCTAAACGACAGTCAACTACATCAACTGTGTGAAATATTGGGTGACCTACACGTTGATTTTGCAAAAACATCTACCGGTTTTGCAAAAGAAGGTGCCAATATTGCCGTTGTCACACAAATGAGGGCTATATTGCCAACATCTGTACGCATCAAAGCTTCAGGTGGAATTCGAACGAAAGAATTTGCACTGAATTTGATAGCAGCAGGTGCCGACCGGATAGGAACTTCGTCCGGAGTTGAATTAGTCCAACCATGAGATATCGTATTATCGTCAGCTTAAGTGCCTTTTTCTTGCTTAGCGGCCCTGCTTTTGCGCAGGATGTGCAGCAAGACACCGTTGTAGCTCGCGAGCGCTACAAAAGGCCGGTACTCGTTCCTGGGTTTAGGGTTCAAGCCTATACTGGATCCTCGCGTCAGCAAGCCATGAATATCCGAAACGAAATAGCTGAAAAGTTTCCCGATTATGCCGCCTATGTGGTGTACAAACAGCCCACATTCAGGGTACGTGTAGGCGATTTTAGGAGCCGCGGTGAAGCACAAAAGTTATTGCGTGAACTCAAAGAGCTCTACAGCTCAAGTTTTATCGTTCCCGACGACATCAACCCCAATCCTGTATTGCCACCAAAGCCAGAGGAGCCTGCTGATGAATCTACTGAGCCAAAAAATCCATAAGCTAGCCGAATCGGTAGCTCCGGAGGTAGTGCTTATGCGTCGCCATCTCCATGCAAACCCAGAATTGTCTTTTCAAGAATATCAAACCAGTGCCTATGTGCAGGAGAAACTCCAAGCACTGGGCATTCCTTTTCAGGCGGGGGTTGCGGGTACTGGGGTCGTCGGAATGATAGCCGGAAAACATGCCGGCCCGGTAGTGGCGCTTCGGGCCGATATGGATGCGCTTCCCATTGTAGAGGCGAACCGTGTTCCTTATGCATCTACCCAAGCTGGAGTGATGCATGCTTGTGGGCACGATGCGCACACCGCTTCACTCTTGGGTGCCGCTGCCATTTTACAAGAATGTCGCGATGATTTGAAGGGAAGCATCAAGCTCATCTTTCAACCGGGCGAAGAACGCCTGCCCGGTGGGGCAAGCCTCATGATAAAGGAGGGTGTGCTCGAAAACCCAACGCCTAACCACATCATCGGTCAACATGTTATGCCGTTGTTAGACGTGGGAAAGGTAGGCTTTCGTTCGGGTATGTATATGGCTTCGGCCGACGAAATTACCATGACGGTTCGCGGCAAAGGAGGTCATGCGGCCATGCCACATCTCAACGTAGATACGGTATTAATTACGAGCCATATTCTAGTGGCCCTGCAACAAATCGTGAGTCGCGTTGCCAATCCCACCATACCTTCGGTATTGTCGTTTGGAAAAATTACGGCAAACGGAGCGTTCAATATCATCCCGAACGAAGTGGTGGTACTCGGAACTTTTCGCACCATGAACGAAAAGTGGCGAAAACAAGCACATATCCGCATGAAAGAAATGGCAGCCGACATCGCCAAAGCGATGGGAGCAACAGTCGATTTTGATATCCATGTGGGCTATCCTTTTTTGGTGAACGATGAACAAATCACACGTGCAGCCCGCCATCACGCAGAAACCTATATGGGTACTGAAAACGTAGTGGATCTCGACTTATGGATGGCCGCCGAAGATTTTGCCTATTACTCACAGGTGACAAAAGCCTGTTTTTATCGCCTCGGAACGAGAAACGAAGCCAAGGGCATATTATCGGCTGTGCATACGCCTACATTCGACATCGATGAAACGGCACTAGAAACCGGTTGCGGATTGATGGCCTATTTGGCATTACAAACGGCTGCCGAATTCGCAGGCTAGTTCTTTTCAACGGCCATAGTTTGCGGCTTTTTGCGAACTTTGCAGCATGATGCAGCAACCCATTCGCCCTCGTCGCAACCGTAAAATGGCAGGAGTTCGTGACTTAATACGCGAAACTACCCTCACCACCCATGATTTGTTGTTGCCCCTGTTTTTGCTTGATGGGCAAGGAAAAAAGATAGAGGTGAGTTCAATGCCCGGCATTTACAGGTACTCGATTGATGGTATTTTAAAGGAAATCGAAGAAGCAATGTTGCTAGGCATTAAAGCTTTCGATGTTTTTCCGGTGGTACCCGAAACGCTCAAAGACAAAACGGCTAGCTACAGTTGGGCCGAAGATAATTTTTATCTCCATGCCCTTTCTTCCATCAAACAGCATTTCCCCGAAGCAGTGGTCATGACCGATGTGGCCATGGATCCCTACAGCAGCGATGGCCACGATGGCTTGGTAGTCGATGGCGAGATCGTTAATGATGCCACCCTCGATATTTTAGCACGTATGGCTGTAGCGCAAGCCCAAGCAGGTGCCGACATCATTGGTCCGAGCGATATGATGGACGGGAGAGTAGGCGCTATCCGTGCTGCTCTCGATGCTGCCCATTTTACGCAAGTGAGCATCATGAGCTATACGGCCAAATATGCCAGCGGCTTTTATGGTCCTTTTCGCGATGCGCTCGACTCTGCACCCAAGTTTGGTGACAAAAAAACCTATCAAATGGATCCAGCTAATCGGCTCGAGGCCCTACGCGAAATGGAACTCGACACCCGCGAAGGTGCCGATATGCTGATGGTAAAACCTGCATTAGCCTATTTAGATGTGATTCGGCTGTTGAAAGACCACAGTCAATTGCCCATTACCGCCTACAACGTGAGTGGTGAATATGCCATGCTCAAGGCTGCTGCCGAAAGAGGTTGGCTCGATTACGAAAGGGTGATGATGGAGACCTTGTTGAGCATTAAACGGGCTGGTGCCGATGTTATATTGACCTACCACGCCAAAGAAGCCGCAAAACTTTTGAGATGAAACAAGAAGCAATCATACTTCCTGTGGAAGGTAAAATGCCCGTTTTTGGTGAAGGGTGCTTTCTGGCTCCTAATTGTACCGTTGTGGGTGACGTAATTTTGGGGGATCAATGTACCGTGTGGTTCAATGCTGTTATTCGTGGCGATGTGAATAGTATTCGTATTGGCGATCGCACCAACATACAAGACGGTGCCGTAATTCACTGTACCTATCAAAAGGCAGCTACTACCATAGGCAACGATGTGAGCATTGGCCACAACGCAATTGTGCATGGAGCAACTGTTCACGACCAGGTTTTGGTAGGCATGGGTGCCATTGTGATGGACCATGCAGTGGTAGAATCGCACTGTATCATCGCAGCAGGGGCCATTGTTCTAGAAAACACACACTGCGAAAGTGGATGGATTTATGCGGGTATTCCTGCCAAAAAGGTAAAACAGCTAAGCGCCGAACAAATTGCAGGCATGCAACGAACCGCTCAGAATTATTTGATGTATGCCGATTGGTTTAAAACTGACATTTAAATTACATTAAGATTTGTTATTTTAACATGGTTTGTTTTAATTGTATCTAAAATGGTACAATGAAACGTCTTTTAGCTATTCTGCTGTCCGTATTGGGTAGTATTTCTTCTGTAAAAGCAAGTCATATGGCTGGCGGGGAAATTACCTACGAATGTTTAGGAGGAGGAATTTTTAAATTCCGCACGACTATTTTTAGAGATTGTTCCGGGATAGTTATGCAGCAAACTTCTATGAATTTAGCAGGGCCTGTGAATGTGGTTTGTAATCTTGTGGCTAGTTACGATATAACCCCAAATTTGGGTAATTGTACACAGGGTATGCAATGTACCCCCCCTAATACTTTTAACGGTAGTAAAGGTAGTCTTGCCAAATTAGTTTATGAAGGTACTGTCAATTTGAGTTCCTTGAATGCAACCCCCGCAGCTGGTTACACTTGGTATACGAGCAATATTCCATGTTGCCGAAACGTAAACGAAAATGTGCAAGGGTGTTCAGATATGACATTGAGGGTTACCATGTACCCATTCACTGACCCTACAACGAGTCAAGTTCTTCGTCCAGCGCAACTATGCGATAAGTCCCCGCAATTTTTAGAAGACCCCTACATTACTACGATCTTAAATCCGTTTGATACCGTACAGTATTATGGTTTTGGTCGGGATCCCGACCCGGCAGACTTTTTAAAATACGCCCTTGATTTTCCTTGGCAAGGGTATAATCAGCCTTGTAATTATAATAACGGATACACAATAAATAATCCCGTGGCTGGATACATCGGCCTTGATTCGAGTACAGGTGTCATTCGATTTAGACCTTTGAGTGCTGGTAGTTACATCACAGTGATTAGTGTTTCTTCTTATCGTGGAGGACAGCTTATTTCTTCGGTATATCGTGACTTTCAATTGACAGTTATTCAAAATCCAGTTGGCGCACCACCGTTATTCAACCCTAGTAATTTACCAGGTTCACCGGCTTATTTAACACAACAAAAAGAACCAATAATCAGTGGTTCTATCGTAAACCCTGTGAGCGGGTCACCCGATCGAACCATTTATTTAATTGCTGGCGATACCATGTTGGTGAATTTTACAGTAAAAGACTCCTTCCCAACAATGCCCCAAGCCAATCGGGTATATACTTATGTTCGTTCCGATGTTTTGGGCAGCTCTGGAACTAATCCATCAGCGGGTTGTGCCCAACCTCCATGCGCTGTGATTCAGTCGTTAGGCAATTCACCTGTGAGCTTTGTAAACCTACAAAACCGTTGGAATGGTTACGGCATCATCGCCGATACCAGCGGGAATGATGTAAATGGACGAATTGTTTGGACAACAGGTTCCCAGCATGCCCGTGCCAATGGAAGAAATATTCCAAGAGAGTATAGATTTGGCCTTTTCGCCTTTGACGATGTATGTCCGTTAGCAGGTACAAGTGCGGAGTTTTTCGAAGTAGTTGTTTTCCCGAATTTGGTGAGTATTCCAGCACCCAAAGGGTTGTGCGTAGAGCCTTTATCAGCAAGTGCTAACCTCATTCGTTGGAATCCAATTATCGACAGTCTTACCATCGATCCGGCTGAGTTGTTAGTCACTGGTTTGGGGCATGCACAACAGCTCGATCGTTCGATTCAGCGCCGAAGGAATTCGTTTATTCGTACTGAATTAATTCGCACAAATGCTTCAGGTGGCAGCGTAATCGTGGCCAGTTTAAGCTCACCCGATGTAACCTCCTTTACCGATGCTACTGCAGCATCTGACTCAGTTTACAGCTACCAAATTCGTATTGTTTCAGCGCTTGATACCCAACTTTTGCAACTTTCAAATGCCGTTGTTGCACCTCGCCCTGCAGTTGTAGGGGATAGGGCTACTTTAATGTATACGCTCAGCTGGCAGCCACCGTACAGCCCTACTGCCCAAAATCCTGGATTTACGGGCACGTATTATATCTATCAACGAAATGTGAGTATGCAATCGGCTTGGCAATTGGTAGATAGCGTTGTGAATTTGACCAGCTATAGCGGACCCATACAATTGAGTAACGATACACTTGCATTTCGCATTGGCTGGCTGGCTACCAACAGCTGTGCTATGAACTTAAGTCATACAACATTAGCGGTGTTCGATCAGAGTTTGAGCACGCCAGAGTTAGATTTACAGGTACGCATTTACCCTAATCCGGTGGGTGAGGTTCTGAACGTTAGCGGACTCCTACCGGAGCGGTACAGCAGTTGGAGAATAGTTGACATAACTGGAAAATTGGTTTTAGAAGGCCGGGTAGAATCGGAGCAAATCGTCACACAAAAATTAGTACCAGGGAACTACTTTTTGGAACTTTTGAAGGAAGACAAATCCATAAACCGATTCAAGTTTCAGAAGAAATAGGACTTAAATTTCAATGAAAATTTAACATCCAATTACAAATAGTATTCGATTACAATTTGCAGGTCGTAACTTAGAGAGTTATAATCTGCAAGCATGAAGCGAATTGGCTTTATAATTTCTGTTCTGTTGATTTGGATGTTACCGGTTAAAGCATCCCATCTATTGGGAGGTGAAGTGAGTTACCGTGCACTCGACTCATTAGGTAATTATCGATTTACCGTCGTGGTATTTAGAGCATGCGATGGTATTCCATTTCAACAAGGGTCAGTTACGCTACAGGGTCCTGTTTCGGTAAGCTGTCCATTAGTTGCATCCTACGACATCACTCCTCGCACACCAGGAGCACCGGGTAACTTACGCTGCGATCCTCCTGCAACATTCATTGGGGCGGTTGGGTCAATAGGTAAATTTGTATACGAGGGCAACGCTAACTTGTCGTCTTTAACTGCTGCCCCAGTAGGAGGGTATACTTGGTTTACAAGTGATATTCCGTGTTGCCGAAATTCCAATCAAAATGCACAAGGTTGTTCGGGTATGACTTTACGGGTTACCATGCATGCATTCACCACCACCACAGGTACCAGGCTTACGCCGCGACAAATGCGCGACAGCTCGCCCAAATTTCTAGAAGATCCAGCAGCGGTGGCCATTAACAACCCTTTCGATACAGCGTATTTCAACAACTTTGCACAAGACCCTGACCGCGAAGATGACGTTCGTTTCGACATTGATTTCCCTTGGCAAGGAAACAATCAGCCGTGCGCATATAACAATGGGTATACGCAGGCTGTTCCTATGCCTGGATTGCTACCGGCAGGCGCACCACCTATCGATTCCATTAACGGTGTAATTACATATCGACCTATAACCAATGGGGCGTATCTTCTGCTTATACGTGTGAGGTCTTTTCGATGCGGACAGCTCGTAAGTGAGGTTTTCAGAGACTTTCAGTTGAATGTAATCAACAATCCGGTAGGTTCTAGAAATCCTTTTAACCCATTTTCGTCTGCCACTGAGCAGCTGATGCAACAAAAAGCACCCATATTTACGCCCTTTTTGTTCGATGCAGCAGGTAACCCATCGTTCGACATTGAAATCTATGCGTTAGATACTTTAGCCCTAAAGCTCCAAGCATACGATTATTACCCATTATTTGACCCTTCGGGTACACCTGGAGTTCCGGGGCCGTATAACCCGAACACGGTAAGCTTATTCATCACAGGTCCTCAAATAGGAGCTAACGGAACCAGCACCACC
>VFQR01002002.1_pt1 | contig 13799 bp, 12 predicted proteins | sample 3512321 | NCBI WGS metagenome assembly VFQR01 (sample SAMN10412374, study PRJNA504923) | tailings metagenome | isolation source: Relicate 3 Philex TSF1 revegetated site | place: Philippines: Tuba, Benguet | collected 2017-08-29
GGTCTGGATCTCCTTCAGGATCTTCTTCATCTCGGCGCGGGTGCGGGCGTTGACGATGCGCGGCCCGCGGGTGACGTCGCCGTACTCGGCGGTGTCGCTGATGCTGTAGCGCATGCCCGCGATCCCCTCCTCGTACATGAGGTCGACGATCAGCTTCACCTCGTGGAGGCACTCGAAGTACGCCATCTCCGGCTGGTAGCCCGCCTCCACCAGGGTCTCGAAGCCGGCCTGCACGAGCGAGGTGAGCCCGCCGCAGAGCACCACCTGCTCGCCGAACAGGTCGGTCTCGGTCTCCTCGGCGAAGGTCGTCTCGATGATTCCCGCCCGCGCGCCGCCGATGGCCTCGGCGTAGCTGAGCGCCAGCTCGCGGGCCTGGCCGGTGGCGTCCTGGTGCACGGCGATGAGGCACGGCACGCCGCCGCCCTCGGTGTAGGTGCGCCGCACCAGGTGGCCCGGGCCCTTGGGGGCGACCATGATCACGTCCACCGTCTTCGGCGGGCGGATCCGCTTGAAGCGGATGTTGAAGCCGTGCGCGAAGGCGAGGGCCTTGCCCTTGCGCATGTGCGGCTTGATGAACTCCTCGTACGTGGCCTTCTGCTCGGTGTCGGGCATCGTCAGCATGATCACGTTGGCCCACTTCGCGGCTTCGGCGAGGCCCATCACCGTCAGCCCGGCTGCCTCGGCCTTGGCCGCGGACGAGGAGCCCTCGCGCAGGCCGACCACCACCTCCACGCCCGACTCCTTCAGGTTCAGGGCGTGGGCGTGGCCCTGGGAGCCGTAGCCGATGATGGCCACCTTGCGTCCCCGGATGATCGACGGGTCGCAGTCCGCCTCGTAGTACATGGTCGCGGCCATCAGCCAGCCTTTCCTCGGTTCGACACCGCGCGCAGGCGGGCGTCACGGTCCAACTTGGGGAGCGCCACCCGTCCGGTGCGCTGGAGCTCGACGATGCCATATCCGGCGAGCAACGCTTCGAAGTCGTCGAGCTTGTCGGGATGGCCGTCGAGCGACACCGTAATGGCTTCGACGCCGACGCCGAGGATCTTCCCCTCGAAGATGTCGACCAGCTCGACGACCTGCCCGCGCAGGTCGGGCCCCTCGCCCTTGCCCGACGACGTGCGCACGGTGGCGAGCAGGAGCTCGCGCTCCACCGAGCGGCGGGGGTCGAGCTCGCTGATCTTCACCACCTCGATCAGCTTGAACAGCTGCTTGGTGATCTGCTCGAGCGGCGACGAGTCGACGTCGACGACGATGGTGATCCGGCTGAACCCCTCGTCCTCGGCCGGCGCCACCGCCAGGCTGAAGATGTTGTAGTCGCGCCTCGCGAACAGGCTGGCCACGCGGGCGAGGACGCCGGGTCGGTTCTGCACCAGCACGGACAGGATGTGGTGGTTGACGTCGCTCATGCCAGCGCGCTCCGGTGCGGCTCCTGCGCCGCCGGCAGGAGCATGTCGTCGTTGCTGGCGCCGGCGGGCACCATCGGGAACACCTTCTCGCGGGCGTCGACGCGGAAGTCGATGACGACCGGGCGGTCGTTGATCGAGTTCGCCTTGTCGATCGCCGGCTGCACCTCCTCCGGGCTGTCCACCCGGATCCCGACGCAGCCCATCGCCTCCGCCCACTTCACGAAGTCGGGCAGCTCCGGCGAGAGGTACACCTCGCTGTAGCGCTCGTCGTAGAACATCTCCTGCCACTGGCGGACCATGCCGAGGTAGCTGTTGTTGAGGATGGCCACCTTCACCGGGATCCGCTCCACCGCGGCGGTGACGAGCTCTTGCGCGGTCATCTGGAAGCAGCCGTCTCCGTCCACCGCCCACACGGTGCGCTCGGGCCGGGCCACCTTGGCGCCGATCGCCGCAGGAACGCTGAAGCCCATGGTGCCGAGGCCGCCCGAGTTCACCCACGTGTAGGGCTCCGTGAACCGCCAGTACTGGCTGCTCCACATCTGGTGCTGGCCGACGCCGCTGACGAGGATCGTGCCGTCGGGCGCGTTGTCGCGCAGCTGCTCGAGGCAGAACTGCGGCTTCAGCGCCTCTCCGGGCTCGCTCTGCTCGTAGGTGAGCGGGAACTGCTCGCGCCACCCGCTGATCCGGCTCTTCCACGGGCCGATGTCGGCTTGGGTGGCGCCCGCGGCGAGGAGGTCCTTGATCGCCCGGACCAGCTCCTCGATGACGTACTTGCAGTCGCCGACGATCGGCACGTCGGGCCGGCGCACCTTGCCCTGCTCCGCGGGGTCGATGTCGACGTGGATGACCTTCGCCTCGGGGGCGAAGCCGGCGACCTTGCCGGTGATGCGGTCGTCGAAGCGGGCGCCCAGCGCGATCAGCAGGTCGCTGCGCTGCATGGCCGCCACGGCCGTGGCGTTGCCGTGCATGCCGGGCATGCCGAGGCACAGCGGATGGTCGTCGGGGAACGCGCCCCGCGCCATCAGCGTGGTGACGACGTGGATGTCGGTCAGCTCCGCGAGCTCGCGCAGCGCCTCGGCGGCGCGCGCCTTCAGGATGCCGCCGCCGACGTAGAGCACCGGCCGCTCCGACTCGAGGATGAGCTTCGCCGCCTCCTTGATCATCCGCGGGTGGCCCTTCACGTTCGGCCGGTAGCCCGGCAGGCTGGCGGCCACCTCGGCGTCGGTCGGCCAGTACCACTCCATCTGCGCCTGCAGCACGTCCTTCGGGACGTCGACGAGCGTCGGGCCGGGGCGGCCGGTCGTGGCGATGTGGAAGGCGTGGCGCACCGCCATCGGGATGTCCTCGGCGCGCATCACGAGCTCGTTGTGCTTCGTGGCGCTGCGGGTGATGCCGACGGTGTCGCACTCCTGGAAGGCGTCGGTGCCGATCGCCGTGGTGGGCACCTGCCCCGTGATGCACACCATCGGGATCGAGTCCATGTAGGCGTCCATCAGCGGCGTGACCATGTTGGTGGCCGCCGGCCCGCTCGTGACGATGACCACCCCGGGGCGGCCGCTCACGTGGGCGTAGCCCTCGGCCATGTGGCCGGCACCCTGCTCGTGGCGGACCAGGATGTGGCGGATCGAGCTGTCGAGCAGCGGGTCGTAGGCCGGCAGGATGCAGCCGCCGGGCAGGCCGAACACCACCTCGACACCTTCCATCTCGAGGCTGCGGATGAGGGCCTGGGCGCCGGTGATCTTCATGTGGGTGGCTCCTGGTGGGACGGGGGTGACGGACGAGGCGGGACGGGCGCAGCACCGGAGGAGTGCCGAAAAACGAAAGAGCCTCCCGAACGGGAGGCTGGACGGACGCGGGTATGGGCGCGTTCGTCTACGGGAGAATGCCTACGAGGACGAGGGCCGGGTGGGCGCGCACGCCGAGCATTCAACCACGCGCACGGCGGTCGCGCAACCGCGGGCTGCTCGACGCACGGTTGCCGCTGCTGGTGACGGGGAAACTCCTGCAGCCGTGAACCGCGATCGGGACAGCGACCTCTGGTGGAAATCGGCCGTCATCTACTGCCTCGACGTGGAGACCTTCCTCGACGGCGACGGTGACGGCGTCGGCGACCTCCGCGGCCTGATCGAGCGGATCCACCACCTCGACCGCCTCGGGGTGAACTGTCTGTGGCTGATGCCGTTCTACCCGTCGCCGAACCACGACGACGGGTACGACATCACCGACTACTACGCCGTCGACCCCCGCCTCGGGAGCCTCGGCGACTTCGTCGTGCTCGTCCGAGCGGCCAAGGCCTGCGGGATCAAGGTGATCATCGACCTCGTGGTCAACCACACCTCCGACCGGCACCCGTGGTTCCGCAGCTCCCGGTCGAGCCCCACCTCGCCGTTCCGCGACTTCTACGTCTGGCGCGACGAGCCGCCGCCCGGCCCGCACCCGGAGAACGTCTTCCCCGACGCGGAGGACACGGTGTGGACCTACGACGAGCGGGCCGGGCAGTACTACCTGCACCACTTCTACGCGCACCAGCCCGACCTGAACATCGCCAACCCGGCCGTGCGCGCCGAGATCGAGAAGGTGGCCGGGTTCTGGCTGCAGCTCGGCGTCGACGGGTTCCGCATCGACGCCGTGCCGTTCCTCCTCGAGACGCACGGGCTGCCCGAGGGCACCGACCTCGACCCGCACCTGCTGCTGAAGGAGCTCCGCGGCTACATCGCCCGGCGGCAGGGGGCGTCGGCCCTCCTGGGCGAGGTCAACCTCCCGCCCGACGAGCTGGTCACGTACTTCGGCGACGAGCCCGGCGACCAGCTGCAGCTGCTGTTCGACTTCCCGCTGAACCAGTACCTGTGGCTGGCCATCGCCCGGTGCGACGCTCGCCCGCTGCGCGACGCCCTCGTTGCGCGCCCTCCCGCGCCTGCGGAATCGCAGTGGGCCAACTTCCTGCGCAACCACGACGAGCTCACCCTCGACAAGCTCACGGAGGCCGAGCGGGAGGAGGTGTTCGCCGCCTTCGCCCCCGACGACGACATGCAGCTTTTCGGCAGGGGCATCCGCCGGCGCCTGCCCTCGATGCTCGGCGGCGACGAGGCGCGGATCCGGATGGCCTACAGCCTGATGCTGTCGCTGCCGGGCACGCCGGTGCTGTTCTACGGCGAGGAGATCGGCATGGGCGAGAACCTCGACATCCCGGGGCGCCAGAGCGTGCGCACACCCATGCAGTGGTCGCCGGAGCGCAACGGTGGGTTCTCCACGGCGCGACCGTCCGCGTTGCGCCGCAAGGTGCCGGAGGGCCGCTTCAGCCCGCTGGCGGTGAACGTCGCCGACCAGCGCCGCGACGGCGGGTCGCTGCTCGCGTGGATGGAGCACGTGATCCGTCGCCGCCGGGAGACGCCCGAGCTGTCGTGGGGTGAGTGCGAGGTGCTCGACCTCGGTCCTGACCACGTGTTCGCCCACCTGTGCGCGGGCGACGACCGCGACGTGATCGCCGTGCACAACCTCGGCACGGTGCCCTGCGAGGTGGCGGTGCCGGTCGAGCCCGGGTGCACGATCGTCGACCTCCTGCAGGGCGACGCCCAGCCGACGGCCGGCGAGGACCACCGTCTGCGGATCACCCTCGGGGCGTACGGCTACCGATGGTTCGCCGTGCAGCCGTCGGGCCGCCATCGCGCTCCGTGAGCAGCGGGGACTAGCGTGAACCCTCCATGACCTCCGCACCACCTCCCCCGGGCACCGGCCCCTCGACGGCTTCCGGAGCCATCGCTCCAGCGACCGGCCGCCTCGGCGTGCTCACCGTCGGCCTCGGTGCCGTGGCGTCCACGCTCATCGCCGGGGTGGAGCTGGTCCGCAGGGGGCAAGGCCTGCCGATCGGCTCGCTCACGCAGATGGGCACCATCCGCCTCGGCAAGCGCACCGACGGGCGCAGCCCGCTCGTGAAGGACTTCGTGCCCCTCGCCGCCCTCGACGACATCGTGTGGGGCGCGTGGGACGTGTTCCCCGACGACGCCTACGTGGCCGCGTCGCGGGCGGGCGTGCTGGAGAGCGGCAAGCACCTGGAGGGCATCGCCGAGGCCCTGCGCGACGTGCGCCCGATGCAGGCGGCCTTCGAGCGCAAGTACGCCCGCAACCTCGACGGCGAGCACGTGAAGGCCGGCAGCAAGCGGGCCATGCTCGAGGCGATCCGCGCCGACATCAACGAGTTCCGCGACTCGAAGCAGGTCGACCGGCTGGTGATGATCTGGTGCGCGAGCACCGAGATCTACATCGAGCCCGGCCCGGCCCACCAGGACCTCGAGTCGTTCGAGAAGGCCATCGACGCCGAGGACGACACCATCTCGCCGTCGATGCTCTACGCCTACGCGGCGCTGCTCGAGGGCGTGCCGTTCGCCAACGGCTCCCCCAACCTCGCCGTCGACACCCCGGTGCTGCGCCAGCTCGCCACCGAGCGGAACATCCCCATCAGCGGCAAGGACTTCAAGACGGGCCAGACGCTGATGAAGACGGTGCTCGCGCCGATGCTGAAGGCCCGCCAGCTCGGACTGTCGGGGTGGTACAGCACCAACATCCTCGGCAACCGCGACGGCGAGGTGCTCGACGCGCCGGAGAACTTCAAGACCAAGGAGGAGTCGAAGCTCGGCGTGCTCGAGTACATCCTCGAGCCCTCACGCAACCCCGAGCTGTACGGCGACGTCTTCCACAAGGTGCAGATCAACTACTACCCCCCGCGTGGCGACAACAAGGAGGGGTGGGACAACATCGACATCGTCGGGTGGCTCGGCTACCCGATGCAGATCAAGGTCAACTTCCTCTGCCGGGACTCCATCCTCGCCGCGCCGCTGGCGCTCGACCTGGTGCTGTTCAGCGACCTCGCCCAGCGGGCCGGCCTCGGCGGCATCCAGGAGTGGCTGAGCTTCTACTACAAGAGCCCGCAGGTGGCGCCCGGGCTGTATCCCGAGCACGACCTGTTCATCCAGCTGACCAAGCTGAAGAACACGCTGCGGTGGATGATGGGCGAGGACCCGATCACCCACCTCGGGCGCGAGTACTACGACGACATCGACGAGATCTAGCCGCATGCTCGGGAGCCGACCTTTGGCACGTGATCGTGGCTGAGCCACGGTGTGGTGCCGAAGTTCGGTGGCTAGGCGGTGAGGACGCGGTCGAGGCGGACGTCGTGGGGCTCCATCGGGAGCTCGTCGACGAGCTGTTCGGCGAAGCACACGCCCACCCGTAGCCCGCGCACCTGCGGCAGGAACCGGTCGTAGTAGGCCTTGCCGCGTCCGAGGCGGGCCCCGTCGGCGGTGAAGGCGAGGCCGGGGACGACCACGACGTCGATGGTCGCGGGATCCACCACCGGGCCCACGGGCTCGCGGATGCCGAACTGGCCGCGGGTGAACTCGCCCGTCGACTGCACCGGCACGATCTCGCCGTCCTGCAGCCGGGGCAGCACGATCATCCGGCCCTCCTGCGCCAATCTGGCCAGCAGGCCGTCGGTGTCGGGCTCCACCGGCATCGACGCGAACGCCATCACCACCCGCGCCGAGACGTACTCGGGGAGCTCGGCGAGGTGGGCCCAGAGCTGCACGCTGCGCAGCGCACGGTCGTCCACCATCTCCAGCACCTGGTTCATCCGCCGGCGCAGCGCGCGCTTGTCGATCACAGGGGAAGGATCGCGCACCGCCGTCTACCATCGACCGCATGACGATCGACCCGATGCAGTTCCGCCAGGTGCTCGGCCACTTCCCCACGGGCGTCACCGTCGTCACCGGCCTCGATCCGCAGGCCGACGGCACCGCCGAGCCGGTGGGCTTCACGATCGGGTCGTTCACGTCGGTGTCCCTCGACCCGCCACTCGTCGGGTTCCTCCCGATGGTCGACTCCGACCGGTGGGTGAAGATCCGCGCGTGCGGCGCCTTCGTCGTGAACGTGCTCGGCCACGCCCACGACGCGCTCTGCTGGCAGTTCTCGAAGTCGAGCATCGAGCACCCGTTCGAGGGTGTGGCGTGGCACCCCGCTCCGGTGAGCGGGTGCCCCGTCCTCGACGAGGCCATCGCCTGGATCGACTGCTCGATCACGCAGGTCGTCGACGCCGGCGACCACCACTTCGTCATGGGGCGCGTGGAGGCCATGGAGCACGCCCACGAGGACGCCGACCCGCGTCCGCTGCTGTTCTACCGCGGCAAGCTCGGCGGCTTCAGCCCCTTCGCACCGTGACGACGGCCGCGGCCACGGCCTCCCCCACCACGCCTCGCAGCCGCGTGGTCGTCGCTGCCGCGCTGGACGTGGCCGGCCTGCTGGTGTTCGTCGTCGCCGGCCGGCGCAGCCACGACCTCGGCGACAACGCCGTCCTCGGCACCCTCGAGGTGGCCGCACCGTTCCTCCTCGCCCTCGGGGTGGGCTGGGCCGTGGCGCGGGCGTGGCGCTCGCCGATGCGCCTGGCGACCGGCGCCGCCGTCTGGGCGATCACCGTGGTGCTCGGCATGCTGCTGCGGCGCGGTGTGTTCGACCGGGGCATCGCCGCCTCCTTCGTCGTGGTGGCCACACTCGTCACCGGTGTGCTGCTCCTCGGCTGGCGGGCCGTCGCTCACCTCGCGCTCGCCCGCCGCCGCTGACCCATCGGCACGGGCCGCGCGCTTGACGGGCACATCTCCGGAGCGCACACTCGCCCGAACGGGTGAAAGGGGCGCCGTGATCACCATCCCACGCGACGTCGCGTCGATCGACGCGGACTGGCTGAACGCCGTGCTCGACGACGAGGTCCGGGGTGGCGGCTGCATCATCGCCGTGCGATCGCAGGACATCGGCGAAGGCGTCGGGTTCCTCGGCCAGGTCGCCCGGCTGCACCTCGACTACGACGGCGACGCGCCGGGCGCCGTCCGCTCCGTGATCGCCAAGACGCCGACGCCGGTGCCAGAGCTGCGCCACATCGCCCATCTGTACGGCCTGTACGAGAAGGAGCACGGGTTCTACGCGCACCTCTCGGCAGCCGTCGACATCGACGTCCCCCGCGAGTACGTCAACGCCGCCGACCCCGCGGCCGGTGACTACGTCCTCCTGCTGGAGGACCTCGGCCACCTCAGCGCGCGCGACCAGCTCGCCGCCTGCTCGCCGGCCGAGGCCGTCGACATCCTCGGCCGCATCGCCCGCGTCCACGGCGCGTGGTGGGAGAGCGAGCGGCTGGACACCTACCGCGAGTGGCTGCCCGGACCCGACAGCGGCTATTTCGACGTGATCCGCCACGGCTACGTCGACTACGCGGGCCGCCCCGGCGAGCTGGCGGAGCACGTCCCGACCTGGGTCGTCGAGCTGGCCCAGGACATCGCCGGGCGCTACGAGGTGATGTTCGACGGCGGCGCGGCGCGCCACCCCCACACGCTCCTCCACGGCGACTTCCGCCTCGACAACATGCTCTTCGGCGGGCCAGGCTCCGAGCGCCCGTTCGTGCTCCTCGACTGGCAGCTGGTGATGAGCCTGAACCCGATGTTCGAGGTGATGTACTTCTGCGCGGGCAGCCTCACCGTCGACGTGCGCCGCCGCCACGAGGCCCGGCTGATCGAGCACTACCACGGCGCGCTGCGCGCCGCTGGCGTGGAGGGCTACACCCTCGAGCACTGCTGGGCCGACTACCGCCGGGCGAGCCTGGGGATGCTCGGCTACCTCGTGCCGCTGATGGGCGAGGTGCAGCTCGACCACCTCAACGAGCGCGGCCGGGCGATGATGCTCGCCCTCGCCGACCGCTACGCCCAGGTCATCGCCGACCACCGCGACTCCGATGAGGTCCGCGCCATCCTGTGAAGCCCGAACTTCGGCACCTGGACGTGGCTGAGCCACGACGTGGTGCCAAGGTTCGGGAGTCCGGACGTCGACCTACAGGGTGTTGGTGATGGCGCCGGTCTCGGCGCCCTGGACGAGCTTGGCGTACTTGCCGAGGACGCCCCTCGTGTAGCGCGGCGGGTTCGGCTGCCAGCCGACCCGGCGCTGCTGGAGCTCGTCGTCGTCGATCAGCACGTCGAGGGTCAGCTCGTGGACGTCGATGCGGATCCGGTCACCGTCGCGGACGAAGGCGATGGGGCCGCCGTCCACCGCCTCCGGCGCGACGTGGCCGATGCAGAAGCCCCACGTGCCGCCGCTGAAGCGCCCGTCGGTGATCAGCGCGCAGTCCGCGCCCCGACCTGCGCCCTTCAGCGCGCCGGTGATGGCGAGCATCTCGCGCATGCCCGGGCCGCCCTTCGGGCCCTCGTAGCGGATCACCAGCACCGTGCCCGGCTGGATGGAGCCCGACAGGATCGCCTCCATCGCCCCGTCCTCGCCGTCGAACACCCGCGCCGGGCCCTCGAACCGCTTCTGCTCCGACGTGAGCCCCGCGACCTTCACCACCGCGCCCTTCGGCGCCAGCGAGCCGCGCAGCACGACGATCCCGCCCTCCTCGTGCAGCGGCGCCTCCAGCGGGTGGACGACCACCCCGTCGGGCCGCGGCGGGTCGAGCTCGGCGAGGTTCTCCGCCATCGTCTTCCCGGTGACGGTGAGGCAGTCCCCGTGCAGCAGCCCGGCGTCGAGCAGGTGGCGGAGCACGACCGGCACACCACCGACGCCGTCGAGGTCGCTCATGTGGAACTTCCCGCCGGGCTTCATGTCGGCGATGTGCGGCACCCGCGCCGCCACCCGGTTGAAGTCGTCGAGCTCGAGCTCCACGCCGGCCTCGTTGGCCAGCGCCAGCAGGTGCAGCACCGCGTTGGTGGAGCCGCCGAGCGCGGACGTGATGGCGATCGCGTTCTCGAACGCGTGCTTGGTGAGGATCTGCCGCGGTGTGATGCCGAGGCGGAGCATGTTCACCACCGCCTCACCGGCGCGGCGGGCGTCCCCCTCGCGGCGAGGGTCGATCGCCAACGGCGAGGCCGACCCCGGCAACGACATGCCGAGCGCCTCGGCGATGGAGCTCATCGTGTTGGCGGTGAACATCCCCCCGCACGCCCCCTCCCCGGGGCACGCGTGACGCTCGATCTGACCGAGCTCCTCCTCGGTGATCGCGCCGGTGGCGTGAGCGCCGACGGCCTCGAAGACGCTGGTGATGTCGAGGGCCTGCCCGTTCCACTGCCCGGGCAGGATCGACCCGTTGTAGACGAACACGCTGGGCAGGTCGAGGCGGGCCGCGGCCATCAACATCGCCGGGATGCTCTTGTCGCACCCGGCCAGGCCGACGAACCCGTCGAGGCGCTCGGCGTGCACGACCGTCTCCACGGAGTCGCAGATCACCTCGCGGCTGACGAGCGAGGCGCGCATGCCCTCGTGGCCCATGCTGATCCCGTCGCTGACGGTGATCGTCCCGAACTCCATCGGGAACCCGCCTGCGCCTCGCACCCCCTCCTTCACCTGCTGGGCGAGCTTGCGCAGCGTCATGTTGCACGGCGTCACCTCGTTCCACGCGGAGGCCACACCGACCTGGGGCTTCTCCCAGTCGTCGTCGGTCATGCCGACCGCCCGGAGCATCGCTCGCGCCGGCGCCTTCTGGAAGCCGTCCGTCACGTCGCGGCTGCGCGGCTTCACGTCGACGGGCGTGCCGGGCACGCGCTCGGCAGCGGCCGACCCGTGGCGCGGCTGGGACTCCGGCTGGTGGCTCGTCATGCAGCGCACGCTAGTGGCGAGTCGCTCGCCGAGCCCTGCCGATAGCGCGCCGCGACCTGCCTCGGCACAACGCCCCGCCCGAGGAGGTCCGGGTAGTGTCCGCCGCCATGCCGACCGACGCGCCCGAGCGGCCGCTCGTCACCCGCGACATGATCGAGGCCGCCCGCGCCCGCCTGGCGCCGTACATCCGCCGCACGCCCGTGCTGTCCACCCGCCAGGGCGAGCTCGGCCTCGGTCACGGCGTGGCGCTCAAGCTGGAGCTGTTGCAGTACACCGGCTCGTTCAAGCCCAGGGGCGCCTTCAACCGCATCCTCGTCGCGGCCGAAGCCGGGGAGGTGCCGGAGGCCGGCCTCGTCGCCGCGTCCGGTGGCAACCACGGCGCGGCCGTGGCCTTCGCGGCCCGCCGCCTCGGCTACCGCGCCGAGGTCTTCGTCCCCTCCTCGAGCCCGCCGCTGAAGCGCGAGCGGATCGCCGCGTTCGGCGCCACGGTGCACGTGATCGACGGCCTCTACGACGACGCGCAGGAAGCGGCCACCCGCCACCAGCGCGAGACGGGCGCGCTGGCCGTGCATCCCTACGAGCACGTCGACGTGGTGGCCGGGCAGGGCACGATGGCGGCCGAGCTCGACAGCCAGCTCGACAGCTACGACACGCTCGTGGTGGCCACCGGTGGCGGCGGGTTCACCGCCGGGCAGGCGGCGTGGGTGGGCAGCACCCGCCGGGTGGTGAGCGTGGAGCCCGGCACGAGCCGTTGCCTCCAGGCGGCGCTCGAGGCCGGCGAGATCGTCCCCGTCGACGTGAGCGGCATCGCCGCCGACTCGCTCGGCACCCGCCGCCTCGGCGAGGTGGCGTGGAGCATCGTCCGCCATCACGTCGACACGGCGGTGGTGGTGTCCGACGACGACATCGCGGCCGCGCAGCGGTCGCTGTGGGACGAGGTGCGTGTGATCGCCGAGCCGGGGGGCGCGGCGGCACTGGCCGCCTTGCGCAGCGGCGCGTACGTGCCCGAGCGCGGCGAGCGGGTGGTGGTGGTCGTGTGCGGCAGCAACTGCGACCCCGCGAGCATCACGTCGGTTTCCCCTGCGGCCGGTTGAGGAAGATCCCCGGCCGTGACGACATCCAGCGCGGCGGACGGCTCGACGGGATCCGGCGCGACCGGCCACGTCCTCGGGATCGACATCGGTGGCACCCACGTCAAGGCATCCGTGGTGGAGGTCGAGCAGGGTCGGCTGGTGGGCGAGCGCATGGAGCTCGACACACCGGAGCCGGGGACGCCCGAGCAGATCGGCGAGGTGGTCGCGGAGATCGCACGATCGTGCTCCTGGACCGGAGCGGTCGGCGTCGCCTTCCCGGGCGTGGTGGAGGACGGCGTGGTCCGTGAGGCGCCGAACCTGGACGATGCGTGGGAGGGCACCGACCTGCAGGACCTGGTCGCCACCCGCCTCGGCGTGCCGCGCGAGCAGGTGGCCACGATCAACGACGCCGACGCGGCGGGCCTCGCCGAGGGCACCTGCGGATCGGCGGCGGGCGTCGACGGCGTGGCGGTGCTCGTCACGCTCGGCACCGGTGTGGGCACGGCGCTCCTCGTCGGTGGCCTGCTCGCGCCCAACACCGAGCTGGGCGAGATCACCATCGGCGGCCTGCCGGCCCAGGACGCGATCGCCGACCACGCCTGGGACCGCCGCCCGCTCGACGAGTGGGCGGCCGACGTGTGCGCCTACCTGGCCGAGCTCGAGCGCATGGTCCACCCGGAGGTCGTCGTCATCGGCGGCGGCATCAGCGAACGCTTCGACGAGTACGCGCACCACCTCCACGCGGAGGCCGACATCCGTTGCGCCAGCGCCGGCAACGACGCCGGCATCGTCGGCGCGGCGCTCGCCCACCGCAGGCGCCAGGAGCGCGCGTGACCGCCTCGAGGGGGACGGGCCCGTGAGCGTCGAGGTCGAGGTGCGCGACGCCGAGGTGGCCGTCGAGCTCTCGGGGATCGACGCCGTCTACGCCCTGCGCCGACACCTGCGGCTGCCGATGTCGTGCATCACGGCTGCGGCGGTCGTCCCCAAGGCCGAGGCCCGACGCAGCATCGGCTGGCGCGTGGGCGGCACGGCCTTCCCCGGCCGGGTGCTCGCCGGCTGGTTCGTCGACCGGCGCCGCCGCGGGCACCGCCAGTGGTGGAGCACCTACCGCGACGACGAGGTGCTGGTGATCGACACCACGCTCCGCCACCCCAGCCGGGTGGTGCTGCAGCACCCCGACCGCCACGACCTGGCGTGGTGGATCGGGGAGCGCCTCGGCCGGAGGAGCTGACCGCGGCCAGGGCTGATTCGCGGCGCGGACGGCCCCGGGCGCGGTGCTCACCCGGGTGCCAGCGCCTCGAAGGGGAAGCTGTGGTCGCCGACCCGCACCGTTCCGCCGCCGTCGCACACCTCCTCGTCGCTCCAGGCGAGGGTCCCGCGATCGCTGCTGCTGATCTGCGCGGGGAAGTTGGAGTGGTCGTGGTCGATCTCGAAGGAGGCGCCGCCGCACTCGAGGCGCGGATCGGCGAAGCCCGCCGGCTCGGTGCCTTCGTTGACGAAGGCGACGTCCACCTCGACGAGCGCTGTGCCGAGCGTGCTGATCCGGCGGCGTGGCGGCTGCAGCGTCACCGTCAGGCCGTCCACCTCCACCGGCTGGCCGAAGGCGACACCGGGCCCGCCGGGATCGTCGGTGCCGGGCGTCGCCGCGCCCGTCGGAGCCGGGGTGGCCGCCGGCCCAGAGGTGGCGGAGGCCGACGTCGCG
>VFQR01002003.1_pt1 | contig 13798 bp, 9 predicted proteins | sample 3512321 | NCBI WGS metagenome assembly VFQR01 (sample SAMN10412374, study PRJNA504923) | tailings metagenome | isolation source: Relicate 3 Philex TSF1 revegetated site | place: Philippines: Tuba, Benguet | collected 2017-08-29
CCCACTGTTGGTAAGTGAGTTGGTGACGGCGACCTAAATCAGGTGTAACAACTGGACGTGAGTTGTTGACGGTCATTTGCTCTAGGCCAAAAAAAGCGGTCAATTTCTGCTGTTGCCAAATTAGCAGAACCACCGCCAACAGTAGTACGCCGTTGGTTAACAGCGAGAAAAATGCCCAGATAGGAAAGGTTTTAAAAGAAGTAGACACAACTAGCGAAATTTACCAATTATTTTGAATCAGATTTTAACGCTAGTACTCAAAAATCAACTTGATGAAAATAGGGAATGGGGAAAGGGGAAAGGGTAAAGGGGAAAGGGGAAAGGGAAAGGGGAAAGGGGAAAGGGTAAAGGGGAAAGGGTAAAGGGGAAAGGGTAAAGGGGAAAGAGGAAAGGGGAAAGGGGAAAGGGGAAAGGGGAAAGGGTAAAGGTTTTAAATTCCTTATCTTTTCCCCAGCCCTTACGGCAGACCACTAGCGCCAACCCGGATGGTGGGGAATGAGGAGATGAGGGAGTGACGGATATGGGGAAACAAGGGGACAAAGTAAATAACTCCTCACTCCCAACTCCCCACTCCCTACTTATGATTGAATAGGACGATCGCCACCAAACTCGGAATTATAACCTTCTTCTCCGTGTTCGTTGATATCCAAACCTTGCAATTCTGCTTCCTCTTTGACTCGTAGCCCGACTGTAGCATCGATAATTTTGAGAATAATGAAAGTACCAACACCAGCAATCACATAAGCAACAACAATTGCTACTAGTTCAATTCCCAATTCCCCAAAATTACCACGCAGCACACCGTCTTTACCGCCTCCGTTGACTTGAGTGGTAGCAAATACGGCTGTTAAGATTGCCCCCACTGTACCACCAACGCCATGCACGGGATAGGTGTCTAAGGCATCGTCGATTAATAGCTTGTGTTTGAAACTAATGGCATAGAAGCAAACAAAGGCTGTGAGGAAACCAATGAAAATTGCTGATAGCGGTGTCACAAATCCCGCAGCAGGAGTAATACCCACCAAACCAGCAACGGCTCCTGTAGCAGCTCCCACTGCGGTTGGTTTACCCCTTAAAACTGCTTCCATGATTAGCCACATTAAAGCCGCCGCCGCCGCCGCTGTGTTAGTGGCGACGAAGGCTGATGTTGCTAGATTTGTGACTAAGTTACCGGAAGTTCCACTACCAACGGATAGGGCACTTCCAGCGTTGAAGCCGAACCAGCCAAACCACAGCAAACCAGCACCAAGCAAAATAAAAGGAACGTTGTGTGGTGGGCTAAGACGGTCGGGATGGGTTTTGCGAGGCTTAAGAACCATCGCTGCAACTAAAGCAGAAACCCCGGAACTAATGTGAACTACCGTACCACCTGCAAAGTCGAGGGCACCCAAACCCCCAGCCAAACCTAAGAATCCACCTTTTGCCCAAACCATGTGAGCTAGGGGACTGTAAACAAAGGTTGACCACAGCAGTACAAATAGACAATAGGCGCGGAAACTCATGCGTTCGGCGATCGCTCCAGAAATTAAGGCTGGGGTGATAATGGCAAACATGGCTTGATAAATCATGAATGCCTGATGGGGAATCGTCCCGGCATAAGAAACAATATCCGCAGGATTTGAACCTTTGAGATAATCGGTTGTTTCTAAACCCACACCATTCAATCCCAACCACTGCAATCCACCGATGAACGGCAAACCCGGCGCAAAAGCAAGGCTATAACCCCAGAGAATCCAGGTCACTCCCACGATCGCCATTAACACAAAGCTCATCATCAATGTATTTAGGACATTGCGCGATCGAACAAATCCACCATAAAAGAATGCCAATCCCGGTGTCATTAGCAGCACGAGTGCTGCCGAAATCAACATAAATGCTGTATCACCGGTATCCGCCGCAGGTGGGCTGGCTGCTGATGTTTGGGCAAAAGCATTACCCATCAACGGCTGTGCCAAAAATAGCAGGGTCATAGCCCCGATTGTGACAACTTTCTTCAACACTTGTTTTTGTTCCTAAGCACCAACAAATTTGTATTAGATTAATATATTTTCAGTACCTTTCGATACGATTTTTTGTTTTGAAAGCTACTCTAATTTAGTTTTTTTGAAATGTTAACAACAGTATCATAATTTCGATGATTTTATGAGAGTTTAATCAAAATTTCAATAATTTGTCAGCCTGAGGAATTTTGCTTGATATTACTCAATAATTTGCACAAATACAGAATGATACTTTTTTCAGTAATTATGTATACAATATTTATTTATATAAATAATTTTACTTAAAAGCACCAAAGAGTAAACCAGCAATAGCAAACAGCCATACGCTAGAAGGCAGTAATTAACTGCTAATTTTTATACATTAAAATACCAAGTAACACAGCAGTGCTGCCTTACGGTAGATATATATGTATTCAAAATTTTGTGAAATGCTATTAAAGATAAGACTTACGCACACTCTACGAATTCTTCTGTACGAGACGCTGTGCGTTGGCGGAAACCTCTCGTAAAGAAGGCATCTACCTTGATAGTTCGAGCTTTTTGGCGATTTTTGCCTAAGTCCTGAAAGATAAAGACATATTGTTTTTTGGGGAACTGCAAAAAATAAACGTTGACTGTTGATTGTTAACCGTCAACAGTCAACACTCAACAGTCAACAATAACAATAAAATATTTTTTGACTTGCAAGTCCCTTGTGCCTACTTCTGGTCAAAACCAATCTTTTTTCTTTTGTATAAATTAATTTAGCCCTGATGTCATTTGCATTCAGAAAATTTCAACATTTCTATTTTCAGCATTGCATAATTGCGAAATGATTTCAAAATTTGGGCGTTGCACAATTCCCGCGTCTCCTCGCCAACCCTAATCATGCCAACAATTTAGTAAAATTACTTAACTGCGGGGTGCAAACATAATAATTAATACACTTACCACAGCTAAACAAGCTCCCATTAAGTCGTAGCGGTCTGGACTAACTCCATCTACCTTCCAACCCCAAAACATTGTCATTGCAATAAATACACCCCCATAAGCCGCATAGACTCTAGCAAAATTTGCTGGCTGAAAAGTTGCAATCACTCCATAGATAGCTAAAGCAATTCCGCCTAGTATCCCGTACCATAAAGGCTTAGCTTCACGCAACCACAACCAAATCAAATAGCCACCAGTGATTTCAAATAAACCAGCCCATAAAAAATACAACAGCGACTTAATCATTTGACTAATTTTGGACTAACGTTGAACTCAGTGAAATTACGCTAACGGTTTTAACTCAAGTATTGTCATTAATTAAAGAAAGTTTGTCCATCGAATTGGGTATGGGTTATGAAGCATGAGATATAAGGTAGATGGCGAGATGGGGAGACAAGAGGGGGGAAAGGGAAAAGGTTAAAGGGAAAAGGGTTTTTATTTGCCCTTTCCCCTTTACCCCTTACCCTTTTCCCCACTTCTGTTAGAAGTCTAAGGTAAACAAGGGGGACAAGGTAGCAATTTTTCTTCCTTGTCTCCCCCCTCTTCCTTGTCTCCCCCTTCTCCCTTGTCTCCCTTGTCTCCCCATACCCCATAAATCCCCAATCCCCAATCCCTCGTAGATAAGGCTTAAGGATGAAAGCACCATTACCTGATAACGAAGCACAGAGAATCGAGATGCTTTTGGAATACAAAATCCTCGATACACAACCTGAAGCTGTCTTTGACGATCTCACTCGTTTAGCTTCGTATATTTGTCAGACTCCAATTGCCTTAATTAGCTTAATTGATATCAACCGCCAGTGGTTCAAAGCTCAGGTGGGTTTGGATATCCCAGAAACACATCGAGACCAGGCGTTTTGTGCCCATGCGATTCTACAACCTGATGTTTTGATTGTGCCTGATGCGGCAAATGACGAACGTTTCGCCGCAAATCCACTGGTGACTTCTAACCCAAAAATCCGGTTTTATGCTGGTGTACCTCTAACTAATGCTGAGGGATACGCGCTAGGAACCCTTTGCGTCATTGACTACATACCACGGAAACTTACTTCCGAACAGATAGAAGCATTACGTACCTTGGGTCGTCAAGTTATGAAGCAACTAGAATTGCGTCGTAATTTGGCAAGTTTAGTACTTATGGCTGATAAAGGCAAAGCATCGAAGAAAGTACGCAAGCAATTTTTCAAAACAATTGGGGCGGGCTTTCTTTTAGCATCGGCAACTTTAGTTGTCATTGGTGCAGTCTCTTATCAAAATACAGAAGTATCTACTAATAACCGCAGCATCATCAAAAATCTTAATAAGAAAATTAACAGCTTAGAAAAAGTACTGTCACAGACAAAGGACGCTGAGACTGGGCAGCGTGGTTACATCTTGACTGAAAAAGCAACTTATTTAAAAGCCTATCAACAAGCACTGACTAACGTAGACAAAGAAATTATAAAACTGAAAAATTTAACCGCAGGTGAACCACAGGAACAGAAGCAGATTTTAATCCTTGAATCTTTAGTTGCAACTAAAGTGAATCAACTAAAACAGACTATCAATTTGCGCCAGAATCTGGGATTACAAGCGGTATCGCAGGTGCTACTAGCAAATGATGGTCAAAATCTCACGAACGATATTCATAAAACGGTTTATGAGATCCAGAACCAAGAAAAAGGGCGGCGTCAGCAATTATCACAAACTACAAAAGCTTGGACTCGGAAAACAACTTTGACAATTGCGATCGCCATTGGTTTGAGTTTCTTGATTTTGGCTGTAGTCTACTATTTAATCTATCGTGAGGTTTGTGAGCGTAAAAGCACAGAAGAAATCTTAAACCAAGAACGCAACTTTATCTCAGCAGTCCTTGATACTGCGGGAGCTTTGGTGGTAGTTACTGATTTCCAAGGAAAAATTGTTCGTTTTAATGAAGCTTGCGAGCAAATAACCGGTTATTCCTTCGACGAAGTCAGAGGTAAGTATTTTTGGAAATTGTTTTTACTTTCTCAAGAAGTAGAGTCAGTGAAAGCAGTTTTTGAAGAACTGCGGACTGGTAAGAGTTTTCTAGAACACGAAAATTATTGGCTCATGAAAGATGGGAGTCACAGATTAATTACCTGGTCGAATACCATCTTAAAAAACGATGACGGTTTTGTAGAATACGTTGTTTGCACGGGTATTGATATCACTGAACGCAAACGAACTGAACAACATTTAAGCGCACAATACGCCGCAACCCATGTTTTAGCAAATTCCACTACAATTAACGAAGCTATGCCCCAAATTCTTCAGGGAATTTGTGAAAGTCTAGGATGGGATTTGGGGGAAATTTGGATGGTAGATCAGCAAGCAAATGTACTGCGTTTTTTGGATGTCTGGCATAAACCATCCCTAGAAGTACAAGACTTTGTAGCCTTGAACCAGCAAACAACTTTTCCACCAGGAGTCGGGCTACCTGGACGTGTTTGGCTGACTTCCGAACCTGTTTGGATTGCTGATGTGGTTAAAGATCTGAATTTCCCTAACTTTAAAACCGCAGCTCAAGTGGGATTACATGCAGCTTTAGGTTTTCCACTCCGCACTGATAGCAAAATTCTCGGCGTCATTACCTGCTTTAATCGTCAAATCCAGGAACCAGACGAAGACTTAGCGAAAACCATGAATTTTATTGGTAGGCAAGTGGGGCAATTTATCCAGCGCAAACAAGCAGAAGAAGAATTACAACGCCAAAACTTGCGATCGCAACTTTTTACTGAAATCACCCTCAAAATTCGCCAGTCTTTGCAAATCGAAGAAATTCTGGAAATTACTGTCAAGGAGGTACAAAAAATCCTCCAAACTGACAGAGTATTAATTTATCAGCTCCAGCCAGATGAATCCACAACCACCGTCATTGAAGCAGTAGTCTCTGGCTTGCCAGCAATTAAAGAGCAAAACACCACCGCCCCCTACTTTCAAGCCGAATATTTACAACAATACTATCTCCAACAGTACCGTCAAGGACGAGTTTTAGGGCTGGCTAATTTAGATCTCCTGGAACTCGAACAAAAACACTTGGAATTAATGCAACAATTCGGCGTGAAAGTGAATTTAGTTGTGCCAATTCTCGTCAAAGAAGAACTTCGTGGTTTGCTCATAGTGCATCAGTGTGACTATTCTCATCAATGGTCTAACTTTGAAACTCTCCTGTTACGCCAAATAGCCGACCAAGTAGGTATAGCCATAGCCCAAGCCCAACTATTAGAAGCAGAAACTCGTCAACGACAAGAACTTGAAATTGCCCGTTATCAAGCTGAATTAGCTTCTCAAACCAAAAGTGCTTTTTTAGCCAATATGAGTCATGAAATTCGTACTCCTATGAATGCGGTATTGGGAATGACTAGTTTAGCTTTAGATACTCCCTTAGACCCAGAACAGCGAGATTTTATTGAAACAATTCGCATCAGTGGCGAAGCTTTATTAACTTTAATTAATGAAATTTTAGATCTTTCCAAATTAGAAGTTGGAGAGATGGCTCTAGAAACTCTAGATTTTAACTTATCTACTTGTATTGAAGAAGTATTAGAATTATTGGCTCCTTCAGCCCATAATAAAGGATTAGAAATTGCTGCCCTCATTGAACATAACGTTCCCATCCATCTCCAAGGAGATGCTGGGAGGTTGCGGCAAATTCTCATGAATTTAATTAGCAACGCCATCAAATTTACCGGTGTTGGTGAAGTAGTAGTGGAAGTACAATTACGTTCCCTTTCCGCCACCACAGTTACCATCTACTTTGCCATTACAGACACAGGTCTTGGTATTAGTCCTGAAGATCAACCGAGACTGTTTATGCCATTTACCCAAGTCGATGCTTCAACCACTCGCAGGTATGGTGGTACAGGCTTAGGATTAGCCATTTGCAAACAGCTGGTAACTTTAATGGGAGGAATAATTGGGGTAGAAAGTCAAATTGGCAAAGGATCTAAGTTTTGGTTTGAAGTACCTTTCGCCAACCAACTTGAGCCTGTATTAAAATCGTCCCCACCGTTAATTAATTGCCGCGCCTTAGTAGTAGACGATAACTCTACTAATTGCAAAATGATCCACAATCAAGCTACTACTTGGGGAATGCAAGTAGATCGAGTCAACAGCGCAGCCGCAGCACTCAAAGCTATTCAAAAAGCTTGCGAGCAAGGAAATCCCTATAATATTGCCTTAATTGATATGGAAATGCCAGAAACAGATGGCATCAAACTAGGAGAACAGATTAAAGCCAATTCGGCAACTGCTGAGATACCTTTAATTATTCTAATTTCAACTAATCAAAGAAATCAAGTACAGCAAGCTTTAAAAATCGGATTTGCTGGTTATTTAGTCAAACCCATTAAGGCATCCCGACTTTTGGATACGATCCTCAATATTTTACAAATTCAGCCAGCATTAGAACCCAGTAATAGGGAAGAAGTCCAAAATCGAACCACTTCAAATGTTGCCAATTCTTGCCGTATTGATGAATCTCAAAACCCGAATTTTTGCACTGAATCCAAGTTAAAAATTTTGCTAGCTGAAGATAATTTAGTCAATCAGAAAGTCACACTTAAACAACTCCAAACTTTGGGCTATAAAGCTGATGTCGTTGCTAATGGTAAAGAAGTTTTACAATTATTAGAAAAAATTCCTTATGACTTGATTTTAATGGATTGTCACATGCCAATTTTGGATGGTTTAGAAACTACAAGAGAAATTCATCGTTGGCAAGAAAGTGCATTTGCTAGTCATCGTCGTCCTGTGGTCATTGCCATGACAGCCAATGCCATGAAAGAAGACAAACAAAAATGTTTAAATGCTGGAATGGATGATTATCTCAGCAAGCCAGTGTTGAAAGAAAAATTAGCCGCAATTCTAGACCATTGGGCAGACATCATCCTTTTGCAACAAATAGTAATTGAAGGCGAACAAACAGCTTCTCCCATCAACAACACTCAAATTGACCAAACAATCAATTGGGAACACCTACATCAAGTATCAGATAATGACACACAATTTGAATTAAATCTCTTGCAGATTTTCGTTCAAGATATTAAACCCCGTTTAGAGATTGTCAAAAGTGCGATCGCACTTTATGATTTTGGACAAATTGTCCGAGAAGCTCATTACCTCAAAGGTGCTAGCAGCAACATTGGAGCCACAGCTATGTACCTAGCTGTTGAGAAACTAGAACAACAAGCCCTCCAACACGAGCATAAAACTGCAACTAAGTTAATTACAGAAATCGAAGAATTTGTCAATCGTATTCAAACATTTTTAACTGAAGCAGTGCATCAATAGGGGTTGGGGATGGGAGACAAGAGGGGGGAAAGGGAAAAGGGTTTTTATTTGCCCTTTCCCCTTTACCCCTTAACCCCTTCGGGGTTCGCCAGTCGCTCATGGGGGAAACCCCCAAGACCGCGCTGGCTCACCTTTTCCCCACTTCTGAAGGTTTGGTATTTTCCCTTTCCCCTTTAACATGATTTTCTTTGACCACAAGAGTGCAAAAAGCACTTTTGCACTCTTGCCCAATGCCCTATCCTCACACAACTAAACCTTGAGTTGCTTCCAGCAAATGTTGATGAATGGATTTTGATGCAGCTAAGATTAATCCAGGGAGACTGTAGTTTTTACAAGTATATAGTGGCGGCAAAGTGGAACCATCAAGAGTAGTGACGAGATAGCCGGCTTCTTTTGCTAAAAAAGCTAGGGCAGCAGCATCAATAAATTTACCGGCTCTGATTACTGCTCCACTCAAATCACCAGTGAGGATGCCATTAAGATTGGGAATTTGTATATCACTAGAATAATCATTGGCAATATCAATTACTTGATAGCGTTCTTTTAATAGAGGTGCGATGGCATTCATTCCCCATCCCAACAATACAGCAGGTTTAGGTGATGTAATCTCTAAGGGAACGCAGCCTTCTAAATTCGTTTCTAATGTTCCTTTAAAAGTTCCTTCGCCTCTCAAAGCATAAAAATAAACATTTTGGGCAGGAGAAATTGCCAGCACTGCCTCAAAATCATCTGCATTTAAAATACTAAGAATAATTTGATAATTAGAATGTCCATCCATGTAAAATTTCGTGCCATCAATTGGGTCGAGTGTAACTAAATAATCACCTTCAAGACCCAGTTCAGTAGCACGAAAATACTTGGTGTTTCTAGAACTTTCATACTCTTCTCCATAAAAGCGAATCTCTGGAAAACTACCCAGTAGTACTACCTCCACTAGATTTTGAATCGCTACATCCGCATCGGTAAGTGCAGCCGCAAAAAAATTTTTTCCTTGTTCTTTAGCGGGAAGTGCAGCAATTTTTGGTTGCATAAAACGGGCGTAGGCTGCTGCTACTTTCAGATGAGGAAGTAAAGTTGACAAAATTAATTGAGTACTTGGTTTTGTGGACATTCCAGCAAACTCCTGTCTTGAAAATAGCGTTGACTGTTGATTGTTGACTGTTGATGGTTGACTGTTGACTGTTGACTGGGGAGTTATTATTCTCACCTGGCGTCTAAATGATAGGTCTGTAATCGGACACGATATGATTTGGGGACAAGGAGCAAAAGAAGGGTTGTAATAAGTGTTGATAATGAAGTTCACTGCCCACTTGGGGTGTCTCTATTGTCACTTCCTCTATGATTAGCGGGGTGACAGAATTCTATATTCAGACAAAATTACGGTATCATGAACTACTATTTTTGGCGATGGCTATACTTGCCGTACTTACCAATACTAATGTGCGTTCTAATAGCATTTCACTTTATTTATGATATGAATACGAGCCTAAAAGCGTACCGTTAACTGTGAACCGTCAACAGTCAACACTCACCAATAGCAATGGAATATTTTTTTACTTGCAAGTCCCTATTCCCTGTTCTTTCTTCACAATGACTATTAAGCCATTTGCACCACTTGTAGGACAACAGCAAGCCATAGAATTGCTCACTCAAGCTGTTAGACAAAACCGGGTTGCTCCAGCTTATTTATTTGTGGGGCCAGATGGTGTAGGTAGGAGTTTAGCAGCCAAGTGCTTTGTGGAATTGCTATTTTCTGATGGAATGGAAATCACTACTGCTTTACAAAACCGTTTGCGTCAAGGTAACCACCCGGCTTTGTTGTGGGTGCAACCAACTTATCAATACCAAGGACAACGATTTACAGCAGCACAAGCAGCTGAAAAAGGACTCAAACGTAAAGCACCACCTGTAATTCGATTAGAGCAAATTCGAGAAATCACCGAATTTCTCAGTCGCTCGCCTTTAGAAGCCCCAAGGAATGTGGTAGTGCTAGAGGAAGCCCAAACAATGGCAGAAGCCGCAGCCAACGCTTTATTAAAAACTTTAGAAGAACCGGGACAAGCAACGTTAATTTTAATTGCACCGACAGTAGAGTCTGTGTTGTCTACTTTGGTGTCACGCTGTCAGCGCATTCCTTTTTATCGCTTGGATGGAGAGTCTTTAGCTGTTGTACTCACACAAACAGGTCATCAGGAAATTTTGCAACATCAGGCAGTATTGAATATAGCAGCTGGCAGTGCGGGAAGTGCGATCGCATCTTACGAGCAATTACAAGCTATTCCCCCTGAATTGCTCGAAGATTTGAAAAATGCGCCCAAGTCTTACCGCAAAGCTTTGGAGTTAGCCAAGAAAATTGATAAAGATTTAGATACAGAAGCACAACTATGGTTAGTTGATTATCTTCAACAATTTTACTGGCAGCAGTGGCATCAAGCCCAAGCGATGGAGCAGCTAGAACAAGCTCGTAAGTACTTACTTGCTTACGTTCAACCACGGCTAGTTTGGGAATGTTTGCTGTTATCTCTATATCAAAAATCAAGACTTTATTGATGATAGCGATCGCCAAATATATTCACACTTGTATAAACTCTAATTCCTTATCAAGACCATATTAATAGTAATTATGCGATTATTCACAAGCTAAAATAGTTGTAACAAAGCTACCACAAAGAAATCAAGATTAAAAATGTGTCATTAAAAATTAAATTTAAAAACTCCATCTCTCGCTCATCATGAACTTAGCACCGACAATTTCAGTTCTTCTTTTAATCACTAGCTTGGCTGCAATTTCTTTGCAACTTGGCACTGCTTCCAGCGCTCAAAAGATATCTAACCTGAGCCAAGCATCAAGTACTTTGCCATTGGTCAAATCAGTAGGACTGTCTCCAGATATGGATGTGCCTTGGTCAAAACCCGTGAGAATCCTCGACCCTTTTGAAGGCGAGTTACTTGGAGTTTTTGACCGCAATTATTTAGGTGGTTATTTATACCGCGACGGTTCCAAACAAGTTATTAGTTTGTGGACTCCTGAGAGCATTAGACTACTCGTAACAGTAAATTCTGGTCAAGTAAAATCTTCTTTCTATACCGCAGGTAGTTTGTATCCCAGGCCAGATTACCTGAAATTCGTGACTACCCAAAAAGTAGATAAACTTTCGATTAAAGTCAGGGAAAAAATTTTTCAGTTAGAGGGTTCAACAGGCACGTTTGTCGTTAACCAAGAACTAGCCACTGCCTTGAAAAATGCTCCAGATGAAAACTTAGACATCAGACTAGTGTTGGAAGGAGGTCAAACTGTTGATAGCGAGATTGGTAAAGGGACAGTAAAAGCTTGGCGAAGTATTTACTAAACAAAAATTTACACTCACTCATCACTAGACTTGTAACAGAAGTGGGGAAAAGGGTAAGGGGTAAAGGGCAAATAAAAACCCTTTTCCCTTTCCGCCCTATTGCAGAAGTGGGGAAAAGGGTAAGGGGTAAGGGGTAAAGGGCAAATAAAAACCCTTTTCCCTTTAACCTTTTCCCTTTCCCCCCTATTGCAGAAGTAGGGAAAAGGGTAAAGGGTAAAGGGAAAATAAAAACCCTTTTCCCTTTCCCCCTCTACTCATCACTCCCAATACCCAAACCCTGTAATCAATCATTTTTATTTATGGGGTTAAAAAAAAAATATAATTGTTTTTATGCTAGAAAGTCTTTAAAGTGGAGTTAGCCGGTCAACAATCTGTTGATTGTCAAGTTTTTCTTAGCAATAGCTTAGGGAAATAGATTTAGTAACTTTGTATATTTAGGTGTGAGTTTAAAGTATTACGCCTGTGGTAATCTCTAACAAATCAGAATACGCACTCCTAGCCCTGTTAGAGTTGGCAACTTGCTACCCTAACGGTGACGCATTGCAAATCCGCGAGATAGCAGCATTGCAAGACATACCGAACCGCTACTTAGAGCAACTCTTGGCAACATTAAGGCGTGGAGGTTTAATTAAGAGCATACGCGGAGCCAAAGGCGGCTATGTATTAGCACGAGATCCCAGGACAATTACAGTGCTGGATGCTTTTACCTGTATGGAAGGTTCCGATGCTGTTGCTTCCACTTGTGAACCGCCCCCTAGTACAATAGAAGCTGAGCTAATTCAGGAAGTTTGGCAAGAAGCACGTCAAGCTGCTAACTCCGTACTAGAAAAATATACACTTCAAGACCTTTGTGAACGGAGAACAAGCCGACAACAGAAAGAACTGATGTATTACATTTAGGAACATTGAAGTATTGAAATGGTAGGGGAGACAAGGTAGATTGGGCAGAGGAGCAGAGGGGCACAAGGGCAGGGGAGAGTAATAACTCGCCAGTCACTAGTCATCACTCAACAGTCATCAGTCAACAGTCAACACTCCCCACCCTTTTTTGTTATGTCTCAAATAAATTCTCAACAGCCAATTAATAATGCCGCTACTGTTGTAGAGAGTTATGCAGCAGGAAAACGAGACTTTAGTAAGGCAGAATTGGGTAATGCGGATTTACAAAATATTAATTTGAGAGGATCTGACCTCAGTTATGCTGACTTGAGTGGAGCGAATTTGAGTGGAGCTAATTTCAGGGGAACTGATTTGAGTTTTGCCGATTTGAGTGAAGCTAACTTGAGAAATGCTGATTTAAGGGGAGCGTTGTTAATGTCAGCTAATCTTCATCAAGCCAACCTCGAAGGAGCAAACCTGGAAAAAGCAGACTACGATCGCAATACCCATTTTCCTGAAAATTTTGACCCAGTAAAAGCTGGAATGCAAATTAAAGCCGAAGATTGACTAATTTTAATTTGAGCGATGCCTTCGGCGGCAAGCTACGCACTTGCCTCAGGATAGAAGATATGGTGACCAAAACAATTCTATTTTGGTAAAAAACCGATTTCTGAGGTTAAAGATGGAGGCCAAAAGTACAACCCTCAATCAACGGACACCCTTAATAATTGCGGGAATCGTTCTTGGTTTAGGTCTTGGAGGATTTGTTGATGGAATTTTACTGCATCAATTACTCCAGTGGCATCACATGTTAAGCAACATTCGACCTCTGACAAACGTTGCTAATGAAGATTTGAACATGGTGTGGGACGGATTATTCCATGCTTTCGATTGGCTGTTAACCGTAGCAGGAATAATCCTACTCTGGCGTGCTGGAGGACGCGACGATGTTCCTTGGTCGTCACAAACCTTTATTGGTTCAATACTTATTGGTGCTGGGTTATTCGACGTAGTTGAAGGATTGATTGACCATCAAATTCTCGGCATCCATCATGTGAAACCAGGCCCAAATCAACTAGCTTGGGATCTTGGATTTCTTGCATTCGGTAGCCTACTTGCCGTTATTGGCTCGATAATGATAAAAAAAGATTCAATTGAATTGGGGACTGGTGACTGATGACTGGTGACTGATGACTGGCGAGTTATTATTCCCCCTGCCCCATCTCCCCATCACCCCACTCCCCAATATGACAGATGCTTTTGAAAAAACTAACTTGAATTGGCAGCTTTCTCAATTCCAACAAC
>VFQR01002004.1_pt1 | contig 13798 bp, 10 predicted proteins | sample 3512321 | NCBI WGS metagenome assembly VFQR01 (sample SAMN10412374, study PRJNA504923) | tailings metagenome | isolation source: Relicate 3 Philex TSF1 revegetated site | place: Philippines: Tuba, Benguet | collected 2017-08-29
TTCGTCCACCTCGGCGACGGCTGCACGTACGACGGCGCCATCTCCATCGGTCGTCGTACAACCTTCTACGGAGAGACGGGAGTTCGCCTCGTCGAGGCCCACCTGCTCGACTTCTCCGGCGATCTGTACGACCACATCATCATTGTCGAGTTGATCGAGTGGCTGCGCGGGCAGGTGGCCTTCGCCAGCGTCGCCCAGCTCAAGAACCAGCTGGAGCGGGACGTCCTTCGCACTCGCGACGTCCTTTCGACAATGCGCGACGTGCCTTCGACGTTCGTTCCGAAAGGCAGCACGCACCGCTGCGTCCGGTGAACGACCGGGCGTACGGTCCTGCCGTGGGCAACACGAACTGGAACTTCGCCGACATCTGGGAGGCCGTCGCGAAGGTCGTTCCCGAACGAGCAGCCCACCTCCACGGCGACACCACCGTGACGTGGAGCGAGCTCGATCGGCGAGCGAACGCTCTCGCCGCAGATCTGCTCGAGGCCGGCCTCGGCCATCAGTCGAAGGTTGCCTGCTACCTCCACAACAGCCCCGCGTACCTTGAGACCGTCTTCGCCGCGTTGAAGGTCGCGATGGTGCCGGTCAACACCAACTATCGCTACGGTCCTGCCGAGATCCTCTACCTGTTCGACAACGCTGACGCGGAGGCGGTCGTGTTCCACGCGTGCTTCTCGCCGGTGGTCGAGGAGGTTCGTGAGCGGCTGCCCAGGATCAGACGTTGGTACGTCGTAGCGGACGAGACCGGCGCCGGTCCGGAGTGGGCGACACCACACGCGTGCGTCGTCGCCCGCTCGCCCGCTCCGCCGACTCCGGGGTGGCCGCGCAGCGGGGACGACCTGGTCCTTCTGTACACGGGCGGGACCACCGGAATGCCGAAAGGCGTGATGTGGCGTCAGGACGACCTCTTCAACGGCCTCGGCGCCGGTGCCAACACGGCCCTCGGCATCCCACCGGCCGCCACGATCGCCGACCTCGCCGAACGGGCCGAGTCGGCACCTCGCAGCGCGATGTTGGTCGCGTGCCCGTTGATGCACGGCGCTGGTCAGTTCTCGGCGATGAACGCGATGGCCCGCGGTGGCACCGTTGCCACGTTGGCAAGCACCACCCTCGACCCTGAGGAGCTGCTCGAAGCGATCGACCGGCACCGCCTGACGCAGCTGATCATCGTCGGCCAAGCCTTCGCTGGGCCAATCCTCGAGGCGCTCGACGCACACCCCGGCCGGTGGGACTTGTCGAGTCTCGTGCAGATCGTCTCGTCCGGCGTGATGTGGAGCGCGGAGAACAAGGAGGGGCTGCTCCGCCACATGCCGCACGTGCTGCTGTTCGATTCCCTCGGGTCGTCGGAAGCGCTCGGCGTAGGACGATCCGTGTCCGACTCCCGCGCACGGCAGAAGACCGCGACCTTCGTGCTGGGCCCGAACGCCGCCGTGTTCACCGACGACGGCCGTCGCGTCGAACCCGGGTCGGGCGGCATCGGCGTGCTTGCCGTCGGAGGATTCACGCCGCTCGGCTACTACAAGGACCCGGTGAAGAGTGCCGCCACCTTCCGCACCTACGAGGGCCGGAGGTGGAGCGTCCCCGGCGACTTCGCGACCGTCGACGCCGACGGGACCATCCACCTGCTCGGCCGGGGGTCGGTGTGCATCAACACCGGAGGCGAGAAGGTCTTCCCAGAAGAGGTGGAGGAGGTGCTGAAGACGCATCGTGATGTACGGGACGCGGTCGCCGTCGGCCTTCCGCACGCGCGGTTCGGGGAGACTATTTGTGCGGTTGTGGAGCCGGCGCCCGGGTCGCACCCGACACTTGCGGATCTCGACGAGCACGTCCGCTCCAAGCTCGCTGCCTACAAGACGCCACGCCACCTTGTCCTCGTCCGGTCGCTCAACCGGGCCCCCAACGGCAAGGTCGACTACGCCGCGATGCGTCGACGCGCTGCCGACGAGGTCGGCGTCGCTCTGTCGCCCTGACCGGCCGAAGAGCGGCCGAGGGCGGCCCTTTCCACCAACGCGGCCGTCTGGACGACGGCGCGGGCGAAATCTGCCTCGAGCGTGGGGACGGGCAACGCTGTCGTGAACAATGGCGGGCGTCTGTGAACAACGATTTCGGTTGCGTCGCAACTTGTGTCTCAGGCGACCCACTGGGCGCGGCGGCAGGCGTCTGACCAGGTCTTTCTTGGTCTCATGCGGAGGCCCGTCCAACCTCCGCGTCGGTCGACCCTGGCGGGCATTCGCCGCGACCTGCGGCGTTGCCTGCCGGGGCTCGATGTTCTCTACCTGATGACGGAGGTCGCGAACGCCGACGTGATGCAACGGAACCTGTAGCCCTGCTCGCACCGGCGGCGGCGTCCAGCGATCCGGACTCGAGTTGACGGTCGACCCAGTCCCAGCTCGGGTGGCGCGCCCTGCGACCTGCGGGACGGCCGGACAGGTCTGCGATGCCGAAGCTGTCACCAAGCTCAGGTCGACGACCGGCCGCGCCGCTCTCGCGAAGGGCCGGTTGCCGTCCCTGCGGTCGGGGTAGACGGTTCGGTAGCCAGAGCAGCCCGGCGACGACGTCTTCGACGGAGACGACAACCGCGTCAAGGTCGTGACGCCTGATGCCAGCGCGCTGGCTTTGGAGGGGCCGTGGAGCCAGCTGACGGTGGGCTCATCGCCATGGAGGTGTCGCGGATCGCGGCATCGCCTGGAGGCCTGGCCGAACGGGCCGTGGCACTGCTCGAGCCACTGCACCGGCTGCTGCCCTTCGACGGAGCGTGGCTTGCCTTGCGCGACGAGGAAGGTCGCGGGCACCGCTCGCTGGTCAGCACCGGGTGGGACCGCCGAACCGGCGCCTATCTGGACGGGCCCGTTCTCGTCGACGAGATCGAACAGCTCGGGATGACCCACTCCCACACGCCACTGCGCGTCGCCGACTTTCCAGTACCTGCGGGCGAGTTGCGGTCGTGGGCGGAGTGCCTCCTGCCCGCTGGCTTCCGCGAAGGCCTGGGGATGTGCCTGTTCGCCGCCGACGGCCGCCACCTCGGCTTCCTCGGCCTGTTCACGGTGAGCGCCGCCGTCCCGTCGGACGCCGCCCGCGACCTGCTCGCCGCCCTCGGACCGGCACTTGCTCGCGCCATCGACCCGTTTGCGCTCTGCGGCGGCGGCGGCCCGGACCGTGCACGCCGCGACCGCTTCGGTGATGCTCGACCGGACAGGCGGCGTGCAAGCACTGCCCGGGCTGCCCAGCCACGAAGCGCTGCGTCCCGGTTCGCCGGTGCTGACCGCGGCCCGCGCGCTGCTCGACGGGCCGCAGACCTCGTTCCTGCTTCCCGCTCCGACAGAACCCGGCGGGTACCTGGCCGTGACCGTGTTGGACGTCCCCGATCACGCTCCGCACCACCTGAGCGCCATCGTGGTGCTCTCACCGTGCGGGGACCTGCACGGACTGACCCGCCGTGAGCTCGAGGTGCTGGGCCTGCTGATCGCCGGCCGGCACAACGCCGAAGCCGCCGAGTGCCTCTTCGTCACCCAGCGCACCATCGCCACTCACATCGAGCACATCCTCGTCAAGCTCGACGCCGGCACCCGCGCCCTCGCCGCCGTCCGCGCCCAACGCCGAGGGCTGTACGTGCCGCCTGAGCTCCTCGCCCCGTGAGCGCCACGTTCGATCGAGCCACCCGCGGCGACATGGCGGTGCGCGGCGCGTCCCAGCTGCTGGAGCCGACCGTCCTCCGAGGCCCGCGGGCAAGGCCCGCCGTCTCTCTCGCCAGTGGACATATCGGTCGTTCTGCCGATGCGCCTCAGGGCGAAATTCCGGTCTGCTGGCACCGGGCGTCGCGGCGTCCGGACACGACGCAGCACTCGGCAGATGCCGAGCCGACCATTCGACAGGAGCAGCCATGAAGGCAGTGGTGTACGACGGTCCACGGCAGGTCAGCGTGAAGGACGTCCCGGACGCGCGGATCGAGCGCCCGACGGACGTGTTGGTGCGGATCACCGCCACGAACATCTGCGGGTCCGACCTGCACATGTACGAGGGCCGCACCGATTTCGAAGAGGGCCGGTGGTTCGGCCACGAGAACCTCGGCGAGGTCATCGAGGTCGGTGACGGGGTGGACAAGGTCCGCGTCGGCGAACGTGTCGTGCTCCCGTTCAACGTCGCCTGTGGGCACTGCAAGAACTGCGAGCGCGGGCTCACGAACTACTGCCTCACTGCGCAGCCGGTCCAGGAGTGGGCGGGCGCCGCCTACGGGTTCGCCGACATGGGCCCGTGGGCGGGGGGTCAGGCCGAGCTGATGCGGGTGCCGTGGGGCGACTTCAACTGCCTGCGCCTGGGCGAGGACTCGGTCGACAAGGAGAACGACTACGTCATGCTCGCCGACATCTTCCCGACCGGCTACCACGCCACCGAGCTCGCCGGCGTGTCGCCGGGGGACCAGACCGTCATCTACGGCTCCGGTCCGGTCGGGCTGATGGCGGCGCTGTCGGCCACGATCCGCGGGGCACTCCAAGGTGATGGTCGTCGACCGGCACCCCGACCGGTTGCGGCTGGCCGAGGAGATCGGTGCCATCGCGATCGACGACTCCGAGGTCGATCCGGTCCAGGCCGTGCTGGAGGAGACCATGGGGCTGGGCGCCGACAACGGCTGTGAGTGTGTGGGCTACCAGGCGCACGATCCCGACGGGAACGAGCAGCCGAACGACACCCTCAACAAGCTGGTGCAATCGGTCCGGTTCACCGGGCGGATCGGGTCGGTCGGTGTCTACGTGCCCCAGGACCCCGGCGGTGCCGACGAGCTGGCCAAGAACGGCCAGGTCGCCTTCGACTACGGGATGCACTGGTTCAAGGGCCAGCACCTCAGCAGCGGGCAGTGCCCGGTCAAGAAGTACAACCGGCAGCTGCGCGACCTGATCGCCGCCGGCAAGGCCACGCCCTCGTGGATCGTCAGCCACGAGCTGCCCCTCGAGCAGGCACCGGAGGCGTACGGGCACTTCGACGCCCGCGACGACGGCTGGACCAAGGTCGTCCTCAAGCCCGCGGCTGCCTGACAGCCCACGCGCGACGGCCCGCCCTCACGATCACGACTGGAGACACCTATGACAGGCGAACTGAACGGCAAGCGGGTGGCGATCCTGGCCGCCGACGGGGTGGAGAGGGTGGAGCTGGAGCAGCCTCGGCAGGCGCTGAACGAGGCGGGAGCGCGCACCGAGCTGCTCTCGTTGCACGACGGGAGCATCCAGGCGCGCAACAACGACCTCGAGGAGGCCGGCACGTTCGACGTCGACGCATTGGTGCGCTCGGCGTCGGTGGAGGACTACGACGGCCTGCTGTTGCCGGGCGGGACGGTCAACCCGGACAAGCTCCGGGCCGACGAGGCGGCGGTCGCCTTCGTCCGGGACTTCATGGCCACGGGCAAGCCGGTCGCGTCGATCTGCCACGGCCCGTGGACGCTCCTGGAAGCCGGCGTCGTGTCGGGCCGGACGGTGACGTCGTTCCCGAGCATCCGCACCGACCTGCGCAACGCGGGCGCCCATCTCGTCGACGAGGAGGTCGCCCGGGACGGCAACCTCGTCACCAGCCGTTCGCCGGACGACCTGCCGGCGTTCTGCGCCGCGATCGTCGAACTGTTCACGGAGGCGAGTCAGTCGCCGCCCGGAGCCAGGGGTCCCTCGTGAGCACGCCTGTGCGCCGTCTTCCAGCCGCGCGCGGCCCCCGGGTCTACGTCGTGACCGGGTCGGCGCACCCAGTCGGCCAGGCCAGCCCTCGGCACGGCTCCGCCCGCGTCGCAGCACGCGAGCACCAGCTCTCGAACGAGGACGCCCGCGTCAAGGGTCCGGTCATCGCCCCTGCCGCGCGGCGCCTAGCGTCCCCGCCGACGAGGAGGTCGGCGTGCGAGGCATCGAGACGGACTACCTGATCGTGGGCGCGGGCGCTTCGGCGATGGCGTACGCCGATGCGCTCCTCGCCGCGTCGCCCGATGCCGACTGCGTCCTCGTCGACCGCCGGCACGCCCCAGGGGGGCACTGGCTCGACGCCTATCCGTTCGTCCGGCTCCACCAGCCGTCGGCCAACTACGGCGTCGGCTCGCGCCCGCTCGGTTCGGACCGCATCGACGCCGACGGGCCCAACGCGGGGCTCTACGAGCAGGCCACCAAGCCCGAGATCTGCGACTACTACCAGCGCGTCCTCGACGAGGACCTCCTGCCCACGGGACGCGTCCGCTTCCTCCCGATGGCCGAGCACGCCGGCGGGCACGACGGCAGCCACCGCCTCGTCTCGCTCATGACCGGCGCCGAGACGGAAGTGCGGGTCCGGAGGCGGGTGGTCGATGCCACCTACGTCGAGTCCAGCATCCCGTCGCGGCACCGCCGCCCGTTCGCTGTGGACGACGACGCGCTCGTCGTGCCGCCGAACGACCTGGTCCATCTCGCCGGCGCACCATCCGGGTTCACCGTCCTCGGCGGCGGCAAGACAGCGATGGACACGTGCTGCTGGCTGCTCACCAGCGGCGTCGAGCCGGACCGGATCACGTGGGTCCGCCCGAGCGAGCTGTGGTTGTTCAACCGCGCGAAGACCCAGCCCCTCGACCTGGTCGGCAGGTACATGCAGCTCCAGGCGTCCTGGGTGGCCGCCTCGGCGGCGGCGACCGACGGGCACGACTTCGCCCACCGGCTGGAGGATGACGACGTCTTCTTCCGCATCGAGCCCGAGCGAGAGGCGACGACCTTCCGCGGCGCCACGATCAGTGCCGCCGAGCTCGCCGCGCTCCGCTCCATCCGCGACGTGCGGCGGGACCGGGTCCGCCACGTGGGCAGCACGGCGATCCGCACCGACGGGGAGGAACTGCCGAACAGCCCGGATCGGGTGGTGGTCGACTGCACGGCGGCGGGGCTCCGGCCCGCGCCGCCTCGTCCGGTGTACGAGGGGGACACGACGACGCTGCAGTACGTCACGCTCGGCTACCTGTGCTGGAGCGCAGCCCTGCTCGGCATCGTCGAGGCGGCGCCCATGACCGACGACGAGCGCAACCGCCTGTGCCCTCCGGTGCCGTTCTCCGGCCGCGTGAGCGACATCCTCTACCATGCGCACGCCACGCTGCAGGGCGTCGCCGCCCGCAGCGCGGTGCCCGAGATCGCGCGGTGGAACGACACCACCCGCCTGAACCCGACGGCAGCGCTCCCCCTGCACCTCGACGACGCCGAGGTGTGCCAGGCGCTCGAGCGCCTCGGGACCCACGTCGGCGGCGCCTTCGCGAACCTGGCGGCCCGCGCACCGCTCACCCGGTTCCCCGCCGCCTGAAGCCGCCCTGCGCCTCCCTCACTCAGCGCCGCCCCGGCCCACTCACGGGTCGATGAACTGCACCCGCCTGAGGTCGTAGTTCCGTCCGGTCTCCATCCACGCTTCGCCCTCGACCTCGCGCGGCGCCCAGATTCCTTCCGCGGTCACCTGGCGGACGTCGAGCTGCATCGGCTCGTCCGGCCCGAGCACCACGAACCCGGCCTCGGTCAGGGCGCCGAACACGCCCTCCACCCGGCCGAGGTACCCCAGCTCGTCGAGCGTGACGGTGGCGCGCTTGGTGCCGGCGACGAGGCTCGTCACCGAGGAACGAGATGCCACGAAGGCGACGTCGCCGTCGAAGGCCACCCGGAGCACGTCGTGGCCGATCGCGTCGCGTGGGAGCACGGTCACCGCGAGGCTCACCGGGTCGACGACGGCCACCCCACCGCCACCGCGCGGCACCCAGATCGCTTCCACTCCGGCGACAGCCGCGGCGGCGGGGTGGTCGGGATCGATCCGACCGATCGGCAGCCGGACGGGGGTCGTGGAGAGGTCGGGGTTGATCCGGATCAGCTCCGCAGGCGCCTCGCCGAAGTCGGACGTCTGCACCCACACGGTCCCGAAGCCGGGGAGCAGCGTCGAGTTGGGCGGGACCTCGAGCCGGTCGAGGATGCGCCCGTCCGACGGCCGGATCCGTGAGAGCCGGCCCACTCCGTGGAGCACCCACACGTCGTCGCCGACGGCCTCGACCTGGACGGGGATCCCGTCGAGCTCGGTCCGCCAGAGCTCGGTGCCGTCGGCGTCGAAGGCGGCGAGCACGGCGCGCTCGGGCGCTCGCCACAGGTCGGTGTTGGTCTCGTAGTGACCGGCGACCACGTAGGTACGACCCGCGTCCCGGTCCATGTTGCCGATCAGCCCGACCAGCCCCTCACCGAGGTCGATCAGGTCGTCGCTGACGGTGATCGTGTCGCCCGGCGGGCGGTGTGCGAGATACGTCTCGATCGAGGCCGTGATCTCCGGCGCGAGCGCCGGGTCGTAGCGCAGGACCAGGGGGACGGAGGACGAGGCGGGGCCTGCCAGGAGGCGGTCCGCGGCCGCCGGATCGGTCTGTCGCAGCCACGCCTCCCATCCGGCCAGCTGGTGCAGCGCGAGCGGCATCTCCGCCTGTCCCGTGCGCTCCTCGGTGACGCTGATGCTGAGCGTCCGGATCCGGTCGCCGTCGAAGACGGCGTGCCAGTACTCGTCCGCCTCGGCCCGGACCGCGTGCCAGCGGCCGGTGACCGCGCACGTCAGCCCGGGCACCTGGGGGCCGATCCAGCACTCGCGCACGTCGGCGTCCCAGCCCCACGTGCGGAGGTGCGCCAGCCAGGGCCGGAGGGCATCCGCGTCGGTGACGGGCGTCGCCGGCCATCCCTCGACCGGGACGATCGTGGCCGTCTCGGCGAGGGCGTCCGACGTGAGGGCGTCGCTCGCTCCGGGCTCGGCGGCGGCGACGACGGCCTGCACCACCTGCGCGAGCGCCGCCTGCTGCAGGGGCAGCGGCACGGCCGCCGCCCCCTCGGGGGTGGTGCCCGCACGCCACCAGACGACGCCGAGGCTGTCGGTGAGCTCGTCCGCCGACGTGCCGAGCACGAAGGAGAGGTCCGCCAGGATCTCGGCGAGCGCCAGCTCCGGATCGGCCGGGAGCGGGGTGCTGCCGTCGTCGCAGGAGTACGCAGGTCGGGCGACCACCAGGGCTCCGGCCGCGTCGATCTCACCGGTGCCGGTCATCGTCGACGGCCCGCCCGCGCACACGAGCGCCGAGTCGTCGTGCACGACGATCTCGTGGGACTCGCCGCTGGACGCGATGGTCATCGTCTGGCGCGAGCCGTCGACGTCGATCGAGATCCACTCGCCCACGAACGGCACCGTGGTGCTGATGGCGGTGCCGACGGTGGTGGGGGGCGGGGGCGCCGTCGTGGCGGGCTCCACGGGGTCGTCGTGCCCCCGTGGCAGGACGACGAGGACGACGACGACCGCGAGGAGCACGGCGGCGCACGCCGCGTACGCCGGCCAGCGCCGCGGCAGCGGCTCGCGACCTGTGTCGAGCCGCAGGGGCGCGTCGCCCCCGGGACGTGCCCCGAAGTCGGCGATCAGCTGGGCTGCATCCGGCAGTGCCCGCTCGTCCAGCGTCGCCACCGGTACAGGGTTTGCGCGGCGCAGCACCTCCATCACGTCGGATCCGGCGTTCATGACCATCCCTCCTCGACGAGCCGCGCGCTCGTGCCGAACGTCGCGGGCCCAGCGTCCGCCAGGCCGCGCTCGAGCCGCCGCCGTGCACGTGACATGCGCATGTCCACGGCGGCCGCGCTGATGCCGAGGACGACGCCGATCTCGGCGCTCGTCAGCTCCTCCCAGGCGCGGAGGCGCAGGACCTCCTGATCGGCCTCCGGCAGCGTGCCGAGCGCACGGAGCACCCGTTCCTCGTCACCGATCCGGTCGGGGTCCTCAGTCGCGCGATCCTCGCGACGCGCAGCCATCCGGTCCCACAGCCGGGATCGGCGCGACAGGCTGCGCTGCTGGTTGGCGACGACGTGGCGGGCGACCCCGTACAGCCAGGGCAGCTCCGAGCCGGCAGGTACGTGGTCCAAGCGTCTCCACGCCGTGAGGAACACCTCGGCGATGACGTCGTCGACCACGTCGCGCGGCAGGCGCCGGCGGCAGTAGGCGACGATCGCGAGGCGGTGCGAGCCGTACAGCGACTCGAACCGACGAGCATCCGTCCCCTCAGGCATCGCCACCCCCTTTCGCGATGACACATGTCCGGACGGCCCCTCCACCTCACACCTGGAGACGATCGCCCGGCTCGCCTCAGCGGTCCGTGCCTTGCACGATGCCAGACCGAGAGGTGCGGCGAGCGCCCAGCTGTCACCGAGCACGCCACGTACTCGCGGATCAGCGGCGTAGTCGGCGGGCGAGGTGGTGGAGCTCTCCGAGGGCGGCGAGCTCGGCCTGCACCGGGGCCAGCACCAGCTCGTCGGCGGCGGCCGCGACGGAGCGGCGCAGCGCCCGGCGCGCGGTCGCAGCACGACGCCGCGCGCCCACGCCGGCCAGCGACCGCGCCACCGCGCTCACGACGAGCCCGAGCACCGCGCCGCCGAGGGCCATCACCGTCGGCCACGGGGCGCGGCCGAGGCGCGGCGTCGGCAGGTCCGGCAACCCGAACCACGCCACGACGCCGATCGCCAGGAGCCAGAGCAGGCCGGCCGCCATCACGGCCGTGAGCCCGACCTGCACCGCCGACAGCCACCGCCACCATCGCGGCGTGGTGGTGGGCAGCACCGTCGTGGCCACCGACCGGTCGAGCGCGTCGGCCACGTCGTCGCGGCGTGCCGCGGCCACACCTGCCACGCTCCGCCGCCAACGCTCGGGCAGTTGGTCACCGACCTCCTCGGCGAGGCGGCGCACGGCCGTGGCCACCTGTGCCGTGGCCACCACGGACGGGGTGGGCATGGACGTGCGGGCGGTGGTGGTGGCACCGTCGGCGCTCACCGCCGAGCGTCCGGGCGACACGCGGTCGAGGCCGAGCCGCCGCAGGGGGTCGGGCCTGAGCCTCGCGATCCAACGCGTCGGGGGCCAGCCGACGTGCGCTGCCGCCCTGTGCCGGTGTGCGGCGCCGACGGCATCGGCGACGGCGTCGACGCCGGCGGCTGTTGCGAAGGCCTGGACCAGCCGGTCGCGCGACGCACGGTCGACGCCCGCTCGGGGTGGCCGATCGCCGACCTCCTCGGCCAGCCGGGCGGACCACAGGTCGAGGTCGGCGTCGAGGCGAGCCACCACGGCCCGCCGCTCGGCCACCCGCGCGGCCAGCTCGCGCCGCAGGTCCCCGAGGCCCTCACCGGTCCTCGTCGACGTGGCGAGCACGCGCACCTCGTGGAGACCGTCCTCGCGGAGCAGCGCGCGGAGGTGGTCCACCACCTGGCGGCGAGCGCCGACCGGCACCAGGTCGATCTGGTTGAGCACCACCATCGTCACGGCGCCGTGACCGGCGAAGCGGCGCAGGTACCGGTGGTGCAGCGCCATGTCCGCGTACTTCTGCGGATCGACCACCCAGACGAAGGCGTCCACCACCTCAACCAGCCGGTCGACCTCCTCGCGGTGCGCGGCCGCCGTCGAGTCGTGGTCGGGCAGGTCGAGGAGCACCAGCCCGGACAGCGGCCGCGCACGATCCGGCGTGACGACGTGGCGCTGCTGGATCGACAGCCAGTCGAGCAGCGACGTGGCGTCGTCGTCGGCGTCGAACACGCCGGCCTGCGTCACGGAGGTGGTCGGTCGGCGCACGCCGACACGGGCCACGGGCTCGCCGAGGAGCTCGTTGAAGAGCGACGACTTGCCGCTCCCCGTCGCGCCTGCCAGCGCCACCACGGTGTGGCTCGACCCGTGGCCGAGGCGCTCCCCGGCACGCCCCACCACGCCGCCGAGGCCGTCGACGACGTCGTCCGGGAGGCGCCCGGCGGCCGCGTCAGCGTGCCGGAGGATGTCAGCGGCCACCGCGAGCCGGGTGCGCAGCCCCTCGTGGGCACGCTCGGCGCGCCGCTCGGTCACGCTCACGCGGCGACCTGGGCGCGCAGGTCGGCGGCCAACCCGGTCAGCCGCGACGCGGTGCCGGCGTCGGGGCGGTGCTCGTCGAGCCGGTGGTGGAAGCGGCCGAGCTCGGTGTCCAGCAGGTCGGCGATCCGCCGGTCGAGGTCGGCCCGTGCCCGGTCGGCCAGGCGCCGCACCGCCTGGTCGCCGAGCAGCGCCTCGAGCAGCGTGGAGCCGAGGGCCGTGCTCCCGCCGGCGATCGCGATCTCTGCCCCGGTCAACCCGCCGGTCTGCGCGAACACGCCCACCATCACCACCAGGGCCGCGCCGTTCACGCCGTAGGACAGCACCTTCGCGGCGGCGCGCTTGCCGGCGCCCTCCTGGCGGAGCAGGTCGAGCAGCGCGCCCTGCCAGTCGCGCACGAGGCGGGCGATCCGCTCGGGGATCTCGGCGGACGGGCGGGACAGATCCTCCGGCCCGGCGTCGAGGAGTGCCGTGCCCGCCGGGAGCGATCGCCACGTGAGGCCCACCCGCTCGTACGCCTCCTGCACCCGCTCGCGCACGAGCGTCTCGACGCCGCTCTCCACCGCGCCCTGGAAGCGCTCCACGTGGCGCGGGCGGCCGGTCGCCGCGGCGGCCAGGCGGTCGCGCGCGCGTCCGATGCGCGACTGGAGCTCGCGCAGCAGCTCACCGGTGCCGACCAGGTCCTGCCACCGCGCGAGCACCTCCCCGCGCATCACGGTGCCGTCGCGGACGTCGACGGCCAGCTGCTCACGTGCCCGTCCGAAGGCCTCGTCCACACGGTCACCCAGCCACGCCGCCACCGCCGATTGGTGCTCCACCGTCTCGGCCACCTGCACGGCGCGGGCGGACGCCTCGGCCACCATGCCGTCGAGGCTGCGCCGGACCACGTCGGCACGCTGCTCGGCCGTGCCCGCCAGCTGGTGCAGCCAGCCCCGCACCGGGTCGACGACCGCCGCCGGGAGCCGCCCGTCCTCGAGCGGCTGCTCCGCGATGGTGAACACCGGCGCGTCGTCGAGCCCCTCGTCGGCGAGCATCGTCCGCAGGTGCCCGCGCACCTCGTCCAGCGCATCGGGCGGAACCCGGTCGAGCACGAGGGCGATGGCCACCCCGCGACGGGCTGCCGTGGCGAGGAACGTCCACGGGATCGCGTCGGCGTAGCGGGCGGCGGTGGTGACGAACACCCAGACGTCGGCGGCGTCGAGCAGCCGTGCCGCGGTCTCGCGGTTGAGGTCGAGCACGGAGTCGATGTCCGGGGTGTCGAGCAGTGCCAGGTTCTCGGGCAGCGTGGCGGCCTCCACGAGCAGCAGCTCGTGCGGCCCGCTCGCCGGTCCGCCCCGGACCCTCGCGAACGAGCCGAGCACGCGGTCGTCCTCGAACCACCGGCGCGCGCCGGGGTGATGGGCCAGCACCGGCGACCGCGTGGTCGGGCGCAGCACCCCGGGGGTGCTCGCCTCGAACCCGAGCAGGCTGTTCACGAGCGTCGACTTTCCCGATCCGGTGGAGCCGCCCACCACCGCCAGCAGCGGCGCGTCGAGGTCGCGGAGCCGGGGCAGCAGCGAGTCGCGCAGCTGGCGGAGCGCAGCCTCCCTGGAAGCGCGGGCTGCCGGAGCGGTCTCGGTCTCGAGCGGCACCGACGTGGCGCTCAGGACCTCGCCCAGCTCCGTGGCGGCATCGAGGACGCGGATGGTGTCGATGGGGTGACGATTCCCCCCTCGCCCGCCGCGACAACCGCGCGCCTCGGGGCCGGGGCCCGCGGCGGCTGGCCGACGCGACGCCCGCCGCGGCGATCAGCCGGGCTCGAGCGCCTGCGCGAGCATCACGATGATCCCGCTCGGGCCGCGGACGTACGTCAGCTTGTACACGTCGTCGTAGGTGGCGACGCCCCGCAGCGGGTGGCAGCCGTGGCGGGCGGCGATGGCCAGGGCGTCGTCGATGTCGTCCACCGAGAAGG
>VFQR01002005.1_pt1 | contig 13791 bp, 12 predicted proteins | sample 3512321 | NCBI WGS metagenome assembly VFQR01 (sample SAMN10412374, study PRJNA504923) | tailings metagenome | isolation source: Relicate 3 Philex TSF1 revegetated site | place: Philippines: Tuba, Benguet | collected 2017-08-29
TCGATGCAGCTTTCCTCGCTCTTGCCGGGCGGTGTCAGCGACAACGGCCCGACCTCGGGCCCGACCGTCATCCGCCACGCCAGCGACGAGACCACCGGCTCGATCCCGCTTTCGATGGCCAGCGCCCGCGACATCCCGATGGGCATGAGTGCGATCGACTGGCCGCACGCGCAGGCCGCGCTCAAGGAGGCGCTCGCACGCACCGACGAAGGCCCGAGCGTGCCCTGGCACAACCCGGCAAGCGGTGCCCGCGGCACCGTCACGCCGATCGCCTCCGCCTTCACCCAGCAAGGCTTGCCCTGCCGCAACTTCATCGCGAGCCACGTGCGCGACGGCATCGAAACCTGGTCCGAGGGTCTCGCCTGCCGCACCGGTGCGAACGTCTGGGAAGTGAAGAACGTCAAGCCGCTGAAGAAGAGCTAACTGCCGCGAACGCTCGGCTTAGGCGCGTCCTTCTCGTAGTTCTGCCACCACTCGATCGCCGGAACCGCAGGACACCGACTGTGCGTCGAGGGCGTTTCGCCGACATAACCGTCCTGAATGTTTCCGGCGTTCCGGGAGAAGAACGTGAAGCTGTTCGGCGGTTCGCGGCCAAACGGCCGGCTCTCCGTCACGGAGAAATTCACGTAGAGCAGCACCTCCGGCCAGATCGGATAGAAATACCCGAGGTCGTTTCTGTCGATGACATAAATGAACGTCACGAACGAGGTTCGGCTTCGCCGGTCCAGCTTGCCGGCGGTAATTGCGTCGAACGGATCGGGGATGTCAGGTTTCGTGCGCAGAAATCTTGCTCCGTTCGCACGCATGACCGCGTGCAGAATCGCAATGCGTTCGAAAATATCGCTCGTGCCTGCTGTCAGTCCGCGAAACTGCGAAACGATGTGATCTTCGATCGGCTGCGCGGCACCCAGCGGCTCCCACTTCGGCGGCGGAGCTTTTCTTAGCGTGGCCAGAAGTGCGCGATACTTCTCGTTGGAGACCGGCCCGAAGGTGCACTGATCCTGCTTCGTGTCCGGGAAAATTCTTTTGTACACCCGCTCGCCGAAATACAGACCGCAGAAAAGTAACAGCGCGCTGCCGAACCAGATCGTGAATTTCGAAGGACGATAACCCATGCTGCCGCTCCGGCGTTCTGCGGCATGATAAATGAACCGGCGCCGCGCTACCGACGACCCCTGCGGCTGGTTAACCGCGCCATTGCAACGCCCCAAATCCCTCCCCAAATATCGGCCGGGACCGTCTAGAATGGTCCCGGAGAGGTATTTCAAGCCGTGCGCGATCCCTATGAGGTGCTCGGCGTAGCCCGCAAGGCTTCCGCCGACGAGATCAAGAAGAGCTTCCGGAAGCTCGCCAAGAAGCACCACCCGGACTCCAACAAGGGAGATCCGAAGGCAGCCGCGCGCTTTTCCGAACTCAACTCGGCCTACGAAATTCTCGGCGACGAGAAGAAGCGCCGCGCGTTCGACGCAGGCGAGATCGACGCCGAAGGCAAACCGAAAGGTTTCAACTTCGACCCGCGCCAACAAGGCGGCTTCGGCGGCGCGCAGGGCTTCCCCGGCGGCGAGACCATTTTCGAGAGCTTTTCCTATGGACCCGGCGGCTTCCAGCGGCGCGGAGCACGTGGCGGGGCGCGGCCACAGCAGGGCGGAGGTGGCTTCGAGGATATTCTCTCAAACATCTTCGGCGGCCGCGCCGCGCACGGCGACACCGCATTCGAGGAGTTCGAGACCGCGCAGGCGAAAGCCGCCGACGTCGCACTTTCGCTTTCCGTTTCGCTCGAAGAGAGCGTCGCCGGCACGAAGAAGCGCGTGATGCTCCCATCCGGCAAGGAAGTCGAGGTGACGATCCCCGCAGGCGTTACGGAAGGCCAGCAGATCCGGCTCCGCGGGCAAGGCTTTGCCGGACCCGTTCCGGGTGATGCCATCGTGACGATCCATGTCGCGGCCCATCCCGAACTCAGGACCGAAGGTGCGAATTTGCGCGCCGAGGTCGCCGTCCCGCTCGCGGATGCGATCCTCGGCGGCTCCGTCCGGGTGCCAACGCTTTCCGGCGCGGTGGACCTCAAGATCCCGCCGAAGACGTCCGGCGGGCGCACGTTCCGGCTCAAGGGCAAGGGACTGCCCCAGAAGAGCGGTCCGGCAGGCGACCTCCTCGTCTCGGTCAACATCCTTCTCCCGGAGGGAGCGGACGCGGAACTCGAGGCTTTCGCGAAGAAGCTGAAGGGCGGGTCCTAACCTCCTCTCATCCCGGCTCGCGGTCGCTGTGTTCGCTTGGCCAGGCCGGCGATGGGGTTTGGTTACAAGCCTTGAACAACCCGCGCCTTGAAGCCCGGCGCGGCCCCATGTCATACGAAAGTGGCCCCTGACCGGTCCCGGGTTCTCCGCGGACCGGCATCCAACACCGGGGCTTCGTTTGGCGTAGCCGGGGGCAAGGGAATGAGCGATACCAGCGGGCTGATGCGCGGCAAGCGCGGGCTCATATTCGGCATCGCCAACAACCGCTCGCTCGCCTATGGCATCGCGAAAGCCTGCGCCGACGCAGGCGCCGAACTCGCCCTCACCTATCAGGGCGACGCGCTCCGCAAACGCGTCGAACCGCTCGCCGAAGAACTGGGTGCCAAGATCGCAGGTCACTGCGACGTCACCGATCCCGCGACCATCGACGCCGTATTCGCGGAAAGCGACAGGCTTCTCGGCGATCTCGACTTCGTGGTTCACGCGATCGCCTTTTCGGACCGCGCGCAGCTCGACGGGCGTTACGTCGACACCACCGCCGACAACTTCAACATGACGCTTGCGATCTCCTGCTACTCGCTGACCGCAATCGCGCAGCGCGCCGAAAAGCGCATGCCGCGCGGCGGCGCGATCACGACGCTCACCTATTACGGCGCCGAGAAGTGGATGCCGCACTACAATGTCATGGGTGTCGCCAAAGCCGCGCTTGAGTGCAGCGTGCGCTATCTCGCGGCCGATCTCGGCCCGAAGAAGATCCGCGTGAACGCGATTTCCGCAGGGCCCGTGAAGACGCTCGCCGCGTCGGGCATCGGTGACTTCCGCTACATCCTGAAATGGAACGAATACAACACGCCGCTCCGCCGCAACGTCTCGAACGAAGAAGTCGGCGCGAGCGCGCTCTACCTAATGTCGGACCTCGGCAAGGGCGTCACCGGAGAAGTGCTGCACGTCGATGCCGGCTACCACATCATCGGCCTCAAGAATCCCGACGCGCCGGACATGACCCTGCGCACGAAGAACGGCAACCACGAATGACCGTTCTCATCGCCGGCGGCGGCATCGGCGGCCTCGCGCTCGCGCTCAGCCTGCACCAGATCGGCGTGAAATGCCGGGTGTTCGAAAGCGTGAAAGAGATCAAACCGCTCGGCGTCGGCATCAACGTGCTGCCGCATGCCTGCCGCGAGCTGATCGAACTCGGACTGCAGGAAGAACTCGAACGCACCAGCGTACGCACCTCCGAGCTCGCCTACTTCTCGAAGCACGGGAAGCAGATCTGGTCCGAACCGCGCGGGATCGATGCCGGCTACAAGTGGCCGCAATACTCGATCCACCGCGGCGAATTGCAGTTCATCCTCCTGCACGCTGCGATCGCGCGCATCGGCGCGGAGAACATCATCACCGGCCATCACGTCTCGCACTGGGAAGAAACGCCGAACGGCGTCCGCGCCTATTTCACCGACAAGGACGGCAACGCGCTCGGCAGCGAGGAAGGCTCGCTCCTGATTGCCTGTGACGGCATTCATTCGACGATCCGCTCGAAGCTGTTTCCCGATGAAGGCTCTCCGCTCTGGAGCCGCCGCATCCTGTGGCGCGGCGTCACCGTAGCAAAGCCCTTCATGACCGGAAGCTCGATGATCATGGCGGGCTATCCGCAGGTGAAATTCGTCGCCTATCCGATCTCGCGGCCGGACCAGAACGGCCAGCAGATGATCAACTGGATCGCGGAGCGCGAGTTCGAGGAAACCTACGAGTGGCGACGCGAGGATTACAACCGCGCGGCAAAGCTCGAGGAATTCGCGCCGCTGTTTGAGAAGTGGAATTTCGGCTGGCTCGACGTGCCGGGCCTGATCCATGGCGCGGAGTACTGCTTCGAGTATCCGCTCGTCGACCGCGACCCGCGGGATCGCTGGACCTATGGCCACGTCACGCTTCTGGGCGACGCCGCGCACCCGATGTATCCGATCGGATCGAACGGCTCGTCGCAGGCGATCCTCGACGCACGCGTGCTGGCCCGCGAAATCCAGAGCAAGGGCGAGACCGTCGCCGCACTTGAGGCCTACGAGGCCGAGCGCCGGCCTGCGACCTCGCAGCTCGTGCTCCTGAACCGCGGCAACGGCCCCGAGCGCGTAATGGAAATGGTCGAGCAGCGTGCGCCCGGCGGCTTCAATGTCGTGACCGAAGTGCTCTCGCAGCAGGAACTCGAAGAAGTCGCAAACAACTACAAGAAGGTCGCGGGCTTCCAGGTCGAGGCGCTGAACGCGAGGCCGTCGATCGTAGAGCCGCGCGTTGCCGTCGCGGCGAGGTAGTTAACGCGCAGCGCCGTTTGACCCCGCCGCACGGCGCTCCTACAAGCTGGCGCACCGGATCAATCGCATGTCGCACAATACCTTCGGTCATCTCTTCCGCGTCACCACCTTCGGCGAAAGCCACGGGGTTGCGATCGGCTGCGTGGTCGACGGCTGCCCGCCGCGGATCCCGCTGAAGGCCGAGGACATCCAGATCGATCTCGACCGGCGCAAACCCGGGCAGTCGCGCTTCGTCACGCAGCGGCGTGAACCGGATCAGGTAAAAATTCTCTCCGGCACCTATGTCAACGAAGAAGGCATGGAGCTGACGACCGGCACGCCGATCGCGCTCATGATCGAAAACGTGGACGCGCGCTCGAAGGATTACTCCGAGATCGCGGACAAGTACCGCCCCGGCCACGCCGACTACACCTACGACATGAAATACGGCATCCGCGATCCGCGCGGCTCGGGCCGCGCATCCGCTCGCGAGACCGCATCGCGCGTGGCTGCCGGCGCGGTCGCGCGCAAGGTCGTGCCGGACATCAAAATCCGCGCCGCCCTCGTGCAGATGGGCGAGATCGAAATCGACCGCGCGAACTGGGACTGGAACGAGGTCGCGAACAATCCGTTCTTCTGTCCGGACGCAAAAGCCGCGACCAGGATGGAAGAGTATCTCGACGGCATCCGCAAAAGCGGCTCCTCCATCGGCGCCGTCATCGAAGTCGTAGCCGAGAACGTGCCTGCGGGTCTCGGCGCGCCAATCTACGGCAAGCTGGACGCGGAACTTGCGAGCGCGATGATGAGCATCAACGCCGTCAAAGGCGTCGAGATCGGCGCGGGTTTTCAATCCGCGAAATTCACCGGCGAGCAGAACGCCGACGAAATGCGCGCAGGCAACAACGGACCGATCTTCCTTTCCAATCACGCGGGCGGCGTGCTTGGCGGAATTTCCACCGGCGCGCCGGTCGTCGCGCGCTTTGCGGTGAAGCCGACCTCGTCGATCCTGACTGCGCGTGACACCGTGGACCGCTACGGCGCGGAAACGGAAGTCTCGACCAAGGGACGCCACGATCCTTGCGTCGGCATCCGCGCGGTGCCGATCGGCGAAGCGATGATGGCGATCGTGCTCGCGGATCAATTCCTGCGTCATCGCGGACAGGTCGGCGCGACGTCCGGCTGGCCGTTCCCCAAGAAGAAGTAATGCCATGAACACCTCCGAACAGAGCCGCGTCGAAAAGGCGATTGCCGCGTTCGCGCGCGGCGAGATCGTGGTCGTCACCGACGACGACGACCGCGAGAACGAAGGCGATCTTTTCGTCGCCGCCTCGCTCTGCACGCCGGAGAAGATGGCGTTCATCGTGCGGCATACGTCCGGCATCGTCTGCGCGCCGCTGACGCAGGCGGAAGCGCACCGGCTCAACCTCAATCCGATGGTCGCGAACAACGACGCGCCGCACACCACGGCGTTTACGGTTTCGGTCGATGCCAGACATGGCACCACCACCGGCATCTCGGCGGAAGAACGCACGACCACCGTGCGTGCGCTTGCGAACGGCAACATGGGTTCGTCCGATTTCGTCCGTCCCGGCCACATCTTTCCGCTGATCGCACGCGAAGGCGGCGTGCTGATGCGCACCGGCCATACCGAAGCCTGCGTCGATCTGTGCAAGCTCGCAAACCTTCCGCATGTCGGCGTGATTTCCGAACTCGTGAACGACGACGGCACTGTAATGCGCGGTGCTCAGGTCGCCGCTTTCGCCGAGAAGCACAAGCTCGTGCAGCTTTCCGTTGCCGATCTCATCGCCTACCGGCAGGTGCGCGAGAAGCTCGTTACCCGCGTCTCGGAATTTCCGGTGCACAGCGAAATCGGCTCGCTCACGGGCTATGCCTTCACCACGCCGTTCGACGAAACGCACCACATTGCCTTCGTGCACGGCAAGGTCGGTGACGGGAAGAATATCGTTGCGCGACTGCACCGTGCCGATGTGATCGGTGACGTGATCGGCGGCGGAGCCGTGATCCACAAGGCGCTTGCGCGCTTCAAGGCTGAAGGCCGCGGCGTGCTGATCTATCTGCGTGACGGCACGGCCGGCGTGCCGGTCGTAAAGCCCGGCGCAAAAGACGACTCCACCGAGGCGCAGCGCGCGGAACAGTGGCGGGAAATCGGCGTCGGCGCGCAGATCCTGCGCGACCTCGGCATTTCCTCGATCCGGCTCTTGGCCTCGCGCGCCCGGACCTATGTCGGCCTTGCCGGCTTCGGCATCGAAATCGTCTCGACCGAATCTCTGGACGGCTGAGTAAAACCTCTCGTCGCCCTGCCCGTTTCATGTCACCTTTCGCACGGCTAATCCTTCAGGCGGAGGATTCCGGCGATGCGTGCTCCCGGCTTTGTCCTAGCTGCATTTTTCGCGGCCCTGCTCGCGCTGCCCTCACGCGCGGACGCGCAAACGCACGTCGATGTCGAGCTCGTGCTTGCGGTCGATATCTCCTACTCGATGGATTTCGACGAACTCGCGCTCCAGCGTGAAGGCTATATCACCGCCCTGCGATCCAAAGAGTTCATAGACGCCCTGCGTGGCGGCGCGCACGGCAAGATCGCGCTGATCTACATCGAATGGGCGGGTACGCACGAGCAGACCGTCGTGGTGCCGTGGACACTGATCGACGGCAAGGCTGCCGCAGAAGCGTTCGCAGCCAGGCTTGCGGAAGCGCCGGTGCGCCGGACCTACCGCACATCGATTTCGGGCGGGCTGAATTTCTCTGCCGCGCAGTTCGGCACCGCGGGATTCAAGGGCACGCGCCGCGTGATCGACATTTCAGGCGACGGCACCAACAACCAGGGGCCGCTGATCGAACCCACGCGCGACGACATCGTCGCGAAAGGCATCATCATCAACGGACTGCCGTTGCAGCTGAAGGCGCCAACCGGATCGATGCTCGATATCAACGACCTGCACACCTACTATGAAGATTGCGTGATCGGCGGGCCGGGCTCGTTCGTCATTCCGGTGCGAAGCCGCGATCAGTTCATCAACGCCGTGCGGCAGAAGCTCGTGCTCGAAGTCTCCGGCATCACGCCGCCTTCGGTCGCGCGAACGGTTCCGGCCGTAAAACCCCCGCGCGTTTCCTGCACCATCGGCGAGCAGATGTGGATGCAAAGGTGGGGGAACTGAGTTCCCTGCATCGTCCCGATCAACGCGGAGCATCGCAAGCTGGAACGACAATTACTTCCTTGCGAACACGCCTACCAGTTCCACATGCGGGGAATACTGAAACTGGTCGACCGGCGTAACCGCGCCAAGTTGGTAGCCGCCTGCAATCAGGATTCGTGCATCGCGCGCGAAGCTGTCGGCGTCGCAGGACACATAAGCAATCTTTTTCACTTTCGATTTGGCGAGTTCGCGCGCCTGTGCTTCCGCGCCCTGCCGCGGCGGATCGAGCACGACGAAATCGAGCTTCTTCATTTCATCGGCAACAAGCGGCCACCGAAACAGATCGCGCACCGACGCGCTCACGGGTTTCAGTCCGGGCGATTTCGCGGCCGCTGCAAGGGCCGCAATCGAAGGCTCATGATTGTCGAACGCGGCAACTTTTACTTTGCTAGCCATGCGCAGCGCGAAGGTGCCGATGCCGCTGAACAGATCGGCCGCCGACTTCGCGTCATCCGCGGCCTGCATGACCTTCTCCGCAAGAACGCGTTCGCCTTCTTCGGTCGCCTGGAAAAATGCCGCCGGCGGAAAATGAACGCGCGCCGTTCCGATCACGCGGGATGACGCGACCAATTGCGCGACTGTCTCTCCATGACGCGAGATGCGCAGAATTTTCTTTTCCGCCGCGAAGCGCACCACCTTCGATTCCACCGCCGAGATGAGTTTTCCGGGGCCACGAATATCGATGTCGAAGCCGAGTTGCGCCATCGTGAAATGAAGGTCGATCGGCTTTCGCATCGGAAGCAGTAACTTTGCAAGCTCGCGTGCAATCGGGAGTGCCGCTTCCAGTTTGGGATCGAGTACCGGACATTCCACGATCGGCACGACTTCGTGCGAGCGGCGGATCGCAAAACCGAGATCTTCTTTTTTCTCCCCGCGGCCGGCATGAAACACCGCGCGGGTCCTGCCTGCGCCATACGCGGGGATCGTCTCTGCCACTTCCGCGTTCACGCCTTCGCGCGCGAGCGCGTCAAAGACCAGACGGCGCTTCCACGCGAGATAAGGTTCTGCCTTCCAGTGCTGGAGCGAGCAGCCGCCGCAAAGCGTGTAGTGCCTGCAAACGGGAGCGATGCGATCCGGATTCGGACGAGGTTCGATAAAGGTCGTTAGCGCGCGGTCGCCCTCGCGCGTAATCTCCACGTTCTCGCCGGGAAGCGTATAGGCGACGTGCACCCGGCCTTGCGGCGTCTCCGCAACGCCATCGCCCTGCCTGCCGACGGATTCGATGTGGACCTTCTCGCCCATGGCGGAAGCTATAGCGGCTCGCTCACTCCGCAGGAAGCGGCTTCGCCTTCGGCAGATGATGCTCGGCATGCGGCGCATCGGGGATGTAGCCGCGGGCCGTCAGCCGATGGAAACGCGTCACCAGCATTGCGCAATAGACGATCAGGCCGATGGTGAACCCGATCCAGACTCCGGTTACGCCATAACCAAGTGGGAACGCGAGAAGCCAGAGCGCGCCGAAGCCGACGACCCAGAAACTGAATGCCGCAAACAGCATCGGAACCTTGGTGTCGTTCAAACCGCGCAGCGCACCGGCCATCGCCGTCTGCACGCCGTCGGCGATGAAGAACGTCGCGCCCAGAAGCAGGAGCCACGACGCAATCGAAATGATCTGCGGCGCATCGTTCATGCTCGCATCCATGAAAAACGCCGGCAGTTCGACGCGGAAGGTCACGACGAGAATCGTCATGATCGTCATGAAGCCGAGCGCAAGGCCGAGCGCGACGAAGCCCGCCAGCCGCGCGCCCGCCGGATTTTTGCGTCCCGATTCCTGCCCGACGCGGACGGTAGCAGCGAGCGCGATGCCGAACGGGATCATGAACAGGATCGCCGCGATCTGGAGCGCAATCTGATGCGCAGCCAGAGCATTTGCACCGAACAGCCCGACGACGAGGCCCGCGCCTCCGAACAATCCGTATTCGAGCAGAAAGGTGAACGACATCGGCGTACCGATCGCCACCAGCTGTTTCATGAGGTGGCCGTCGTAGCGCCAGAATTTTCCGAGCACCTGATACTTTTTGAAGGGATGCTGCGAATAACAGACCCAGAGCGCCGCCGCGCACATGCCGAGGTTCACGGCCGTGGTCGCAACACCTGCGCCTAAGATTCCGAGCCGCGGTGCGCCGAAGGCACCGAAGATGAGCACATAAGCAATGGCGAAGTTCGCAGGCACCGCCGCGAGCGTGATCCAGAAAGCAGGCTGCGGCCGGTTCACGGCGCCCATGAAGCCGCGCAGCGCAATGAACCACCACGCCGGGATCAGCGACCAGGCGAGCCCCATCAGGTAATCATGCGCGAGCGCGGCAGATTTCGGTTGCTGCCCGAGCAGGAGCAGAAGCTCCTCGCCCCACAACTGCCCGAGCGAAAGCGGAATGCCGAGAATCGTCGCGGCCCACAAACCGACGCGCAGCGAACGGCGCACCATGCGCGGCTCGCGTGCGCCGAACGACTGCGCGGCGAGCGGCGCCACCGCGGAGGTCAGGCCCATGCCGAACACGAAGGCCGTGAACAGAATGACGTGCGCGAGTGCCGCGGCCGCAATCGCCTCGCCACCGAGACGCCCGACCAGCGCGAGATCGGTCGTCATCATCGCGACCTGTCCCAGCTGCGTCAGCGCAATCGGCAGTGCGAGCCTGACCGTCTCGGTCAGCTCGATGCGCCAAGGGCTGTGGCCTGCCGGAGTTCCGGCGGCGGGTATGGGATTCATGCCGTGCATGGGAGGCGGGACTTCTAACTCATCTTGCGGCGATTAAAAGGCTTTCTGCCTATGCACCTGCCCTGCGAAGGATGAATGACGCCTGAAGACGCAACGGAAGGCCAAAGTGCGCAAGAAAAGAGAACGCTAGTGTTCCGCGTACAACAGGAACTCGGCATTGCCGTCGCCGCCGAGAATGGGTGAAGGGATCGTACCGCGCAGGCGCCAGCCTTGCCTTCCCACCAGTAATTCTACGCGCTGACAAACGGCCATGTGCACTTCCGGATCGCGCACGATGCCCTTCTTCACATGCTCGCGCCCGGCTTCGAACTGCGGCTTGATCAGCGCGATCAGTTCGGCATGCGGTGCTGCAAACTGCAGCGCTTTCGGAATCACGTGCTCCAGCGAGATGAAGCTCACATCGATCACGATCAACCGCGCGTGATCGGGAATTTCCACATCTTCGAGCTTGCGGATGTCGGTCTGCTCCAGCGAAACGACGCGCGGGTCCGACTTGATGCGCGGATGCAGTTGCGCGGTGCCGGTATCCACCGCGTAAACTTTGGAGGCGCCGCGCGCGAGCAGCACTTCGGTGAAACCGCCGGTGGACGCGCCGACATCAAGGCAGATTCTGCCTTTGGGATCGATCTTGAAGTGATCGAGCGCGGCCTCGAGTTTCAGCGCACCGCGCGAAACATAAGGATGCGCAGGCGTCGCGACGATCGCGGCGTCTTCGCCGACCTGCTCCGAGACCTTGCGAATGACTTTCCCGTCCGCCGCTACGTTGCCGGCTTCGATGGCGGCCTGTGCCTTCGCGCGGCTCTCAAACAGACCGCGCGCGACCAGCAACTGATCGGCGCGCATGACCTTCTTCATCGATGTTACGGATTACGCGCGGCGCGGGCGAAGCAGATTGGATTCGTCCCTGCCGATCGCGGAAAGCGCGGTGGCGACGATGCCCCGCGCATCGAGACCGGCCTGTTCGTACATCTTCGCCGGCGCATCGTGATCCTGGAAAATGTCGGGGAGCACCATCGGACGGATCTTCATCCCGTTGTCGAGCGCACCTTCGCGCGCCAGGAATTCGAGCACGTGGCTGCCGAACCCGCCGACCGATCCTTCCTCGATCGTGATCAGCACTTCGTGTTCGCGCGCAAGGCGCAGCACCAGATCGCGGTCCAGCGGCTTCACGAAGCGGGCGTCCGCGACGGTCGCCGACAGGCCGAGTGCCGCAAGTTCGTCGGCGGCGCGCAGGCACTCGGCAAGACGTGCGCCGAACGAAAGCAGCGCGATCTTGGTGCCTTCACGCACGATGCGGCCCTTGCCGATCTCAAGCGGCTTGCCCTCGGCGGGAAGCGCAATACCGACGCCTTCGCCGCGCGGAAAGCGGAATGCGGACGGACGGTCGTCGATGGCAGCCGCGGTTGCGACCATGTGCACGAGTTCGGCTTCATCCGCCGCCGCCATGACCACCATTTCCGGCAGGCATGCGAGATAGGCGACATCGAACGAACCCGCATGGGTCGCGCCATCGGCGCCGACCAGCCCGGCGCGGTCGATGGCAAAGCGTACCGGCAGTTTCTGGATCGCGACGTCGTGCACGACCTGATCGTAGGCGCGCTGGAGGAACGTGGAATAGATCGCGGCAAAGGGCTTCAGGCCTTCGGTCGCGAGGCCGGCCGCAAACGTGACCGCGTGCTGCTCGGCGATACCGACGTCGAACGTCCGGTGCGGGAATTCCTTGCCGAAGATGTCGAGACCGGTGCCGGACGGCATCGCGGCAGTGATCGCGACGATCTTTTCGTCCTTGCGCGCTTCCTTGACGAGGCTTTCGGCGAAAACCTTGGTGTAGGACGGCGGGCCTGCCTTGGACTTCGCCTGCGCGCCGGTCGCGACGTCGAACTTCACGACGCCATGATATTTGTCGTCGGACGCTTCGGCGGGCGCATAGCCCTTGCCCTTCTGCGTCACGACATGCACGAGCACCGGACCCGGCTCGTTGTCGCGGACGTTTTTCAGAACGGGCAACAGATGATCGAGGTTGTGGCCGTCGATCGGGCCGATATAGCTGAAACCGAGTTCTTCGAAGAGCGTGCCGCCCGTGATGTAGCCGCGCCAATGCTCAATGCCGCGGGTGATCAGGTCGTCGATCCGCTTCGGCAGCTTCGCGGTCACTTTCTTGCCGGTGGTGCGGAGCGCGTTGTAGGTGCGGCCGGAAATCAGGCGCGAGAAGTAAGCCGACATCGCGCCGACCGGCGGAGCGATCGACATGTCGTTGTCGTTCAGGACGACGATCAGGCGGCTGCCCGCGGCGCCCGCGTTGTTCATCGCCTCATAGGCCATGCCGGCGGACATCGAGCCGTCGCCGATCACGCAAACGACGTTACGGTTTTCGCCCTTCAGGTCGCGGGCGATAGCCATGCCGAGGCCCGCGGAAATCGAGGTCGAGGCGTGGCCCGCGCCGAAGGTGTCGTATTCGCTTTCGGCGCGTTTCGTGAAACCCGAGAGCCCGCCGCCCATGCGCAACGTGCGGATGCGGTCGCGGCGGCCGGTGATGACCTTGTGCGGATAAGCCTGATGGCCAACGTCCCAGATCAGGCGGTCGTGCGGGGTATCGAAGACGTAGTGCAGCGCCACCGTCAGTTCGACGACGCCGAGCCCGGCCCCGAGATGGCCGCCGGTGACCGACACCGCATTAATGGTCTCGTAGCGGAGTTCATCGGCAAGCTGGCGCAGACTCGTCTCGGGAAGCGCCCGGATTTCGTCCGGCGCATTCACGGTATCAAGCAGCGGCGTGCGGGATTGCGGGCCTTCGGTCATTGCGGAGGAAATATCAGCGTTTTTCGGGGCTTATACAAGGCGAGCCATGCCGCAGGACAAGCCCTTGAGGGCACAGGCGCTTCCGCTCAGTCCTGATCCAACGGCGAGGAACCGGTCGGCTTCCCCTTGGAATCCAGCGCGATTTTCTCGACCCGCGCCTCGGCATCCTTGAGGAGCGCGTCGCAGCGCTTTTTCAGCACCTCGCCGCGCTCGTAGATCTTGATCGAATCCTCGAGCGGCACGTTCCCGCTCTCGAGCTTCTGTACGATCTGCTCGAGTTCCGCGAGCGCCTTCTCGAAGGGCATCGCGGCGATGTCGCCGTTTGAGTCTTTGGTTTCTTTGGCCATTTCGACAGTTCCGGTCAGGCGCGCATCAGGGTGCGGACATGCGCTCCGGCGGAGCGCGCGAGTCCTTCCAGATCATAGCCGCCTTCGAGCAGCGATACGACCCTTCCCTTGGCGTGCTTGTCGGCGAGGTCCATGAGCTTGCCCGTGACCCAGGCGAAATCTTCCTCGACGAGGTTGAGGTTCGCCAGCGGATCG
>VFQR01002007.1_pt1 | contig 13771 bp, 15 predicted proteins | sample 3512321 | NCBI WGS metagenome assembly VFQR01 (sample SAMN10412374, study PRJNA504923) | tailings metagenome | isolation source: Relicate 3 Philex TSF1 revegetated site | place: Philippines: Tuba, Benguet | collected 2017-08-29
TCGTGTCGCTGCCATGGCGCTTTGGGCGGTCAGCTTCGTTATGGCTAGCTCCCAGACCTACGCCCAGGGAGCGGGCTTGTCCGCGCGGGACCGCGCCCTGCTCGACGCGGCCAGTTCCGAGCCCATCACTGTGACTCTCGCGTCGCTCGTCATGTACAGCAACGATGAGACGACGCGTAACGAGCGGGCTCCGGAGCCATCCGAGAACCGCATCGTCTTTCGTATTCCGGCGGCCTACATCGCAGGGATCCGGTTCAGCAATCCGAATCCATGGAATCACAATGCGCGAGGCGCCTCGCTGCTGACGCTGGTCTTCTGGGATCGCAGCTTCGATCCGGTCATGCCTGATCGCGTGGCCGACCGTGCTGCATGTCGGCGCGGCGGCGACGCCTATCCTTGCTCGGTGCATGGGCCCGCGAACGGTCGTGAGTTGCAGAGGCGGCGCGGCGGCGAGTATCCGGTGCAGGTGCAGATCAGCAACCACACCGGGTCTGCCACAAACCGCCGCTACATCATGCTCCGCTACGCCGGCCTCGTGACTGCGGCAGCGCGGCGGCCGGAACCTTGCGAATTCCAGGAGGACGCTGCGCTCGGGATGCTTGTCGGCCGCACTCCACCGGGACTGCGATCGTCGGGCGCATGCAACATCTTCGCAACGGGAATGATCGACCGGCGGAGCGGGCGGTTTTTTGATCGAGCCGTCTTTCTGATGCGCGAGGCCGATGGCAGCCCGAAGTTCGGCGTGCGTTGTCCGATTTTCGTCGGGCCGGATGACGGCGTGGATCCGATGGGTTGCGCAGCGGTGGGGTATTTCGGCATCTGGCCGATCTATTTGAGTTTCACGAGTGACCGTGTCGGCGAATGGGACGCGAGCTTCGAGCGGCTGCGCGCCTTCCTCGACCAGCATCTGGTTTCCAGAACGGATTGATCTTCGCGACAACCCGGCACCGAAAGCCGGGCAGAGCGTGACGGGCGCCTCGCAGCGCCTGCCTGCGCCAATCTAGCCGAAGATATCCGCCGGCGAATCCGCCCGCAGGCTCTCGCCCAGCTCGCGCCCGAGCCGCGCCGCATCGCCGGCTGCTCCATGCAGCGACCGCTTGAGCAGGAAGGACCCGTCGGTCCGCGCCACCAGCCCGGTCAGATGCAGCCGTCCATCCGGCAGCAGCCGGGCATGGCCGCCGATCGGGGTGCGGCAGGACCCGTCGAGCGCCGCCAGCAGCGCCCGCTCCGCCGTGGAGACCGCCCGCGCCTCGGGGTCCTCGATGGCCGAGAGCAGCTCCAGCAACTCGATGTCGTCGGCGCGGACGGTAACGCCGACGATTCCCTGGCCGGCCGCCGGCACCATCGCCTCCGGATCGAGGATGACCGACGCCTCATGCTCCAGCCCGAGCCGCCGCAGCCCGGCCAGGGCCAGCAGCGTCGCGGCGGGGCCGCCCTCGGCGCGCAGCTTGTCGAGGCGGGTCTGGACGTTGCCCCGGATCGGCTCGATGCGCAGGTCCGGCCGCGCATGCAGCAACTGGCTCTGCCGCCGGACGGAGGCGGTGCCGACCACCGCGCCGGCCGGCAGGCAGGCGAAGGGGTCGGCCGGGTCGACATCCACCCCGTCTGGCAGGATCAGCGCATCGCGCGAATCCTCGCGCGTCAGCGTGCAGGCCAGCACGATGCCGGGCGGCAGGTCGGTCTCCAGGTCCTTCAGGCTGTGGACCGCGAAATCCACCCGGCGGTCCGCCAGCGCCTCATGGATCTCCTTGGCGAACAGTCCCTTGCCCCCGACCTCGGAAAGCCGGCGGTCCTGGATGCGGTCGCCCGAGGTGGTGATCGCATGCTCCTCGAAGGCCTTGGCGTCCCGCAGGACGGGGCAGAAGCGCGTGATGAGCGACAGGAAATGCCGCGTCTGCCACAGCGCGAGCGGCGAGCCGCGCGTGCCCACGCGCAAGGGCAGGGCACGATGATGCGAGGCGACATGAGGATGCGCCGCCGCCCCTGGGGCGCTGCGACGGGGGGCGTGGCCGGGATGGGCGGGGCCGGGCGGATGGGCTACCGACATGGCGGCGCCTCATAGGACGGCGTTCGAGGGGATGATAGTGCCGGAATTGCATGCCGGGTCGCCGATTCTCGGCCTGGAAAGCTCCTGCGACGAGACCGCGGCGGCCGTGCTGGCGCCGGACGGCACGATCCTGGCCGAGGCGGTGCTGAGCCAGTTGGCCGACCACGCCCCCTTTGGCGGGGTCGTGCCGGAAATCGCCGCACGCCAGCATCTTGCGCACCTCCCCGCCCTCATCCGCCGCGTCCTCGGCCAGGCCGGTGTCGCGCCCGGCGGGCTTGCGGCGGTGGCGGCGACGGCCGGGCCCGGGCTGATCGGCGGGCTGATCGTCGGCGCGACAATGGGGAAGGGGATCGCGATGGCGCAGGGCCTCCCCTATCTCGCGATCAACCACCTGGAGGCGCATGCGCTCTCGCCACGCCTGCCCTCGGTGAGCCCGGGCGGCCTCCCATTTCCCTACCTCCTGCTGCTGCTCTCCGGCGGGCATTGCCAATGCGTGGCGGTGGAGGGTGTCGGCCGGCATCGCCGGCTCGGCGGCACGCTGGACGACGCGGTGGGCGAGGCCTTCGATAAATCCGCGAAACTCCTCGGCCTGCCCTGGCCCGGCGGCCCGCATCTGGAGCGGCTGGCGGCCGGCGGCGATCCCGCGCGCTTCCCCCTGCCGCGCCCGCTGCTCGGGCGCCCCGGCTGCGACTTCTCCTTCAGCGGGCTCAAGACGGCGGTGGCCCAGGTGGTGGCGAAGGGGCTGGACGAGGCCGCCCGCCGCGATCTCGCCGCCGCCTTCCAGGCCGCCGTCGCCGCCGTGCTGGCCGATCGCGCCCGCCACGCGCTGGCGATGCTCCCGGGGGCGACCGCGCTGGTCGTCGCCGGCGGCGTCGCCGCCAACCAGGGCGTCCGCGCCGCGCTCACCGGGGTCGCGGCCGGCGCCGGCCTGCCCCTCGTCGCGCCGCCGATCCGGCTCTGCACCGACAACGCCGTGATGGTCGCCTGGGCCGGAATCGAGCGCCTGCGCCTCGGGCTCGTCGACCCCCTGGACCACGCCCCCCGCCCGCGCTGGCCGCTCGACACCCTCGCCGCCTGAGGAGCCATGATGGCCGAGAAACCCGCCCTGGTGCGCAGCGCCGATCTCCGCGCCACCCTCGACGACATCACCGGCCTGCTGATGACCATCCGGCGCGAGCAGCTCCAGCTCGAAGCCTATGGCCAGGTGACGCGGCTCGCCCTCGGCGCGCTGCTGCGCGCGCTGACGCCCGAGGCGCGCGCCGCGGTCGCCGCCCGTCTCGAGGAGCCCGCCGAAAGTCTGCTCGGCCCCGACATCCCCCCGACGAGCCCGCTCGGCAGGGCGGTGATCGAGGAAGCGGAGCGGATGGCGGCGGCGCTCAGGGCCTGATGGAAGCCGTGCAACCTTCCCTGGGGGACCGCGTTGGAGGCGGCAGAGGAGAAGGAGAAACCCATGCGCAAGATCACCACCATCATGGCGGCGGCCGCCCTGTCCCTCGGCCTCGCCGCCTGCGGCGCTTCCCCCGGGGAGCGCGCGGTCTCCGGCGGCCTGCTGGGGGCCGGCACGGGTGCGGCGATCGGCTCGCTGTCCGGCAATGCGGGCACGGGCGCGCTGATCGGCGCCGGTGTGGGCGCGGTCGGCGGCGCTGTGACGGCGCCGGCGCGTTACTGAGCCTGCGGATCGGGGCCGCCTGGGCGGCCCTGATCCTGGCACCCCCACCCAACCCTCCCCCGCTTGCGGGCGAGGGCTTGGCGCGTCGGGCGCGGGTGGCGTGAATTACCGCCACGCCTTCCACGCCGGCAACTTCGCCGATTGCGTCAAGCACGCGCTGCTGCTGGCGCTGCTGCGCGGCCTGCTCGCCAAGCCGAAGCCCTTCGCCGTGCTGGATGCCCATGCCGGCATCGGCGCCTACGACCTCGCCGCGCCGGAGCCGCAGCGCACCGGCGAATGGCGGCAGGGCGTCGCCCGCGTCATGGACCGTGCGGACCCCGCTTTGGCCGACTACCGCGCGCAAGTCGGCGCCGCCGGCTATCCCGCGGCCTATCCCGGCTCGCCCGCCCTCATCCGCGCGCTGCTGCGCCCGGAGGACCGGCTCATCCTCTGCGAATTGCACCCCGAGGACCACGCGACGCTCCGGCGGCGTTTTCGGGGGGACGCCCAGGTCGCCGTCCACAAGCGCGACGCCTGGGAAGCGATCACCGCGCTGACCCCCTTCCCGGAGCGTCGCGGCCTGGTCCTGCTCGATCCGCCTTTCGAGCAGGAGGGCGAGTTCGATCGCCTTGCCGCCGCGCTCGCAACGCTGCGCCACCGCTTCCGCGCCGGCATCCTTGCCGCCTGGTATCCGATCAAGCACCGCGCGCCGGTTCGGGCGTTTCGTGCCGCGCTGCGCGAGGCAGGCGTGCCGGATTGCCTCGCCTGCGAACTCACCCTGCGCGAGCCGACCGATCCCACGCGCCTCAACGGTTGCGGCCTGCTGGTCGCCAACCCGCCCTACGGCTTCGAAACAAGCGCCGCCGCTATCCTGGATGCCTTGCTTGCCGCCCTCGGGACCGGCGAGGATGGCGCCTCGGCCACGCTGTCCCGCGTCACCGCCGAGGGGTAGGACACGCCATGACGCAGCGCGCGAGACGCAAGATCGCCGTGCTCGGCGCCGGGGCCTGGGGCACGGCGTTGGCCGTGCAGGCCGCGCGCGCCGGCAATGCCGTGGGCCTCTGGGCGCGCAACCGCGAACGCGCCGCGGCGATGGCCGCCTCCCGCCAGAACACCGCCTACCTGCCCGGCGCGGTGCTCGGCTCCTCCATCGCGATCACCGCCGACCCGGCGGAGGCGCTGCAGGACGCGCTTTTCGTTCTCGCCTGCATCCCGATGCAGTTCCTCCGCCAGGCGCTCTCGGCGATTCCCGACACCGGTGTGCCGATCATCGCCTGCGCCAAGGGCGTGGAGCGCGGCACGCTGCGCTTCCCCGTCGAGGTCATCGCGCAGCTCCGCCCCAAGGCGCGCATCGCGGTCCTCTCCGGCCCCAATTTCGCGCACGAGGTCGCGAAGGGCCTGCCCGCCGCCGCCGTGCTCGCCAGCGACGACGCCGCGCTGCGCCAGACCGCGGGCGACCTGCTCGGCACCGCCGGCTTCCGCATCTACGGCGGCGACGATCCAATGGGCGTGCAATGCGGCGGCGCCGCCAAGAACGTCATTGCCATCGCCGCCGGCGCGGTGATTGGTGCGGGCCTCGGCGAGAACGCGCGCGCCGCGCTGGTCACGCGCGGGCTCGCGGAACTCTCGCGTCTCACCGTGGCGCTCGGCGGCAAGGCGGAGACGGCGGCCGGCCTCTCCGGCCTCGGCGACCTGCTGCTGACCACGACCGGCCCCGGCAGCCGCAACACCTCGCTCGGCGCCGAACTCGCGCGCGGCGCGACCCTGATTGACGCGCTCGCCACGCGCGTCGGCGTGGCCGAGGGCGTCGAGACCGCGCCGGCGATCGTCGCCCGCGCGGCGGATGTCGGCGTCGAGATGCCGATCTGCTCCGCGGTGGCGGAGCTGCTGGCCGGCCGCATGTCGGTTGGCGACGCGATGGGCCGCTTGCTGGCCCGCCCCCGGCGCGACGAGTAGCAGCGCGCGCGATCGTGAGGACGGCCGCGCTGGCCCCCGCCGAGGGGCGCTGACACGCGCGCAACCGACGCAACCCGATTCCCCGTCGCCCCCGACGACGACGAAACAACCGCGACAGGTCGCCGCGCTACCGCACCGCCACGAGATTGGCGGAGGAGTGCGGCGATGCTCGACCCGAGGACCATCATCATCCGGCCGGCGCGATTGGCCGAGGCGACGGCGCTGCGCGCGCTGCAGGCCGCATCGCTGCGGGGGCTCGGCACCCCGAGCTACGGCGCGGCGGCCATCGAGGCCTTCATCGCGCATGGCACGCTGCCCGAGGAACTGATCGCCGAGGGTCGCTACGCGGTCGCCGAGGTGGCGGGGCGCCTGGTGGGCTGTGGCGGCTGGTCCGCCACGACACCCGGCTACGCGCCGCTGCTGAGCTCGCCCGCGGGCGCCGCGCCACCCGTGGTGCGTGCTGTCTATGTCCATCCCGAGGCGGCGCGCCAGGGCGTCGGGCGGGCCCTGATGGGATGGATCGAGCGGGCGATGGTCGCGGCCGGCCACGCGCGGGCGACGCTGCTCGCCACCCTGCCCGGCCTGCCGCTCTACCGCCGCCTTGGCTGGCGTGATGGCGAGCGGGTGGTGCTCCGCCTGCCTTGCGGCGCGGCGCTGCCGGCGGTCGGCATGGACAAGGCTCTGGTCGTGACAGGGGCCGGGCAGCTTCAGGCCGCGTGACGCGTGCAACCTGCGCCGGACGCCGCGTCGCGGCGGTGACATGCTTGCAACGCGATCATGCTGCGGCGCGACATCGCGCCGAAACCGGATGGCGCCAGAACGGTCCCACCGAAGCGGACGGCAACCCCCGGCCCGCGCAGCCAAGGACCAGGACCATGCAGATCCCCGCCTATATCCACCTGCCCAGCGCGGCTCCGGCCGCCTCCAGGCCTTCTCCGATCCGGAAACTACTCGCCGGCCTGGCCGCCGTGCTCCGCCTGTGGTGGCTGGCGCGGCGCACCGATGCCGAGTTCGACCGGCTCGATGCCGCCACCCTGCGCGACATCGGCATGACCAAGGTCGAGATGCGGCGCCACATGCAGGCGGAGCGGGAGGCGCTGCTGCGCCGCCTGCGCCACTTCGGCGCGTGACGGACGATCCGACGTCAGGGTTCGGGGCGGCCCGCCGAATCTGAACCCTGGCCTCCGGCCCGCGGCTACCGGGCCCTTCTCGCGTAGCCGCGCATCGGCATCACGGGCTTCGGCCCCATCACCACGTCAATCATCGCCTTGGCCTGGTTGACCTGCTCGGCCAGCGTCGCCTCCGCCTTCTCCGGCGTGATCTGGTGCGGCGCGCCGCGGCCGCCTGGCGGATGGATGATCACGGCGCGCTCGCCCCGCGGACCATCGCGCAGTTCGATCTGGTGGCCCCGATAGGGGCGGAACGAAACGGCGGTCAGGCGGCCCACGGTCATCTCTCCGGAATGCTGCATCGCATACAAGGCACAGGCAGCGCCCGCAACCGTCCGGAGATGGCAGCCGCTGTCCCGCCTTGCGAGAAGCAGGGCCCTGGAGCGGGATGCGTTGAGGCGCCATCGCCGAAAACGCTGAATCCGGCGACCCGACAAGGGCTGGAGCATGCTGCGCGAGCGAATGCGAACGCAGCACGCTCCAGGCAGGCGATCACGCCGGACCCCGCCGGGGCGGATCGCGGCTAAGCCCCTTGGCCGCGAGCGCCGCCTCATAGGCGGCCCAGCGCGCCGCCTGCTCGCGGCCGAGCGTCAGCAGGTGATCCCAGGTGTAGATGCCGGTGTCGTGCAGATCGTCGAAGACGAGCCGGATCGCGTAGCGCCCGACCGGCTCGACCCGCATGATCCCCACATGCCGCCGGCCGGCGACCGTCACCTTCTGGTCCGGCGCATGGCCCTGCACCTCGGCCGAGGGGCTTTCGACGCGCAGATATTCGGCCGGCAGCGCGAAGGATTCGCCATTGTCGAAGGCGACATGCAGCACGCGCTCGGCGCGGTTCAGCCGGATTTCGGTCGGCGCCGGCATCGGCCTCAGGCGAGCTTCCGCGCTTCCTCGGGCAGCATGATCGGGATGCCGTCGCGGATCGGGTAGGCCAGCCCCGCCTTCTCGCTCACCAGCTCCGAGCGCTCCCGGTCGTAGCGCAGCGTTCCCTTCGTGACCGGGCAGACCAGGATTTCAAGCAGTCGCGGATCCACCGCCGCCCCCGGTTTCTCGTCCATCACCCCGCCTCTGAGCTCTGACCTGCGATCCCTCACCACTAGCTCGGCTTGGCGTCCGGCGCCATGCCGTGGGCGCCGCCATGGGTGGCCATCCGCATCAGCGCCAGCAGCATCGCCGCACGCTCCGCCGGGCCCGGCGCCTCCAGCAGCGCCTGCTTCTCCCGCACCTCGAAGGGGCAGACCATGCAGAGCGTGGTGACCAGCATCGCATCGCCGGTCTGCTCGATCGCGTCCCAGTTCGCCTCGATGCCCTGCGCGCGGAAATAGGGCCGGAGCGCGCCGAGCAGCGCCGCGCGGTCGAGCCCCGCCTGCGAGCTGGGCGCGAGATCGGCCTCGTACCCGGCATAGTCCGCCCGTACCCGCCGATAGCCGCGGCGCCCCTCGATCTCCTCGGCGATGCGGTAGCGGATCACGCCGGTCAGCGTGATCAGGAAGCGCCCGTCATCGGTCTCCGCGAAGGAGGAGAGCCGGCCAAGGCAGCCGACGCGATAGGTCTGCGACCCTGCCGGCGTGCGCGGCAGCGCGGGATCGCCCTGCACCATGCCGAGCATGCGCCCCGCAGCAAGCGCATCCTCCACCATCGCGAGGTAGCGCGGCTCGAAGATGTTCAGCGGCAATCGCCCGGCCGGCAGCAGGAGCGCGCCGGAGAGCGGGAAGATCGGGATCTCCGTCGGGAGATCCCCGAAGGCTGGATGAAAGGCGGGCATTGTCCCCGGTCCGGTGGCGGCCCGCGCTGCGGGGCCGTCCTACCTGAACAGCAGAGTGGAGAGCTTCCGCCGTCCTGCAAGGGTCGCGGGGTCGTCGAATCCCCAGGCCTCGAAGAACTTGAGCAGCTGCTTGCGCGCCGCCTCGTCGTTCCAGGCCTTGTCGCGCTTGATCGCCTCGATCAGCGAATCCACCGCCTTGGCACGCTCGCCCATCGCGTTCAGCGCCACGGCGAGGTCAATGCGCGCCGCGTGGTCGTCCGGATCGGCCGAGAGGCGCCGCTCGAACTCGCCGAGTTTTTCGCGCGCCGCGCGCCCGACCTTGGCCAGTTCGAGCTGCGAGCGGACCGAGGCGATCTCGGCATGGTCGCGGAGCTTCTCGGGCACCGCCTCCAGCACCTGCTCGGCCTGCTCTTCCTCGTCCAGCGCCATCAGGCTGCGGGCGAGGCCGGCGAAGGCGTCCGGGTTCTCCGGCTCGGCCTGCGCCAGCGCGGCGAAGAGGTCGAGCGCGGTGCGGTGATCGCCCTGCTCGGCGGCGGCCTTGGCCTCGGCCAGCAGGTCGGCGCCCGGCATCGTCCCGCCGCCCATCTTCAGCAGGCCCTCGACGAACTTCTTCACCTCGCCTTCCGGCAGCGCGCCCTGGAAGAGATCGGCGATCTGGCCCTGCACGAAGCCGACCACGGTGGGAACCGATTGCAGCGGCAGCCCCATCTGGGCGAGCTGCTGGACAAGCTGGCGGTTCTTGTCGATGTCGATCTTGACCAGCCGCACGCGCCCCTGCGCGGCCTTCACGACCTTCTCCAGAGTCGGCGTCAGCGTCTTGCAGGGGCCGCACCAGGTCGCCCAGAAATCCACCAGGATGGGCACCTCGCGGCTCGCCTGGATGACGTCCTGCATGAAGGTCTTCTGGTCGCCGTCCTTGATGATGTCGCCGGCGCCGCCCGGCGCGGCGCCGCCGCCCGGCGCGGTCTGGCGGGTCGGGTCGAAGATCACGTCCATGGCAGGGAACCCCTGTGAAACTCGCTCAGGCTGGATTGCTTGGGGCGATACATGCGTCGTGGCGGGCGTGGGGACAATGGGGTGCTCGCTTCGCCGCGTTGCGGGGGAGGGATGCGCCGGGCGGTGACGCGTTTCCTACTCCGGAATCGCCACCACCTCGGGCGCGTGCCCCAGCCCCTCCAGGAAGCGCACCAGGTCCCCCGGCCGTATGCCCGTGGTCATCGCATTCGTCAGCGGATGGAAATTCACCCAGGCATGCCCGTGCATAAGCCCGGCATCGAACACCACCCGCACCGCCCCGGGCCGCGCATTCACCATGCCGAAGGGCGTCACCGCACCCGGGATCACGCCGAGCTGCGCCATCAGATCCTCCGCGCTCCCGAAGCTGACCTTCGGCGCCCCCAGCCCGCGCGCCAGGGCATTGACGGACACCTTCCGGTCCTCCTCCAGCACCGCCAGCAGGAACGGCCCGTCGCCCTTCTGCGGCTTGAGGAACAGGTTCTTGGAATGGCCGCCCGGCAGCTCCGGCCGCAGCGCCTTGCTTTCCTCCACCGTGAAGACCGGCGGGTGGGTGACGGTGCGGTGCTCGATGCCGAGCGCTTCGAGCCGCGCCAGCAGCCCCTCCGGCGTCTCCGGCGTCACCGCTTCGCCACCTCGACCACCGGCGCGAGCCCCGTTGCCGCCGCCAGCGAATCGAGCCGGCGCTGCACGCTTTCGCCCGCGAAGACGCCGCTGCCCTCCACCAGGCTCAGCCGCAGCTCCCCGCCATGCCGGCGCAGCGCGGTGCCGCCGAGCAATTGCCGCGTGCCGCCCGAGAGCGTGAAGGCGAGGCGCAGCGCCGCGCCCAGCACCTCCGCCCGCCGCACCGAGATCGGATCGAGCAGCTGCCGCGCTGTCGCGAGCATCGGCGCATCCGGCGCGGTCTCGTAGCGGAGCGCGACGACCAGCGCGAGGAAGGCGCGCTGGTGATGGTCCACGCCGACGCCGGGCTGGCGCAGCACGCGAAAGAAGGCGTGCTCGCCGCGATAATCAGGGTGATCGTGGCTGCCGACATCGGCAATCCAGCACGCGGCCTCGCGCAGCAGGGCGGCGTCCTTCGATTCCTCGTCGAACAGCGGATCGGTCCAGTGCAGCAGCGCAGGCGCGAGCGCGGGATCGCGCCCGAAGCGCCGGGCGAGTTCCGCGCCGGCGGCCAGTAGCGGATCCTCGGCGCGCTGTTCCGGCGAGAGCAGCCGCGCATACCAGCCCTCGCGCAGGCCGTTGGCGCTGAACACCACGCGCCTCGCCCCCGTCGCCCGCAGCAGCCGCCGCAGCACCACAGCAGCATACGGCATGTCGCCGAGCCGCTTGGCGGGCGCGCCGGGCATCCGTTCCAGTGTCTTCCGGGTTGCCTGGGCCACCACGCCCGAGAGGTCGCGCGCTTCCTCCCGGCTGATGACGTAGTGATGCACGATCGAGAGCGGATAGCCGGTCTGCGCGATATGCATCCGCGCGAGCGCGCGCCAGGCGCCGCCGACCAAGTAGAGATCGCGATCCTCGCCGCGCTTCAGCCATTTCACCTTGGCGAGGTCGGCCTCCACCGACGCGCGCGCCTTCACCATGTCGCCGCCCGCGCGGTCCGCCAGCCGGATCGCGCCGAGCGGCAGCGAGGCCGCGCGCCCCATCCGCCCGTGGTCGAGTTCGACAAGCTCCAGTGACCCGCCGCCGAGATCGCCCAGCACGCCATCCGCGCCTGGGAAGCCGAGCAGCACGCCCTCGGCCGAGAGCGCGGCCTCCTCCGTGCCCGACAGAACGCGGACGGGAATATCCGGCATGCGGCGGCCGATCGCCGCGATGAAGGCGGCGCCATTCTCGGCATCGCGGCTGGCGGCGGTGGCCAGGATCTCCACCGGGTCCGCGCCCATCGCGCTGGCGACCGCGGCATAGCGCGACAGCACCGTGAGCGCCGGCTCGATCGCCGCCTCATTGAGCTTGCCGCTCTGCTGGAGGCCGCGCCCGAGCCCGAGCACGGCCTTCTCGTTGAAGATGGTGAGCGGGTTGCGATTCAGCCCCTCGAACACCACGAGGCGGACGGAATTGGAGCCGAGATCCACCACGCCCGGCCGCGGCGGCTGGTCGGCGCGCCGATGCACCAGGCGCGGCGGCGTGAGCGAGAAACTGTCCATCAATCCTGCGTCACGCGATCGGCCTTTCGGCGCGGCACCGGCATGCCGGCGGGATTGCGCGGCGCGCGCGGCGCGCGCGGCTGCAAGGCGCTGCCGCGGCCGGAGAGGGAGGGGTTGGTCATGAAATACTCATGCGCCGAGACCGGCTTCGGCCCCGGCTCCAGCCGGCGATAGACCGCATCGGGCCCAAGTTCCCAACTCTGCATCGTGTCCTGCAGGTTCACCGTCATCACCTGGTCGAGGATCTGCGCATGCACGGTCGGGTTCTCGATCGGCACCATCGTCTCCACGCGCCAGTCCATGTTGCGCGCCATCCAGTCGGCGGAGGAGATGAACACCCGCGCGCGCCGCGAGGGAAGCCGGTGGCCGTTGCCGAAGACATAGACGCGGCTGTGCTCCAGGAAACGCCCGACGATGGACTTCACATGGATGGTCTCGGAAAGCCCCGGCACCCCGGGCCGGAGGCAGCAGATGCCGCGCACCACGGCTTCCACCTGCACCCCGGCCTGGCTCGCGCGGTAGAGCGCGTCAATCAGCGTCTCGTCAACCAGGCTGTTCATCTTCAGCCAGATCGTGGCGGGCTTGCCCTCACGGGCGAAGCCGATCTCGCGCTCGATGAGGCCGAGCAGGGCAGGTCGGATCGTCAGCGGCGCGAAGGCGAGCGCCTCCATCGTGTCGGGCTTGGCGTAGCCGGTCATGTAGTTGAACAGCTTCTGCGCGTCGCGCGTCAGCGCCGGGTCGGCGGTGAAGAAGCTGAGGTCGGTGTAGATGCGCGCGGTGACGGGGTGGTAGTTGCCGGTGCCGAAATGCGCGTAGCTGCGCAGCTCGTTGCGCTCGCGCCGGACGACGAGCGAGACCTTCGCATGCGTCTTCAGCTCGACGAAGCCGAACACCACCTGCACGCCGGCCGCCTCCAGCTCGCGGGCCAGCGCGATGTTCCGCTCCTCGTCGAAGCGCGCCTTGATCTCGACGATGCCGGTGACGGACTTGCCCGATTCCGCCGCCTCGATCAGCGCCTTGACGATCGGGCTGTCACGGCTGGTGCGGTAGAGCGTCTGCTTGATCGCGACGACGGCCGGGTCGCGCGCCGCCTGGCGCAGGAACTGCACGACCACGTCGAAGGATTCGTAGGGGTGGTGCACCACGATGTCCTTCGCCGCGATCGCCGCGAAGCAGTCGCCGCCGAAATCCAGGATGCGTTCGGGGAAGCGCGGCGTGTAGGGCGTGAAGAGCAGGTCCGGCCGGTCATCCATGATGAGCTGCGTCAGGTCCGCGACGCCGAGCAGCCCATCCACCACGAGCACGCTGTGCCGGTCGGCGCCCAGCTCGCGCGCCACCATGTCGAGCAGGTCGGCGGGCATCCGCGCCTCCACGCTGAGCCGGATCGCGCGGCCGCGCCTCCGGCGCTTCAGCGCGGTCTCGTAGGAGCGGACGAGATCCTCCGCCTCCTCCTCGAACTCAACATCGGTGTCGCGGATCAGCCGGAACAGCCCGGTCTCGGCCGGCAGGAAGCCGGGGAAGAGCCGGTCGAGGAACAGCCGGATCAAATCCTCCAGCATCACGAAGCGCACCGATCCGCGCGGCGCGCCGGGCTCGGCGGGCAGGCGGATGAAGCGCTCGACCTGCGGCGGCAGCGGCAGCAGCGCCTTCATCGTCCCGCCATCCTCCTCGCGGACGAGCTTGAGCACCATGCAGAGCGCGAGATTGGCGATGAAGGGGAAGGGATGCGCCGGATCCACCGCGAGCGGCGTCAGCACCGGGAAGACGCGCTCGTTGAAATAGGTGCCGAGGAAGCCGCGATCGGCCTCGCTGAGCTGCTCCGGCTCGCACACCACCACGCCCGCGGCGCCGAGCAGCCCGCGGAGGTCGCGCCAGGCCTGCTGCTGCGCCGCGATCAGCGCCTGCGCCTCCGTGTGGATCGCGGCAAGCGCCTGGCCCGGGGTGAGCCCATCGGAGGAGCGGGTGGTAACGCCGGCGCGCTCCTGCCCGACCAGGCCGGCGACGCGGACCGAATAGAACTCGTCG
>VFQR01002009.1_pt1 | contig 13769 bp, 14 predicted proteins | sample 3512321 | NCBI WGS metagenome assembly VFQR01 (sample SAMN10412374, study PRJNA504923) | tailings metagenome | isolation source: Relicate 3 Philex TSF1 revegetated site | place: Philippines: Tuba, Benguet | collected 2017-08-29
GCCTGGCTGAGCGTCACCCGCGCTGGCATCAGCGGCTGCGGGCGCTGGACCGGCGCGTGGCCGGCTGGCCGGGAATCAACAGGCTGAGTGATCATTTCCTGCTCGTCATGCGGCGTCGCGACAGCTGAGCCCATTCGTCCAGCAAGGGGTGCCGGCTGGCGCGCAACACGGCCAGCCAGGCCAGCGGCGCCACCGTCACCGGCACCAGCACCACCACCACCGCCGCCAACGCACTGCCGCGCACCGCCGCCCACACCGCCGCAGGCGGCTGGCCCAGATGGCGGGCACTGACCACGAGCTGCACCGGGAGCGTGGCCAGCGCAGCCGCCGCCAGCGCCCAGGCAAACGAGGCCACGCTGCCCTCGAACATCCACGCCACAGCCGCAAGGCGCTGCAGCATGGACACCGCCAATGGCAACACAGCCCGGTACGCACCGCCCGCCGCGGCGAGCGCGGCGCCCAGCTGAGAAAACATCAAGGACAACGCCGCCACGATCGCCAGCGGCAGCAAGGCCGGCACCGCCTCCAGCCACGCCGGGCCATACAGCAGCCGCACCAGCGGCGCCCCGTAGGCCACCGTGAGGGCCAGCAAGGGCCAGCCCACGCCGGTGATGACGGCCATGGCCCGCCGCAACGCCGGCTCCAGGGGCTGCGCCTGCGCCTGCCGCTGGGCCAGCACCGGCAGGCTGCCGAAAGCCAGCACCCGGCCGGCAAGCAGCTGCGTCAAGCCCACCACGCCCTGGGCCCGGCCCAGCAGGCCCAGGGCGTGTGCGCCGCCGAGCCGACCCAGCAACAGATCGGGCAGCAAGCCATGCAGCGTGAACAAGGCTGCCGGGGGCAGCCCACCTACCGCGCGCCGCAGCACCTCGCCCATGCCTCGCCACCGGGGGCGCCACGCAAGCCCCGCCGGCCGCATGCCCAGATGGGCCAGGCCACAGACCAGCGCGGTGGCCACCTGGGCCCAGGCCAGTCCCATCGCACCGCCGCCCTGGGCGCTGCACGCCAGCGACACCAATGCCTGCACCCACAGACCCAGCCAGCTCGTGCGCGCCAGCGCACCCGCCGCCAAAGCTCGCAACTGCAGGGCCGCCATGACGCTGCTGAAGGCCGACAGCGGCAGCACCGGCGCCAGCACCCACAGCAGACGGGCCAGCCCGGGCTGACCCCAGTGCCGCGCCAGCGGCTCGGCCAACACGAGCAGGGCCAGCGTCAGCACCGCGGTGCTGAGGGCCAGCAGGCCGAGGGCCGCCGAGAAGTGCGCCTGCGTCAGCGCCGCCTCGCGCTGCAGCCAGGTCGACACGCCCAGGTCGCGCAACAGCTGGGCCACGCCGAACACCGCCATCGCCAGCGCGAACTGCCCCATCTCGGCCGGCGCGAGCCACCGCGCCAGCACGAGGCTCAGCAGCAAGCGCGCGCCACTCTCGCCCACCGACGACACCAGCTGCCCCACGACCGCGCGCCGCAGCGCCAACGGCGTGATCTGCAGGGGCAGCACGCTCATGGCTGCAACGCGTCCTGGTAGGCAGCCAGCAAGCCCTGGCCCAGCGCGTCCAGCGAACAATGCGCCTCGAAACGCGCCCGCACCTGCTGCCGTCGGCGCAGCCCGTCACCGCCGGCCAGTCGCACCAGGGCATCCGCCAGCGCCGCCGGCTGGCCGACGGGCCACAGCGCCGCGGCCTGATGCCCGGGCAGATCGCCCAGCAGGCTGCGGAAGGACGGAATGTCCGTCACCACCGGGCTGAGCCCGCAGGCCAACGCCTCGATGACGCTGTAGCCCGAACCCTCGCGGTGACTGCCCTGCACGAGGAAGTCGGCTGCCGACATCCAGTGGGCCACCTGCGGATGCGGCACGGCGCCGAGCAGGTGCACCCGGCCGGCCAGATCGGGCGCCCGGGCACGCGCGATCACTTCGGCCCGCAGGGGCGCCTGGCCGAAGCACATCCAGAGCTGCAAGCCGGGCAGCTCACGCGCCGCCAGGGCCACGCCGCCCAGCACCGCCAGCGGGTCCTTGTTGGCATCCAGGTGCCCGACCCACAACAGTGCCGGATCGCCGGCCAGGCCGGTCAGCTCGCGCGCCACGGCGCCGTCGATGGGCCGCAGGTGGCTGCTGGCCTCGGGCACTTCATAGACCCGCGTGCGCCGCGGCAGCAGCCCCCAGCGCCTGAACGGCAGCGCCTGCGCCCGGGCGCAGAAGATCACCCCGCGCGCCCGCGACAACGCGCGGCGCCAGCGCCACCACAGCCATGGCCGGCGCGGGTGGCGGGCGGCGTGGTCCTGAAGCAGCAGGGGCACGCCAGGTGCGAGCTGCGCGAGCCATTGCACCTCGCGGGTGAAGCCCAGGCCATGCAGGTGGATGACGTCGGGCCTGAGCTGGGCCAGCAGCGCGGCGAAGCCCGGATCCACGCCGCCGCCGGCGCCCGCGATCGGCAGGAAGTGATAGTCCACGCCGTGGCGCTGCAGATGATCGCTGCGCAGGCTGCTCTGCAGCACCGACACCCGCGCGCCGGCCTGCGCCACCGAGCGGGCGCACTGCTCCACCGTCCACCAGGCCGCCAGCAGGTCTTGCGGCGGGCGCCCGAGGGGGTCGGTCACCGGGTCGATCTGGACCACATGCATCGGGCGCCCCTTCAGGCCATGCAGCGCGAGTCGGCCGCGGCGAGGGTCAGCCCCGGCTCCTCGGCGTGGCCGAGCAAGTCCGGGGCAAGGGTCTTGCGGCGCCCGTCCAGCAGCACCGGCACCAGGCCCAGCGGCTCGCCCAGGTCCGCATCCGCCACCAGCACCCGGCCGCCCACCATCACCAGCCGCAGGTCGGCCCGCGTGGCCTGCGCCAGCGGCAGCCCGCGCGGCAGGGCCACCAGATCAGCGCAGAGCCCGGGCGCGAGGCGGCCGCGGTCGTGCAAGCCCAGCACTTGCGCCGCCTCCTCCGTGACCCAGCGCCACAGCCGCTCATCGGGCCAGCCCGTCAGCGCCTGCACCAGCTGCAGCTCCGCCAGCAGGTCGCGGCCACCGCTGATGCGGGAGTCACTGCCGAGCACGAGGCGACCTGCCGCAGCCAGCCGTGTCGCATCCAGCGTGGTGCCGAACAGGTGCAGGTTGGAGCCCGGGCACCACGCCACGGCCGCCCCGGCGCTGATCACCTGCTCTTGCTGCGCGGCGCTCAGGCCCAGGCCGTGGACCAGCAGCGTGCCGGGGCCGATGCAGCCCAGCGCCTGCAGCCGATCGCCCTCGGCGGCCGCGGCGGCATCGCAGCCCTCAGCGGCGTGGATGACCCACAGCGCGCCATCGGGCGTGGCGCGGCGCGACACCTGCACCGCGGCCTCACCCTCCAGCGCCAGCGAGTGCGACCAGCCGCCAAGCGCCGGCACACGGACGGGAAAGCCGGGCGATGCCAGCACAGGCTCGCGTGGGTCGTGGTGCAGCACCGTCGTCACGCCGCTGAGCAGGTTCTTCAGCCCGCCGGCCCAGAGTCGCTCGGCCCGGGGGCGGGCCCGGTGCGCGAGCAGCAGGGGGTCGTGCTGCAGGCGCGGTGTGATGTCGGCGATCCATTCGCTCGCATTGCGGTAAGCGCTGCGGTAGGCCAGGCGCGGCAGCGCGCCGTTCAGGTGCAGATGGTCGTGGGCATTGATGAAGCCCGGCAGCAGCCGGGCGCCGCCCAGGTCGAGGCGACGACCGCGAGCGCTGCGCGTCAGCCGGCCGTCTTGCACACCCCACGCTTGTGGGTGCCCCCAGGCATCGGTGGCGTTCGTCAGCTGCAGCGGCTCTGTCAGGTTCATGCCGGTGCAAACCACTTGGCGCAGACGCAGCGCTCGCAGGCCGCCTGTGCGCCTGCCGCGATCGCAGCCCGCAGGCGGCGCTCCGCTGGCGCGTTCAGGGCGGCTTCGAGGCCGCCTGCCCCCAGGCGCTGCGTGCCGCCGATGAAGAAGCACGGGCGCAGGCGGCCGTCCGCCTCGATGACCGCCGAATGCGCCGGCGCGTTGCAGCGCGGCGCGGTCAGCCGGCCCAGCCCCAGGCGGGCCCGGGCATGCGCCTCGATGCGCCTCAACTTGGCCGGGCTCTCGGCGATGAAGCCACCGGCCAGATCGTCGGCGTGGGTCTGCTCGATCGCATCAAGGCTGGCCGCCAGCAGCGGCAGGTCTTCCGGGCGCAGCGCCACGCCGTCAGGCGGCGGTGCCTGGCGGCCGAAGGCCTCGTCATGCGCCACGTCGGCCGCCAGAAAGGAGATGCCGTTCACCCCCAGCCCATGCGCCAGCCTGACCAGTGCCGGCAGCTCGGCCACATTGCCGCGCTGCACGGTCACACGCAGCGTCACCGGCAAGCCCGCGCGCACGGCGGCCCGCACGCCTGCGCACACCACCTCGAAGGCGTCCAGCCCGCGGATGCGCGCGTAGCTCGCGGCGGTGGCCCCGTCCAGCGACACCGTGACCTGCTCGACATGCCGGGCCACGTCGTCCAGCTGCTTGGCGAGCGCCAGCCCCGCGGTCAGCAGCCAAAGCTTCAGGCCTTGCGCCCGCAGCAGGGTGGCCATCTCGACCCAGTGCGGATGCAGCAGCGGTTCGCCGCCAGACAGCAGCACCTGTTCAACGCCCAGCGCCTTCAGCCCGGGCAGCAGCTGCTGCACCGTGGCCAGCGCCATGTCCTGCCGGCCGTGTCGCCAGTAGTCGCAGCTCACGCAGCGCGAGTTGCAGCGCTCGGTGAGGTACAGCGTCACCAGGCGCAGCTGCGCCAGCTCGGGTGCCATCGGGGCTCCCGGCCGGTCGATCAGGACGCTAGAACATGGCATGCAGTTCGGCGAAGGTCTGCCGCCGGTTGTCGACCGCGTTCTGCGGAATGCCGCCGAACTTGCGCGTGCCAAAGCGCAGCTGCACGAAGCCGATCGGCGTGTACTCGTAGACGAGGCTGTAGCGCACCTTGTTGTCGTGGGCGACGCGCCGGTCGGGGTCCAGGTATTCGCTGGTGAGCTTGAGGTTGTGCCCCTGCTGCACCAGCCAGTTGGCCTCCAGCAGCGTCGCCACCTGCCGGCGTTTGCCCTCGGGGTAGCCGGCATCGCTGACGAGGTCGATCTCGGCCAGCCAGGCCACCGGCCCGGTCACGGTGCCGGCGAACAGGCCCCAGGCCTGGCGGTCACCGGCCGACGACTTCACCTGCGCGGCAGCGGCGCCGATGCGGCCCCAGGGCTGCATCCAGATCGCCTGCGCCGTGGTCTGGTGCCCGGTCACGCTGCCCTTGTTGCCGGGCCCATTGCTGCGCACGAGCTGGATGGACCATTCGTCGCTCTCATGCCCCAGCTCCAGGCCCTTGTCGGGCACCGTCATGCTGACGCCGCTGAGCTGGCGCACGAAGGCCAGGCTGTCCTGCAGCCGCCAGCCGAAAGGCAGGTAGAACTGACCGGCCTTGGCATACCAGCCCAGCCCCGGCGTGGACAGGCGCACATAGGCCTCCTGCCGCTCCGACTTGCCGGGCGCCAGCTGCTGGTCGAGGTAGGCGCCGAGGTAGTCCTTGATGAGCTGCACATCGGCGTACAGGCGCGTCTGCTCGGTGCCGCCCACGCTGCGGGTGGGCTGGCCGGACACCGACGTGCGCGTGGTCGCCGTGCGCAGGTCGCCGCCCAGGCGCAGGCGGTCGTCCAGCAGCGAGCCGTTCCAGCCCTGCAGGGCATCCGGCAGCGCATTGCTCGGGATGACGTTCTGCGCGAAGGCGTTGCCCACCGCGTTGCGCAGGCCGCCGCCGGTCGGGTTCACGTGGCAGGCCACGCACTTGAGCCCCGCGCGAATGGCCAGGTAGGGCTCGGCCTGCACGGCCGGCAGCGTCAGGGTCAGGGCCAGGCCCAGCAGCCATCGAAGGGCCTTCATTTCTGGGCTCCGTTGTTGATCCACTGACGGATGAGGTTGATGCTGGCCGCGTCGAGGTACGGGCCGCCCAAGGGCATGCGCGCACCGACGGCCTGATGACCCTCCAGCTTGTGGATGAGGTAGCTGTTGTCCGCATCGCCCGGCGCCACGCGCTTGAGGCCCGGCACCTCGCTGCTTGCAACACCCACCAGCAGCGCGTAGCTGTTGGTCGCATCGAGCCGCAGGCCCTGCGGCGCGGCGGCGCCGGCATGGCAGCCGGTGCACACGGGCGTGAACACATGCGACTGGATGGAGCTGAACGAGGCCGTCATCGGCCCGCTCGGGTCATTGCCTTCACCCAGCGGGCGGCCATTGCTGTCCAGCCCCTCGCCGCTGCCCCCGCCACACCCGACGACCACCAACGTCGCCGTCACCACGGCAGCCAGCGCCGCCCATCCTCGTGTTGTCCTTGTCATTGCCGACCTTTCCCGTTCGCGGACCTCATTGCGCCGTGAGTGCCGGTCGGCGCGGCCAAGGTTCAAGCGGTCGAGAAAAGCTTCGGCAGCAGTTCAGAAGGCGGCCGTGAGGTTGAGCACCACGGTGCGGCGGCGCGTGGCGTCGGTCCACACATAGGGCCCGCCTCGGCTGGCGGCCACCCAGGCCAGTTGCAGCTCGCCCATCTCACCGAGCTGACGAGACAGCCCCAGTCGCACATCGGCCCGCGACGGGCTGCGCCCCTGCGCATAGGCCGGATCGCCATGGCGCCAGCCGCGCAGCAGGCCAGCATGGCCCACCGCCGCCAGCCCGTCGCCGAGCGGCCAGCGGCCGTTGAGCTCGACGTACACGCTGCGCTGGCCGACGCCGTAATAGTCGGGCGAGGCGTAGGCGCGCAGCGACCACTGGCCGCCGATCAGGCCGATGTAGGCCTCCTGGTAGTCGTAGTGCGAGACGTTCTCGTGCAGGTGCGCGACGACGCCCGCTTCGGCATCCAGCCCCGGCGCCATCGGCAGCACGCGCCCACCGTACAACTGCAACGTGGCGCCCCGCCGCTGCGTGAACCGCGCGCGGCCCAGCTGGGTACCGCCATACCAGCCGCCGGCGCCGTCCCAGGCCAGGCCCAGCTGGGCGCTGGGCCGGTTGTCGCTGTACGACATGCCGCGTTCGCGCGCATCGGTCTGCAGGCTGAGCGTGCCGCCGACGTCCGCATGCGACAACGCCACACCGGCCAGCAGTGTGGCGAACAGCAGGCAATGGGAAGCCAGGCGGGCGGGGGGAGCCATCAGTCGGCCGTCGGCTCCCGGGAGGCGCAGGCGGGTGCGCGGCCCGCCACATGCCGCGCGAGCGTGGCGCAGCTGTCGATGCGGCCCTGGCTGGCCGTCACAAGGGCCGCCTGCAGCACCTGCGAGCCGCGGGGCCCGTCGAGCTCACGCACCAGGGCCAGCAACCCCGCCGCATGCGCCGCCGCAAACGACGAGCCGGTAACCAGCGCATAGCCGCCGCCCACCGCCGTGCTCGGCACGTCCCGCCCGGGCGCGGTGACGGCGCCCGCCGGCAGCGGGGGGGCGGTGCCCACCACCAGCACGCCCCGGTGGTTGGCGGGGAAGGGCCCGCCGCTGCTGGGCAGTGCCGCCACCACGGTAGTGCCCCGGGCCAGGGCCTGGTCGAGCAGCACCGACAGCAGCCGGTCGTCCGGCCCGCCGAGGCTCAGGTTGATGATCTGGGCTCCCTGCTGGATGGCGGCGTGCAAGGCCTTGGCCAGGCCCAGGCTGGTGCACAGGGTCTGGGCCTGCGGCGCCTGCCAGCAGGCGCGCAAGGCGATCAGCCGCGCCTGCGGGGCCACGCCGGCAATGCCCAGCCCGTTGTCGGCCCGCGCCGCGATGATGCCGGCCACCGCCGTGCCGTGCGCCTCGGCGGGCACGGGGCCCTCGTCGACGAAGTTCTGGTTGACCACCACCTGGCCGGCCAGGTCGGGGTGGCGGGCCTCGACGCCGCTGTCCACCACGGCCACCCGCACGCCGCGGCCGGTGGCCAGCTTGTGCAGCTCGGCCAGATGCCATTGCTGGGCCGCCGGCTGCGCGGCATACAGCGGCTCCTGCTGCGCGCCCTGGGCCCGGTAGACGGCCACCGGCTGGGCCCAGGCCACGCGGTGGTCGTCCGACACGGCGCGCGCCGCCTCGGCCGAGCTGCGGGTGTCGCTCTCCGGCAGGCGCATTACGAAGCAGTCCAGCCCCGCCAGCGGCATGGCCCACTGGCTGCGCACCTCCAGCCGGTAGGCCTTGGCCAGCGCCTGGGCCACCTGCTGGCGCGACTGCCGGCCGACGCCTTCGCCATACGTGCCCGCGTAGCTGCCGTCAGGCCGGTAGTGGGCCTTGGGCAGCTGCAGCATCACCAGCACCTGGCGCTCGGCCTCCTCGGCCCCGGACACCTGGGCGCGGGCCAGGCCGGCAACCAGCGCCAGCAGCACAGCCAGCAGCTTGAGCAGCGCCTTCATCGCCCTGGCCCCGGCTGCAGGGGCTCGGCCATGGCCACGATCGGCGCCTCGCGCAGGGCGGCCAGGCCCGGCGCATCGACGCGCAACAGCCAGGCGCCGGTCTCCGTGGGGCCAGACACCACGCCGGCCTTCTGGGCCTGCAACAGCTCGCGCACCGCCTGCTCGCTGGTGCCGGGCTTGAACATCACCAGCGCATCGGCCGCCACCGGCGCCGTGCCGGCGGCCGACAGGCCCTGGTAGGCCGGAGGGTCCTGCCGCGTGGTCAACAGCACACCCAGCAGCACCGCCACGGCGGCCCCTTGCAAGCCCAGCGCCCAGGGCACCCAGCGCGGGGCCGGCGCCGCGGCGCGGGGAGGCCGGGGGGACATGAGCGCGTGCATGCGGGCCAGACCGGCCTCGACATCACCCACCGGGGCGGCAGCGCCCGCCACGTTCAGCAGGGTCTGCATCGGCTGCTCGGCGGCCAGCTCCTGGCGGCAGGTGGCGCAGTGCAGCAGGTGCTGCTGCACCTGGAGGCGCTCGCCCTCGTCCAGCTGGCCGCGGGCATACCAGGGCAGCAGGGCCTGCACAGCGGCATGCTCGTCGTTGTCCATCGGGATCACCACACTCATCACAGGTCTCCATGATGACCGGCCAGGTCATCGAGCAGCAGGCGCAGGCGCTTGCGTGCGTAAAACATCCGCGTCTTCACGGTCTCGGGCGGGCAGCCCACGATGTCGGCGATCTCGCCGTAGGCCATGTCGTGGAAGTAGCACAGCTCCACCACGGCGCGGTGCTCAGGCGACAGCTCGGCCATGGCCGAGCGCAGCCGCTCGCGCACCTGCGCCTGGCCCAGGCGCTGCTCCGGGCCGGGCGCGCTGTCGGCCGGCTCCTCGGCGTCGTCGCCGTCCACCGGCAGGTCCAGCCGGCTCAGGGCCTTCAGGCCCTTGCGGTAGGCGATGCCGAAGATCCAGGTCGACAGCTTGCTGCGCCCGTCGAAGCTGTCCGGCCGCTGCCAGAGCACCAGCAGGGTGTCGTTCAGCACCTCTTCCAGCAGGTCGGTCTGGCGCAGCATGTGGGCCAGGAAGCGGGTCAGCCGGGGGTGGTAGATGCGGTAGAGCGCATCGAAATCCCCGCGGCGCCCCCGACGCACCCCCGCCAGCAGCTCAAGCTCCAACGCGTCGGCAGCCGGCCCGCGGGCGGGGTCGGGCGCGTCGCTGCGCGGTTTCTTGAGGGTGAGCCACTTCAACATCGGGGGTCCTGGGTTTCGCGTGTGTTCCCGGCAGGCGCGAAAAGGTTCAACGACATGCTAAGGGCGCTATCGTTGCGCCATGACCGACGCTGGCGCCCTGCCCCTGCCCTCGCCGCCCCTGACGGGCGACGCCCCGGCCGGCCCGGACGCGCCGCCCCGGCTGGAGGCCCTGCAGCCGCGCGCCTGGCGGGTGGTCGGCGACTGGACCGTGCTGGGCCTGCGTGGCCGGTATGACGAACTCCGCCAGCAGGTGGCCGCCATCCAGGCCGACACGCCCGACGCCCTGTGGGACCTGCGCAGCCTGGGCCGGCTCGACACCGCCGGCGCCCTGACGCTCTGGCAGGGCTGGGGCGGCAAGCCGCCGCGCCGGCTGCTGTGGCTGCCCGAGCAGGTGACGCTGTTCTCGCAGTTCATGCAGCCCACCGCGCTGCCCCGCCCGCGGCCGCAGCTCGGGCCGGGCCTGGCACTGGCGGCCCAGCGGCTGGTGGGCTTTGTGCGCCACGGCGTTGACCTCGTCGCCCTGACCGGCCGGCTGCTGCTGGACGCCGTGCAGATGGTGCGCCACCCGGCGCTGATCGGCTGGCGCGAGATCTCGGCCAATGTGTTCCGCACCGGCGCCCAGGCCTTGCCGATCACGGCCCTGGTGGGCTTTCTCGTCGGGCTGACGCTGTCCTACCTGATCTCCAAGCAGCTCAAGACCTACGGCGCCGACATCTTCGTCATCAACATCCTGGGCCTGGCAGTGCTGCGCGAGCTGGGCCCGCTGCTGGCGGCCATCATCGTGGCCGGGCGCTCGGGCTCGGCCATGACGGCCCAGATCGGCGTGATGCGGGTGACGCAGGAGCTGGATGCGCTGTCGGTCATGGGCATCTCGCACACCGTGCGGCTGGTGGCACCCAAGGTGCTGGCGCTGGCGATCTCGCTGCCGCTGGTGGCACTCTGGACGAGCGCGCTGATGCTGCTGGGCGGCATGGCCGCGGCCCGCGCCCAGCTCGGCCTGGACCCGGCCCAGTTCCTGCACACCCTGCCCACCGTGGTGGAGCCGGCCAACCTGTGGCTGGGCTGGAGCAAGTCGATGATCTTCGGCGGCCTGATCGCCCTGCTGGCTTCGCACTTCGGCCTGCGGGTCAAGCCCAACACCGAAAGCCTGGGGCAAAGCGTGACCCAATCCGTGGTGACGGCGATCACGCTGGTCATCGTGGTGGATGCGATCTTCGCGGTGCTGTTCTCCAACGTGGGGCTCTGACATGCAGCTGGCTCATCCCGTCTCGACCGCTTGGCGACCACCGAAGGCCACAGAGACACAGAGGCACAGAGGAGCCGGTGTTCCCTCTGTGTCTCTGTGCCTCTGTGGCCATGGGCTTCATACAAAAGGGACACCCAGCCCATGACCGCTGCGGAAGTCGTCATCGAGGTCGACAACGTCACCACGGCCTATGCCGGGCACGTCATCCATCGCCACCTGAACCTCACCGTGCACCGCGGCGAGGTGATGGCGCTGATCGGCGGCTCCGGCTCGGGCAAGACCACGCTGCTGCGGCTGCTGCTCGGGCTGGAGGTGCCGCAGGCCGGCAGCGTGAAGATCTTCGGCCACCCGCTGGGCCGCTGCGCCGCGCGCGACCTGGAGCGGGTGCGCTACCGCTGGGGCGTGCTGTTCCAGAACGGCGCGCTGTTCTCGGCGCTCAGCGTGTTCGACAACATCGCCCTGCCGCTGCGCGAGCTCGGCAGCGTGCCGCCCGACCTCGTCAAGCCGCTGGTGCTGCTCAAGCTCGCCCAGGTGGGCCTCAAACCGGAAGACGCGCTCAAGCGGCCGGCGGAGCTGTCGGGCGGCATGGTCAAGCGCGTGGCGCTGGCACGCGCCCTCATCCTCGACCCCCAGCTGCTCTTCCTGGACGAACCCACCGCCGGGCTGGACCCCGACAGCAGCAAGCAGTTCGTGAAGCTGCTGCGCCGCCTGCGCCAGGAGCTGGGGCTGACGGTGGTGATGGTCACGCACGACGTGGACACCCTCTTCGCGGTCGTCGACCGCGTGGCCGTGCTGGCCGACCAGCACATCATCGCCTGCGGGCCACTCGCCGAAGTGGCCCGCCTGCCCCACCCCTTCGTGCGCAACTTCTTTCTCGGCCACATCGAGCGCTGCGCGGAAGAAGACCTGCGGCGGTTCCGCCTCAGCCTGGACGACACCTCCGACGACGGCGGCGTGCCCGCCGTGCTGCGCGGCGAAGAAACCACCCACTGAATCCACACCATGGAAAACAAAGCCCACGCCCTCGCTGCCGGATGCTTCCTGCTGCTGCTTGGCCTGGCCCTGGCCGCCTGCGTCGCCTGGTTCCAGGGCGACCGCACGGAGCGCGTGCACTACACCGTGGTCGCCCGCAGCGGCGTGCCCGGCCTCAACCTGAAGGCGCCGGTCAAGCTGCGCGGCGTGGAGGTCGGCTTCGTCGAGAGCATCGGCTTCGACCCGCAGGACCCACGGCAGATCCTCGTCGGCATCGCGGTGGATGCCAGCGCGCCGGTGTCGGCCGGCACCCACGCCCAGCTCGGGCTGCAGGGCGTGACTGGCCTGTCCTTCGTCAGCCTGGAAGAAGCTGACGCCAGCGCACCGCTGCAGCGCGCCGCGCCCGGCGCCCGCATTGCTCTGCGCCCCACGCTGCTGGACCGCCTGGCCGAGAGCGGCCCGGGCCTGGTGGCCGGCTTTGCCGAGACCGCCACGCGGCTCAATGCGCTGCTGAACGACGCCAACCGCGCCCAGCTCACCCGCACCCTGGCCGAGCTGGAGCGGGCCGCCACCGACACCAGCCGCCTGATGGCCGCCCTGCAACCCGGCGCGCGGCAACTGCCCGGCCTGCTGCAAGACGCTGACCGCGCCACCCAGCGCGCCGACGCCGCGCTGCAACGGCTGGAGGCCCTGGCCGCCGACGGCCAGCAGCTCGCCCAGGACCTGCGGGCCCGCACCGCGGTGCTCGACCAGCTCGGCAGCGCCGCCGCCCAGGTGCAGGCCACCAGCCGCAACCTCGAACTCGCCCTCGTCGGCGACACCCCCGCCCGCACCCGCCCGCTGCTGGCCGACATCGGCGCCGCCAGCCGCAGCGTGGAGCGCGCCGCCACCGAGCTGGGTGAGCAGCCGCAGAGCCTGATCTTCGGCCGCAGTGGCCGGCCCCCCGGCCCGGGCGAGCCCGGCTTCGCGGCACGCTTGCAGGGAGGCGCACGATGAAGCGCCTGCCTCCGTTCACCGCCCTGCTCGCGACTGCCATGCTGCTCGCCGGCTGTGCCTTGACCCCCAGCGTGCCGCCACGCGCGGTGTATGACCTCGGCCCGCCACCAGCGCCCCCTGCGGCGTCAACCGCCGCCGGCCCCATCGCCTGGCGCCTGGCCGACGTGACCGCCGCACCCGCCATCGCCGGTGAAGGCATCGCCTACCGCCTGGCCTTCCAGCAGGCCCAGCGCCTGGAGGTCTACCGAGACAGCACCTGGGCCGCCCCACCCGCCGCCCTGCTCACCCAGCGCCTGCGCGAACAGGCGGCCGCTGCGGCGCCCTGCACGCCACGCGCCCCGGGCCTGATCACCGTGCACCTGGACGCCTTCGAGCAGGTCTTCAGCAGCCCCACGCAGAGCGAGGTGGTACTGCGCGTGCAGGCCACCCACTGGCCTGCGGACGGCAGCGCAGCCACGCAACAGTCCTGGCGCCTCACGCGCCCTGCCCCCTCCCCCGATGCGACAGGCGCCGTGCGCGGGCTGGCCGAGGCGGTGGACGCCTGGGTGCCGCAGTGGGTGGGGTGGGCGAAGGGTGTGGGGTGTCGGTGAAGGGGCGGCGGGGAGCCTGGAGGTGGCGTTGGGAATCAGTACGGGCGGGCGCGGTCGCTGCGGCTTGAATTCATTCAGACGCGACCAAGTGTGCCGCCTTGCCCACGTCCGGCGATTCCGTCGCTCCCGTTTACGTTGGCCACATCCCACGAAGACCCTGCCTACGGAATCAAGCGCATGCTCCGAGGAATCAGAAGGAAACGCACCATGAGGACCGCACTGGCCACCCTATTTGCGCTGGGCCTCGCGCTGCTAGGGAACTTTGCATTCGCGCAGGGCCACAAATTGGTCGCGCAAGACGATTATCTAGATGAGCCACTGGAGTCAAACAGGCTTGACCAAGATTTCCGCGACAAGCTTTCCAATATCAGAAAAGACAGAGCCGTCCGCGTCGCGAAAGCAGTAAAGGTAGATG